>Ga0272444_10000047_pt1 | contig 158641 bp, 138 predicted proteins | sample SSMForm13_FD_201033 | JGI IMG/M metagenome (GOLD analysis project Ga0272444, IMG submission 201033) | Marine sediment archaeal communities from Little Sippewissett salt marsh, Falmouth, MA, United States - SSM-Form-13 | ecosystem: Environmental > Aquatic > Marine > Wetlands > Sediment ...
TGTCGCCCGGAGGCGCGGAGATGGTCACCGCCGAGCCCGCGATCCGCGCGCCGGAATAGATCGGCCGCATGTTGGACGCCAGCAGGCCTTTGCGCCCCTGCGCCTCGTGCACGGTCGCGACCCCGCATGCGCCAAGGGCCGCGACAATATCCTTGCCGGCGCGCTCGATGGTCTGCACCACCACGCCCGACTGTGTCACCGCGCCGGCCATCAGAGTTCGTCCACCGTGCGCGGATAGATCGACTGGAAGCCTTCCGCATAGCGGCAGTCGCGCCCGCCCGCCTGGCCGCCGGAGTTGCGCCGGAAGTGGTTGCCCCGGTTCTCCGCCACGTTCTCATAGAAGTGCCACAGGTGCTCCTGGCCCTGCATGCACTGGATCGCCGCCCATTTCTTGTCCCACACCGGGGTGATGTCCAGGAACACGTCCGGCTTCCATTCCATCTGTTCGGTCTGGTGCGGCTCGAACAGGTAGAGCTGCGGCGCGCCGAGCACCTTCTGGCCCGGGTTGTGGCCCCAGGCCTGGGCGATCATCCGGCACTCGATGGCGAACTGGGTCGTCGCCATGTGGTCGGTGTTGTAAGGGTCCCACCTGGAGTGGCTCAGCATGAAGGCCGGCTGCACTTCGCGGATCACGTCGACCATGCGGTCCTTGGCGTCCCGGTCCAGGTTCAGGGGATAGTCGCCCAGATCGAAGAAGCGGATGTCGGAGACACCCAGCGCCGAAGCCGCGTTCTCCGCTTCCTTGCGCCGCTCGGTCTTCACCTTCTCCAGCGTCATGCCTTCCTGCTTCCACAGCTTCGCGCTCTCGCCGCGCTCGCCGTAGGACAGGCACACCACCGTCACGTCGTGGCCCCTGTCCTCGTGCAGCGCGATCGCTCCGCCGCAACGCCACACAAAATCTGCCGAATGCGCACTGATAACCAATGCCGTTTTCTTGGATGTCATATTAAATTTTCCGCCCTGAATATCTCGTTTTGCCCCTCATGCGGCGAGGTCAAGCGCGCACGATGCTTCAAAATGCAGAAAAATCCCATTTCAAAACAGAACGTCTGCTATAAAATTTTGCTATAATGAATTTCGGGCAGGGAACGGTCGCCGCATGAGATTGAAGGTTCCGAACATCCGTCATCTGAGGGTGTTCAGGCGGGTTGCGCAGTGTCACAGCGTCAGCGCCGCGGCGGAAAAGGAGCATCTGTCCCAGCCGGCGGTGACCCAGGCAATCTCGAAGCTGGAAGACGAGCTCGATATCCAGCTGTTCGAGCGGCGTGCCGACGGCATGTTCGCCACCGTGGTCGGCGGCCGGCTGCTGGAGCGGGTCGAACGCGCGCTCGATCATCTGCAGGCCGGCGCGCGGGAAGCGTCCCGGCTGGGCGCAAGGCAGAAGGAACGCGGGTTTTCCCATTTCGACCGCCTGGTGACCGCCGCCCAGCTCCGGGCCCTGATCGCCATGTCGGAAGCGAATAATTTCAGCATCGCCGCCCGGAACATCGGGATTTCCCAGCCTTCGATCCATCGCGCGGCGCGCAATCTGGAGCGCTTGTCGGGGATCAAGCTGTTCAATCCGGCCCAGGAGGGCATATCGCTGACGCCGGCAGCCCAGGTCCTGGCGCAGCGGACCAAGCTTGCGCTTGCCGAGCTGCAGCAGGGGTTCGACGAGGTCGACGACTTCCTCGGGCGCGACTCCAGTCAGATCATCGTCGGTTCGCTGCCGTTGGCGCGGACCTACCTCCTGCCAATGGCGATCGATCGCATGGTCCGGGCCCGCGACAAGGTGCAGATACGGGTTCTCGACGGGCTCTATGCCGAACTCCTGCAGGGCGTGCGCCAGGGGGATATCGATTTTCTGGTCGGCGCCCTGCGCAAGACCCTGCCCGTCGACGACGTGGTGCAGGAGACCCTGTTCGACGATCCGCTGGCCATCGTCGTGGGCGCCAATCATCCGCTGCTGAAGAAAAGGAAGGTGACCCTCGAGGACACGCTTGCCTACCCCTGGGTGGCGCCGCCCAAGACGACACCCGCCGGCGGCTATCTGTTCGATACGCTGCGGATCGACGCGCTGCCCGAGACTCCGGTCAGGGCGGTATCCAGCTCGCTCATTCTGGTGCGCGGCCTGCTGATGATGGGGGATTACATCACGATCATCTCGCAAAGCCAGATCCGCAGCGAGCTGGAACGGGATCTGCTGAAGCCGCTTCCCGTGGACCTCACCGACAATTCACGGCCGATCGGCCTGACCTATCGCGCCGACTGGCGGCCGACGGAAACCCAGAAACAATTCCTCACTTACTTGCGTGAAATCAGCGCCTCGGACCTGTCGTCAGCACCGGAAGAGGCGGCGCTATTGAAAAAATGAATAACAACCTCTTCGATTGAATACCCATTCGGTGTCAATGAATGATAGGGAAACTGGCGGTATCGGTTATGTATACATGCCGTGGAAGCGAAATGTGAGGAGGGTCAAGCTTCGCCGGCCGGTCGACAGGCCCGGAAGCGGGTGCCTGGACGGGGGGGTGTATCGCCCGGATGGCTGAAGCCGAATTTATGATAAGATGAAACATGACGCATGGCACCGGACGGGCTGCCGAAATGCGCAGAGCCGAAATGCGCAGAGCCGAAATGCGCAGTCTGGCATCGACCATCGAAGCGCCCGGGCTGAATGCCGAATGAAATGCGCGCCGCGCCTGAACAGCCGCATGGAGACAGAACCTGGCGGTGTCGGGACGGAGCTGTTGCAGTTGGTGAATGCCGGCTGCCCGGTCAGGCCCTAACGGGCCGCGGGCGCCGTGCGGCAGCCATAAATTCACAGGAGAAACTTGGCCATGGAGAAGGAATATGAGGATATTCCTGGAACCTTCGTGTTCGACGCCGACCGGTCACGCGAAGGCTACCATCTGAACCAGTTCTGCATCTCGTTGAGACTGCAGAAGAACCGCGATGAATTCAACGCCAATGAAGAGGCTTATCTGGATAAATATCCGATGAAGCCGGAACAGCGTGAAGCGGTGCTGAAACGGGACTGGAACGGGCTGCTCGAACTGGGCGGCAACATCTATTACACCTCGAAGCTTGCCGCCAATGACGGCATCAATTTCCAGAATCTCGCCGGGCTGATGACCGGCATGGGCGTGGAAGCCTACAGGGACATGATGCTGCATGGCGGCCGGTCCATTGAAGGCAATCGCTACAAATCCGAATGGAGTGAAGATTAATGGCCCGTATCACCGCAGGCGTCGGTTGTTCCCACGTACCCGCCATCGGCGTTGCCATGGACACCAAGATCACCGATCAGCCGTACTGGAAGCCGGTTTTCGACGGCTTCGTGAAGTCCCGGGAATGGATGAAGAAACAGAACCCGGACGTCATCTTCCTCGTCTACAACGACCATTGTACCGCGTTCGACGCGTCGTGCATTCCGACCTTCGCGCTTGGCGCCGCGGCTGAGTTCAAGCCGGCCGATGAAGGCTGGGGGCCGCGTCCGGTGCCGGTGGTCAAGAACCACCAGAAGCTGGCAAGCCACATTGCCCAGTCGCTGGTCTTGGACGAATTCGACATCACCATCATGAACGAGATGGAAGTGGACCACGGCCTGACCGTGCCGCTTTCGGTCATGTACGGCGACATGGGGCCGGACGACGAGTGGCCGGCCCTTGTGATCCCGCTTGCCGTCAACGTGGTGCAGTATCCGGCTCCGACCGGCAACCGCTGCTACAATCTGGGCAAGGCGATCCGCAAGGCGATCGAGTCTTACGAGGAAGACCTCAACGTCGTGATCTTCGGCACCGGCGGCATGAGCCACCAGCTGCAGTACAAGCGGGCCGGCCTGATCAACGCGGACTGGGACAAGCGCTTCCTCGACCTTCTGACGGAAGATCCGGTCTATGCCAGCAAGATCCCCCATGTGGAATACCTGCGTGAAGCGGGCTCTGAAGGCGTGGAGATGGTGATGTGGCACGTCATGCGCGGTGCGCTCGACGACGAAGTCACCGAGGTGCACCGCCACTATCACGTTCCGGCGTCCAACACGGCGGTCGGCCACATCATTCTGGAAAACAAAGCTGCTTAAAGCGAATGCCCCCGGGACGGGTTCTCGAACCGTCCCGGGGGCATGTCATCTTGAACGGAGAGGAATTGCCACATGAGAGTTTGTGTCGCCGGCGCCTACGGCGCTTTCGGTATCAAGCACCTTGATGCCATTGCGAACATCGAAGACGTTCAGGTCACGTCGGTGATGGGACCGACCAAGGAAAAGATCGAGGCGCTCGCAGCGGAACGCGGGATCGGCCATGCCGGTGTCACGCTGGAGGAGTGCATCGCGCGCGACGACGTCGATGCTGTCATCCTGGCGACCCCGACGCAGATGCACGCCGACCAGGCGGTCGCCTGCATGGATGCCGGCAAGCATGTGCTGGTCGAGATCCCGATGGCCGACAGCCTTGCAGACAGCAAGCGCGTCGTCGCCAAGCAGAAAGAAACCGGCCTGGTGGCCATGGCCGGCCAGGTGCGCCGGTTCAACCCGAGCCACCAGTGGATCCACAACAAGATCAAGGCCGGCGAACTGAAGATCCAGCAGATGGATGTCCAGACCTATTTCTTCCGCCGGACCAACACCAACGCGAAGGGCGAGGCACGCAGCTGGACCGACCACCTCTTGTGGCATCACGCCTGCCACACGGTCGACCTGTTCCAGTACCAGACCGGCGAGACGGTCTCCGAAAGCTTCGGCCTGCAGGGCCCGATGCATCCGGATCTGGACATCGCCATGGACATGGCCATCGGCATGAAGACCCCGGGCGGTGCGATCTGCACCCTGTCGCTGTCGTTCAACAACGAGGGGCCGTTCGGCACCTTCTTCCGCTACATCTGCGACAAGGGCACCTATCTTGCCCGCTACGACGACCTGTTCGACGGCTATGACAAGCCGATCGACCTGTCGGGCGTTGCCGTGTCCAACAACGGCATCGAACTGATCGACCGGGAGTTTTTCTCCGCGATCAAGGAAGGCCGCGAGCCGAATTCGAGCGTTGCCCAGGTCCTTCCGGCCATGGAAACCCTCGACACGATCGAGCGGTCTTTCCGCTAAACTGGACGCCGCAATTCAGGATGCCCGGGCATTTGCGCCCGGGCGTCTTTTTTATGTAATCTCCGCTCGTCAGATTCCGTCCCGCCCGCATAGTCAGATTTCACGAAAGCAGTCTCATGAAGCAACGCAAGCTTGGTCCCTTCACGGTTTCGGCAGTCGGTCTCGGCTGCATGAATTTCGCGCATGGCTACGGCAATGCCCTCAACCGGGACGACAGCGCGACCCTTCTCCTGAAGGCGCTCGACCTTGGCTATACCCACTTCGATACCGCGACCATGTACGGGGCCGGCAAGAGCGAGGAAATCATCGGCGAGACGATCTCAGGCCGCAGGGACGAGTTTTTCCTGGCCAGCAAATGCGGCCTCTATCCGGGCAAGGGCGACAAGCCGCGCGACATCGACGGCGATCCGAAGCGGATCAAACAGGCCTGCGAGGACAGTCTCAAGCGCCTGAAGACCGATGTGATCGATCTCTATTACCTGCACCGGTTCGATCGCACCATTCCGATCGAGGACAGTGTCGGCGCCTTTGCCGAACTGATCCAGGAAGGCAAGATCAAGACCTACGGCCTGTCGGAAATGTCGGCGGAGACGATCCGGCGCGCTCACAAGGTGCACCCGGTCACGGCCCTTCAGACCGAATATTCGCTGTGGACCCGGAACGCGGAAATCGCGGTGCTGGACACCTGCCGGGAACTCGGCATTTCCTTCGTCGCCTTCAGCCCGCTCGCCCGCGCTTATCTCACCGGTACCTTCGGCATGGACAACGTGCGCAATCTGGCGCCCGGCGACATGCGGCGCAACATGCCGCGCTTCACGCCAGAGAACTACGAGCAAAACCTCAAGCTTCTTGACGACTACAAGGCGGTTGCCGATGAGGTGGGCTGTTCCATGGCCGAACTGGCGCTTGCCTGGGTGCTCGCCAAGGGTGACGACATCCACGCCATCCCGGGCACGACCAGCCTCGACCATCTGGCCGAAAACGCCCGCGGCGCGGACGTGGAGATCGACCAGGCGATCGTCGACCGCCTCGATGCGATCATCAACCAGCAGACCGTTGTCGGCCCCCGCTACAGCGCGGCCCAGCAGCCGGACATCGACACGGAACAGTTCCCGCGGGAGCATTGAGTCGGTGGCTCGCGGCTAGCAACGCCTCCTCCCCGGTGTCAGTGCCCGGCGCAGTCCGTGTGATGACGCTTGTTGGGCGGCAGAGCCCTGTTGTTCCCTTCGGTTGTCATCCCGGTTTGGCGCGTCAGCGGCAAGACCGGGATCCAGTACGCCATGTCGCAAGTTCTTTAAAAAAAGACGCTGGATCAGTGGTTTAGTGGATCCCTGCCTGCGCAGGGACGACACCGGCGCGGGTGGAGAGGCATGCCAAAACTCACGATCGGTATATGTCGATGATGGTCGGACAACCCGATCCCGCAGGCGGTCAGGTCACCCCGTCTCGATCGGCGCCGAGCGGAACCGGCTCGGGGTCTTGCCGGTGCGCTTGCGGAAGAAGCGGGTGAAGTAGGCCGGGTCCTGGAAGCCGAGTTCATAGGCGACCATGGCCGAGGTGGCGTTGGTGTAGGTCAGCAGGCGCTTGGCCTCCAGCGCGACGCGGGCGTGGATGATGTCCTGGGTCGGCTTGCCGGCAAAGCTCTGGCACAGGCGGTTGAGCCTCGCCGGGCTCATGGCCAGAGCCCCGGCATAGTCGCCGACCGACCAGTGGTCTCGGTAGTGATCCTCCACGAGGCCGGTGAAGCGGGCGAAGGTCTCGCGCGCATAGCCGCGGGCACCCGTGGCCACGGCCTCCGTTTCCGCCCGGCGGGCGACCGCCATCATCACCACCCGCAGCAGCCAGTCGAGCATGGAGCTTCGTCCCGGCCGGGTCTGGCTGAATTCCCGCGCCATCTGCAGCAGCGACGTGTGAATGAAGGCGGCATCGTCCGGGGCATCGGCAAAGTCCAGGATGCGCGGCTCCTTCATCAGCGCCTCGAAGAACCGCCGGGCCCGGCGGAAGCGGGCGTCCAGGACGACCGTATCGGCGGCGGTAACCACATGGCCGACGGTGTCTTCGGAAAAGGTGAAGCTGTGAACCGCGCCGCCGGGGATGGTGATCGCGCACGGGCCGTCCAGCGACTGCGTCCGGTCTTCCAGGTGCACCTGCACGAAGCCTTCCGCGACGAACACGATCTGCAGCATGCGCTGGTGGACGTGCGGCGTGATCCGCCACTCGTAGAGGCGGGATCTCGTCCGGATATCCTCGATATGGATGAACTCGGGGTCTTCTCCGGCAAGCTCTTCGCCGAAGAGCGCGTAACGGGTGACGCCGATGGGACTTACGGGTTTCTTCATACGGGCTCGCAAAATTTGGATCAGAAGTACCAGAAATGCTGCGGAAACTCCATTATTTTGCGTGATCTTCGGCCCTATTGTCCTGTCCCAGGCTTGAGGAGAGCCTGTGGAGGACCGAAAGACAATGTTTCAATTCAATCCCTATTCGCCGGCCGTCGATGCGGATCCGTTTCCGTTCTACAAGCGGCTGCGCGACGACTATCCGGCCTTCTGGAGCCCGGAGGCCAGCATGTGGGTCCTGTCGCGCCATGCGGACATCATGACCGCGCTCAACGATTGGGAGACCTATTCCTCGGCAAGCGGCAACCTGATGGACGAGTTTCCGGGCCGCGCCGGTGCCACGCTCGGAACCACCGATCCGCCCCGCCACGACCGGTTGCGCGCCCTGATCCAGAAGGCGGTGACCAAGCGGGCGCTCGACCACATCATCGAGCCGACGCGGGCCGTGACCAATGCCCATCTCGATGCCATCGCGGGTGAGAAGACGTTCGACTTCGTCACCGACGTGTCATCCAAGATCACCGTCGACCTGATGGTCTACCTGTTCAACCTGCCGAAGGAGGGACAGGATATCATGCGCGACAAGGCGGTGCTGATGGTGCAGTCGGATCCGACCACCCGCAGCAAGGGGCCGGAACACATGGCAGCCTACAAGTGGATGACGGACTACGCCGCCAGCCTGATCGCCGAGCGCAAGAAGGCCCCGGGCGATGACCTGATGAGCCAGTTCATCACCGCGGAAATCGACGGCGAGAAGCTCGACGACCGGGAAGTGCAGATGACGGTGACCACGCTGATCATGGCCGGCATCGAATCCCTGTCCGGTTTCCTGACCATGTTCGCGCTCAATCTGGCCGATCATCCCGAAGCGCGGCGCCGGCTCGTCGCCAATCCGGAGCTGATTCCGGACGCGATGGAGGAAAGCCTGCGCTTCAATACCTCGGCCCAGCGGTTCCGGCGCTGCCTGAAAAAGGATGTCGAGCTGCACGGCCAAACCCTGAAGGCCGGCGACTTCGTCTGCCTGGCCTATGGGGCGGGCAACCGGGACGAGCGCCGTTTCGAGGATCCGGACACCTACGACATCGCCCGCAAGCCGCGCGGGCATCTGGGCTTCGGCGGCGGCGTACACGCCTGCCTCGGCACGGCGATTGCGCGGCTCGCCACGAAGATCATCTTCGAGGAATTCCTGAAGCGGGTGCCGGACTATTCCCGGGTGCAGGAGCAACTGCCCTGGATGCCGTCGACAACCTTCCGCAGCCCGACCCGGCTCGACCTGAGGGTCGGCTGAGGGCACATGCGCCGGCGGCGTCTCACCCTGCCGCCGGCAAGTTCAAAAACAATCCCATCAAAACCGGAAGGAATCATCCATGTCCAAAGTGACCTATGTCGAGCATGACGGAACGGCGACCGAGATCGACCTGCAGGACGGCTGGACCCTGATGCAGGGCGCGACCATGAACGGGATCGAGGGTATCGAGGGCGAGTGCGGCGGCTCCTGTTCCTGCGCCACCTGTCATTGCTACGTGGAAGAGGGCAAGCTCGACCTCCTGCCGCCCATGGGCGAGATCGAGGACGAGATGCTGGACTGCGTGGTTTCCGAACGGCGGCCGAACTCCCGTCTTGCCTGCCAGATCAAGATGAGCCCGGCTCTGGACGGCATTGTCTTGGAGCTGCCCGAGGCGCAGAGCTGATCTACGGTTGTGCGGGCTGGAATTAGGCGAGGTGGGCAATGTGGTTTGCCAGGAAACTCGTTGTCATCCCTGCGCAGGCAGGGATCCAGTAAAGTATTGAATTCTCTTTCTTTTCCAATCTCTTGCTGCATGTGATACTGGATCCCGGTCTTGCCGCTTTCGCGTCAAACCGGGATGACAGGCGGGGACGCCGCTCCCCACTTTCTGCCGTCAATCCGGGCAAGTGAGGCGGAGCCGAACGCTGACCCGGAATCCAGACATCAGCCGCGCGTGAGCGCGTCCTAACCTTGCGTTGAAAATAGTCTTCGCTTGCGCTCACGCTGACATCCGGATTCCAGATCTGCACGCAGCCTCGCTGCGCTTGTCTGGAATGACGGACGGAAGAGATCAAACGACACAGTTGATGACAGGCGCGAAGGTCTTCGCGAGTTCGAGAGCCGGATAATCCATTCCGAACCTTTCTATCTCACGCCGGCAACGCAGGTTCGAAGGCGGCGCGCATGGACTTGATGAACCGGTCCAGGGCGGGCAAGCGGTGCTCGCTCTGGCGGTAGATGATCCCGGCCGGCGTTTCCCAGAAGGTTCCCTTGAGCGGCAGCGGGACGACGCCGAATTTCTCCGCGTGCGGCAGCAGGGACTTCGGGATGTGGCACAGGTAGTCGCCCATGTTGAGCAGATCGAACATCGCCGGCGTGGAGGATGTCTCCAGGGCGATCTGCGGCGGCTGCAGGTCGTAGGCCGCGAAATAGGACAGGATCCGCCCGGTGCCGACCTGGTCCTTGGCGAGCGCGATCCACGGGTAACCCGCCAGGTCCTTTGCTTCCGGATCGGATTTGGGGGCCAGGGGATGGTTTTGCGAGGCAACCACGATGTGCTCGATGTTGACCAGGGCTTCCTTCACCAGATCCGGCTGATTGGGAAAATCCAGGGACGCGCAGACCAGATCGAATTCGCCGCGCTGCAGTTGCGGAATGAGCGTGTCGATCACGCCGCTTTCCATGTAGATGCGCACGTCCGGCCGCTGCTTCTGATAGCCGGCGACGATGGCCGGCAGGTATCGGGTGATCCAGACCGGGCCGGCGCCGATCCGGATCTGGCCCTCCTTGCCGCCGCGCATGGCCTCGATTTCGGCGACGGCATGGCGGTATTCGATATCCATCAGCCGAACCCTGCGCGCGAGCACCTCGCCGTAGCGCGTCGGCGTCACGCCTGACGCAATCCGGTCGAACAGCTTGATACCGAACTCCTGTTCCAGGGTCTGCAAGCTCTTTGTCAGGGCCGGCTGGCTGATGCGGTGAGCGGCGGCGGCGGCACTGAGGCTGCGGGCGTCGTAGACCGCAAGGAAATGGCGCAGCAGGCGGGAATGCATGGGTCGGTCCTGACATCGAATGGCGGCGATTTCGCCTTATACTATAACCACTGCATATAAAATCAGAAAGAGTATGCAGCTTTCTGATATTCCTTTTGGTTATAGAATGTCGTTCCTTTTGTATTGGCCAGCGGCCTTCAAGACGCTCACACTCTCCCCATAACAAAAAGGCGCAGGGCTGAAGCCCGCGCCGGTTGTAGCACCCGGACAGGGTGCTCCGCAGGGAGGAATTTGAAGCGGCCATGACTTTTCCAAGCGATCCCGCGACCGGTCTGCAGTTCGTCGAGCTCAGTCATGAATGGGGGCACGGCACCCCGTCGATGCCGGGCGATGACGACGTCATCCTGTACCGGTCGGTCAAGCACGCCCAGCACGGCGTGATGGCGCACCGCATCCGCATGGTGATGCATTCCGGCACGCATATGAATGCGCCGATCCACCTGATCCAGAAGGGCATCGGCATCGGCGAAGTGCCGCTGGACCAGCTGTTCGGCAACGGCGTCGTGCTGTCGATCCCCAAGGGTCAGTGGGAGCTGGTCGAACCGGCCGACCTTGAAAACGCGACCCCGAACATTCAGGAAGGCGATTTCGTCGTCATCGTCACCGGCTGGCACGAAAACTATTCCGACGCTCTTGAGTATTTCGGCGATGCGCCCGGCCTGTCGAAGGCGGCGGCCGACTGGCTGATTGCGAAGAAGGTCAAGCTGGTCGCCATGGACACGCCGCAGATCGACCACCCGCTGGCGACCTCGCTCGCCGAGCACCGCGGCGGGCCGCTGATGAACCGTCTGGCCGGCAAATACCGCTCCGAGACCGGGCGGGATCCGAAGGCGGATTTTCCCGACTGGAATATCGCGCACAAGACGCTGCTTTTAGCCGGCATCCCGACGATCGAGAACGTCGGCGGCGACGTGGCCGCGGTGGCGGGAAAACGCGCCACGTTCCATGCGGCGCCCTGGAACTGGCACGAGGGCGACGCTTGTCCCGTGCGCTTCGTCGCCATGCTCGATCCGACCGGCGCGTGCCGGGTCGAATCCGGCACCAGCGACTGATTTCAGCGAACGCATTTTCCAGGAAAAGACCATGACACTGCAGTTTTACGATCTGTCCAATCGATGGGGCCACGGCATGCCCCAGTGGCCCTCCAGCCCCGGCATCAACGTCACAGTGCGCAAGTTCCATGCGCGCCACGGCGTCTACCAGACCGAGTTCGAAGGCATCATGCACCGCGGAACCCACATGGACGCGCCGCTGCATGTGACCGAGAACACGCCCGGCATGACGGGCTACCACATGTCCCGGTTCTTCGGCACGGGTGTCGCCGTCTCGATCCCGAAGGGGAAATGGGAGGTGATCACCGCCGAGGATCTTGAAAACGCCCGCCCGAAGATCCGGGAAGGCGACATCGTGATGATCAACACCGGCATGCATCACAAGTTCGGCGACACGGACGAGTATTACGCCTATTCGCCGGGTCTCTACAAGGACGGTGCGGAGTGGCTTGTCGAGAAGAAGGTCAAGCTGGTCGGCGTCGACGTCCAGGCCAATGACCATCCGATGGCGACCAAGCTGGTCGACCACGGTCCCGGCCCGACCCATCCGCACCTGATCCAGGAATACAAGGACTATACCGGCCGGGACGTGAAGGACGACTTCCCCTACTGGGAGGCGGCGCACAAGGTGCTGATGGTCAAGGGCGGCATTCCAGGCGTGGAATGCGTCGGCGGCGATCTGGAGAAGGTCACCGGCAAGCGCTGCACCTTCATGTGCTTCCCGTGGCGCTGGCCCGATGGAGAGGGCTGCGGCGTGCGTATCCTGGCGGTGATCGATCCGGACCAGAGCTTCCGGTTCGAGACCGGCAACGTGAACGTTTGAGGCCGGGAGGACACCATGATTTCGGAAACCCTTCGCAAACCCCTGTCCATGTTCGACACGAAGGACAAGGTTGCGGTCATTACCGGCGCTTCCGGTTCGTTTGGCCGGGCCTGTGCCCTGACGCTCGGATCTCTCGGAGGCAAGCTTCTGCTTGTCTCCGGCTCCAAGGATGAACTCGAAGAGGTCCTCAAGGAAGTTGAAGAGGTCGGCGGCGAGGCGAAAATCCTCGTGCGCCGTCCGGACACCCTCGAGGATGCCGAAGCAATCCGGGATGCCGCCCTGGACGCCTATGGCCGGATCGACCAGCTGGTCATTGCCTCAGGCTTCAACAAGGCGGGCTTCATCCAGGATCTGCCGCTGGAGGACTGGGAAGCCGTCATGAACGCCAATGTGCGCGGTCCGTGGCTGATGGCCAAGGTCATTGGTACCTATTGGATCGAGAACGAGATCAGAGGCAAGATGCTGATGATGTCGTCCGTCCGCGGCCGCCACGGCAATTACTCCGGCTACACCGGTTACTGCACCTCCAAGGGCGCGACCGATGCGCTGACCCGGGTGCTTGCGACCGAATGGGCCAAATACGGCATCACCGTCAATTCCATCGCCCCGACCGTGTTCCGCTCCAAGCTGACCGCGTGGATGTGGAGCGAGGACGAGGTCGGCCAGGCGACCCGCAAACGTTCCCTGTCCCGCATTCCGCTCGGCCGGCTCGGCGAGGCGGAGGATCTCATGGGGATGGCGCTTTATCTGCTGACACCTGCATCCGATTTCTGCACCGGACAGGTTATGTATGTGGATGGTGGATACACAGCAGGATAAGCAATGACGGAACACTTGAAGACAGCAGTCATCGGCGCCGGCCTCATGGGACACGGCATCGCCTGGCTCCTGGCCGAGGCGGGCCACGAGGTCAAGGTCTATGACAGTTCGCCCGAGGCGCTCGACAACCTCCAGTCCCGGCTCGCCGGGATCGAGGAGATGTTCGGCGCGGGGCCGGAGGTGCGTGCCCGGGTCACGGGTGTGGGGTCTCTGGCGGATGCGGTCAGGGATGCCTCGTTCCTGGTCGAGGCGGTGATCGAAAACGTGCCCCTGAAGCAGGCGATCTTCGAGGAGCTGGAAGGTTATGTCTCGCCGGAGTGCATTCTGGCCTCCAACACGTCCTCGATCCCGACCCGGATCATCGCGGAAAAGGTGAAGACCAAACACCGGGTGGTCGGCACCCATTTCTGGAACCCGCCGCACCTGGTGCCGCTGGTCGAGGTCGTCCAGATGGCGGAGGAGAACCTGCCGGCCGTTGAACGGACGATCCAGATCCTGGCCGATGCGGGCCGCAAGCCGGTGCATGCGCGGAAGGACGTTCCGGGCTTCATCGGCAACCGGCTGCAGCATGCGCTGAAGCGCGAGGCGATCGCCATGGTGGCGAACGGCGTCTGCGACGCGGAGACCATCGACGACGTGGTGAAATACGGCTTCGGCCGGCGCATGGCGGTGCTCGGGCCGATGGAGCAGTCCGACCTGGTCGGGCTCGACCTGACCCGGGCGATCCACGAGACGATCATGCCGGATCTGGACAACACGGCCGTGCCGCATCCCTATCTGGTCGAATGCTGCGAGGCCGGGAAGCTGGGCATGAAGTCCGGCGAGGGCTTCCGCAAATGGACGCCGGAGGCAGCCGATGCGGTCAGGTCCCGGTTGCGCGACTTCCTGGCGGTACAGGCGCTCGAAGGCAAGTCAGGGAAAGGGGAGGGCTGATGCACGTCACCCGCATTGAGAATGCGAAGCCATACGAGGCACCCGGCCATTTCGACATGGTGGGCTTGCGGCTTCAGGGCTTCGACGCCTCGCCGAGCGAGAATTTCTGGACCGGCCTGTCGCATTTCCTGCCGGGCGGCGGCGCCGGCTCGAGCGCTTCGCCGGTGGAGAAGGTCTATGTCGTCCTGAGCGGCGAGATCACCGTGATCACCGATGACGGGGAAACCGTTCTCGGCCCCATGGACTCCTGCCTGCTTGCCGCCGGAGAACGGCGGGAAATCGTCAACCGGAGCAATGCTCCCGCGTCCATGCTGGTGCTGATGTCCTATCCGGAAAAGGCCGGCAACGGGAGCTGACGCATCGGATCCGGCGGATTCCCGTTGATTGGCGGGAGTGCGCTAGTTACAAATGAAACCAAATAAGAGCAAGAAGCATTCTGATCGATTGGGAGGAAAACAATGATCAGCAGATTCAAGACAGCTTTGAAAAGTTCAATTTTCGGTCTGGCGGCCGTTTCGGCCGCAGTGGCGATGGGCTTCGGCGGACCCGCCGCGGCCCAGGACAAGATCAAGATCAAGCTCGCGCATTTCCTGCCGACCGCGAACGGAATGCACAAGGACTTCATGGAGCCCTGGGCCCGTGACCTTGAAGCCTGCACCGACGGTCAGGTGGAAGTGACGATCTTTCCGGGCGGAACCCAGCTCGGCAACATCGCCAAGCTGCACGACGAGGTCCGGGCCGGGATCGTGGATATCGCCCACGGCCTGTCCGGCATTCCCGGCGGCCGTTTCGAGCGCACCCGCATCATCGATCTGCCGTTCACGGCAAAATCGGCGGATGCGGCGACCCGCACGCTCTGGGCGCTCTATCCGGACTATCTGGCGGAAGAATACGACGGCCTGAAGGTTCTGGCCCTGCATGCACACAACCCCGGCCAGATCCACACCACCGCCAAGAAGGTGGAGACCATGGACGACATGAAGGGGCTGCGTCTCCGCTTCCCCTCCGGCGCGGTCAAGTCCATGCTGGAAGCCCTGGGCGCGACGCCGCAGGGCATGCCGCCGGGCGCCGTCTATGAAAACGCCGAAAAGGGCGTGATCGACGGCGCCGCCTTCACCTGGGACACGATGGCATCGTTCAAGCTTGCCGAGGTCATGAAACATCACCTGGATGCCAAGGCCTATGTGGTCTCGTTCTGGTTCGCCGCGAATGAGAAGAAATACAATGCCTGGCCGCAGAATGTGCGCGACTGTGTCGACAAGCTGTCGGGCGACAACCTGATCCCGAAATTCGGTCCCTGGTGGAACGACTGGGACAAGGCCGGCTACGAGGCCGTCCAGGGTCCGGACCACGAGATCATCACGCTGAGCGACGGCCAGCGGGCGGAATGGGCGACGGCCCTGCAGCCGATGATCGATGCCTATCTTGCCGACCTGGAAGGCAAGGGCATCTCCAATGCGCGGGAGATCCATCAGAAGATGCTGGAGCTGGCCGCAAAGTACGCCGAGTAGCAGCAACTCGGGGATACTTGAACTGTGCTCAGCGGGCCGTCCGCTCGCTGGGCATCTTTTTCGCTGATCCGTTCTTTTCCTGGCCAGGGTTTCCATGACCAAGCTAGCGAGATTTTACAGCCTGATTGTCGGCCTTCTGATGCGGGGGGCGGTGCTGATCGCCTTTGTCAGCATCTGCGCCGCCGTCGCCATCACGCTGACCGATATTGTTCTGCGGTCCATGAGCCGCCTGTCCGTTGCGCTCACCGGCGAAGGCCTCACCTGGGCGGTTCCGGGACTGGTCGACCTGACCCAGCTCCTGGTGATGATCGCCGCCTCCATGGCGATCGCGGTCGCGTTTCACCGGGGCGCCCATGTGGCGATCGACCTGATCGACAACCTGTTCCCGCCGCTTGTGCGCAAGGTCAACGCACTGCTCGCCGTCGTGATCGCCGTCTGGTTCCTGGGCGCCTGCCTCCGCTACGGCATCGGCGAAATGCAGGGACAGCTTGAACTGAACACGGCCTCGTCGACCCTGAGCATTTCCTATCTCTGGTACTGGCTGCCGCTCATTGCCGGAATGGCGCTGTCGGTGCTGGCGGCCGTGGATGCCTTCCTCGGCGGTCTCCTCGGACATCGCCCGATGTCTTCCGAAGCGGAGCATTACGATGTCTGATCCGCTGATCGGCGTGGCCGGCTTTGCCGTTTCCCTGCTTCTTGTCGCCCTGCGCGTTCCGATCGCCTTGGCCATGGCCGTGACCGGCGTCGTCGGCTTCGGTATCATCAACGGCTTTTCGACGATCGGCTTCATCCTGGGGGCGGGGCCGTTTGAATCCATGTTCCCCTATTCGCTGTCGGTCATCCCGCTGTTCCTGCTGATGGGCGTCTTTGCCTCCCATTCGCGCATGTCGTCGGACCTGTTCGGCGCGGCCAACGCGCTGGTCGGACATCTGCGCGGCGGGCTGGCGATCGCCTCGATCGGCGCCTGCGCCGGCTTCGGCGCCATCTGCGGATCGAGCCTGGCCACGGTCGCGACCATGGGCCGGGTCGCCCTGCCCGAAATGCGGCGGGCCGGTTATGACGACCAGTTGTCGGCGTCGAGCATTGCGGCGGCGGGCACGCTCGGCGTGCTGATTCCGCCGAGCATCCTGCTGGTGATCTACGGGCTCCTGACCGAGCAGTCGATCGGCCGGCTGTTTTCCGCCGCCATCGTTCCCGGACTGGTGGCGACCGGGCTCTATTGCCTTGCCGTCATGCTCGCCGTGCGGCTGCGTCCCGATCTGGTCCGGGTCTCCAGGCGCCGGCCCTGGGCCGAGCGGCTGCCGGAGATCCGCTCCGCATGGCCGGCGGCGCTCCTGTTCATCGCCGTGATCGGCGGCATCCAGGTCGGCCTGTTCTCGCCGACCGAAGCGGCCGCCGTCGGCGCCGGCGGTGCGATCCTGATCGCGGCCATCCGGCGGGTGCTGACGCGCCACGTCGTCGCCTCGGCCATGTGGGAAACGGTCAGCATGACCGGCATGATCTTCTTCATCATGGTGGGAGCGGGCCTCTTCAACTATTTCATCGAGACCACCGGCCTGCCCCAGTTTCTGATCGGCCTGATCGAGGCTTCCGCCCTGCCGCCGCTGGCGGTGCTGTTCCTGATCATGCTGTTTTACATCCTGCTCGGCTGTTTCATGGATGCGCTGTCCATGATCCTTTTGACCGTTCCCTTCATCTACCCGGTGATCGTCGCCATGGGCTTCGACCCGATCTGGTTCGGGATCCTGATCGTCACCGTTGCCGAGCTCGGCCTGATCACGCCGCCGATCGGGATGAACCTGTTCGTCATCCAGGGGATCGCACCGGATATTCCGACGTCCAAGATCGTCCGCGGCATGGTGCCGTTCCTGTTCGCCGACTGTGTCCGGCTAGTGATCCTGATCGCCTTCCCCGGCCTGGTGCTGTGGCTGCCGGGCGTGTTTTTCTGACGCTGCTTGGCGGCCTGTCTTCAGGCGATTTTTCCCGGCGGGATGGCAGCGAAAAGGGGCGGTCAGTGACCGCCCCTTGAAACTTTCACAGGCTTGAACCCGATCAGCCGATGATGCCGTTCAGCGTGGCGCTCGGTCGCATGATCGGGCCGACCTTGTCGGCCGGAGTGTGGTAGTAGCCGCCGGTATCGGCCGGCTTGCCCTGCACGCCGTTGAGTTCGGCAACGATCTTGTCCTCGTTGGCGGTCAATGCCTCCGCGACCGGCGTGAAATGCGCCTTGAGTTCGGCGTCCCTGTCCTGGGCGGCCAGGGCCTGGGCCCAGTAGAGGGCGATGTAGAAATGGCTGCCGCGGTTGTCGAGACCGCCGACGCGGCGGCTCGGGGACTTGCCGTTGTCGAGCAGTTTCTCGATCGCGGTGTCGAGCGTATCGGCCAGGACCTGGGCCTTGGCGTTGCCCTTGACGTTGGCGAGATGCTCCAGCGAGGCGCCAAGCGCACAGAATTCACCGAGCGAATCCCAGCGCAGGTAGTTTTCCTCCATCAGCTGCTGCACGTGCTTGGGCGCGGAACCGCCGGCGCCGGTCTCGAACAGGCCGCCTCCGGCCATGAGCGGCACGATGGACAGCATCTTGGCCGAGGTGCCCACTTCCAGGATCGGATAGAGGTCGGTCAGGTAGTCGCGCAGCACGTTGCCGGTGATGGAGATCGTGTCCTCGCCGCGGGCGATGCGCTCGGTCGTGTAACGGGCGGCATCGGCCGGAGCCATGATCTGGAGGTCGAGGCCGGAGGTGTCGTGCTCGGGCAGGTAGGCCTCGACCTTCCTGATCAGTTCCGCGTCATGGGCGCGGTTCCGGTTCAGCCAGAAGATGCCGGGGGTGTTGGACAGGCGCGCACGGGTGACGCCGAGCTTGACCCAGTCGCGGATCGGCGCGTCCTTGGTCAGGCAGGCGCGCCAGATGTCGCCGGCTTCCACCTTGTGCTCGATCAGCGTGGTGCCGGCGGCATCGACGATGCGGATGGTGCCGTCGGCCGGGGCCTTGAAGGTCTGCGGATGGGAGCCGTATTCCTCCGCCTTCTGGGCCATCAGGCCGACGTTCGGCACGGTGCCCATCTTCGACGGGTCGAGGGCGCCGTTCTTCTTGCAGAACTCGATGACCGCGTCATAGACGCCCGCATAGGAGGAATCCGGGATGACGCATTTGGCGTCGTGTTCCTTGCCGTCCGGGCCCCAGCCCTTGCCGCCGGCGCGGATCAGGGCCGGCATGGAGGCGTCGATGATGACGTCGGAGGAAACATGCAGGTTGGTGATGCCCTTGTCGGAGTTCACCATGTACATGGCCGGACCGTTGTCGAGGGTTGCCTTGATGTCGGCCTGGATCTCCGTGGCCTTGTCGGCGGGCAGGGCGGCAACCTTGGCTTCCAGATCGGCGATGCCGAGATCGGGATTGACACCGGCGGCCGCCAGCGTGTCGGCGTGCTTTTCGAAGACGTCCTTCAGGAAGACGCTGACCACGTGACCGAAGATGATCGGGTCGGAGACCTTCATCATGGTCGCCTTGAGGTGGACGGAGAACAGCACGCCCTTGGCCTTTGCGTCGGCGATTTCCTTTTCCAGGAAGGTGCGCAGGGCCCTGGCGCTCATGAAAGTGCCGTCAAGGACGTCGCCTTCGGTGAGCTTGAGATTGTCCTTCAGGACCTTGACGGCGCCGTCGGTGCCGACGAACTCGATCTTCGCCGTACCGACGGAAGCGGCACCCACCGTGACGGACTTTTCGTTGCTGGCGAAATCGTCATGACCCATGGTCGAAACATGGGTTCCGGATGTCGGCAGCCACGCGCCCATGGAGTGCGGATTCTTCCTGGCGTATTCCTTCACGGCCTTCGGCGCGCGCCGGTCGGAGTTGCCTTCGCGCAGCACCGGGTTCACGGCAGAGCCCTTGATGGCATCATAGGTGGCCTTGACCGCCTTTTCCTCGTCGGTCGCCGGGTTTTCCGGATAGGTCGGGATCGCATAGCCCTGGGCCTGCAGTTCCTTGATCGCGGCGTTGAGCTGCGGCTGGGAGGCGGAGATGTTCGGCAGCTTGATCACGTTGGCGTCGGGCTGGGTCACCAGTTTGCCGAGTTCGGCCAGGTCGTCCGACTGCTTCTGGGCATCGGTCAGATATTGCGGGAAGTTCGCCAGGATGCGGCCGGCCAGGGAAATGTCCCTGGTGCCGATGGTGATCCCTGCCTCCCTGGTGAAGGCCCGGATGATCGGCAGCAGCGAGGCGCTTGCCAGTTCCGGCGCTTCGTCGACCTTGGTGTAGATGATGTCGGCCATAACTTTTACATTTCCCAGTGTTCAAGATGCGGTCGGTGAAGGCTTGAAAACAACCTTCGGAGATGGATCGTACGATGCGTATACAATTGTACGCAATCAATTGCCAGCTCTTCAAACGGAGCAAGCGACTGGAGTCGGCCAGAGTTCTAGCAAAGCCAGTCAAAAAGGCAATCAGGACAAAGGAGGAAGTGACCGCGGCGTTCCCGGCTCGGGCCTATTGGCCGCTTTCCGGCCAAAGCGTCTCGTAGACGCCGAGGGTAAAGCCGATGTGCTCTTCCAGAAGGCGGGTCGCGGCCTCCGGGTCGCGGGCAAGGGCCGCATCCATGAGCTGCGTGTGGTGCGCGATCCCGAGCGTCCTGTCGAAAACCTCCCGGATCCGTTGGCCCCGTTTGCCGTCAAGCTGTTCCGCCACATCGGTGCCGTTCAGGATGAAACGGTGATGCCGGTGGAGCTGGTCGCTGGTCTGGCGGTCCAGGTGGGTCAGCCAGGGCGCATCGGCCGCCGAAAGAAGGGCGGCGTGAAAGGCGTCGTGCCGTTCCTCCCAGAGGATGCCTTGAGCCGTCACGGCTCCCGGCGTGGGGGGAGAGGCCTGCGCCAGCAGGTAGTGGGCGGCAACCAGGTCGGCTTCCCACTTGTCGCCGCCGCGGGCGATGGAGCGGGTGAAGAGCGTGGTTTCAACGGCGGTCCGCGCAAGCTGCAAATCCTTGAGGCCGGCGATGGAGACCGGGGCGACCCGGTAGCCCTTGTTCGCCTCGAAGGTCACCAGGCTTTCCGCCTCAAGCCGTGACAGAGCCTCGCGCAGGGGCGTCCAGCCGAAGCCGAAACGGGCCTTCAGGCTGGAGATCGCCAGCGGCGTATCCGGTGCGATGTCACAGTCCAGAAGCGCGCGGCGCAGGGTTTCATAGGCGGAGTTCGTCTGGGACATCTGATCCGAGGGCTGCGAAGAGAATATCAAATCACCAAGATTATATATAATCACTTGAGCTTCGTCATCCGTCTTGTTACCGTCCTCTCCCATTGGCCGGATCCATCGGATTATCCATGCGGCCGCACAGAACGGCCCCGACTTCGGAAAGCAGACTGAGCATGCCTGTCACCCATCCCCTCGATGAACACGATCCGCTGGCGGCAAAGCGCTCCGCCTTTTCGCTGCCGGAGGGGGTGATCTATCTGGACGGCAATTCGCTCGGCGTTCTGCCCGCCCATGTGCCGGACCGGATGCAGCAGGTGATCCGCAAGGAATGGGGCGAAAGCCTCATTCGCGGCTGGAACGACCATGACTGGATCGACCTGCCGCAGCGGGTCGGTGACCGGATCGCCCGACTGATCGGCGCGGCACCCGGCACGGTCGTGGCGGCGGACAGTACGTCGGTCAACGTCTTCAAGGTGCTCGCCGCCGCGCTTGCGCTGCGCCCGGAAAGACGAGTGATCCTGTCCGACAACGGCAATTTTCCGACCGATCTCTACGTGGCGAGCGGGCTGAAGGACCTGCTGGAGCAGGGGCATGAACTTCGGATCGTCGACCCGGAGGATGTCGAGGGTGCCATCGGCACGGATCTCGCCGTCCTGATGCTGACGGAAGTGGACTACAAGACCGGCCGACGGCACGACATGAAGGCGCTGACGGCTAAGGCCCATGCGGCCGGAGCGCTGGCGATCTGGGACCTGGCGCACTCCGCGGGCGCCCTGCCGGTCGACCTTGCCGACGCAAAGGCCGACTTCGCCGTCGGCTGCGGTTACAAGTATCTGAACGGCGGCCCCGGCGCCCCGGCGTTTCTTTATATTGCACCGCAGCATCAGGATCATGTGCGGCCGCCGCTGACCGGGTGGATGGGCCATGAGGCGCCGTTCGCCTTCGACCTCGACTACCGCCCGGACAGCGGGATCGGCCGCATGCGGGTCGGAACGCCGCCGGTCCTGTCGCTTTCCGCCCTCGATGCGGCGCTCGACGTCTTCGACGGTGTGGACATGGCGGTGCTGCGCGAAAAATCGGTTTCCCTGTGCGAGCTCTTCCTGTCGGAAGTGGAGGCGCGCTGTCCGGAACTGGCGCTGGAAAGCCCGCGCGATCCGGAGCGGCGCGGCAGCCAGATCTCGTTCCGCTTCGACAACGGTTACGCCCTGATGCAGGCGCTGATCGCCCAAGGGGTCATCGGCGACTTCCGGGCGCCGGACACGGTGCGCTTCGGTTTCACGCCGCTTTACCTGTCCCATGCCGATGTGGTGCGCGCGGTCGATATCCTGGAAAAGATCCTGAACGAACGCCTGTGGGACCGGGACGAATTCAAGAAGAAGCAAAAGGTGACCTGATCATGGGCGAGCCGCATACTCCTTACGATCCGGCGGCCGACGGGGCGCAGATGACCTTCGACGGGCGTATGTCCTACGGCGACTATCTTTCGCTCGACAAGGTGCTTTCCGCCCAGGCGCCAGTGTCGAAGGCCCATGACGAACTTCTGTTCATCATCCAGCACCAGACTTCCGAACTCTGGATGAAGCTGGCCCTGCACGAGATGACGGCGGCCAAGGCGGCGATCGCTTCCGGCAACCTGCCGCCGGCCTTCAAGATGCTGACCCGGACCGCGCGCATCTTCGATCAGCTCAATTCAGCCTGGGACGTGCTGCGCACCATGACGCCGAGCGACTACACCACCTTCCGCGAGGCGCTCGGGCAATCCTCCGGCTTCCAGTCCTACCAGTACCGGGCGATCGAATTCCTGGCCGGAAACAAGAATGCCGCCATGCTCCGCCCGCATGCCCATGTGCCGGAGGTTCATGACTGGCTTATCCGGCTGCAGCGCGAAACCAGCCTCTACGACGAGGCCATCGCATTGCTGTCCCGCTCCGGCTTTCAGATCGACGCCGATCATCTGGCGCGCGATCCGGCGGAGCCCTATCAGGCCGATGACAGCGTCCGCGCCGCCTGGATCAGGGTGTACAAGGACCCGCAGGCCCACTGGCCGCTCTATGAGCTTGCGGAGAAGCTCGTCGATTTCGAGGACTATTTCAGGCGCTGGCGTTTCAACCACGTGACTACGGTGGAGCGGGTGATCGGTTTCAAGCGCGGCACCGGCGGCACCAGCGGGGTGACCTATTTGCGCCGCATGCTGGATGTGGTTCTCTTTCCCGAACTCTGGGCGCTGAGAGCGGAGCTCTGATGCAGCTGATCGATATCACTCCGCCGGTCCGGGCCGGCATGGCGGTTTTCCCGGGCGACGCGCCTTGCCGGACGGGGCAGACGTTTGCCATCGGGCCGGGCTGCCCGGTCAATGTGGCGGAGATTTCGCTTTCCACCCATTGCGGCGCCCATGCGGATGCACCGTTGCACTACGATCCGGACGGCAAATCCATCGACCGGCTCGATCTTGCCGACTTCCTGGGCCCCGCGCGGCTGATCGATGCGCGCGGGACGGATCCGCTGTGCCGGCCGCAGCACATCGCCGGGCAACTGGAAAACGTGCCGCCGCGCATCCTGCTCCGGCTCGCGGAGCGCATCGATCCGATGGTCTGGCCGAGAGGGTTCCGCGCCCTGGCGCCGGAAACCATGACGCTTCTGGCCGAGAGCGGGGTCAGGCTCGTCGGCATCGACGTGCCGTCCGTGGACCCGGAAACATCCAAGGATTTGCCGTCGCACATGGTTGCAAGGCGTCATGACATGCGGATTCTGGAAAATCTGGCGCTTTATTGTGCGGAGCCGGGAGATTATGAATTGATTGCGCTGCCAATGAAGCTAGAAGGGCTCGATGCAGCGCCGGTACGGGCCATCCTGCGCAAACCGCAGGCGGTCTGACCGGCAGACGGGGAAAAACAAAGATCGCCACAAGATCGGCGGCAAGGAGCCTATATGCTGGAACTCAACCAGCTCGTGATGGACTTCAGCGGTTTTCGGGCCGTCAACGGGTGTTCCTTCAATGTCGGGGAAGGAAGCATCACCGGACTGATCGGGCCGAACGGAGCGGGCAAGACGACCCTCTTCAACATGATCGCGGGAGCGCTCGAACCGAGCAGCGGAACGATCAGGTTTCTGAACGAGGACGTGACGGGACTGTCAAGCGACGCCCTTTTTCACAAGGGACTGGTCCGGACCTTTCAGATCCCTCACGAGTTTCATCACCTGACCGCCCTGGAGAACCTGATGATGGTGCCGCCGCATCAGGTCGGTGAGGGGCTGTTCGCCAACTGGTTCACCTGGAGCCGGGTCAGGGAGAACGAGGCGGAGGTCGAAAGAAAGGCCTACGACACCCTCGACTTCCTGGAACTCGGCCATGTCGCCCACCAGCGCGCGGGCAACCTGTCCGGCGGTCAGAAGAAACTCCTGGAACTGGGACGGACCATGATGACCGACGCGAAGCTGGTTCTGCTCGACGAGCCGGCGGCAGGCGTCAACCGCACGCTCCTGCGGAAATTGGAGGAAAAGATCCAGATCCTCAACAGGGATCGCGGCTACACCTTCATCCTGATCGAACACGACATGGAGATGATCGAGAAGCTCTGCGATCCGGTCGTCTGCATGGCGGAGGGCGCGGTGCTGATCCAGGGCGATTTCCAGACCGTGCGGTCCGATGCCCGTGTGCTCGAGGCCTATCTCGGCGAGACCGTGGGAGATGCCGCGTGAGAATTCTTCTTTCGATGAACGGCATCACCGGCGGCTATGGCGATGCGGATATTCTCCAGGATGTCTCGATCCAGGTGGACGAACGGGAGATCGTGGTCATCGTCGGCCCGAACGGGGCCGGCAAGTCGACGGCCATGAAGGCGGTCTTCGGTCTTCTGAAGATCCGCGGCGGATCGATCATCTTCGATGACGAGCGCATCACCGGCTGGGCGCCGAACCGGATCGTCCAGCGGGGCATCTGCTACGTGCCGCAGGTGGACAACATCTTCCGTGAAATGACGATCCACGAGAACCTGGAAATGGGCGCCTTCCTGAAGAAGGGCGATCTGTCGGCGGCCTATGACCGGGTCTACGACCTGTTTCCCGATCTCAAGGAGCGGCGGAAGACGCTGGCCGGAAGCCTGTCCGGGGGGCAGCGCCAGATGGTCGCCATGGGCCGGGCGCTGATGCTCGATCCCAAGCTTCTGCTGCTGGATGAACCGACCGCCGGTCTGTCGCCGCGCTACATGGAGCAGATCTTCCAGATCTGCCGCGACGTGCGCGACACGGGCGTTGCCATTCTGCTGGTGGAGCAGCATGCCAAGCAGGCGCTGGCCTTCGCCGATCGCGGCTACGTGCTTGCCGCCGGTCAGAACCGGCACGAAGGCACGGGCGCCCATCTCCTCGCCGACCGCGAGGTCGCCGAAATGTTCCTCGGCGGGTGAGGAAAAGATATGACCTTGCTGGAATTTCTGAACTTCTATCTCATCCCGGGCCTGGTCCTCGGGTCGATCTACGCGCTGGGCGCGGTCGGTATCACGCTGATCTTCGCGATCCTGCGCTATGCGCATCTTGCCCATGGCGACCTGGCAACCCTCGGCGCGTTCCTGGCATTCGCCGTCGTGACCGGTGTCGGCCTGCCGCCCCTGGCCGCCCTGCCGTTTGCCATGCTTCTGACGGCGGTGGTGGCCGTTAGCATCGACAAGGTGTTCTACGAACATCTGCGCGAGCGGCCGAAGATCGTCACCGTGATGGCATCGCTCGGCATCGCGCTGATGGTGCGTTCCGTCGTGCAGGTGGTCTGGGGCGTCGACTCGGAAAGCTATGTCCGCGGCATCGTCCGGCCGGAAGACTACTTCGGCCTCAGGATCAAGGACCGCGAGATCTACACGGTGGTGTTCATGCTGGTGCTGGTCGGCGTCCTGCAGCTGTTCCTGGCCCGCTCCAAATGGGGCAAGGCCATGCGCGCCATGTCCGACAATCCCAACCTGGCGCTTTTGTCGGGGATCGACAACAAGAAGGTGGTGATCCTCACCTGGGTGATTGCGGGCGGCCTGTGCGCGGCCTCGGGCGTGTTCCTGGGCCTGAACACGGAACTCAAGTCCATGATGGGCTGGCACATGCTGCTGCCGATGTTCGCAGGGGCCATCCTCGGCGGGGTCGGCCGCGTGGAAGGCGCGGTCCTGGGCGGGTTGATCGTCGGCGTGGCCGAGGAACTGTCCGTTCTCGTCCTGCCGAGCGAATACAAGGCGGCCATGGCCTTCGCCATCCTCCTGTTCATGCTGCTGGTGCGCCCGACCGGGCTGCTGCGCGGCAAGGTTCTCTAGAGGGAGGCGTACGATCATGGAACTCATCGGTCTTGCCAACTACGCCCTCTTCATGGGCATCTTCATCGGCATCTACGCGCTGCTGGCGCTGGGCCTGAACATCCAGTGGGGCTTTGCCGGTCTCTTCAACGCCGGGATCGCCGGCTTCTTCGCCGTCGGCGCCTATGCCTCGGCGATCCTGACGAGCCCGCATGCGGATGGCCGGCTCGGCGGATTCGAACTGCCGTTTTATGTCGGCTGGATCGGCTCGATGATCGCCGCGGCCCTGATCGCGTGGCCGATCGGGAAGATCTGCCTGCGCTTCCGTTCCGACTATCTGGCGATCGCGTCCATCGGCGTGGCGGAAATCATCCGCCTCGTCATCAAGTCGGAAGCGGAACTGACCAACAGCGCGCGCGGGATCACCAATATCCCGCGGCCCTTCGGCGACCTTCCCTATGTTGAATCGCAAATGGCCTACCTGGCCATTGTCGCCCTTGTCCTGCTCGTCGCCTACCTGATGGTGGAACGCCAGTTCAATGCGCCCTGGGGGCGGATGATGCGGGCGATCCGCGACAATGAGCTGGCCGCGCGCGCCATGGGCAAGAACATCGAGTACCGGCGCCTGGAGGCGTTCATCTTCGGCGCGGCGCTCATGGGGCTGGGCGGTGCGCTGTTTGCCCATTTCAACCGTTCAATCACGCCGGAAGCCATCGATCCGATGGTTGCGACCTTCCTCGTCTGGATCATGCTGATCCTCGGCGGGTCGGGCAACAACCGGGGCGCGATCCTCGGCGCGGCGGTGGTTTGGACCATTTGGTCAGTTTCCGAGATTGCAACTGATCAACTTCCGCAGGAATATGCGGTCAAGGCGAAATACATCCGTCTGTTCCTGATCGGCCTGATGCTGCAGCTTGTGCTGCGGTTCCGGCCGGAGGGACTTCTGCCGGAGCCGCTGCGCGGCGATCAGCGGTCGGATGATGCTTCGTCGAAGTCGTGAATTCCCAAGCGACACACAGGGTTCACACGGGCAAAAGCCCGAAAACAAGTGGAGGTAGTACCCATGAAGTCCAAAGTTCTCGCAATTGCCGGCGGTCTGCTCGCAGCAACCGCCCTGGCCAGCGCGCCGGCCAAGGCCGCCGATGTCAAGATCGGCCTGATCGGCGGCGTCTCCGGCCCGATTGCGGCCATGGCCCCGGCCATGATCGATGCGGCCCAGCTCGCGTTCCAGCAGGTGAACGAGCAGGGCGGCGTGCTCGGCGGCGACAAGCTGGTCGGCGTTGTCGGCGACAGTGCCTGTAACCCGCAGGGCGGCACCGATGCGGCCACCAAGGCCGTGAACATCGAAGGCGTCGTCGCCATCGTCGGTCCGCACTGCTCCGGTGCCGTTCTGGCGGCCGCGGGCTCAGTCACCATTCCCGCCGGTATCACCGTCGTCACCCCGTCCGGCACGTCTCCGGAAATCACCGGCCTGGCCGACAATGACACCGTGTTCCGCACCGTGCCGTCCGACGACTACCAGGGCCGGGCGCTTGCCCGCACGCTCAAGGGCATGGACTACAACAAGGTCGCCGTTGCCTACATCAACAACGACTACGGCACCGGTCTCGCCAATGCGTTCAAGGCCGAGTTCGAGGCCCAGGGTGGCGAGATCGCCGGTTTTTCGGCCCATGAGGACGGCAAGGCCTCCTACCGGTCCGACCTTGCCGAACTGGCCAAGGGCGGTGCCGATACGCTGGTCATCTTCGACTACGGCGACGGCACGGGCCTCACCATTCTGCGTCAGGCCCTGGAAAACGGCTTCTTTTCCAAGTTCGTCGGCGGCGACGGCATGAAGTCCGATGCTCCGATCAAGGAACTGGGCGCGGAAAACCTGTCGACCTTCGTGGCCTCGTCTCCGGTGGGCGAGCAGTCCAAGTCCCTGGACGCCTTCAACGAAGCCTTCAAGGCATCCGGCGGCGATCCGAACGCGATCTTCGTGACCACGTCCTATGACGCGGCCTTCCTGCTCGCCCTCGCGGTCGAAAAGGCAGGCGGCGACAAGGCCGGTGTTGCGGCGGCACTGCGTGCGGTATCCAACGGCGAAGGCGAGCCGATCCTTCCGGGTGAATGGAAGAAGGCCAAGGAACTGATCGCGGCCGGTACGGCGATCGACTACAAGGGCGCCGCCGGCGACCAGAACTTCGACGAAAACGGCGACGTTCCGGGCACCTATGCCCTGTTCAAGGTCAGCGGCGACGGATTTGAGACCATCACCGAAATGAAGTAAGCGCCAGGCGCTTCATAGACGTGAAACAGGACCGGCGGCTTCCCGATGGGAGCCGCCGGTTTTATTATACCGTCGATGATGTGCGCGGCGCGGTCGCGAAACGCTCTAGGGTACGGACTCATAAAATTCTGTCTTCAGGTCGATCAGGAAACGGCTGTATCCAAGACGCAAAGTCGCAGGAAACCCGGAAGGTTTTCAAGATTTTGCAACGCAGGAGGCGGCCGTTTCCCGGTCGATCCGAAGGACGCCAATCCGGCTGCGGACAGCCGCGTCAAAGCCTTTGCACCATGCACGCGCATGGTTCTGCAGGCTTTTCCTCGCTTTCCTTTGCCGGATGGACGCCTGAAAATAGAATTTTATGGGTCCGCACCCTAGGCCATACCCTCATAAAACAGGCCGGAATGGTAGAGGTGAATTTGTTCGGATACGAGGCGCAAAGCTGCAGGAAACCTCCCGGTTTTGGCGTTCCGCCCTCTGACGAGTGGCAAGGCTTTGGAACGACGTTGCCGATCAAATTCATCCTATCCCCCATTTTTGCACTTTGGGGGGACGCAAAAACGGCTTCGATCTGCTGCGTCCAACCGCTCAACCGGGCAGAAAGCCCGCTTTTCGCGCTTTTCCTTGCAGCTCATTGCCGTTTGTTGCGCCATTTCAGCCTGTTTTATGAGGGTATGGCCTAACATCCCCCGGCGCTGACCAGGGCGGCGCTTTCGATGGTTTCGGCGGTTCTCCGGTCCACGACCCCGGTGACCGGAATATTGTACTGGGTCTGGAAAGACATCACCGCCTTCGTGGTGGTCTCGTCAAACACCATGTCGGGAAACTCGAGAAAGTGTCCAAGGCTGTTGAGCCTGGTTTCAAGGATCTTCACCCGCGGTGACAGGCCGCCCGCCTGAAGCGCGACGAAGGTCTGCTGGGGGGAGACCGCGCATTCCTCTCCGGGCGAGCCGACGGGCGTCAGCGCGAAAATGCTGCTCAGGGTGAGACCGTCGGCATCCATGACCGGGGGCAACAGGGTGTCCGGGCCCTGGGTCAGGTCATAGCGCAGGCCGATCGCTTCGGCGAAGAGCCGGCCGTCCTTGGCCATCTGAAGCCGGAGGTTGCCGCCGTCGCACTCGATGCCGCAGAGGATCTCACCGCCATCGGCGCTGCAATTGGCGGTGAAGCCGTAGATGTCGTTCGGGACATCCCAATGGGTGAGCTGGAAATCGACGAACGTGTTCCAGCTGTTCCCGTCCGAGACGGACCGGCGAAAGGAGATGCGCAGTTCCTTCACAGGTCCTTCCTTGCGGGAATAGGATGCCCCGTAGCACTGCCCTTCGCCGGACATGATGTCGGGCTCGTCGCCTGCAAGAACCGCTCCGGAGTAGACCAGAGAGCCCGCCATGACCGCCGGAATGAGGGGGATCAGAGCGGATTTCATCATCGAGGGTCGGGTCATCGCCAGTTTCCGGTCAATACGAAGGGCGCCCAGTAGGCGGGGTGGGAAAAGCCGGGATCGATGCCGTCGTCGGTTTCCCGGTAGATGTTCTTGAACCGTTGCGCGGTCTCGTAGACCACGCTCCGCCTGGTGAGGTTCGCCGGGCTGCCGACATCGCCATGGATGAACTCCCGCTGCACCATGGCAAGGGCCCGGGCCTTGGACATGTCGCCGAGTTCGCGCAGTTCATAGAAGCGCTGCATCAGGATCGCCGTTGAGTTGTCGGCCACGGGCCAGAGGCTTGCGATCGTCGATTTCGCGCCGCGGTCGCCGGTTATCTTGGCAAGGCTCTCGATTTCGCGGCCGTCGCGGTCCGGGTTGGTGCGCCCGGTTTCGCAGGCGGACAGGGTCAGCAGTTCGACATGGCCGAAGTCGAAACCCTTCGGGTCGTTCTTGATGTCGGCAAGGCTCAGATGCTCGCCGGTTCCAAGCAGCAGGTAGGAATCCTTGTCGCTGTCGCCGAGGCGGAAATGTGACGAGATATGAACGACGCCCAGTCCGGAGCGCGCCGTCTCGCCGATCCGGAGCGAACGGATCAGCGCCGGCCTGTCGAACGCCCCGTCCATGTAGACCTCGCCGTCGAAGAGGCCGAAATCGTTGTCGCCCCTGACGATCCCGTCCAGTTCGACAGCGACACCCGGCAGGGCGAGGAAGTTCTCCGTCTCCTGGGTCATGCCGAGACCGGCGAAGGGAACGTCCGTGGCCTTCTGCCCGGTGATTTCGCTCTCGCTGCTGGTCAGAAGCGAAACCGCGTAGCGTTCGATCAGGTAGGCGCTGCCGTCATGAAGGCTCTGGTAGGGCAGGTACCTCAGCCGCCTGTCCAGGGAGACGAGCAGCATGTCCGGGCGGGCGGCCTTCAGGTCCTGTTCCAGCGGCGCCACGAGCAGGTCATGGAGTTCCCGGCTGCGCTTCTTCGGGTCGTATCCGGGGTCGCTCACCACCGCATGGTATTCCTCGAGCTTCTCGTTCAGGCCCGCCTCGGTGAAGGGCGCTCCGTTCCAGGTCGTGATCGTGTAGCTCTTGCGGTCGGTAGGGGTGGTCAGGATGATGTTGAGCCGGTCCGGCATGACCATGTAGTGGATCGCGACCGCCCTGTCCTTCAACTTGCCCAGCAGGGTCTTCTGGATCGATTCCGTTTCGGCAAGGTCTGCCGCCGGATCCGTCTTCCCGTTCAGGTCTGCCGCGGCCTCCAGGATGCGCCGCAGGCCGCTTTGATAATCGGCTTCGGCTGTCTGAAGCCGGGCCTGGATATCGGCGAGCCGGGCGGCCTCGGCCTGGGTGAGGCCCTGAAGCTGCTGCTTGGCGAGCAGTTCCTCCCGTTGGCGGACGTCCGTGACGGTCGGCAGCTGCAGGGCGTCGAGGGCGTCCTTCAGTTCCTGTTCTTCCGCCGAATAGGGCAGCTGGCGGAACGCGTCCCCGGTGAATTCGCTGTCGCGGCCGGCGAACTGGAAGGCTTCGAAATCCTTCAGCAGCGACAGCACGAGTTCCGCCTCGCTCAGCCGGTTCTGGCGCACCAGAAGATCGGCAAGCCAGCGGTAGTTGTCGGCGACGAGATCGCGGAAACAGCCCTGCAGCCGTTCGGGGATCGCCGACAGATCCCTGCGGATCTGCTGGAGTTCGTTGATCGCGTCCTTTGCCAGAACCAGGGCGATGCCGTCCGCACCGAGCCCGAAGGCGCGTTCGCTGGCCCTGGACAGGTGGCACACGGTGGTCAGATTGCCCTGAAGCGGGCCGGCGCCGAGGCCGACGATCCGGTCGAGCTGCCGTTCGGCGGCAAGCGCGGTCAGCTCCAGTTCCAGGGCCTTGTCCGCGTCGCCTGTGGAGCGGAGCGCGGAGGAAAAGACCCGGGCCGCGTTGACCAGCGACATGCTGAGCCCGCCGCGGGCCCTGACCGCGTCGAAGGTCGCCTCGGCGGCGGAAAGGTCCGGCTCGACGGCCACCGGAGCAGCGGGCGGGGTCGCGATCAGGCGCAGATAGTCGCGCGCCCGGGCATCGCCGTTGCGCGCCAGCAGGTTCAGGTATTCGGTGAACCCCCTGGGCAGGGTCGACATGTCGCCCGGGTCGCGCCGGGCAATGAGACGGCGCAGGGTCGGCGCGCGCAGATCGTCCGGATCGAGGCGCAGGCCGTCCTGTCCGGACGATGCGTCGGAAATGACGGAAGAGGTCTGCAGTTGCAGAGCCTTTTCGGCCCGCAAGCCGCGCTCCAGCGCGCCCTTGAAATCGCCGTAGGCGGCCAGCGCATCGGTCAATGCAATGGAATCCGTCTCCTCAAGACGCTTCAGACCGATCGCGACCAGGTCGGTGCCGAAGGCGCCGGAGGCGAGAAACTTGGCCGCCTGGTCGCAATAGGACGGACCGGTGTCGGACGTCCGGCACAGGCGGGCGAGCACCTTCCCCATGAACACGGGCAGTTGCTCCGGCTTCAGCTTGGCCTTGCCGCTTTCCAGCGCCAGCGCCAGATAGGCGGCGACATCCGCATCCCAGCCGAGTACGACTTTGCCGTTTTCATCGGCATTGGCGTATACGAGACCGGCGATCGCCTCGCGTTTGCTTTCGGCGAGATCCGGGAACTGCTGCAGCAGGCGATAGAGAACGACGCCCGCCTGCTTCACCTTGGCGTCGCGCATCAGGCGCAGCCACTTTGCCGCTTCGGCATAGTCGACGGAGCCGCCGCAGTCGGCGCACAGGTAGAGGCTTGCCAGGAGCCCGGCGAAATCCTGCTTCCGTTTCGCCAGTCCCTCGATGAGGTCCTTGCCTGTGGGGCTTGCCAGGGCAAGGCTGCCGGCCATGATCCGGTTGGCGACGAGGTCCGCGCCCGCGAAGGGGACGTACTCCCCGGTGTCCTGGGCAAACAGGCGCTCGTACCATTTCAGGGCTTCCTCGGGGGCTTCCGGCCGGTCCCGCTCCGCCTGACGGGCCAGCAGGTAAAGCGCGAACGGATCGTCTTTGCCGGCGGCGAAGCCGAGAAGGTCCCGGACACGGGACGGGTCGGCCTTGCCGCCGTCGCCGTAGCTCAGCATGAAGGCGAGGTGCGCGGCGGCATAGGGCTCGGTCCGCGCCGCTGCCTCAAGCAGGGTCCGGGCTTCGGCGGTTCCCTTGCCTAATACGCTCGCGCCGTCGAGAAGCCGCACGGCAAGCATGTATTGAACCTGGGCGGGGGCGGTTTCGGCCACGATCCGCAGCGCCTGCGGATATTTCATCACCAGGTGGGCAAACCGCGCCAGTCCCGTCCTGCGGTCCAGGGTGAGCGCCATGGAACTGTCCAGCATCAGCGGGCCGGAGACCGTTTTTGACTGGTAGGTTTCGCTCCAGGTGTTGTCCCGGATCAGATCTTCCGTCAGCGCTTCGACGCCTTCGCCGGTTTCGATCGCCGTGACATAACGCCGGTATCGGGAGGGTTCGCGGGCGGCGATGGCGCGCCAGAAGTCGGCGGCCTGCCTGTTCGCGGCAACGCCGATACCTTGCGCAAAGAGCTGCGCCACCTTTGCCGCGACCTCGCCGTCACTCTGTCCGTAACTCTTGCCCACGACGCTGCGGGCAAGCTGTTGCTGGAAAGATGCCCACCGGCCCGCCGCCGCCATTTGGTCCATCGCCGCCTCGAGCGCCGGCGTGCGCTTTGCGAGCCAGCCGCCGAAATCGAAGCCGCCGCTGAACAGGAAGGGAAGAACGGCAATCCGGTCTCCGGTTGCCTGCGGACCGGCAGGCCCGCAGGCCGGATCGGAAACCGGAGCGGCCGCAACGTCGATCAGGTCGCTCATGGTCGGGGTGAAGCTGCCGCCCGCCTGCGGTTTTCCAAGAGCCGTCAGCAATCTGTTCCAGCCTGCCCTGCTGGACGGACCGAAGGCGCCGTCCGGCTCGCCGCTCGCGCACTGGTTCATCAGGGCCAGTTTCTGGGCCGCCTTCAGATAGCCGTGGTAGACGGAGTTGAAGGACTTCTGCTGGTCGTAAAGCGTATCGACCCGGTCATCGAGGGCGAAAGACAGGACCCCGCACAGGGCCGCGCCATGGGCTGCGATGTCCGCCTCCAGCCGGTCGAGAGCCGCCTCATTGGCCGAGACCACAGCTTCGATCAGGTCCAGGTTGCCGGGGTCTCCGGCGGGAAAATCATGATTGATGCGCGAACCGAGCGCGGGAACGCCGGCGTTTCGGGCGAGGTCGTCGATCTTCCGGCCCGTCCATGCCGAGAGCACCGTCAGGGCGCGGGATGCTTCTTCGTTCCTGTCTTCGGCGGCGGACAGGCAAGAGAGGGACGTCAGGGCGGAGGTGATCCGGGCGGTGGCGTTCGTTGCCGATTTCCGGGAGCCGTTTTCCTGCAGGACGAAATCCGGCTTCAGGTCGCCGGCGCCCGGCATGCCGCCAGGCGCGGCTACCGCCGGTCCGGCCGGTCCGGCGTTGTTCCGGCGGACGCTGGCGACAATCGACGGCGCGGCGGCTGCAAAGTCCGGCCGGGCGGTTTCGGAAAAGCGGAAATGCAGCGCCGAATAGCAGTCGCAGGCATCGATGCGGATGTAGAAGGAACTGACGGTCTCGGCGCTCGCCGGATTATGGATCGTGATCGTGCATTCGCTGGCACTCGCATACCGGCCGGAGGCCTCGCTGAAGCCGTATTTGACCCAGTTGCGCTGTCTCTCGTCGATGAGCGCGGTGCAGTCGCCGTAGCTGTCCTGGATCAGCCGCAGATTGCCACTGACGCCGCCGATCTCGAACTTCCGGTCGACGCCGTCCACCCTGAACGCAGCACCGGAGGGAAGGCTTGCGGAAATGTCGTAGCGCTGGCCGTTGCGGTAGATTTCAAGCGCCCCGGCGGGGAGGCTGAAACAAAACACCGCGCACGCGGCAAGGACTGCTTTGATCAACACGGTCGGTTCTTTCTTCTGCCTGTCCGTTCCGATGACGACCCGAGGGTACGATAGCATCCCCCGCTAACCTCCGACGGTCTGGAGCGGGCTGCATTCGGAGTGGACCATTCGACGGCGTAAAAGGCCAGCTATTTGAAAATGCTAAAATTTGCAGAGCAACCCCTGCTCGAAAAAGCGTAGCTATAAAACAAGTCTATAGGAGCAAAGCACCGGCCGACGCGCAAGCGGAAAAATGCTGGGTCCGATTGGTCGATGGTCGTGGGCGCTGTCGTCTGCGTCTCTCCCCTTCAATGCAGGGCAGTCGCTTATAATCGAAATCGTCGATCACGTGCTCCAGGTTACCTCTCCCATGGGGAGAGGTCGGAGCGAAGCTCCGGGTGAGGGGATGTAGCCTTTCCGTATTCTCGAGAGCATTGTTCCCCTCACCCCACCCTCTCCCCATGGGAGAGGGAGCTGGGTTTTGCCGTAGGCTATTGCATTGCCCCAAAAGGGGAGACGGGAGCAAGGGGCAGGGCTGTCAGAAACTTCAGGCCGGGTGCGCCGAAAGCGACCAAAGTTTATTTCGCCGCCACGATGATGATTTCGACCTTGTAGTCCGGCGTTGCCAGCCTGGATTCGCCGCAGGCGCGGGCCGGCGGGTTGGCCGGGTCGACCCAGGCGTCCCAGACCGCGTTCATCTCGGCGAAGTCGGCCATGGACTCGAGCCAGATGGTCGCCTGCAGGATCTTCGACTTGTCGCTGCCGCAGCGGCCCAGAAGATCCTCGATGCTTTTCAGGATCGCTTTGGTCTGGGCGGTCACGCTTTCGCCCGGGGCGCCGACCTGGCCGGCGAGATAGACCGTATTGCCGTGCACGACGGCCTGGCTCATGCGCGGGCCGGAATCGAGGCGGGTGATGTCGGACATGATGTGTTCCTTGTCTTGAAAGAATGACGGGTAAGAATCAGGCGAAGCGGTTCGGATCAAGCGCCCGGATCACGTCCGGGTCAAGAGACGAGGCGCGCCCCAGGCACAGGTCCGCGGTCAGTTGCGACAGGGCCGGCGCGGTCTGCACACCGTAGCCGCCCTGACCGGCGAGCCAGAAGAAGCCCTCTGTTCCGCGTGCAAAGCCCACCACCGGCGTCCGGTCGGCGACGAAACTGCGCAGGCCGGCCCAGCTTCGTTCCACCCGGGTGACCGGCATGGTGACGGCCTGTTCGAAACGGTAGAGGCCTTCCGCCAGCACCATGTCGTCCGGCCAGGCATCGTGCGGCTCGACCGGATCCTCGTCGGCGGGCGAGACCATCAGCTTGCCGGCATCCGGTTTGGCGTACCAGCTTTCCGATGCACTTGCGACCAGCGGCCAGCGGGTGACGTCGACGCCTCCGGGCACGGGCAGGATGGCGGCGGAGCGGCGCATGGGTACCAGGCCGACCTTGCCCGCGCCGGCGAGGCCTGCGACCGCATCGGCCCAGGCGCCGGCGGCGTTGATGACGACGGGGGCCTCGAAGGTTCCCGCCGGCGTTTCTGCCGTCCAGATGGATCCGGTGCGTGTGAGGGCGGTGACAGGCGCGTCGGTGACGATCCGCGCGCCGTTGCGCCGCGCGATGCGGGCGAAGCCCTGCAGCAGCCGGTCGACATCGATGTCCTGCGCATTCCGTTCGATGGCGGCGGCCGCGATCGGTTCGGGGCGCAGCAGCGGGAAGAGGGCAATGGCGTCTTTTGCGGAAATGCGCTCCATGCCCTCCGCGCCATCCAGGTAGCTGTCGAAATTCGGCAGCTCGTCCTCGGTGGCGATCAGAAGTTCCCCGCGAGGGGTCAGCAGGCTTTCCTCAGAAATGCCTTCCGGCTGCTTCAGGACCGGTTCGGATGCGGCGTTCAGGGCGCGCAGCGTCCGGTTGCCGTAGTTGCGGATGAAGATCGCCGCCGAGCGCCCGGTGGCATGACGGCCCGGCGCGTCTTCCATTTCCAGGAGGATCACGGAGGCATCGGGGGCGAGCCGGGCGGCCGCGCCCAATCCGGCGATGCCGCCGCCGATGACGATGAAATCTGCCCTTTCGCTCATGCGCCTTGATATCCGTTCAGGACGCTGGTGAGATTGTGCCCGAGTTCGTCCGAAAGATAGCCGCCTTCCTGAACGAAGAGGACCGGCAGGCCGAGGCTTGCGATCGCGGCACCGATCCGGGCAAAGCCGGGCGTGGTGATCCCCAGTCCCTTCAGCGGGTCGTTTTCATAGGCGTCGAGGCCGAGGGCGACGACAACCACGTCGGCGCCAAAGCAGCGGATATGGGAGAAGGCCGTGTCGAGGGGTTTCAGGTAGTCGTCGTCGCCGGTCCCGCGCGGCAGGGGCAGGTTGAGATTGTAGCCGCGGCCTAGACCCTTGCCGCGCTCATGGGCGTGGCCCCAGTAGAACGGATAGAACCGGACCGGATCCGCATGGATCGAGACGGTCAGAACATCGGCGCGGTTATAGAAGATGCCCTGGGTGCCGTTGCCGTGGTGAACGTCCACGTCGAGGATCGCCGGCCGGTGTCCGAGCCTGAGCAGGTGCTCGGCCGCAATGCCGGAGTTGTTCAGGAAACAGAAGCCGCCGGCGAGATCGCCGAAGGCATGATGGCCGGGCGGGCGGCTGAGCACATAGACGGCCTGTTCGCCGCCATGAAGGAGATCCGCGCCCGACAGGGCGCTCTGCGCCGACCAGTAGGCGGCCTGCCAGGTGCCGGCGGCAATCGGGCAGGAGGTGTCTGCCTGGTGGAAGCCGGCCTGGCCGACGGCCGAGCGGGGATAGCTCGCGGTGCGCCGGTCGGGATGGACATTGGGAATGACTTCGTCGGACGCGCCCTCGATCCGGCTCCAGCGGGTGTGGATTGTCTCCAGGAAGACGAGATATTCGGCGGAGTGAAGGGCGGCGATCGGACCGAGGCCATGATCGTCCGGTGCCTGGAAGGAACAGCCGGCCTTGCCCGCGCCGTCCTGCAGGACCTCGATCCGGCGCGGCTGCTCCGGGTTCGGATAGAGCGTGCCGTTGGCCATGAAATGCCTGGGGTCGTGGACCCATTGCCGTTCGTCGAAAATGGCTTTCATGGTGTTTCCTTCAGTGCCTTGAGCGCGGCGCCGGCGATTGTCAGATAGGTTTCGTTCGGATCGTGGGAAAATCCGAGCCTGTCATAAAAGGCGCGCGCGGACGGGTTGTCGTCATAGACGGCAAGTTTGATGAAACCGACGGTCCAGTCCTCCGGTGCGGCTTCAAGAGCTGCGGAAAGCAGCCGTTTGCCCAGACCGCTGCCGCGTGCGTCGCGTGCGACCCAGAGATCGGAAACGTAAAGGCCGGCCGATGCCCGCACGGTGGAGAAGACCGGCGAGCAGACGATGGCGCCCACGACCGTTCCGCCGTCACCGCGTTCCGCCAGCAGCGCGTGGAACGCGGGCGACGGGCCGAAGCCGTGCCGGATCAGGTCCTGCGCCGATGCGCCGTGATCGTCGCCGATGTCTTCCGACAGGCGCATCAGCGCCGCGTTCAGTTTTTCCGCATCCGCCCTTTCGGCGCGCCGGATCGAGATGTCGTTCGTCACCTGAATTCGCCCGTTCCTCAAAAAGCCGTCCTGTCGGCGCCCTTCAGACCGAGCAGATCGCGCGCGTCCGGCGGTGTTGCGACCTCGCGCCCGAGCCGTTCCACGATTTCCCGGATCCGGATCACCTGTTCCGCATTGGACTTCGCCAGCTTGCCCCTGTCGATGAAAATGCTGTCTTCAAGGCCGACGCGCACATGACCGCCCATGGCGGCGGCCATGGTCGCGAAGGGGATCTGCTGCCGGCCGGCGGCCAGCACGGAGAACATGTAATCCTCACCGAACAGCTTGTCGGCGATCCGCTTCATGTGCTGCAGGTTTTCCGGATCCGCGCCGATGCCGCCGAGCACGCCGAAGACGAACTGGATGAAGAACGGCGCCTTCACCAGGCCCCGGTCGGCGAAATGGCGCAGCATGTAGAGATGGCTGACGTCATAGCATTCGAACTCGAAGCGCGCGCCGCGTTCCTGTCCGAGACGGCTCAGGATCGTGGCGATGTCGCGCGGCGTGTTCTTGAAGACCAGGTCGTCGGAATTTTCCAGGAACGGCTTTTCCCAGTCGTGCTTCCAGTCGTCGTAGCGCGCGGCCATGGGATAGAGCGCGAAATTCATCGTGCCCATGTTCAAGGAGCACATTTCCGGTTCCGCCATGGTGGGGGCTGCGAGCCGTTCGTCCAGCGACATGACCGCGCTGCCGCCGGTGGAGATGTTCAGAACAGCGTCGGACCCCTGCTTGACCACCGGCAGGAAGGCCATGAAATGGTCCGGCTTCGCCGACGGCCGGCCGGTTTCCGGGTCGCGCGCATGAAGGTGCAGGATGGCGGCGCCTGCCTCCGCGGCGCCCAGGGCCTGGCCGGCGATTTCCGGTCCCGTCACCGGCAGATAGGGCGACATGGTGGGCGTGTGGATGGAGCCCGTGATGGCACAGGTGATGATGATCTTGTTGGTCATTTATATTGTTCCGGTCAGCCTGCCTGGAGACGGCGGTCGACGATCGTCTCGAGGAACTCGGCGAGCGACGCGTCGAGCGTTTCGATGATTTCTCCCACGTGGGTGCCGGTTGCGATCATGGGCGGACAGACAAGGAAGTGGTCGCCCTCGTAGCCGCCGCGGGTCCTTCGCGAATAGATGATCAGTCCCTTGTCATAGGCGATGTCGACCAGGGTGTTGTAGGCGTTCAATTCGCGCGGCAGGGGCTTGAGGGTTTCCGGATCGCCGACCAGTTCGAAGGCCAGCAGCAGACCCTTGCCGCGGACGTCGCCGATGACCGGGTATTTCGCCATCAGGCCTTCCAGGCCGGCCCTGAGTTCGGCGCCGACCCTCGCGGCATTTTCCACCATGCCTTCACGCTCGATTTCCTGCAGCACGGCGAGGCCCGCCGCGCAGGCAAGCGGATTGCCGGCATAGGTGAAGCCGTGCAGGAAACCGCCGTCGTCAAGGACGTTTTCCACGATCCGGTCGCTGGCGACCATGGCGCCGAGCGGGGCGTAGCCGGCGGCGAAGCCCTTGGAGATCACCAGAATGTCCGGCGCCACGTCCCAGTGCTCGGCGGCAAAGAACCTGCCGGTCCGCCCGCCGCCGGACATGACCTCGTCATGGATGAGGAGCACGCCGTACTGCGTGCAGATCTCGCGGATGCGCTTCATGTAGCCGGCCGGCGGCACCAGCGCGCCGGTTGAGGCGCCGCCCACCGGCTCGACGATGAAGGCGAGCACCGTTTCCGGGCCCTCGGCGAGGATGCGCTCCTCCAGCATGTCGGCGTAGTGGCGGCCGGTCGCCTCGTCGTCCGGGTCCAGCCGGTCGAGATAGGCGCGCGGCGCCGGGATCTTCGGCATTGGTCGCATCATCGGATCGAAGGGAGCTGCCAGCGGCGCGTAGCCGGTGAGCGCAAGCGCGCCCAGGGTGCAGCCGTGATAGCTCGGATAACGGGAAATCACCTTGTAGCGCTGGCTCTCGCCGGTCGCGATCGCGTTCTGCCGGGCGAGCTTGATCGCGCTTTCCACCGCTTCCGAGCCGCCGGAGACGAAGAACACCTTCTCCATGCCTTCGGGTGCGAGCGAGGCGGTTTTCTCCGCCAGCCGTTCCGCCGGCTCGGTCTCGAAATGCAGCCGGTAGCCGAAGGTGGACTTTTCCATCTGGCGGCGCATGGCCTCCAGCACGTTGGCATTGGAATGGCCGATGTTGCAGACCATCGCGCCGGACGAGCCGTCGAGATAGCGCTTGCCGTCCACGTCCCACATGTAGACGCCGCGGGCCTGGTCCAGGGTCGGCCGCCGCAAGCGGCTCTGGTAGAAAAGATGGGACTTCGTCATGTGCGTGTTTCCGGAAGTGCCGCGCAGTCGCGCGGCCTGAAGCGAAGGCTGACGGTCTCCCCTTCCGCGAAGGGGCGGTCGTCGATCATGTTGATGGCCTGCAGACGGTGGTCGCCGATCCGCAGGAAATAGCGCGCGGCCTGTCCCTGGTAATCGACGGCTTCGACGGTGCCGGCAAGATCTATTCGATCATCCCCGGGCGCATTGGAAGGGGCGACGATCAGTTTTTCGGCCCGGAGCACCAGTTTTGCGGATCCTTCGGCGGAAAGATGCGGCGCACGGTCACGGGGGACCTGGACAGGGCCGATGCCGGTGACATCGAGCGCAACACTCAAGCCGTCGAGACCGGTACAGCGCGCGTCGAGGATATTCGATGTGCCGAGGAACCGGGCGACGAATTCGCTATCGGGCGTGTTGTAGACCTCTTCCGGCGCGCCGACCTGTTCGACGACGCCGTTCGACATGACGACCAGCTTGTCGGACATGGCGAGCGCCTCGGACTGGTCGTGGGTGACGAAGACCGTGGTGACGCCGATCTGGTGCTGGATGCGCTTCAGTTCCACGCGCATGTCCTCGCGCAGGTTGGCGTCGAGCGCCGACAGGGGCTCGTCGAGCAGAAGCACGTCCGGCTCGATCACGATCGCCCGGGCAAGGGCGATGCGCTGCTGCTGGCCGCCGGACAGTTCCTTCGGATAGCGGTCGCCCACATGGGGCAGTTGCACCAGCTCCAGCGCGTCGCGCACCTTTTTCTGCGCGTCGGCCCTGGAGACGGCCCGGTATTTCAGACCGAAGGCGACGTTCTCCGCCACGGTCTTGTGCGGAAACAGGGCGTAGTTCTGGAACACCAGACCGAGATTGCGCTTGTGGATCGGAACGTCGTTGATCCGGTTGCCCTTGATGGTGATGTCGCCCTCGGTCGGATCGAGCAGGCCGGCGATCATGCGCAAGGTGGTGGTCTTGCCGCAGCCGGACGGTCCGAGCAGGGTGACGAAACTGCCATCGGGAATGTCCATGGACATCCGGTGCACCGCGGTCACCTTGCCGAAGCGTTTCACGATGTTGGTCAGGGATACAGCACTCACAAGCGTTCTCCGCATTGTGGGGAAAATGACCTCCCGCGCGTTGCGGGAGGCCAAGTTGGTGGGAGGAGCCTCAGTAGCCCTTCTGGATCCGGCCGAACATCTTCGACCATTCCTGCTCGTGGCCGTTCCAGTAATCCGGTTTGGCGAAGGTGAGACCTTCCAGGGTGCCTTTCGGATCGAACGCGGGCAGGGTCGGGATCTTCTTGCCGAGATCGACCTTGGTCGGGTCGAGCGCGGGCGGATAGTTCTGGCCTTCCGCCACGGCGATGGAGGTCTCCGGCGCCAGCATGAAGTTGAGGAGTTCCTCGCAGGCTTCCATCGGCGAGCCCTTCATGACGAACAGGCACTCCTGCCAGCCGAAGCCGTTGGGCGGGTCCATGTAGCCGATGTCGTGGCCCTGTTCCTGCAGCGCGTAGATCCGGCCGGACCAGCCTTCGGTGACGTAGATTTCCTCTTCCGCCAGAAGGCTCATCAGTTCCGCGCCGGAGGTCCAGTATTTCAGAGAGAGATCCCGGTGCGTGCGGATGGCGTCCCAGATCGCATCCATGTCGGTCGCGCCGTTCGGGTCCTGGCCGGTCTGCAGGGAGGCATACCAGATGCGGGTGCGCCAGTCGCTCCAGCCGGCGATCTTGCCCTTGTACTTTTCGTCGAGCAGGATCTTCGCGCCCTTTTCCTGCATCTCGTCGTCGGAGATGTGCTTGCGGTTATAGGCAAGACCCGTGGTGCCGTAGTCGTAGGGCACGCAGGAAAGCGACCCGTCGGTCACGCCGCGGAACACGTCGATCAGTTTCGGAATGACGTATTTCAGGTTCGGGATGTTGTCCTCGTTGAGTTTCGAAGACAGGCCGAGATTGTGATAGCGCGCATAGTCGAAGACGCCGGAGAGGTGGGCGATGTTGTATTCGCCCGGCTGGCTGGCCTTGACGCGGGAGAGATATTCGTCGCCGCCGCCGAAGGTGCCGTCGACGACCTTGATGCCGGTCTTTTCCGTGTACGGGTCGAAGGCGAATTTGCGGAAAGCTTCCGAGACGACGCCGCCCCAGCCGTCGAAGCGGACCTGTTCGGTTGCCGCCAGCGCCTGGCGGGCGAAGGGTGTGTGAACGCCATAGGCAAGGCCCGCGGCGCCGATGAGCCCCAGGAACCTGCGGCGGTCCAGGTCGCCGTTCAGATAGCGTTCCCGGAGGCGTTCGTAACGTGTCGTGTTGTCCATTTCAGTCCCCATTTCCGGTTGGTTTCTTTGATACGTCTTGTGCGTTGCGCGCGGTTCTAGCTGCCGCGCTGTAGAGCCATGCGCCGGGCAACGGCCATGCCGAGAAGCGGCAGCCCGACGGTCAGGAAAATCATCACGGTGCCGAGCGCGTTGATCTCCGGCGAGATGGAGTTGCGCAGCATGGCGAAAATCTGGGTCGGCACGGTCTCGACGCCGCCGGGCTTCCAGAACAGGGTGCCGGTGATGTCGTCGAAGCTGATGGTGAAGGCGAAGAGCATCCCGGCGAAGACGGCCGGCGCCAGCAGGGGCAGGGTGATCTGGAAGAAGGCCTGGACCGGATGCGCACCCAGGCTGATCGCCGCTTCCTCATAGTCCCGGCGGATGCCGACCAGGCGGGCCTGAACGACCAGGATCACGAAGGGCATGGTAAAGATCACATGCCCCATGAGGAGCAGCAGGAAGCTCTTGTTGATCGAAAGGGCGTTGAGAAACAGAAGCAGGGCCACGGCAAGCACCACCTCCGGCACCAGGATCGGGGCGATCAGGACGGTGGAGATCAGGTTGGAGCCGGGAACCCGGTAGCGGATGAGGGCGAGGCTGGCGAGCACGCCGAGGGTCGTCGACACCAGGGCGGTGAGCGATCCCAGCAGGAGGGATGTCCGGAATGCCCTCAGGATCGCGTCGTTGCCGGCGAGTTCGATGAACCAGCGGACCGAAAAGCCGGTCATCGGGAAGCTGCCGAACTGGCTGGCGTTGAAGCTCAGGAGCACCACCACCGCCACCGGCAGGAACATGAAGATATAGACGAGCAAGGCCCATCCGCGGATCAGAAACCAACCCATCAGCCGAGCCCCTTCATCAGTTGCCCCATGCCGAGGAAGTGGTTGTAGATCAGCACCAGCCCGCCCAGGATCGCCAGCAGCATCAGCGACAGCGCGGAGCCGAGCGGCCAGTTCAGCTGGGTGATGATCGCCTCGAACACCAGGTTGGCGAACATGGCGTCACGCGGTCCGCCGAGCACTAGCGGCGTGATGTAGGTGCCGGCACTCAGGACGAAACACAACAGGCCGCCGGCGGCGAGGCCGGGCAGGGACAGCGGCAGGGTGACTTCCAGAAAACTCTGCCAGCGGGTGGAGCCGAGCGAGCAGGCCGCGTCCTCCAAAGAGATGTCGATCCCTTCGAGCGCGACATAGACGTTCAGGATCATGAAGGGCAGCAGGAAATGCACGAGGCCGAGGATGACGGTGGTCTCGTTGTAGAGCATCTGGACCGGTTCGCCGGTGATGCCGGTCGCCTGCAGCAGCCAGTTCAGCGCTCCGGAGACACCGAGGATGTTGATCCAGGACATGGTGCGGATGATGTAACTGATCCAGAACGGCAGCATGAGCATCAGGAGCAGGATCGCCTTGTTGCCCCTGGAGCGGGCGATGAAATAGGCGGCCGGATATCCCATGACCGCGCAGACAATCGTGGTGATGGCGGCGATCCGGAGCGTGCTCAGCAGAATGTCCCGGTAGAACGGATCGCCGAGCGCTTCCTGCCAGTTGTCGAGATAGAAGCCGGCCTGGTCGGCGCCGGTCGCGGTCCGGAGCCAGAACGAGTAGACCACGATGAAGGCGAGCGGCACGAACAGGAGCAGCGTGACCGAAGTCAGCGCGGGGGCGAGCAGGATCCATGGCTGACGTCGCTCGCGCGCCTCGATGCCCATCGCCGCCTCCCTTGTCAGAAATACCTTGACGGGACCGTGACAACAGTCGCTTCATAGAACAAATAGATAATAGTAATTGTAACTATAGATCTTGTCTATGGCACCTCTTCCAAAACCCCTCCATCCGGAACGGCTTGCCCGGGATCTGGACTGGAACCTTCTCAGGACCTTCATCGTTCTGGCGCAGTCCAGCAGCGTGACGGAAGCCGCCGACCGGCTCCGGCTCAAGCAGCCGACCGTTTCGAGTGCGCTCAAGCGTCTCGAGGAGCGGATCGGCAAGCGCCTGATCAACCGGTCTCCGGGCCATTTCGAACTGACGGAGGCCGGCCGGCTGCTCCACAAGGAGGCCGTCGATATCCAGGGCGCGATCCTGCGTCTGGGAACGCTGATGCGGGATATCTCCGACGAGGTCCGCGGCCATGTGGACATCGCCATGGCGAGCCACGTGGTCAGTCCGCTGTTCGACGAGACACTCAGGCAGTTTCATCAGATGCATCCGTCGGCAACGCTTTCCATCAACATTTCCGCCAGTAAGGACGCGCTGGAAGCGGTGATGGGGCGGCGGGCCTCGCTTGCCGTCTGCCTTGTGCGGAACCGGAATCCGAAGCTGGAATACACGCGCCTGTTCCGGGAATTCTTCGGCCTGTTCTGCGGACCGTCCCATCCCCTGTTCGGGCGTTCCGACCTTACCAAGGCCGACCTTGCCGGCCAATCCTCGGTCAGTTTCGTCACCGACCGGCTGGAGGACGCGCTCAGAACGGTGACTCTGATGCGCGCCGAAGCGGACCTGGACGACCGGGTGGTCGGCACCTCGGCCAATCTGGAGGAGGTCCGGCGGATGATCCTGGCAGGCCTCGGCATCGGCCCGCTGCCCGTCCATGTGGTCCGCCGCGACGTGGAAGACGGCATGCTGTGGCAATTGCCGCCCTACGAGAACCTGCCGGAAATCGACGTCCACGTGGTGTGGAACCCGAAGGCGAAGATGAACCGCGCCGAAACGGCGATGCTCGACCTGCTGCTGGAGCAGATCCGGCAGACGCCGATCGGGGAGCGGACGTATCTTTGACGGGTGGAGTTAAACGCTCAACGTCGCCTCGACCGCCCGTTTCCAGGCGGCATAGGCGCTCTCGCGGTCGTCCGCTTTCATAGCGGGTTCGAAGGTGCGTTCCAGTTGCCAGTTGCGGGCGAAGTCGTCCTGTCCCGGATAGACGCCCGCCTGCTGGCCGGCCAGCCAGGCCGCGCCGAGCGCGGTGGTTTCGGTGATGACCGGCCGGTCGACGGGAACGCCGAGAATGTCGGCGAGAAATTGCATGGCCCAGTCCGACCCGGTCATGCCGCCGTCGACGCGCAGGGTCTGTTTCACTTCCGACGAGGTCTCCCAGTCGGCGCTCATCGCCTCCAGGAGATCCCGGGTCTGGAAACCGACGCTTTGCAGCGCGGCGCGGGCGAATTCGGCCGGGCCGGAGTTGCGGGTGAGGCCGAACATGGCGCCGCGGCAGGTCGGGTTCCAGTAAGGCGCCCCGAGGCCGACGAAGGCCGGGACGAGGATCACGTTCTGGCTCGGGTCGGCGGCATCGGCAAGGGTGTGGGTATCGGCGGCGTTCTGAATGATCTTGAGGGCGTCGCGCAGCCATTGCACGACCGCGCCGGCAACGAAGATCGAGCCTTCAAGGGCGTAGGTGGGCCTGCCGTCGAGCTGATAGGCGATGGTGGTCAGAAGCCGGTTCTGCGAGGTGACCGCCGTTTCGCCGGTGTTCAGGAGGGCAAAGCAGCCGGTGCCGTAGGTCGACTTGAGCATGCCCGGTTCGAAGCAGGCCTGGCCGACGGTCGCCGCCTGCTGGTCGCCGGCAACGCCCATTATCGGGATCGGGCGGCCGAAGATACTTGCCTCGGTCATGCCGTAGTCGGCGCCGCAGTCCTTCACCTCCGGCAGCATTTTCATCGGGATCCCGAAAAGATCGCAGATCGTTTCGCTCCAGCGGCCCTTGTGGATGTCGTAGAGCATGGTACGGGCGGCGTTGGTGGCGTCGGTCGCATGCACCCTGCCGCCGGTGAGCTGCCAGATCAGCCAGCTGTCGACCGTCCCGAACAGGAGATCGCCGCGGGCGGCCTTGTCGCGGGCGCCGTCGACGGTGTCGAGGATCCATTTCAGCTTGGTGCCGGAAAAATACGGGTCCGCCAGCAGGCCGGTCCTGGCCGCGATGGTTTCCTCGTGGCCGTTGTCTTTCAGCGTCCGGCAGAAGTCGGCGGTGCGCCGGTCCTGCCAGACGATGGCATTGTAGACAGGATGGCCGGACGTCCGGTCCCAGACGACAGTGGTTTCGCGCTGGTTGGTAATGCCGATGGCGGCGATGGCAGATGGGGCGACGCCGGCATTGCCGATTGCTTCGCTGCAGGTGATGACCGTGGTCGTCCAGAGATCGCGCGGGTCGTGTTCGACCCAGCCCGAGGAGGGGAAATGCTGTGAGAATTCCTCCTGGGCGGTCGCGACCGGACGCATGGTCCGGTCAAAGACGATGGCCCGGCTGGAGGTCGTGCCCTGGTCGATTGCGAGGATATAAGTCATCTGCAGGTCGTCTTGTAAGCCCGCTCAGGCGGGGTGGCCGAGGCCCGTAGGCCCCGGCCCGGGAGGTTACTTCTGCCAGCTTGCGATCAGCGTGTCGTAGTCGACCGTGACCGGCTGCGGCTTTTCGTTGGCAAGCTTCGGCTTCGGAGCACCGGCCTGGCTGAGCCAGATTTCCGGATCCTGCTCGTCGTTCAGCTTCGGACCGAGATCGCCCTGGACGCCGGCGCGTTCCAGACGCTGCAGGACGCGTTCCTGCTGCTGGCACAGGCTGTCGAGGGCTTCCTGGGCGGTCTTCGCGCCGGAGGATGCATCACCGATGTTCTGCCACCACAGCTGGGCCAGCTTCGGATAGTCCGGAACGTTGGTGCCGGTGGGCGACCAGCGGACACGGGCCGGCGAGCGGTAGAACTCGATCAGGCCGCCGAGCTTCGGTGCGCGCTCGGTGAAGCTCTTGTCCTGGATGGTGCTTTCCCGGACGAAGGTGAGGCCCACGTGGGCCTTCTTCACGTCCACGGTCTTGGAGACGACGAACTGAGCGTAGAGCCAGGCGGCCTTTGCCCGGTCGACCGGGGTCGACTTCATCAAGGTCCAGGAGCCGGCGTCCTGATAGCCGACCTTCATGCCTTCTTCCCAGTAGGCGCCGTGAGGGCTCGGGGCCATGCGCCACTTCGGCGTGCCGTCGTCGTTGAGAACGGCCTTGGCGCCGTCACCCACCATGTCGGCGGTGAAGGCGGTGTACCAGAACATCTGCTGGGCGACCGCCCCCTGCGAGGGGATCGGGCCGGCTTCGGAGAAGGTCATGCCCGCTGCCGCCGGCGGCGAGTACTTGTTCAGCCACTGGGTGTATTTCTCGATGGCATAGACGGCGGCCGGAGAGTTGGTCGCGCCGCCGCGGGCCACGCAGGACCCGGTCGGCTGGGACTTGTCGTTGACGCGGATGCCCCATTCGTCGACCGGAAGGCCGTTCGGCTCGCCCTTGTCGCCCATGCCGGCCATGGACATCCAGGCATCGGTGAACCGCCAGCCGAGCGAGGGGTCCTTCTTGCCGTAGTCCATGTTGCCGTAGACGGTCTGGCCGTCGATCTCCTTGCCGGTGAAGAATTCGGCAATGTCCTCATAGGCCGACCAATTGACCGGCACGCCCAGCTCGTAGCCGTACTTGTCCTTGAACTCGGCCTTGATCTCCGGGTTGGTGAACCAGTCGTAGCGGAACCAGTAGAGGTTGGCGAACTGCTGGTCGGGCAGCTGGTAGAGCTTGCCGTCCGGACCGGTGGTGAAGCTGGTGCCGATGAAGTCGTCCACGTCCAGCCCCGGGTTGGTGACGTCCTTGCCTTCGCCCGCCATCCAGTCGGTCAGGTTGCGGGCCTGCTGGTAGCGCCAGTGGGTGCCGATCAGGTCGCTGTCGTTGATGTAGGCGTCGTAGATGTTTTCGCCCGACTGCATCTGGGTCTGCAGCTTTTCCACCACGTCGCCTTCGCCGATCAGGTCGTGGGTGATCTTGATGCCGGTGATGGCGGTGAAGGCCGGCGCCAGCACCTTGGATTCATACTCGTGCGTGGTGATGGTTTCCGACACCACCTTGATTTCCATGCCGGCGAACGGCTGGGCGGCGTCCACGAACCACTGCATTTCCTTTTCCTGGTCGGCGCGCGACAGCGTCGACAGATCGCCGATTTCGGCGTCCAGGAACTCCCTGGCCTCATCCATTCCGGCGAAGGCCGGTGCTGAGAGCACCCCGAGGCTCAACGCGAGCGCCGTAGTCGATTTCAGTAGCAATTTCATAGTTTCCTCCCACGCGTAAACTGTGGTTTTGATGCGGCCGCCGGGGGATTGCCTGTCCCCGGAGTGCCGGTTTTTCCTTCAGCTACACCCAGCGGAAAACCGCCGCGGCATAGATCAGGCAAAGGATCAGCGCATAGGGTTGCGATACGCCGACAAGTCCGAGCCAGGCCAGGTTGATGAAGGCCGAGCCGAGCAGGGTGATGAAGAGACGGTCCCCCCGGGTCGTCTCGATGCGGAGCACGCCGACCCGCGGCGTTTCCGGAAACCGGATCGCCAGCACCGTGAAGGTGACGAGCAGCATGGCGATCACCGCGAAGAAGATCGCCGTCGGATACGTCCAGGCCATCCAAGCCATCGGTCAGTCCTCCTCCCGGGTCCGGCTCACACGCGCCCGAGGGCAAAGCCCTTGGCGATGTAGTTGCGGACGAAATAGATGACGAGCGCGCCGGGGACGATGGTGAGCACGCCGGCTGCCGCCAGCACGCCCCAGTCGAGCCCGGAGGCGGAAACGGTGCGGGTCATGGTGGCGGCGATCGGCTTGGCGTTGACGCTGGTCAGCGTCCGGCTCAGCAGCAGTTCCACCCAGCTGAACATGAAGCAGAAGAACGCGGCGACACCGATGCCGGACGCGATCAGCGGCATGAAGATCTTCACGAAGAAGCGGCCGAAGCCGTAGCCGTCGATATAGGCGGTCTCGTCGATTTCCTTCGGCACGCCGCGCATGAAGCCTTCCAGGATCCACACGGCCAGCGGCACGTTGAACAGGCAGTGCGCCAGCGCGACGGCGATATGGGTGTCGAACAGGTCGATGGAGCTGTAGAGCTGGAAGAAGGGCAGGGCGAACACCGCCGGCGGGGCCATGCGGTTGGTCAGGAGCCAGAAGAACAGGTGCTTGTCGCCCATGAAATGATAGCGCGAGAAGGCGTAGGCCGCCGGCAGGGCCACGGTCACGGAAATCACCGTGTTCATGACCACGTAGATCAGCGAGTTGACATAGCCCATGTACCAGCTCGGATCGGTCAGGATGGTCGCGTAGTTGGCGAAGGTCAGGTTCTGCGGCCAGAGCGAGAAGGTCGACAGGATCTCCGCATTGGTCTTCAGGCTCATGTTCACGAGCCAGTAGACCGGCAGCATCAGGAACAACAGATAAAGCGTCATCACGACCGCCTTGCTGTTGATCCCGGGCAGGGCGAGGCCGCGCGTGGCGGCGGGGGGAACGGCAACGTCGGTCATTGGACGCGCTCCGCTTTGTCGAGATTGGTCATCACGGTGTAGAACACCCAGGAAATCAGCAGGATCACGAGGAAGTACATGATCGAGAAGGCGGCCGCCGGGCCCAGGTCGAACTGGCCGAGGGCCATCTTGACGAGGTCGATCGACAGGAAGGTGGTCGAGTTGCCCGGGCCGCCGCCGGTGACGACGAAGGGCTCGGTGTAGATCATGAAGCTGTCCATGAAGCGCAGCAGGATGGCGATCATCAGGACGCCGCGCATCTTCGGCAGTTCGATGTACCGGAAGATCTTCCAGCGGCTCGCCTGGTCGATCCTTGCGGCCTGGTAATAGGCGTCGGGGATCGACTGCAGGCCGGCATAGGCGAGAAGCGCGATCAGCGAGGTCCAGTGCCAGACGTCCATGACGACCACGGTCGCCCAGGCGGCAAAGAAGCCCTGGGTGTAGTTATAGGGAATGCCGAGCGCTTCCAGGGTGTAGCCGAGAAGCCCGATATCGACGCGGCCGAAGATCTGCCAGATGGTTCCGACCACGTTCCACGGAATGAGCAGCGGGAGCGACATGACGACGAGGCAGAACGACGCCCAGAAGCCGCGCTTGGGCATGCTCAGCGCGACCAGAATGCCGAGCGGCACCTCGATGGCGAGGATGATCGCCGAGAACGCCGCCTGCCGCCCGAGGGCATCCCACATGCGGTCGCTTGCAAGCAGTTCCCGGAACCATTCGAGCCCGGCCCAGAAGAACTGGTTGTTGCCGAAGGTGTCCTGGACGGAATAGTTCACCACGGTCATCAGCGGGATCACCGCGGAGAAGGCGACGAGCGCCAGAACCGGCAGAACCAGGAACCAGGCGCGCTGGTTGACGGTCTTTTCCATCACGCGGCCTCCCCTTTAACGCGCCAGCCGTCGGCATAGACGTTCACCCGTTCGGGCACGAAGGTGATGCGGTTCATGTCCGCGCTGACGCGCTCGTCCTCGCCGGCGATGATGTTGATGTCGTTGCCGAAGAACTCCGCGCGGACGATCTTGTGGCGGCCGACGTCCTCGACCCGGCGGATCTTGACCGGCAGGCCCTCGTTCTGGGAGAGCTGCGCGAATTCGGGACGCACGCCGATCTCGACCTTGCCGTCGAGCTTGCCGTATCCGCGGGAAAGCGGCAGCCAGGAGCCGTTGATATAGGCCCTGTCACCCTCGATCTGGGCGGGCATGACGTTCATGCCGGGCGAGCCGATGAAATAGCCGACGAAGGTGTGCTCGGGCGTCATGAACAGCTCTTCCGGCGTGCCGATCTGCACCACGCGGCCGTCGTACATGACCACCACCTTGTCGGCGAAGGTCAGGGCCTCCGTCTGGTCGTGGGTGACGTAGATCATGGTGTGGCCGAATTCGTGATGCAGCGCCTTGAGCTGGGTGCGCAATTCCCACTTCATGTGCGGATCGATCACCGTCAGCGGTTCGTCGAACAGGAGCGCATTGACGTCCTCGCGGACCATGCCGCGGCCGAGACTGATCTTCTGCTTTGCATCGGCGGTCAGGCCGCGGGCCTTGCGGTCGAGTTCGGCCTCCATGCCGATCATCCGCGCGATCTGCTGCACCCGTCCCGCGATATAGGCGGCGTCGGCGCCGCGGTTCTTCAGCGGGAAGGCCAGGTTCTGGCGGACGGTCATGGTGTCGTAGACGACCGGGAACTGGAACACCTGGGCAATGTTGCGCGCGACCGTCGGGGCCTGGGTCACATCGACGTCGTTGAACAGGATGCGTCCCTGGCTCGGTTTCAGCAGGCCGGAGATGATGTTGAGCAGCGTGGTCTTGCCGCAGCCGGAGGAGCCGAGCAGGGCATAGGCCTCACCGTCTCCCCACACATGGTTCATCTCCTTCAGGGCGTAGTCGTCCTCGCCGGTGGGACGGGGCAGATAGGAATGGGCCAGGTTTTCCAGGGTGATCTTTGCCATGGTCCCGTTCTCCTCAGGCCGCCAGGGCGTAGGCGGCGGGCGCGACCAGCCGGCCGTCTTCGCCGAAAATGTAGACATGGGCCGGGTTCAGCCAGACCTGAAGCGGTTCGCCCAGTTTCAGGTCATGGACCCCCTGCAGCAGGCCCACCCAGCGTTCGCCGTGGTGGTCGAGATGGACGAAGGTCTCCGACCCGGTCAGTTCGGTGACCGCGAGACGTGTGGTGAACTCCATGGCATCGGACGTGTGCTGGAAAATCTCCAGGTGGTTCGGGCGGAAGCCGGCGGTGTAGCGGCCGTCGGCAAGCTCGGCGAGCTTGCCGGCCGCGGGCGCCGACTGGCCGTCGCCGAACATCAGCTTGCGGCCGGTCTTGGAGATCTGCAGGAAATTCATCGGCGGATCGGAGAAGACCCGCGCCGTGGTGGCGTCGACGGGCCTGCGGTAGACGTCCGGTGTCGGCCCGAACTGGGTGACCCGGCCCTCCCAGAGCGTGGCCGTGTTGCCGCCAAGCAGCAGGGCCTCCTCCGGCTCCGTCGTCGCATAGACGAAGATCGAGCCGGCCTCCTCGAAGATCTTCGGGATCTCGACGCGCAGTTCCTCGCGCAGCTTGTAGTCGAGATTGGCGAGCGGTTCGTCGAGGAGAACAAGGCCGGCGTTCTTGACCAGCGCGCGGGCCAGCGCACAGCGCTGCTGCTGGCCGCCGGACAATTCCAGCGGCTTGCGATCCAGCATGGGCGTCAGCTTCATCAGGTCGGCCGTCTTGCGGACCGCGGCGTCTATGTCCGCTTTCGATTTTCCCGCGAGACGGAGGGGGCTGGCGATGTTTTCGTAGACCGTGATCGATGGGTAATTGATGAACTGCTGATAGACCATGGCGACGTTGCGCTTCTGGACGCGGATGCCGGTGACGTCCTCATCGTTCCAGAAGACGCGGCCGGCATCCGGCGTATCGAGACCGGCCATCAGGCGCATGAGCGTCGTCTTGCCCGAAAGCGTCGGGCCAAGCAGGACGTTCATCGTGCCGTTTTTCAGTTCGAGGTCGGTGGGGTGGATGTGGGTCTGCCGGCCCGCCACCCTGGTCACCCCCTCCAGTCTCAGTGTCATTGCCGTCCTCCCAGACTATTCCGCCGCCGCAATGCCCCGTTGCGCGGTTCTGTTCTTCATCCACGCCTCCAGCGTGGCGATCTCGTTTTCGGACATGCGCAGTCCGAGCTTGCTGCGCCGCCAGACAACGTCCTCGGCCGTGCGCGCAAATTCCTTATCCATCAGCCAGTCGACTTCGCGGGCCGTCAGTGTGGCGCCGAAATCCTGTCCCAGGTCCTCTTTGACCGCCGCCGGTCCGAGCATCTCCCGGGCATCGGTGCCGTAGGCCCTGACCAGCCGCCGGGCCCAGAAGTCGTTCAGGAACGGGAAGTCCGCCTTCAGGCGGGCGATCAGCGTCCCGACATCGCCAACGGGAAAATCGCCGCCGGGCAGGGGCGCACCGGCCGTCCACGGACCTTTTGCATCGGGGAAATAGCGCAGGATTTTTTCCAGGGCGCTTTCCGCCAGCCGCCGGTAGGTGGTGATCTTCCCGCCGAACACGTTCAGGAGCGGCGCGCCGCCGGCATCGTCGATCTTCAGGGTGTAATCCCGTGTCGCGGCGGTTGCCGAAGAGGCGCCGTCGTCGTAGAGCGGCCGGACGCCGGAATAGGTCCGGACGATGTCGTCGACCGTGATATTGCGCTTGAAGTACTGGTTGGCGAAGTCCACCAGGTACTTTTGTTCCTCCGGCGTGCACACCGGCCTGACCGACGGATCCGGGTGCTCGGAATCCGTCGTGCCGATCAGTGTGAAATCGGTCTCGAAGGGGATTGCGAAAATGATGCGCCCGTCCGTTCCCTGGAAGAAGTAGCACTTTTCGTGGTCGTAGAGGCGCCGGGTGATGATGTGGGACCCGCGCACCAGGCGAACGCCCTCCCGGCTGTCGATGCGGATCGTGTCGTGGATGATGTCGCCGACCCAGGGGCCGCCCGCATTGACGAGCATTCCGGCGCGGAACCGGCGGTGCTTGCCGGTTTCGATATCCTCGACCTCGATCTCCCACCGGCCGTCGACGCGCTCCGCCTTCGTCACCCTGGTCCGGACGAGAACCCGGGCGCCGCGGTTGACCGCATCGCGCGCGTTGAGGACAACCAGCCGGGCGTCCTCGATCCAGCAGTCGGAATATTCATAGGCCCGCTCGAACCGGTCCTGAAGCGGCGCGCCTTCCGGCGTGCCCTTGAGGCTGAGCGAAGCCGTGCCGGGAAGCAGCTTCCGGCCGCCCAGGTGATCGTAGAGGAACAGGCCCAGCCGGATCAGCCAGGCCGGACGCCGGCCCTTCATCCAGGGCATGACGATGTTCAGGATGCGCGAGGTCGGCGTGGAGCCTTCAAAGCGCATGTCCCTGTAGAGGGGAAGAACGAAGCGCATGGGCCAGCTGATGTGCGGCATGGCGCGGAGCAGGGTTTCCCGCTCGACCAGGGCCTCGCGGACCAGCCGGATTTCGAAATATTCGAGATAACGCAGGCCGCCGTGGAAGAGCTTTGTCGAGGCGGAAGACGTGGCGGAGGCAAGGTCGTTCATTTCCGCCAGAACGACGGACAGACCCCGTCCGGCCGCATCTCGTGCGATTCCGCACCCGTTGATGCCGCCGCCGATGACGAACAGATCGCAGGATTGGCTTTCGCCCGCCGACTGCGCCACTGAGGCCTCCCACCCAAAAGTTAACGGGCTGATCGAACCACAGGGGGTTGCAGGGAGTCAATCGAATTTGTTCGGGATTTTTCGTTTTCTTTCTTTATGGCTGGAAATGGCGCGACTCTTGTTGCGTCAATTCGAAAAAAGAGAACTTATTCGGTTGTGCTGAGGCGCGAAGCATGACAACGGAAAGTCATGTTTGCTCTGAAGGGAATGAACGGGTTCGCCTGACTGGAAAGCACGGGGAACAGATCAATTCTTGCTTGAAATAGAAAAAATTCGCATATTATTCGCGAAAAAGGGAACATTGCATGTCTCAGGCGTTCAGGCTGCCGGAAATACTCGAAATCGCACGCGCCGAAGGGAAGGTGACGGTCGAGGGACTGGCGGAACGTCTGGGCGTCACGGTGCAGACGATCCGCAGGGACCTTGCGGAACTGGCGGACACCGGCCGGCTGGAACGGGTGCACGGCGGGGCCGTGCTGCCGTCGAACGTGTCCAACATCGGCTACGAGGAGCGCCGGAACCTGAACGACGCCGGCAAGGCGGCCATCGCCCGGGCCTGTGCCCGCGAAATTCCCGAGGGCGCGTCCGTGTTTCTCAACATCGGCACCTCGACGGAGGCCGTTGCCCGGGAGTTGCTGCGCCACCGAAACCTGATGGTCATCACCAACAACATGAACATCGCGAACATCCTCGTGGCGAACAAGGATTGCGAAATCATCGTGGCCGGCGGCGTGCTGCGCCGGTTCGACGGCGGCCTGATCGGCAATCTGACCATCAGCACGATCGAGCAGTTCAAGTTCGACCTCGCCGTGATCGGCTGTTCGGCCCTGGACGAGGACGGCGATCTTCTGGATTTCGATATCCAGGAGGTGGGTGTCAGCCAGACAATCATCGCCCGCTCGCGCAAGACCTATCTGGTCGCCGACCATTCCAAGCTGAAGCGCAGCGCGCCGGCGCGGATCGCCTCGCTTGCCGACGTGGATGCGTTCTTCACCGACCAGCCGCTGCCGGGCCGCCTCGAGGCCCGGTGCCGGGAGTGGGGCGTCGACGTGCATATCGCCGACTGACCGGGCTCGCCGAGCCGGTTTTCCAGCCCTGGGAGCGGGTGGATTATTCGCCCTCGACCAGCCGTGTCTTTTGCTGCCAGAACGCGAAGTGGCCCTTGATCGCCGCGGCGGCCTCGATCGGGTTCTCATAGGTCCAGCCGAGTTCCTCGCCGGCAAGCGCGACATAGCTCGCATTGCCCTTGAGCGGGCAATGGGTCGATTTCTCCAGCCGTTCGAACGCCACCGCGAGATCGTTGCCGGGGACATAGACCACGGGATCGTAGACGCTCTTGCCGACCTCGATGACGCGCAGGGCCCTGGTGCTGTCGGCCAGAAGCGTGTCGCCCGCGTAGATCCGTATCCGCCGGCCCACGGGCCTGACCACCATGAGATGAGCGGGGTTTGCCGGGTTGCGGATGGCATCCGCGAACGGATCGGACGTCGGAATTTCTTCAGCCTGGGACATGCCGGTCTCCCTTCAGGTCGCAAAGCGCTAAATGGGATCCGCGCGCCGTCAGGTCAACTGGCGGTGCAGCCCATCCAGGAGGCCCTGCTTCGATGACATCCGGTGGCAAAGTACCGAAATTGCCGAACTGGCGCCCGAAATTTGCCACAACACTCTGTTCCAACGCGCCTTCTTGCAAGATCAATCTTTACCCGGCTTAGAAGGGCGTTGGATATGTGGGCTCGGACTTTCCTGTGGTTGGCACCTTTTTTATTCGTTGGCGGCTTCAGCCCTCTTTCCGCGAAGGCGCTCGACCTGAATCCGACGCGGACTGAAATCAACGCGTTTCTCAAGGCCGATACGAACAAGGACAAGGTCCTGACGCCGGAGGAATTCCGGACGTTCATTCAGGCCATGGCCAGTTCCGGTTCCAAAACCGCGAAGAAGATCCGGTTCCTGCGCGCCTACAGCTATGCCTTCTCCATCGCCGATGCCAACCGGGACGGCGTTGCAACGCCCCATGAAATGCGCGCCGCCGACGACAGGCACGGTGTCGGCAGTAACAAGTGATCTGATTTTTTCCCCGGACAGCTACGCCTGATCGGTCAACGCCGGCCGCCGAGGCGCGCGGGCTGACATCCAGTGCCAGCCGAGATAAAGGCCGGCGACGGCCAGGGCGGGCAGGGCGATCACGGGATCGCGCATCAGGACAAGCACGGCCAGCGCGAAGCGCAGGACGACTTCTGCGCCCCCCATCCTTCTGGCATCGAAGCGGGCCAGCGCGCTGGACAGGAAGTAGAGCGCGACCGCCAGCCGCACGAGCACGTAAGCCAATCCCCCCCAGTCGACGCCGGAGGCGTAGCCGGCGATGAATTGCGCGCTGCCGGCGCCCGCGCCCGGATCGAGCTTGGCGGCATCGATGAGCAGCAGTTCCGGATAGAAGGCGAAGATGAACGGCAGCACGAACATCACGATGCCGGAGCGAACCGCCGAAAACCCCGTTGCCATGGGATCCGCGCGCGTGATCGAGGCGGCGGCGAAGGCGGCCACCGCCACCGGCGGCGTGATCGCCGATGCCACCGCGAAGAAAAAGATGAACATGTGCGCGGTGAAGGTCGCGATCCCCAGCCCGATGATCATCGGCCCCATCAGCAGCGCCACGTTGATATAGGCCGGCACCGTCGGCATGCCCATGCCGAGCAGGACCGCCAGCACCATGGTCACGGCGAGCGCCAGGAACAGGAACACGCCGCCGGACTGGAGTTCGGGCGCGAAGCCGCGCAGCACGTTCAGCATGTCGCGGGCGATGAAGCCGGAAAGCCCTGTGAAATTCAGGCAGAAGTCGATCACCGACACGGCCAGGAACATCAGGTAGAGCGTGCTGATCAGGATGCCCGCATCGGAAAAGGCCTTGAGCAGTTTCGACGGCTGCCTGCGGATGTCCTTGTCGAGGAAGAACAGAACGGCGAGCAGCGCCGTCGCCCACCAGCCCGCGGAGCCCGCGTCACCGGCGGAATTCTGGACAAGCAGGAACAGCCAGGGCAGGTGTTCCGCCCGGCAGGTGCCGTTCTGCACGATGGTCTCGATGCCGATCAGAGCGGCGACGGGGCCGCAGCCGATCGCTTCCTTCGGCGTGACCAGCAGGAACAGGATCAGGAGGATCGGCGCCACGATCATGATCAGGTGCAGCCAGTCCTCGCGGGTCAGCTTCATGTCTTCGGTCAGTTCGCCGACCGCTTCGATCCCCTGCTTGCGGGCCTGGAAGACGACGGACAGGAACAGGCAGCCGAAATAGGCGAGCGCGGGAATGACCGCGGCGATGATCACTTCGCGATAGGGCACGACCGTCATCGCGGAAAGCACAAAGGCGGCCACCCCCATCACCGGCGGCATGATCTGCCCGCCGCTGGAAGCCGCGGCCTCGACGCCGCCGGCGAATACCTTTGAGAAACCGCGCCTCAGCATCATCGGGATGGTCAGCACGCCGGTCGACAGCACGTTGACGACCGGGCCGCCGGAGATGGTGCCGAACATGGCCGATGACACGATGGCCGCATGGGCCGGCCCGCCGCGCAGCCGCCGGGTTCCCAGGAAGGCGATCTTGATCAGCGACTGGCCGCCGGCGGAAATGCCGAACAGGGAGCCGAGCACGATATAGGGGAAGACGGTGTTCAGGAGGATGCCCATGAACCGGCCGAGCAGGCCTTGCGCGTTGTTGACCAGGATGTCCTCGACATTTGGCCGCCCGTCCATCAGCAGCCTGGGTTCGCCGCCCAGCTTGGTGATCAGGTACTTGTTCATGTCGTCGGCGCCGAACACGTACCAGATCAGGACCGTGATCATGGTGTAGGCGGCAATGGCGATCGCGACGGCAACCAGGGGGAAGCCCCAGACCCGGACGTTATAGGCAAGGAACACCGTGATCGCGCCGCCGACGACGGCGAAGATCCAGATGCCGAGAGTGTTGATGCAGGCGGGATCGTCGACGCTGGTGGGAACGGGAAGGCCGTAAAGTTCGGCGAATTCCTTTTCTTCCCTTAGCGCCTTTGCAATCAGCTGGGCGCGCTCGCCGGTGACCTGGTCGATCAGGCAGACGGAGTCGATCTCGATCAGGTAGGACAGGGCAATGACGATGGCGGTGGCCACCAGCGCGACGTCCATTGCCAGCGACAGGGTCCTGTAAAGCGGGCCGCGGTTGCCGGCGCTTCGATAGAAGGAATGCTTCAGCGCGACCACCGTCATCATGATGACGAAGGCGAGCGGATAGAGGAACTCGTAAGGGTACTTGCGGATCGCGAAATTCGGATTGCCGGTCAGGTTCTGGAAAAACGCATCCAGCCCGGGAATCGACGGGATCGTGTTCATCAGGCCGATGGCGACCAGCCCCAGGCCGAGCATGGCGGCCAGCCGGTCCGGTCTGCCGAAGAAGGGTTGCGAATGGTCCGTTTCAGCGTTCATGTCCGGGCCCTGTCACCGTCCGCCTGCACGTGACGACGGGATGCTGGCCGGGCGGAGCCGCCGATCATCCGGCGAACGCAGCCCGTGTTATCGATTGCGAAAGGCGGCGGGGATCGGTTGCCCCGCCGCCGGTCGTGGTTACTTCGCGCAATCCGGGATGGTGTAGCCGGCTTCTTCCCAGGCCGCGATGGCGCCGGGATGGTATTTCAGCGACAGGGCTCCGCAGAAACCGGACTCCGTTGCATCCAGAACACCGATGTTGATGTTCCGGGCATAAGGCGCCTTGGCCTTCAGTTCCTCCATCGACTTGATGTAGGACGCGGTGATCGCCTTGGCCGTTTCGTTGCTCATGTCCTTGTTGACGACATCGGCAAACGCGGTGCCCATGCCGCGGAAAGTCCCGTCTTCGGAGATCAGGGTCACACCCTTGTCGTCGCCGTAGCCCATGTTCTCCCATTTCACCACGATCGGCACGTTTCCGGGCGCCTTGAGCAGCTTCTGGAAGGCCTCGCCCTCAAAGATCTCTTTCGGCGTGGATACGATATTCACGTTGCCGGCCGAAAGCGCGATGGTGACCCGCTCCGACGGGAAGGTCAGCGGCACGACGAAGGCATCCGCCGATCCGTCGACCAGGATGTTGGCAAGCTGGCCCCAGTTGGCCTGCATTCCCTTGTAGTCCTCGCCGTCCTTGTAGCCGGCGGCCATCTGGATCGCCTGACGGGCATTGACGAGGGCAGCGCCCCGGGGCGGTCCGTTGAACACGGTCTTGTTCTTCAGATCGGCCCATTCGTCGATGTTCGAGCTGGTATGGGCAAACAGGCCGTAGGCGCCGGCGTTGTAGGGATAGAGCGCGCGCAGATTGGCGGCCAGCTTGGCACCGTTCTCGCCCTGTTTCGAATAAGGTCCGCGGCCCTTTTCAAGAAGGAAATGCAGAATGATCGGCATGGCCGCGATGTCGGTCTTGCCCTCGGCGACGTTCTGGATCGAGTTGGTGAGCGTCTGCCCTTCCTGGACCTGCAGGCTGGCGATGCCGTCGCGGCCGAGCGCATCGGCCAGATGCACGATCGAGAGATGCGGCGAATTCCCCGGGCTGGAGGTTTCGGCGGTCAGGTTGGCCTGGGCAAGGGCCGGCCCGGAACCGAGCGCCATCATGGCGGCGCAGGACAATGCGCCGAATGCCCGTCTCGTCAATGTCATCATGTCTTCCTCCCGATGATGAACCGTTTCACTGCTTATGTGTGCGGCCCGCTTCTATTCGCCGGCCTGCTCGTACTTTTCCCTGCGGTCCCGGGCCTTTCGCCCGACGTAGCTGGCGGTGACCGGCGGCGGAACGTCGCCTTCGTCGACGATGCCGATCAGAACCCCCTTGGCGGTGCCCTTGCCGCGGCTGTCTATGAACTGGCTTCTGGACATGGTGGTGCGCTGGGACGGCCGCCGTGCCCAGGCAAAAAGCCTGCCGTAAAGCTCGTCGATCACCGGCTGCAGCTGCTCGCTTTCGCCGAGATCGACGAGTTCGCCGGGATCGTTCTTCAGATCGAACAGCATCGGCCGGAAGCCGCCTTCGAAATGGATCAGTTTCCAGTCCTTGCTGGCCACCATGAACATGCGCGCCTCGGCCGGGTCGAGGCCGAGCTTTCCGGCCAGCGGACTTGCGGAATAGTCGTATTCGCAAATCACATGGTCACGGAGCGGTCCTTCCTGCGTGCCGTGCAGGACCGGCATCAGCGACTTGCCTTCCAGGATGTGATCGACGGCGGCCACATCGCCTCCGGCGGCCTCGAGAAAGGTCGGCAGCAGGTCGATGCATTCGACAAGGTCGTCGCACACCGTCCCGCGGGTGCTGTCTGCCTCCGCGGACGGTTCGTAGATGATCAGCGGTACTTTGGTGGAGGCGTCCTGGAAGAAGGTCTTCTCGCCGAGCCAGTGGTCGCCGAGGAAGTCGCCGTGATCGGAGGTGACCACGATCATGGTGTCGTCCATCCGCCCGGTCTTTTCCAGCCAGTCGAACAGAACGCCCATCTGGTCGTCGCACTGCTTGATCAGGCCCATGTAGGCCTTCAGCACCTTGTCGCGGATGTCGTCGCGCGAGAAGGCCCGGCCGACCGGCGCCATCATGAAGCCCTTGAAGACCGGATGGGCGTTGTCGAATTCCTCCTGGCTGCGGACGGCAGGGAGAAAGTCTTGCGGACCGTACATGTCGTGGTAGGGCGCCGGCACGATATAGGGCCAGTGCGGCTTGATGTAGGACAGGTGGCAGCACCACGGCCGGTCGCCCTGGGCAGCGATGAATTCCATGCCGCGCCGGGTCAGGTAGGGGGTTTCGCTGTCCTGTTCTGCGATGTTGGCCGGTTCGTCGGAATTCTTCAGGAACCATCCCGACAGGACATTGCCGTCATCATCAATCCCGGAGTTGGCGTAGTCGTGCCAGGGATTGTCGCCGTCATAGCCCTTCGAGCGGAGATATTCGTTGTACTTGAGCGCGCCGCCCGGATCGTAAAGGCCTTCCGGTCCCTCCGGGCGCATGCCGTCGTCGCGCTCGTAGATGTCGAAACCGCATTCGGCGACGCGGGCGCCGATGACGCTGTCGGGTTCCAGGCCGAGACGGCGCATGCCCTCCGCATCCGCTTCCATGTGGGTCTTGCCGACCAGCCAGCAGCCCATGCCGCTGTCGCGCAGGTAGTCGCCCATGGTCCGCTCGCCCACCTTCAGCGGCACCTGGTTCCAGGAGGCGCCGTGGCTGTGCACGTAGCGGCCGGTATAGGTGGACATGCGCGACGGACCGCACAGCGGCGACTGGATGTAGGCCCGGTCGAAGCGCACGCCCCTTTGCGCCAGCCGGTCAATATTCGGCGTCTTCAGATGCGGATGACCATAACAACTCAGATAGTCCCAGCGCAGCTGGTCGAACATGATGAACAGAATGTTCCTGGTCTTCCGCATGACCCCTCCCGGTTTCGAGGCATGCAGCGAAGGCCGTGCCTCAGACTGTGAAGGGAAGAAAGACAGCCGGAATAAAAGGCTTCGGGCGCAGGACCGCCGGATGCATCCGATATTGCCGCTTTTCCTCCCCGAGGCTTCTGTGAGCCTTTCGGATCAACCTAAACGCTGATGACCGCGCACGATAATAGAGATATCGTCCGTACTATAACAAAAATGTTATGCCGGCTTCAGCTGGTTACGCATAGGCGCGGGCTTCGTCGCGCAGGATTTCGACCAGTTGCGCGGCCGCGGGGGAAAGATCGCGGCCGGTCATGAACGACAGGCCGACGGAGCCGATCAGTTCCTCGCCGTGAATGCCGAGGATGACAAGCCGTCCATCGGCCAGCTCCTGGCGGATCGCTCCGAGCGGCATGCAGGCGACGGCATCCCGGGCGGCCAGGAAGGCCCGGGTGAATTCGAAGGAGACCGTCTCGATCTTGTTGGCGAATTCGGCGAGCCCCCGCGCGGTGGTGAACTTGCTGAGTTCGCGGCGGATGATCGTGTCCGGCTGGGGGACGATCACCAGTTCCCGGTCGATATCGTCCAGGGACAGATTGGCAACGTCGGCAAGGGGGTGCCCCTTGCGGGCGACGAAGACCAGGGGTTCGGAGTAAAGGTGCTCGAAACTCACCCCGGCCATGTGTTCCAGCGATGGCAGGCGGCCGACCATGCAGTCGATGTCGCCCTGGCGAAGACGGTCGACGATCTCCGAGACATTGGCCCAGTACAGGCGGACATCGATGTCCGGGGCGATCCCCTTGAACCTTGATACCGCGGCGGGGACAAGGGTGCGCGAGACATTCGGCAGCATCCCGACGGAGACCGTGTGCTGCTGCTCGTCGCCGCTTGCCAGCTGAATGCCGCGCTCGATCTGGGACATGCCGGTGAGCGCGTGCCGGCGCAGCGTTTCCCCGGCCTGGGTCGGGACCAGGCCCCTGGCGGTGCGTTCAAACAACGGCTGGCCAATTTCCGCCTCCAGTTCCCGCAAGGTGCGCGACAGCGCCGGCTGCACGGTGTTGAGGGCGGCGGCGGCCTTGGTCACCGAGCCGTGCTCGGCCACGCTCAGGAAACAGCGGATGTGACGCAGACGGACTCGGTTGGGAGTTTTCATCGGTCAAGTTCAGCCTGAATACACGGCAAGGTCAAACCGGGATGTTACCGGATCTGACCTTGCAATGAAGCGGGCCGGTGCCGGGTAAGGCACAGGCCCGCCGTCCAATCAATCTGCCGTGCGATCAGAACGGATAGTGCTGATGCGGATCCTCGATGGTGATCCAGCGCAGGTCGGTGAACTGGTCGATGGCCGCCTTGCCGCCGAACCGGCCGTAACCGGATGCGCCGACGCCGCCGAACGGCATCTGGGCCTCGTCGGCAACGGTCGGGCCGTTGATGTGGCAGATGCCGGAATGGATCTGCTTGGCGACCTCCATCGCGCGCATGATGTCCCGGCCGAAGACCGCGGCCGACAGGCCGTATTCGGTGTCGTTGGCAACGGCGATCGCTTCCTCGGTCGACTTCACGCGGATGACCGGCTTGACCGGGCCGAAGGACTCCTCGTTGTAGATGCGCATGTCCTTGGAGACGTTATCGACGACGGTTGCCTGGACGATGGTGCCGTCACGGCCGCCACCGGCCAGGACCTTCGCGCCCTTGGCCTTCGCGTCTTCCAGGAAGGCGTCCATGCGTTCGGCGGGTGCCAGGTCGATCAGCGAGCCGAGCACGACGTGTTCGCGCGGGTTGCCGGCCGGAAGGCCGGCGGCCTTGGCGGCGAGCTTCTCGACGAATTCGTCGGCGACCTTCTCATCGACGATAATCCGCTCGGTGGACATGCAGATCTGGCCCTGGTTCATGTAGCAGCCGAACGCGGCCGCATTGACCGCCGCGTCGATGTCGGCATCGTCGAGAACCAGCATCGGGTTCTTGCCGCCCAGTTCCAGCAGGGCCGGTTTCAGGTGACGGCCGGCGAGTTCGCCGATGATCCTGCCGACACGGGTGGAGCCGGTGAAGTTGACGCGCTTGACCGCCGGGTGGGCGATCAGCGCCTCCACGATCTGCGGCGCGTCTTCCGGGGCATTGGTGATGACATTGACCACGCCCTTCGGCAGGCCGGCCTCGTTCATGCACTCGCCGATCAGGCGGTGGATGCCCGGGCAGAGCTCGGAGGCTTTCAGGACGACGGTGTTGCCGCAGGCAAGCGGCATGGCGATCGCCCTCGTGCCGAGGATGACGGGGGCGTTCCACGGCGCCATGCCGAGAACGACGCCGGCCGGCTGACGGATGCCCATGGCAAGCGAGCCCGGCTTGTCGGACGGGATCACCTCGCCGCCGACCTGGGTGGTCATGGACGCTGCCTCGCGCAGGATCTGGCTGGCGAGCATGACGTTGAACCCGCCCCAGATCGCGGTCGACCCGGTTTCCTCCACGACCAGCCGCATGAATTCGTCCTTCTTCGCCGCCAGCACCTCGGAGGCTTTCAGCAGCAGCGTGCGGCGCTCGTTCGGGCCGATCTTCGACCAGGCCGGAAAGGCCGCGGCGGCCGCGTCGACGGCAGCGACGGCATCGGCGACGGTGGCCGCCGGTGCGGTGGTGGCGGGCGCGCCGGTCACCGGATCGTTCCGGGTGAAGGTCGCTCCGCCGGATGCGCCGACCGGCTCCCCGTTGATGAGCATGTCGATTTTCATTGAGAAACTCCCTGTTGGGTTGTTGTTGACCGAAGACGCGCGCGTAGCACGCCTCAGGTCAGGTTCTTGACGATGTCCTTGAGCAGTTCGAGAAGTTCGGCCTTGCGGTCGCCGACGATGGCATCGAGCTTCCGGTCATGTTCCTCCGCGCGGGCCAGTAGCGTCTTGAGCACCTCTTCGCCCGCCTGCGTGAGCCGCAGGGTGACCCGGCGCCGGTCGGTCTCCGACGGTGTCCGGGTGATCAGGCCTTCGTGCTGAAGCGCCTGCACCAGGGGCGTCACGGAAGATTTGTCGCGCGCGATCGCCCGGCTCAGGTCCATCTGGGTCAGCCCCGGATTCTGGTGGATCAGCATCATGGCGGCGAATCGCCCCGGTTTGAGATGCGGTTTGCCGACATGCTGGGCATAAGTCTGGAACGAGGCATCCTGTGCCAGGCGCAGGTTGAAACCGATGAGGTTTTCCAGCGGTCCAAGACGGATCTTCCCGTCGTGCCCGGGGGCGTCCTTCCCGGTTTCCCCCTTAGTCTTCTTCATGCACTCCGTCCTCCATCGACCATCAGCATTGCGCCGGTTGTAAAGCTGCTCCGGTCGGATGCAAGGTAAAGTAGGGAACGGCGATCTCGTCGGGGCTGCCGTGCCGTCTTAGCGGAATGATCTCGTTGAAGAATTCGGTGCCGTCCCGGTCGATCTCCCTGCCCAGGCCCTCTTCCACGGAGAGCTGAAAGGCATTGTCGATCGGGCCCGGATGGATGGTATTGACCCGGATCCGGCGCGGCGCCAGTTCCTTGGCAAGGCAGCGCATCAGCCCGGTCCGGGCCTATTGCGGCGGGTCGTGCCGGTTGACCTCATTCCGGCCTGGCACAAGCCCCGGCGCTGAGAGAGAACTCAGTCACATCTCGCGGTCATGCCGCCGTCGACGACGATCTCCGTTCCGGTGATGAAGCGGGCCTCGTCGGAGGCGAGGAACAGGGCGGCGTTGGCCGTGTCCCGGCCGTCGCCCATGAAGCCGAGCGGGATACGGGCAAGCCGGCTCTTCAAGAGGGCATCCACGTCGCCGCCGGCACGCTGGCCGGCAAGACGGGCCTCGACCATCGGCGTGTGCAACTGACCGGGAACGACCGTATTCACCCGGATGCCGCGCGCGGCATATTCGACCGCGACCACCTTGGAGAACTGGATCACGCCGGCCTTGGTGGCCGCATAGGCCGACTGGGCCGCTCCGGTCCAGCGCAGGCCCGATGTCGACGAGGTGTTGACGATCGCGCCCTTGCCCTGGGCTTCCATCACCGGCAGCACATTCTTGCAAGTCAGGAACACGCTCTTCAGATTGAAATCGACCTGCCGGTCCCACATCTCCTCGGTCATCTCCACCGGGCCGCCCCTGGCCGATCCGCCGACGTTGTTGATCAGGATATCGACCCGGCCGAAGCGCTCGACGCAGGACTTCACCATGCCGGCGACGGCCTCGCCGTCGGTGATGTCGCAGATATGGCCGGCGATCTCGCCGCCGGCGGCTTCCGTCCGCTCGATGGTTTCCTTCAGTGCATCCGGGTTGAGATCGACCGCGAAAACCTTCGCGCCTTCCTCGGCGAAGCGGACCGAAACCGCCCGGCCGTTGCCCCATCCGGGACCCACGCAACCGGCGCCGGTGACGATCGCGACCCTGTCCTGAAGCCGTCCTGCCATGGTTCTTTCCTCAGATCTCGAAACGGTAGAAGCGCATCGGATTGTCGACCAGCAATGCCTGCTGCAGCGCTCTGGTCGGTGCGATCTCGGGGATGAGATCGACCAGAACGCCGTCGTCCGGCGGCAGACTGCGGAAATTCGGGTGAGGCCAGTCGGTGCCCCACAGCACCCGGTCCGGAAAGGTCTCAACCAGTTTCCGGGCAAAGGGGACCGCATCCGCGTAAGGCGGATCCTGGCGCGAGGCGCGCTCGGAGCCGGAGACCTTGACCAGGATATGTTCGTTTTCCATCAGCCCGAGCAGCGCGTTGAACGGCGCCTGATCGAACCCGAGCGAGGCGTCGATGCGGCCCATGTGGTCGATCACGACCGGCACGCTCGCCTTTGCGAGTGACGGTGCCTGTTTCGCAATCAGCTCATTGTCCATGTGGATCTGGAGATGCCAGTCGAACCGGCCCAGCCTGTCGGCGAGCCTCAGAAGTTCGTCCATGGAGGCGCCGCCGGACAGGTGGGCCATGTAGTTGAAACGGATGCCGCGGAAACCGAGGTCGTGATGGCGTGCGATTTCCTCATCCGGGACATCGGCGGGCAACAGGGCCACGCCGAGATATCTGCCGGGGCGCGCGGCAATCGCGTCGGCTGCCGCGGAATTGTCGAAACCGTGCACGCCGGACTGGACCACGACACAGCGGTCTATGCCGATCATGTCATGGAGTGCGAACAGCTTTTCCTTCGGCGCATCGCCCGGCTGCAGTTTGCTTTCGGCTGCATAGGGAAACCGCGCGGCCGGGCCGAAGACATGACAATGGGTGTCGCAGGCGCCGGCGGGCATGGCAAAGGAGGGTTTGCCCGGCGCAGGGTGATAGGTGACGGGAGCCGTGTTCATGGCTTGCCTCATTTGGAATCGGGACGGGAATTGTGACGGACGTGCCTATTCGAGTTCCGGCGCCAGCCCGTCGGGCGGGGGAACCTCGAACACGTTGATGGTCATGGAAATCAGCGTGTAGTAGCCGAGAAGCCCGGTCAGATCGACGACGGCGTGCTGGCCGAGCACCTCGACCGCGCGGCTGTAGACGTCGTCGGTAACCCTGCGCTGCGTGTGCAGCATCACCGAGAACCGGTAGACGATGGCCTCGTCCGCCTGATCGAATATCGGTTCGCCGCCGGTCCGGATCGCCTCGACGATTTCGGGAGCGACCCCGGCCTTCAGGGCAATCGGCTTGTGCGCGGCCCATTCGAATTCAGACATCCACACCCGGGCGGTCGCGAGGATCGCCAGTTCCGACAGGCGGGGCGGCAGGCTGGTGTCATAGCGGCAATAGCGCCCGAGCGCCTGGGCACGGTCGGCGAGTTCCGGGCGGTTGAGCCAGACGGCGAGCGGCCCGCGGACCCCGCCGCGCGGACCGGAGGCGATCGCGTCATGGACCTCCCTTTGCCGGCCGGTGAGCCGTTCGAGATCCAACGGAGGAATGCGGGTCATCTGGTCACCTCTTCCGGACGGCTCGTCTTAAGGAACGCAGGTTCGCTGGCGGCAAAGCGGTCGAGCCATCCGACCAGTTCGGGATAGTGGCTGCGCCACTCCACCGGCTTGCGCCATTCCAGATAGCCAAGCGCGCAGGCCAGGCTGATGGAGACGATGTCGGTGCGCGCCGGATCCGGGAGATCCGCGCTCATGGCGGCAAGCCCGCGTTCCACCTTGCCGCGCTGGTGGGTAAGCCAGACCTCCGAGACCTGACCGGGATCGCGGAACCGGCTTTCATAGACCATCAGCAGCGCGGCATCGGCAATGCCGTCGGCCAGTGTCGCCCGGGTGAGTGCTCTTGCCCGTTCCTCTGCCTGTGCGGGAATGAGCATGTTCCGGCCGGACCAAAGGTCGAGATACTCGATGATGACGCGGCTGTCGTAGATTGCCGTGCCGTCTTCAAGGAGTAGACAGGGCATCTTGCCGAGCGGGTTTTGCAGCCGGAGGCTGTCGGTCTCGCTGCGGGTGTCCGCGGGTTCCAGGTCAATCAGGTCCGCAAGGCCGAGAACCTCCATCGCAATGCGGACCTTGCGGCCGAAGGGCGAGGTCAGCGTCGAACGAAGGGTCCGGGGGGGCAGGTCGTGTTCGGTGCCGCGGGTTCGGGGAGCGTTCAGGTTCATGCCGGGTTCCTCACTTCATCGTCTGCGGCAGGAACAGGGCGATCTGCGGGAAGACGCAGAGCAGCACCAGCATGACAAAGCCCGCGAGCACGAATGGAACGAGGCCTTTGAACACATCCTCGAGACGGACCTTGCCCTCCGAGGCGGCCTGGACGACGAAACAGTTGATGCCGACGGGCGGCGTCACCGCGCCGATTTCGACCAGCAGGACAACAAAGACGCCGAACCAGATCGGATCGAAGCCGAGCTTCATCATCACCGGATGGGTGATCGGAAGCGTGATCGCCAGAAGGGCGGGAGCATCCATCATCATGCCGAGGACGAGATAGATCCCGACAATGATCGCCACGACGACCCAGCGGTTGACGTCGAGGGCGGTCAGGAAGCCGCCGAGCGCATTGGCGACGCCGCTGAGGGCCAGGAATTTCGAAAACACCAGGGCGCAGATGATGATCGCGAAGATCATCGCCGATGTGCGAATGGTGTCCATGAGGGTGCTGGTCAGCCGCACGCCTTTCAGGCCTCGTTGCCGGATGACGGCAAGGACCAGTGTCAGTCCTGCACCGATGCCGCCGGCCTCCGTCGGCGTGAAGACGCCGAGATAGAGCCCGGCGATGATGCAGGCGATGACCAGGATCAGCGGTCCTGCGAGGCGCAGGGAATAGAGCTTGTCGAGCAGGGTCGCTTCGGTGCGGACAACCGGTGCCAGAGCCGGATTGCGCAGTACCGTGAAATAGGTGGCAAGGCACAGGATCACGGCGAAAACCACGCCCGGGATCACGCCGGCGACCAGAAGCCCGCCTATGCTTGAATCCGTGAGGATGCCGTAGACAACGACAAGGGCGCTCGGCGGGATCATGACGGCGAGTGTGCCGGCGATCGCGATGGAGGCGGAGGCGAGGCGCTTGTCGTAGCCGCGCGCCAGCATTTCAGGCAGGGCCAGCTTGGTGAAGACCGTCGCCGTGCCGACGCTCGATCCGGAGGCCGCACCGAAGGCGGCAGCGCCGATCGTGGTGGAGATGGCAAGGCCGCCCTTCAGGTTTCCAAGCCACTTGCTCGCGGCTTCGAACATGTCCTCGCCGAGTCCTGCGCGCATGGCGAAGAAGCCCATGAGCAGAAATAGCGGGATGACGCTGAAGTGAAAGCTGTGGGTGGTGTCGAAGAACACCGTCGAAAGCATCGCTGTTGCGCCCTTCACGCCGACGATGGAGGCAAGGCCGGCGGCGCCGACCGCGCCGAGCGCGACCATGACGTTCACGCCGAGCAGGATGGCGGCAAAGAGTGCGCATACGCCGATGAAGCCGATTTCGAGACCGGTCATTTTGAGGCAAGCTCCTCGCTGTGCTCAGCGCCGATCAGCTCACGGATAAATCCCAGGAGATACTGGATCGCGAGCAGGATCAGGCCGAAAAACACGATGAATTTTACGGGATAGAGCGGATAGCGGATCGCGCCCCACTGCTGTTCGTTGATCGTGAAAGCCTTCAGGGCGTAGCCCCAGGCAGCCTGGGCGCACCAGGCGAAGAAGACCGCGCCGAGCGCCAGCGCAAACAGGCGGGCAAGCTTTTGCAGGCCGTGGGGCAGGCGCTGGGTGAGCAGGACCACCTGGATATGCCCGCCTTCATATTGGGTCAGGGCCAGGGACAGGAAAATCAGCACCGTCAGCATGGACTCGGTGATTTCGAACGCACCCGCAACCGGCGCATTGAAGAGGAAGCGGGACGCGGCGTTGGCGATCACCAGAAGCATCATTGCAAAGGTGGTGTAACCGGCAACAAATCCGCAAACGTAAAGAAACCTGCCGTAGCCACGCCAGATTCGTTCGAACAACGACATCGTTGATCTCTCCGTCAGAAATCCGCGCCTGCCGGAAACAGGCCGTGTGCGGGAAAGAACCGGGGGCAGGCGAAATGCCCCCGGATATGATAGCGGGTCGGACCGGGCCTCAGAAGCTCAGCTCGGAAACGATCTGGTCGGCAGGAACGCCCGCGGCCTTGGCGCGGTCAATCCATTCCTTGCGAACGCTCTGAATACGTTCGTCGCCGATCACGGCAGTGAGTTCCGCCTTCGGAAACTGGATGACCTCAACGCCTTTCTCAGGCCAGCCTGCGCGGACCATGGAGATGGTCTTGTCAAGCTCGTCGGCATAGGCCTTGGAATAGTCCTTGCCGAGCTGATCGACCACGGCGCGGGTCTCCTCGTCCATGCCGTTATAGGTGTCGAGATTCATCGCGATCAGGTGGCCGAAGGAAGCGCCGAGGGGGATCTCGATATAGTATTTGGCGACTTCGTCATATTTCCAGCCATGGGCGAGGGCCGGGCCGATCGGGGTGCAATCGAGGATGTTGCGTTCCAGGGCCTCATAGGCTTCCGAGGTCGCAATGGAGACCGGTGTCGCGCCGAGCGCCTCCACCAGGGCCGGATAGGCGAAGCCATAGGTCCGGATCCGCTTGCCCTTCAGGTCGGCAACGGAGCGCACCGGCGCGGTGCACAGCAGGCCGTAGCTTTCCAGCGGACGGTAGCCGATGGCCTTCAGGTTCTGGCTCTCCAGTTCCTGGCCGAACTGCGGGTATTTCTTGTGCCATTCTTCCATCATGGCGGAAATTTCGATGGTCGATTTGGGCTGGGGAATGAAAAAGCCCACGGCGTTGTTCAGCGGAAATTTGTCGGGAAAATAGGGGGTGACGATGTCTCCGAAGTCGCCCACGCCTGCTGCCAGCGAATCCGGGATCTCGCGGGTCTTGGCGACGCTGCCGCCCCAGAAGACTTCGATCTCGTGCTTGCCGTCGGTGCGCTTCTTGAATTCATCGACAAACCATTGGGTCGATATCGCCTGGGCGTCACCTGCGCCCTGAGGCTTGAACGTGATCCACTTGTAGGTATCTGCCTGTGCCTGCGAAGCGAAGCCTGCTGCAAAAAGGCTCACGGCGAGGGCTGCGGATCCGAAGACCGCGCGGCGGGAAAGTCCAGTCATGTTTCCTCCCACGGCGTTGTCCATCAACGCCTGATTATGGCTCATCCGGGCGCGCTGCGAAGCGCGGGCCCTTGTGACGGCTCCGATTAAAAGAAAACCTGGAACCATAATTCAAATATAATAGAGGAATAATCTCCATACCTTCTTGGCATGGATTATCTCCAGATGCCGTCGGCGACCAGTTCCTGTACCACTTCGCGGATCAGTTCCTCGATGACGGCCAGGGTTTTCTTGCGGCTCTGGTCGGAGCGCATGGCGACGCACAGCGTCCAGAGAATTTCCGGATCCTGGATCGGAACGGCTTCCAGGACGCCCTGCTGCACCTCCGAAATGATCGCGCCGTAGGTCAGGATGGTGAATCCGTGGCCGTATTTCACCAGTGATTTGGTGTGGCCGATACCATCGGATCTGGTCACGATGTTCAGCGGAATATTGAGCTGTTCCGCATGGCCGTCGATCAGGATCCTGAGGAAATTGGGGCGGCTCGGCATGACCAGCGGATAGCTGCCGGCTTCGGCGAGCGAGTAACTCGGTTTCTTCAGCGTGCCTGTCTTGCCGACGAGGCAGAGATGTTCCACCAGCAGCTTGCTGATATGGATCTCGTCCCTGGGGGCAGGGTCGTGCATGACCGCGACACCGATCTCGTTGTTGGCGAGTTTCCGCTCCAGGTCGCCGCTGAAGCCTTCCACGAAACGGAGTTCGATATCCGGATAGCGCTCCTTGCTTCTTTCCAGCAGGCGTGGCGCGATGAATTCGCCCGGCGTCGGGGGCATGCCGACCGATACGACGCCGCCGAGATGGCTCGACTGGATGGTGACGTCGTGGTGGGTCTGCTGGATCTGGTTGAAGATCAGATAGGCACGCCGGAGCAGGATCTCGCCGGCTTCGGTCAATTCCGTGCCGCGGGCGTGACGCTCGAAGAGCTGGACCTTGAGATCATCTTCAAGCCGCTTGATCTGGCGGCTCAGCGCCGGCTGGGCGATACGCAGGCGGCCGGCCGCGCGAGTAAAGCTCTTTTCCTCCGCGACGCAGACAAAATACCGCAGGGCCCTCAGTTCAATCTGCCAGTCGCCATTCATTCCGATTGTCTATCACAGGTTTGCTGCCGGATGCTGCCGGACTTTCTATCGATCGTTCCCGGCGCCGTCTTTCGCTGCCTTCAGCGGCGCGCGGCTGAGGTCGTTCAGGGCGGAGGTCGCCTTTTCCAGGAGGCGCATGAATTCCTTCTGCTCGGGCTCGCTCAGGCCGCTCAGCATGATCTTCTGGGTTTCCAGAACGGCCGGCTGGATTTTCTGCAGGGCCGCAGCCCCCTCGTCGGTGATGCGGAGCACCCGGGCGCGGCGGTCCGCCTCGCTGACCTCGCGGGAGAGGAAGCCCTTCTGCACCAGCCGGTCGACGACGCCGGTGATGGTGGTGCGGTCATAAGCGATCAGGCCGGCAAGGGTTGCCTGATCGATGCCGGGATGGGTGTTGACCTTGGACAGGGCCGCATACTGGACGGAGGTCAGATCGTATCCGGCCGCGCCGACTTCCGTCTGGAAGATCGCCACCGCGATCTGCTGCAGCCGGCGGACCAGGTGCCCGGGCATTTCCTCGATTTGCTGCACGGCCTTCTCCAAAAAATCGGCTCGGCGAATTGACAAGCCAAAAATAGTAAGCATACTGATCATCAGTATACGGATTAAATCATCCGCAGGAAAGGTTTTGTTTGAGCAAGGCTGGAACAAAGTCAAGCTCGGCGCGGGGCGGAAGCTGCGGCGCCCAAAAATTCTGGAGGAAACGCCCATGCAATTTCATCTGAACGGTTTCACCACCGGCGATCCGGACGTCTCCGCGCAGACCGGGGATGCCGCTTACCTTGCGAACACGGATACGCTTCCGGAGGAAGTCGACGTGCTGATCGCCGGCTGCGGCCCGGCTGGCCTGGCTCTCGCCGCACAGCTCTCCAAATTCCCGGACATCCGGACCCGGATCGTGGAACAGAAGGACGGCCCGCTGACCCACGGCCAGGCGGACGGGATCGCGTGCCGGACGATGGAAATGTTCCAGGCCTTCAATTTTGCCGACAAGGTCGCCAAGGAAGCCTGCTGGATTTCCGAAGTGACCTTCTGGAAACCGGATGAGGCCGACCGGACGAAAATCACCCGCAGCGACCGCATCCAGGATGTGGAGGACGGGTTGTCGGAATTCCCGCATGTGGTGCTGAACCAGGCCCGGGTTCACGACAATTTCCTGGACGTGATGTTGAAATCGCCGAACCGCCTGGTGCCGAACTATTCGCGCAAGGTGACGGATGTGAAGGTGGTCAACGGCGGCTCCAACGACGCCTACCCGGTCACCGTCACCCTGGAGCGGGTGGATGACGCCCACAAGGGCGAGATCGAGACGGTGAAGGCCAGATACGTGGTCGGCTGCGACGGCGCGCGCAGCGCCGTACGAACCGCGATGGGCCGTTCGCTCAAGGGCGAAGCGGCGCACCAGGCCTGGGGCGTCATGGATATTCTCGCCGAGACCGATTACCCGGACATCCGCATGAAGTCGGTGGTCCAGTCGGCGGGCGAGGGCAGCCTCCTGATCATTCCCCGCGAGGGCGGCTATCTGTTCCGCGTCTATGTGGAACTCGACAAGCTCGCGGAGGACGAGCGCGTGGCATCCAAGAACATCACCCTGGACTATCTCATCGACGCCGCCAACCGGATCATGAGCCCCTACACGCTCGACGTGAAGGAGGCCGCCTGGTGGTCGGTCTATGAAATCGGCCATCGCATCTGCGACAAGTTCGACGACGTGCCGGCCGAAGAGACCGCAAACCGCCTGCCGCATGTGTTCATCGCCGGTGATGCCTGCCACACCCACAGCCCGAAAATGGGCCAGGGCATGAACGTCTCCATGCAGGACACGTTCAATCTCGGCTGGAAACTCGCCTATGTGCTTCAGGGCCGCGCCGGGCCGGAACTGCTGCACACCTATTCTTCCGAGCGCAAGGCGATCGCCCAGGATCTGATCGACTTCGACAGCGCCTGGGCAAGGGTGCTGAGCACGCCGATCAGGTCTGCGGAAAACCCGGAGGGGATCGAGCCGGCGGAAGTGAGGAAGCATTTCCAGCAGATCGGCCGTTATACGGCGGGTGTCGCGACCGTCTACACGCCGTCGGTGCTGACCGGCGGGTCCACGCACCAGCATCTGGCGGAAGGTTTCACGATCGGGTCGCGTTTCCATTCCGCGCCGGTGATCCGGCTCGGCGACGCCAAGCCGATGCACCTGGGCCATACGGTGGAGGCAGACGGCCGCTGGCGCATCTTCGCCTTCGGCAACAAGGAAGATCCGACGGGCACTTCCTCGAAGATCCGTGCCCTGTGCGACTTCCTGGAACAGTCGCCGGAGTCGCCGGTGGTGAAATACACCGCTTCAGGGGCTGACCTCGATAGTGCCATCGATGTCCGCGCCGTGTTCCAGCAGGGCTTCCGCGATCTCGACCTGGAAGCCATGCCGTCGCTGCTCCTGCCGAAAAAGGGCAAGTACCGGCTGACCGACCGGGAGAAGATGTTCTGCGCCGACATAAGGAGCGGCGACGACATTTTCGACATGCGCGGCATCGACCGGGACAAGGGCTGCATCGTCGTCGTCCGGCCGGACCAGTACATCGCCCATGTGCTGCCGCTCGACGGCTGTCAGGATCTCGCCGCCCTGTTCGACGGGTTTTTGCTGCCGCGGAATTGAGTCCACGGGTCGTCGTCAACTCTTCTTTCGAGGTTGATGACTGATGTGGTTCTTGTCCCCAGCGTCATCCCCGACTTGATCGGGGATCCAATCGTTTCCAGAGCAAGTGTGGCTTGAATGTTGCGTGTTCGGCTCGGGTGTGCCTCCTCCCGCCATCCGAATATGTGGAGAGGTGGATTGGACCCCCGATCAAGTCGGGGGTGACGGTCAGCGGGGGGGCGAGGTCTTGCCTTGGCCCAAGTGTTCGCGAACAGCCGTGATACCGCTTCACCCCTCGACCAATGCGCCGATAACGGCCTGGCCAAGGGCCAGGCCGCCGTCGTTTGCGGGGGCGTGGCGGTGGGAGAGGACATCGAGCCCCTTGCGCCCGAGGTCCTCCGTCAGGCCTTCGTGCAGGATCCGGTTCTGCAGCACACCGCCGGAGAGGACGACGCGCCGGACGTCGCTCGAGGCGCCGATTGCCGCCACCGCCTCCGTCAGGCCGTGGATCAGGGCCAGGTGAAACCGCGCGGCGATGCGGCCGGTGTCCACGCCTGACGCGAGGTCGGCAAGGAGGGCGCGCCAAAGCGGTTCCCAGGAAATCGATACCTGTTCTCCGGGCTCGATCGAGACCGGATAGGGCGCTTCACTGCCGAGGTGTGGCCGGGCGAGACATTCCAGGACCGTGCCGGCGTGCCCCTCGAAATCCTGGCTGTCGAAACAGAGGCCGAGGCTTGCTGAAACGGCGTCGAACAGGCGGCCGGCGGAAGAGGACGGTGGCGCGTTGAGGCCGGAGGCGATCATCTTGTCGATGACCGGCAGTTGCTTTGCCCGCAACGCGGCGGCCAATCGGCCTTGGGGTACGCAGGCAAGATAATCCGGCCCGAAGGCGGCGGTCAGATGGGCGACCAGGTTGCGCCAGGGTTCCCGGGTCGCCCTGGCTCCACCGGGCAGGGCCACGGGCAGGAAGCGGCCCATGCGCTCGAAACCCCGATAGCCGCCGAGCAGGATTTCGCCGCCCCAAATGGTGCCGTCGCTGCCGAACCCGAGGCCGTCCAGAATGAGGCCGAGCGACAGGTCCTCGCTCGGAGCGATGCCGTTGTCGGCGAGGCAGGCGGCCAGATGGGCGTGATGGTGCTGAACGGCAACGATGCGGGCGCCGGTTTCACGGGCCAGCGCCTCGCCCAACCGGGTCGACAGGTAGTCCGGATGGCGATCGACGGCGATCACCTTCGGGTCGTGGCGGAAAATCCGCCGGTAGAGATCGAGTGTTCGGCGGTAGTCCGCGTGGGTGGCGGCTTCCTCCAGATCGCCGAGGTGCTGGGATAGGATCGCCCGGCCGTCCTTCAACAGGCAGAAGGTGGATTTCAGCTCGCCGCCCATGGCGAGCACCGGCAGCGCATCCCGGAATGCGTTCGGGAGCACCAGCGGCGCCGGGGCAAAGCCGCGCGCGCGGCGCAGGACCTGGGGACCGGGCGCATCGATCCGCACGACGGAATCGTCGAGCCGGTTCACGATTTCCCGGTCATGCATCAGCCAGAGATCGGCAATCCCGGAAAGCCTGTTCCGGGCGTCTTCGTTGTCGATTGCCTGGGGTTCGTCGGAAAGATTGCCCGAGGTGAACACCAGCGGTCCGCCGGCGGCGGCAAGCAGGCGGTGATGCAGGGGCGTATAGGGAAGCATGAAGCCGAGCCGGTCCTGGCCCGGAGCGAGAGAGGGGGCGAGGGACGGGGCAAGCGTGTCCCCGTGAACCTCGAGCAGTACGATCGGCGCGGCCGCGCTTTTGAGCTGCCCTTCTTCCTCCGCCGTGACCCGGCAGTATTTCCGGATCTCCGACAGGCTTGCCGCCATCAGCGCCAGCGGCTTGACCGGGCGCCGCTTGCGCCGGCGCAACTCGGCAACGGCGGTCTCATTGCGCGCGTCGCAGGCCAGGTGAAAACCGCCGATGCCCTTGATTGCCGCGATCTGTCCCTGAGCGATCCGGCGGGCTGCTTCCGGCAGGGGATCGGCGCAATCGACAAGACCGGTCTTATCCTCCAGCCACAGTCGGGGCCCGCAGGCCGGGCAGGCATTCGGCTGGGCATGGAAACGCCGGTCGCCGGGATCCTCATATTCTGCCCGGCAGGCGTCGCACATGGGAAACGCGTCCATGGACGTGTTGGCCCGGTCATAGGGAATGGCGCGCACGATCGAAAGCCGCGGTCCGCAATGGGTGCAGTTGGTGAAGGCGTAGCCGAAGCGGCGGTTATCGGGATCGCGGGTATCGGCAAGACAGGCCGGGCAGGTGGCCGCATCGGGAACGACCCCGGTCGAGACGGTGCCGCCAACGCTCTTGACGATCTCGAACGCATCGTTTGGCGATGGCTCGGGAAGGTCCGAGAAGGACACGCTGTCGATGCGCGCGAGCGGCGGCGCATCGGCGTGGAGGGCGGCCAGGAACCGGTCGAGCCGGGCTGCGTCCGCCCAGGCGTTGATCTCGACCCCCGCGCCGTCGTTGCGAACGGAGCCGGCAATGCCGTGGTCTTTTGCAAGGCGCCAGACATGAGGTCGGAAGCCGACGCCCTGCACCAGTCCCGTCACCCTGATGCGCCGGCCGGTCCGCTCTGCCGTTTCCACTCCCATGACGCGTCCGTTTGCCTAACAGATCCGGGGAAGTTGTTCGCCGGCTAACCAGTCGACGATACGTTGACCGCCAAATCCGGTCTTCATGCGCACAAGGCCGGTTTCGTCCTCGACCACCTCGCCGATGACGGCCGCGTGCTCACCGAGCGGATGGCGCCGCATGACCGCCAGCAGGCGTTCGGCGTCTTCCGCCGCGCACAGGCAGATCAGCTTGCCCTCGTTGGCGACATGGAGGGGATCGAGGCCGAGCAGTTCGCAGGCGGCGGCGACATCGGGCTTCACCGGGATTACGGCCTCGTCGAGCACCATGCCGACGCGTGCGGTCCGGGCGATCTCGTTCAAGGTGGCGGCCAGGCCGCCCCGGGTCGGGTCGCGCAGGACGGCAATGCCGGGCACTTCCTCAACCATGGCCGCGACCAGCGTGTGGAGCGCTGCGCTGTCGGAGCGGATCCCGGTTTCGAATTCCAGGTTCTCCCTTTTGGACAGGATCGCGACGCCGTGGTCGCCCAAGGAGCCTGAGACCAGGATCGCCTGGCCGGGCCGGGCGTTTTGGGCGGCAATGTGCACACCGTCCGGGACGACGCCGAGGCCGGTGGTGGTGATGAAGACGCCGTCGCCCTTGCCCTTTTCCACCACCTTGGTGTCGCCGGTGACGATCGGGACATCGGCCTCGCGCGCGGCATGGGCCATGGACAGGACGATCCGTTCCAGATCGGCGAGGGGAAAGCCCTCTTCCAGGATGAAGCCTGCGGTCATATAGAGCGGTTTCGCACCGGCCATGGCGACGTCGTTCAGGGTGCCATGGACGGCGAGCGCGCCGATATCGCCGCCGGGAAAGAACAGCGGCGAGACGACATGGCCGTCGGTGGACATCACCAGCCGGCCGGCGGGCACGTCGAAGAGGGCGGCGTCATGGCCCTGATCCAGTATCGGATTGGCGAGATGGCGGTGGAACAGGTCGCGGATCAGATCCGCCATTGCCCGGCCGCCGCCGCCGTGGGTCATGTCGACGGAGCCGGTGCGGAACGAGAGACGATCGTCGATCCTGTTCATGCGACCGCCTCCTTTTTCCTGGCGGGTTCCCGGAAGCGCCCGTAGCTCCAGTAGGCCGCGCAGGCGCCTTCCGACGACACCATGCAGGAGCCCATCGGGGAGTCAGGGGTGCAGACCGTGCCGAACAGCTTGCAGTCGGTCGGCTTTTTCGCGCCGCGCAGGATCGCCGGACATTCGCACGACTTGACCTCGCGCGAGGTCTTTTTGCTGATCTCAAAGCGCTGTTCCGCGTCGAAGGCGGCGTAGCACTCGCGGATCTTCAGCGCGCTGTCGGGCACCATGCCCAGTCCGCGCCATTCGAATGCGTCGCGGCGCTCCATCACCTTGTCGACGAGCGCCTGGGCCTTCTGGTTGCCCTCGCGCGTGACGACGCGGGTGTATTGGTTTTCCACCTCGTACCGGCCCTCGTTGATCTGGCGGATCAGCATCAGTACGGACTGCATCACGTCCAGCGGTTCGAACCCGGCGATCACCACAGGCTTGCGGTAGAGGTCGGCGCCCGCCTCATAGGGCCTGGAGCCGATGACAGCGCTGACATGGGACGGGCCGAGAAAACCATCGATCCGGACCTTCTCCGGATCCCGGGGATCGGGCGATCCGAGGACATGACCGATGGCGGCCGGGGTGAGCACATGGTTGCAGAAGACGGAGAAATTGCTGAGCCCTTCGGCCTCGGCCTGCAGGATTGCGACTGCGGTCGGCGGCGTGGTCGTCTCGAAGCCGATGGCGAAGAAGACGACCTCCCGGTCCGGATTGTCGCGGGCGATCTTCAGGGCATCGGCGGTCGAATAGACCATGCGGATGTCGGCGCCGTCCGCCTTGGCGCGGATCAGGGAACGTTGCCTGGTGCCGGGTAGGCGCATCATGTCGCCGTAGGTGCACAGGATGACGCCGTGATGCTCGGCCAGTTCCACCGCGTCGTCCAGGCGGCGCACGGGGAGCACGCAGACCGGACAGCCGGGGCCGTGAACGAAGGTGACGTTGTCCGGCATCAGGTCCTGGACCCCATAGCGGAAGATCGCATGGGTGTGGCCGCCGCAGAATTCCATCAGGTAGTAGTGCCGCGCCGGATCCGCCTCAGCGGCGATCGCGCCGGCGAGCTTTCCTGCCAGATTGCGGTCCCTGAATTCATCGACGTATTTCATGCCGCGCTCTCCCCGATTTCGGCGAGTTCTTCGGCAAGCACGCCGGCTTCCGCCATCAGTTCCAGCGTCCGCGCGGCCTCTTCGGGGCTGACCTTGTGCAGCGCGTAGCCGACATGGATCAGGACATAGTCGCCGATTGCGACATCCTCAACGAGGGCGAGGGAGATCCGTTTCTTCACGCCTTCCAGCGCGACGACGGCACTGTCGCCGGCTTGCAGTTCAACCACCCTTGCCGGGATTGCCAGGCACATGTCGCTCTCCCTTATTCGGCTGCCGCACCGGGCGGACGGCCGGCGAGTTGCATCGCCCGCGCGGCCTCGATCCAGGCGCACCAGCCGGCCATGCCGTCGCCCGTGCGGGCGGAAACCTGCAGCACCCTGATCGCCGGATTGACCTTGCGCGCGTTGGCAATTGCTGCCTCCACATCGAAATCGAGATGGGGCAGCAGATCGGTCTTGTTCAGAAGCACCAGGTCGCTTGCGGCAAACATGTCCGGGTATTTCAGCGGCTTGTCTTCGCCCTCGGTTACCGACAGGATCGCCACCTTGTGCGCCTCGCCGAGATCGAAGGCGGCGGGGCAGACCAGGTTGCCGACATTCTCGATGAAGACGACGCTGCCGTCCACCGGCGCCAGGTGCTGCAGCGCGTGGCCGACCATGTGGCCGTCGAGATGGCAGCCCTTGCCGGTGTTGACCTGGATCGCCGGGGCACCGGTGGCGCGGATCCGGTCCGCATCCGCCGAGGTCTGCTGGTCGCCCTCGATGACGTAAGGGTTCAGCCGTCCGGCCAGCATGTCGATGGTCTTGACCAGCAGGGTGGTCTTGCCGGAGCCGGGGCTGGAGACAAGGTTGAGCGCGAGAATGCCCCGGTCGGCAAAGAGCTGCCGGTTCCGGGCCGCGTAAGTGTTGTTCTTCGACAGGATGTCCTGTTCCAGCCGGATCAGACGCGTCTGGCTCATGCCGGGCACGGAGGTGCCGGCCGGGCCCTCGCCATAGTGATGGGTGCCGTGACCATGCGGGTGGTCATGATGATGGGGGTGATGGCCGTGTTCCTCGCCCTCGATGCGAATCTCGCCTTCGCCGCAACCGCAAACCGTACACATCAGTTGACCTCCAGTTCCTTGACCCGAAGTTCGTCGCCGCCCGTCACCCGCAGCTGGTGCGAGCCGCAGAGGGGGCAGGCATCGAAACGCTGCCCGATCGGAACGCTCTGCCCGCAGGGCATGCACCAGGCCGTGCCCGCCGTTTCGATGATCTCCAGCCGGGCGCCGTCGGCGAGCGTGTCGCGCATGACCACGTCGAACCCGAACTTCAGCGCCTCGATCTCCACGCCGGACAGGGGACCGATCTCCAGGCAGACCCGTTTCACCTTCGAAAAATCCTGCGCCTTCGCCTGGTCCCTGATGAGCCCGAGAATACTCTCGCAAATCGACATTTCATGCATCGGGTCACGTCCTCGAGACAGAGGAGGAGATCGCGCCGGGTATCCGCATGGTCGAAACATCCGCTGTCTGTTTCATGAGTTCCGACCCGTCCTTGATTGCGCGCACCCCATGATCCCGCAGGCTCGTGATCGTCGTCAACGCCTGTTGTGCGTTAGCCGGACCGGAAGGTGCGTTGCCGATCTGAAACACAAGTCAGCCTTGCCCTCGACCCATGTCAGCGATCCGGGCGATCAGCTTGTCCGCCGATTCCCGTACGGCGGGAGACAGGCGGTCGCCGGCGCTGAAATCGGCGCCCTCGATGCCGTAGACCAGGAGGCTTTCCGGTAGCGTGCCGAGGGCGCGTGCCGTCTCCACCGCCTCGGCCAGGCCGAAGCGATGGGTGGAATAATGGAACAGGTCGGCCGGCAGCCTGTCCGCGATCGCATCGAGAGTGACCAGCGTTCCGGCCCCGGCACCGCTCCGCATCGCATCGACCAGCACGATCCGGTCGTGAGCCGGAAACAGATCGATCAGTCCCGTGCCGTCCCCGGCGTGGATACGCGCGTCCAGCCCCTTTGCGGCGAGTGCCTCGGCGACGAACGGCCCGACACCGTCATCACCGCGCAGGGCATTGCCGACCCCGACGATCAGCGGTGGAGAATCAGACGGCATGTTTTATGCCCCTAATGCACCACGGTGCTTCCAGGGGAGGCCTTGCCATCTCCCCTGTGTCATCAACTCTGTTACCCGGTTCGCAACAAAGGCAGACCGGAACCGGGGATCTTTGCCCACACTCTGCCGTCATCACACGGCGAAGTCCGGGTGATCCAATCCATCTCGCCACAGGCCGGGAAAGAAGGAAATGGCGGAAGAGGAACCCGTCTTCACGCTTCCGCAACCGCTCCGGCAAACGGACAGGCGAGTAGATTGCCCGGACTTCGCCGGGCAATGACGCTTGAGAGAAGCGGAGAGGCCAACTCCATTCTACACCGGCACAAAACAAACAATCCCTGCGCAGGCAGGGATCCAGTAAACGCAAGTGTTTGCAGTCAAAAGTGATACAGGGAGTACTGGATCCCGGCCTCTCGCTGCGCTCGAACCGGGATGACAACCTAGGGGAGGCAACAACCATGCCCCCTGCGCCCGTCTCCCCCCTCAAGAGGGGAGACGGGAGCAAGTGGCGCCTGCCATGGGAAAATGCCGGGTCAGACACGCTCCACCGTCAGCTTGAGGAAGTGGGTCGCGCAGGAGATGCAGGGGTCGTAGTTGCGGATGGTCTGTTCGCAGCGCCACTTCAGGTCGGCGTCGGTCATGCCCATGTTGGCGGCGACGACGCGGGTCAGGTCCGCCTCGATCTGCGGCTGGTTCTGGGAGGTCGGCGGGACGATCTGCGCGTGGGTGACGCGGCCATCATCGTCGACCTTGTAGGTGTGATAGCAGATGCCGCGCGGCGCCTCGGTGCAGCCGTGGCCTTCGCCCGCCTTCGGTGGGACAGGCACGAAAGAGGGGCGCGGTTCCTCGTAAGCCCGCACGATCCGGGCGGCCTCCTCCAGGGCGTATTGGGTCTCGACCATGCGCACCAGGATCGACTTGAACGGATTGCGCACCACCTCGCCGAGGCCGCAGAGCGCAGCCGTTTCCTTCGCGCCGTCCGTCAGTTGCGCGTAATTGTTGGCATAGCGGGCGAGAGGACCGACCAGATAGGCGGAGCCGTCGCGCATGCGTCCGTGCAGCGCGTTGGACCGGGCCACGTGCTCTTCCATGAAGTGATCGTTGAAGTCCGACACGGGGATATCGAGACCGCGGTTGGAGGCAAGCCGGCCTTCGCAGATCGCATACGTTTCGGGGTGTTTCAGCGAGACGAAGTGATAGTCGTACTCGTCGTCGGGAAAGTCGAATTTTGCAAAGGCGAGCGCGACCTCTCGGGCCGCGGCGATGCCCCATTCCAGCTCCGGCAGCAGCGCCTTGACCTTTGCCTTGTCGGGCGCGGAATAGAAGCCGCCGACGCGGGTGTTGACCGGATGCACCGAGCGACCGCCGACCACCTCCATCAGGCTGTTGCCGATCTTCTTCAGGCGGAGCGCGGTCCTGACCAGGTCCGGATTGACCTCGGCGATCCTGATCGCATCGTGCAGCCCGAGGAAATCGGGCGCGTGCAGCATGGCGGCGTGCAGCACGTGGCTCTGGATCCATTCGCCGCAATAGATCAGCCGGCGCAATTCATGGATTTCGGGCGTCACCGAAACGCCGGCGGCCTGTTCCACCGCCTGGCTCGCGCCCATGATATAGGCGATCGGGCAGATGCCGCAGATGCGCGAGGTGATATCCGGCGTCTCATGGGCGTCACGGCCTTGAAGGAAGGCTTCGAAGAAGCGCGGGGGCTCGAAGATGCGGAACTCGACCTTTTCGATCTCGTCGCCCCTGAGGCGCACATAAAGCGCGCCTTCGCCTTCCACGCGGGCCAGTGCATCGACCTGGAGAATGCGTTCACTCATGGGACCTGCTCTCCTCGGCGAAGGCCGGAGCGCCGGCGTTGAAAGACCGATAGACGTCGCGCAGTTCTTTCGGGCTCATGCCGAGATCGGCAAGCTGGGCGGACAGCGCTTGCGGGTTCGGGTTTTCCTTCGGTCCGAAACAGCCGTAGCAGCCGCGTCCGTGGGACGGGCAGAGATTGCCGCAGCCGGCCTGGGTCACCGGACCGAGGCAGGGCGTCCCCCTGGCGACCATGACGCAAACGGTGCCATTGAGCTTGCATTCGGTACATTGCGAAACCTTCGGCACCCGGGGCACGCGCCCGGCGAGCGTCGCCGTGATCAGTTCCAGAAGCTGGTGCTTTGAAACCGGGCAGCCGCGCAGTTCGAAGTCGACGGCGACATGGTCGGAAATGGCCGTGGAGGTCTCAAGGGTGGAGATGAATTCCGGGTGGGCGTAGACCGCGCTGGTGAAGGCTTCCACATCGGCGAAGTTGCGCAGGGCCTGGATGCCGCCCGCCGTCGCGCAGGCGCCGATGGTGATCAGCACCTTCGATTTCTCGCGGATGGCGCGGATACGCTCGGCGTCGTGGGCGGTGGTGATCGAACCTTCCACCAGCGAGATGTCATAGGGCCCGTCGTCGATCGCGCTGGTCGCTTCCAGGAACTGGGCGATTTCAAGCGCGCCGGCGATCTCCAGAAGCTCGTCCTCGCAGTCGAGCAGGGTCAGCTGGCAGCCGTCGCAGGAGGCGAATTTCCAGACGGCGAGCTTCGGCTTGGCCATCGTCAGACCTCCTTCTTCGCGATCAGGCGCGACACCTGGTCGTGGCGGAACACCGGCCCGTCGCGGCAGACGAAATCGGGTCCGAACTGGCAATGGCCGCAAAAGCCGACGGCGCATTTCATGTTGCGCTCCATGGAGACCCAGATGCGTTCTTCCGGAACCCCGGCGGCGGTCAGGCTCATCACGGAGAAGCGCATCATGATCTCCGGTCCGCACAGGAAGGCGGAGACCTCCGCCTTGTCGATGCCCGCAAGCATCCGGTCCAGGCCGATGGTGACCACACCGACCTGACCGGTCCAGCCGGGTGCCGCGTGATCGACGGTGACTTCGACTTCCGTGTCGAAGCGCGACTTCCAGGATTTCAGTTCTTCCGCGAAGAGCAGATCGTCGGGCGAGCGGGCACCATAGACCAGCGTCAGGCCCGAATAGCGCTCGCGGTTCTGGAGCACGTGATAGATCGCCGGACGCAGCGGCGCGAGGCCGAGACCGCCGGCGACGAAGACGATGTTGCGGCCTGTTTCCTCCGCCACCGGCCAGGCCGTGCCGAACGGGCCGCGCACACCGATGACATCGCCGTCGGAAACATTCGCCAGCGCTCCGGACACGGCGCCGACATTGCGGATGGTGTGAACCAGGCCGGAACTGTCGGCCGGGTCGCCGGAAATGGAGATCGCCACTTCGCCGACGCCGAAGGCATAAAGCATGTTGAACTGTCCGGGCCGGAACGGCACCGCCTCGCCGTCGATGGGGTCGAGCTCCATCGTGGCGACATCGGCAAGCTCCTTCCATACCCGCTTGACGCGGAAGCGGCGCGGCAGCATCGGGTCCTGTGCCATGAGAGCGACCACGGGTCAGCCTTTCCGCGTTCCGTAGACATCGAGCAACTGCATCCGGAGCGCGCGGAAGCGCACGGCCAGGTGCGGCACGAAATGCTGGTACATCTGATAGCCGAGTTCGGGGTTTTGCCCGCACTTGGTGCGCAGGCAGTTGGCGTCGAGGCTGATGGCGCGCACGTCGTCCAGGGCACGCGCATCCGACATGTGTTTATAAGGCGGCATCAGCCAGGACCAGCCGAGTACGTCGCCGGTGTGCAGGGTCTCCACGATCAGCGGCTCGCGTTGCGGCGCCGAGATCTCGATGGCGACATCACCTTCACGAATGAGGAAGACCTTGTCCGCGTCGTCGCCTTCGGAGAAAATCGTCCGGCCTGCACGGAAGTGCTCGTTGCGGGCGCAGCCGGACAGCAGATCGACCGTGTCCCGGCCGCAGTCCCTGAAAACCGGATGCTGAGCCAGGATTTCCTCAAAGCCATGAATTTTCATGTTGCCAATCCTCCTGCGTCCGCGGGCTCTGCCGGCTCCGCCGCGAAGGCCGCCACTTCTTCGGTGATATCGATCCCGACCGGGCACCAGGTGATGCAGCGGCCGCAGCCGACGCAGCCCGAGGTGTCGAACTGGTCGTGCCAGCTTGACAGCTTGTGGGTCATCCACTGGCGGTAGCGCGACAAGGTCGAGCGGCGGACCGCCCCGCCGTGAATGTAGCTGAAATCGAGGCTGAAGCAGCTGTCCCAGACGCGCCAGCGTTCGGTGTGGTCACCGGAAAGGTCGTTGATGTCTTCCACGTCGGAACAGAAACAGGTCGGGCAGGCCAGCGTGCAATTGGCACAGGACAGACACCGGTCCGCGACCTCCGCCCAGCGGGGATGATCGAGACTGTCCTTCAGCAGGCCGGCGATGTTCTCCGGCATGGACCGCATCTGCATTTCGGCGGCCTGTTCGGTGACCGCGCGGGCGGCGTTCGCTGCTGCCGGATCCGCATCGCGCCGGTCGATCCGGTCCAGGACCTCCGCGCCATGGTCGCTGCCGCATTCGACGAAAAACCCGCCGTCCTCGAGTTCCGTCAGTGCGATGTCGAAACCGGCCTCAGTCCGCGGTCCCGTGTTCATGGAGGCGCAGAAACATGTCGGCGCGGAACGGGCGCATTGCACGGCGACGATCAGCGTGTTCTTCCGCCGGTGGCTGTAACCGGCATCGGCGAAGTCACCATTGTCGAAGACGCGATCCTGAACCTCGATGGCCGCGATCTCGCAGGCGCGCGCGCCGAAGATCGCCGTTTTCGGGAAATCGACCGGAGGGGCTTCGATGTCGAAACCGTCCCCGGTCCGGATTGCCGACCACAGTTTCTGGCGGGGGGGAAACAGCCATTTCTTCCAGGTCTGCGGTCCGACCACGTAGTCGAACCACCGGTCGTTTCCGCTTTCCCGCAGGCGGTAGTGACCACCCTCCTGCTCGTCGACAAGGCCGCGCGGCAGATCGGCAACGGTTTCGATCTCGTCATAGACAATGGCGCCGTCGCCCGGGCGCGGGCCGATCACCCGCCAGCCGTCCGCATGCAGCGCGTCGATGAGCGGTCCCGGATCATCGAGGAGGAAGCTGTCTCCGGTGCGCGCTGTCATGTCCGGCTATCCCGCTAAGACATTGGGAAATCGATTTTGGTGCAATGCACAGTTCACACTCATAACCCTAAAGCTTCAAGGTAATACGACAACATAGCCGAAATACTTAGTCGAGCCGGGAGCGGCGCTTTGGTTCGATTAACCGGAATAAAGCCCGCGGTCGCGGGCCTGGCGCGTAACGATGGCGCTCAGCACATCGAGGGACGGTGTGTCCACTCCCGCGGCGCGGGCGAATGCCTGGGGGGCTCGGATGATCTCGTCGATTTCCATCGGCCGGCCCAGTTCGTAGTCCTGCAATATGGACGGCTTGTGATCCGGGATCTGGGCGATGGTGGCTTCCGCGTCGACCCTGTCGTCGAGCGGATAGCCGTGAGCTTTCGAAATCAACAGGCCTTCCGCCAGAATACGGCGCAGGATCACGTTCAGGTCCGGATCCACGCGCGAAATCGACGCCTTGTTCCGGGTCACCAGCGCCAGGCCTGAAATGCTCATGTTGAGCAGCAGCTTCGACCATATGACCGCACGGATGCCGCCTTCCGGTGTCGGGGAGGCGATCCCGGCCTCGTCCAGTACAGTGCGCAATGCGGCGACATCGGCCCGGCAATCCGGGGTGACGCCTTCGATGGAGAGGCTGTTGCGATTTGGGGAATTGTTCTGCACGACGCCGGGTTCGATCATGGCGTTGGCGGAATAGACGCTGCCGCCGATGATCTGCGCCGGCGAGAGATAGGTGAGATAACGGTCGGCGAGTTTGAAAAGGGGCATGGCGGGCGGTGCCGGCTTGTCTGTCAGCCCGAGCGGATACCACCAGGGCATGCCGTTTTGCGGGAAGACGACGGATGTTTCCGGGCCGATCAGCGGTTTCAGCGGCTCCGCGATCTCCGCCAGCCCGGTTGCCTTCGTGGCGACGATGACGAGATCCTGAAGTCCCGGCTCCGCCGCGTCCGAATGGGCCGGCAGGTCGACGCTCCACGACTGGTCGCCGGCCTTGAGGGTCAGGCCCTTCGCACGGATGGCCTCGAGTTGCGGTCCGCGGGCGATCACCGAAATATCGTGCCCGGCCCTGGCGAGCTTGACGGCAAAATGGCTGCCGATCGCACCGGCTCCGAAAATACAAATCCGCATGCAAACCTTCCGCAAGACGTGATGACGCGCTGTGACGCACTAGATCATGGAGTTGACACCGGCGCAAAGGCCTTCGGCGACATTTCAAAGACGGATGGGTGGGTGAAAAAACTTCAAACCTAAAATTTTAAGCTTGAAATAGTTTCCGGATCGCGCGACCATATGTTCAGGATTTGGAGAGGAGATTGTCGCCGTGCGGATTGCGTGTCTGGGAGGCGGGCCGGCAGGGCTCTATTTTGCGATCTCGATGAAGCTTCGGGATCCGTCGCATGAGATCGTCGTGATAGAGCGCAACCGCGCCAACGACACGTTCGGCTGGGGCGTGGTGCTCTCCGACGATGCGCTGGAAAACCTCCAGAAGAACGACCCGAAAAGCGCCGAGGCGATCCGCGGCAACTTCGCCTACTGGGACGACATCGCCGTCATCCACAAGGGCGAGCGCACCGTCTCCGGCGGCCACGGCTTTGCCGGCATCGGCCGCAAGAAGATGCTGATCCTGCTGCAGGAGCGGGCGCGGGAACTTGGCGTCGACCTGCGCTTCGAGACCGAATTCGACGACGTGGAGGTTTACCGCAGGGAGTATGACCTTGTGGTTGCCTGCGACGGCATCAATTCAAGGGTCCGCACCCAGTACGCGGAGCATTTCAAGCCGCAGATCGACATCCGCAAGTGCAAGTTCATCTGGCTCGGCACGCACCAGAAATTCAACGACGCCTTCACCTTCATCTTCGAGAAGACGGAGCACGGCTGGATCTGGGCGCATGTCTATCAGTTCGATGCCGATACGGCGACCTTCATCGTGGAGTGCTCGCAGGACACCTGGGACCGGTTCGGCTTCGAGGGCATGTCCAAGGAAGAGACCATCCAGACATGCGAAAAGGTCTTCGCCGATCATCTGGACGGTCATGAACTCATGTCCAATGCCGCCCACCTGCGCGGCTCCGCTGTCTGGATGAATTTCCCGCGGGTGCTGTGCGAGCGCTGGTATCACGACAATGTGGTGCTTCTGGGCGATGCCTCGGCGACCGCGCATTTTTCCATCGGCTCCGGGTCCCGGCTTGCGTTCGACAGCGCGATCGCGCTTGCCGATTATCTCCATTCGGAGCCGGACATGCAGGCCGCCTTCAGCCGATACCAGGAAGAGCGGCGGCTGGAAGTGCTGCGGCTGCAGTCGGCGGCGCGCAACTCCCTGGAGTGGTTTGAGGAGGTCGAGCGCTATCTCGATCTGGACCCGGTCCAGTTCAACTATTCCCTGCTCACCCGGTCCCAGCGCATCAGCCACGAAAACCTGCGCCTGCGCGATCCGAAGTGGCTGGCATCGGCGGAGCGGTGGTTCATGGATCAATCCGGCGCACCGGCTGACGCGCCGACGCGCGCGCCGATGTTCGCGCCGTTCAAGCTGCGTGACATGGAGCTGAAGAGCCGCATCGTCGTCTCGCCCATGGCCCAGTACAAGGCGGTCGACGGCTGCCCGACCGACTGGCATCTGATCCATTACGGCGAACGGGCCAAGGGCGGTGCCGGGCTGGTCTATACCGAGATGACCTGTGTCAGCGCCGAGGGCCGGATCACGCCGGGCTGTCCCGGGCTCTATGCGCCGGACCACGAGGCGGCCTGGAAGCGGCTGACCACCTTCGTTCACCGGGAAACCGATGCCCGCATCTGCTGCCAGATCGGCCATTCGGGCCGCAAGGGCTCGACCGGCCTCGGCTGGGAGGGGATGGACAAGCCGCTCGCCCACGGCAACTGGGAACTGGTCTCCGCCTCGGCCATTCCATGGTCGGAGCAGAATGACACGCCGCGCGAGATCACCCGGGCTGAAATGGACCAGGTGAAGGCCGAATTCATCGCCTCCGCGCAGATGGCCGAGCGTGCCGGTTTCGACATGATCGAATTGCACGCCGCCCACGGCTATCTCATTTCCTCGTTCATCTCGCCCACGTCCAACCGGCGCACCGACGCCTACGGCGGCAGCCTGGAAAACCGCATGCGCTACCCGCTGGAGGTGTTTTCCGCCATGCGGGCCGTCTGGCCGAGGGAAAAGCCGATGTCGGTGCGAATTTCCGCCAACGACTGGGTCGGCGACGAGGGCGTCACCCCGGAAGAGGCGGTGGAGATCGCGCGCCTGTTCTGGCAGGCCGGCGCCGACCTGATCGACGTCTCCGCCGGCCAGACCTCGATCGGCGCGAAGCCGGTCTACGGCCGCATGTTCCAGACGCCGTTCTCCGACCGGATCCGAAACGAGGCGGGCATCCGCACCATGGCGGTGGGCAACATCTATGAGGCCGATCACGCCAATTCGATCCTGCTCGCGGGCCGGGCGGATCTGGTGGCCGTCGGACGCCCGCATCTGTCCGATCCTTACTGGGCGCTGTATGAGGCGGCCCGGATCGGCGACCGGAACGCGGCCGACTGGCCCTTGCCTTATCTGGCCGGACGGGACCAGCTCTGGCGGCTGGCCGACCGGGAAGCGGAAACGGTGGTCAAGGTATGACGACACTTGCCGGAAAACATGTCGTTGTGACCGGAGGCGGGACCGGCGTCGGCGCGGCGACGGCGCAGGCCTTTGCCGCAGCGGGTGCCACGGTCACGATCATGGGCCGCTCGGAGGCGCCTCTCAAGGCGCAGGGCCTGCCCTTTGAGACCTGCGACGTGACCGACCGGGGCGCGGTCCTTGCAGCCTTTGACGCGGCGCGGGCCGCACGCGGGCCGATCAGCGTGGTCGTTGCCAATGCCGGGGCGGCGGAGAGCGTGCCGTTTGCGAAAATGACGCCGGAGATGCTCAATTCCATGCTGTCGGTCAATCTCGGCGGCGTGGTCAATTGCTGGCAGGCGGCACTCGCCGACATGAAGGCGGCCGGCTGGGGCCGGATGATCGCCGTGGCCTCGACCGCCGGCCTGAAGGGCTTCGCCTATGTCAGCGCCTATTGCGCCGCCAAGCACGGGGTGGTCGGCCTGACGCGGTCACTGGCCCAGGAACTGGCGCGCACCGGCATCACCGTGAACGCGATCTGTCCCGGCTATGTCGAGACGCCGATGCTGCAACGGTCTATCGACAACATCGTCGCCAAGACCGGCATGAGCGCGGAGGAGGCCGCGGCCCAGTTGCGCGCGGGCAATCCGCAGGACCGTTTCATCCAGCCCGACGAGGTGGCCGGAACCGCCGTGTGGCTGTGTTCCGACACGGCCCGGTCGGTCAACGGCCACGCCCTCAGCCTGACCGGAGGAGAGATATAATGAAAAGCACGCCCCCATCTTCCCTGTCCAAGGACCGCTTGAGGCTCTGGCTGAAGCTGCTCAAGACCTCGTCTTCCATCGAGGCGGAACTGCGCCGCCGGCTCAGGGACCGGTTCGGATCCACCCTGCCGCGCTTCGACGTCATGTCGGCGCTGGCACGCACGCCGGAGGGGCTGAAGATGAGCGAGATCTCCAGCCTGCTGAAGGTTTCCAACGGCAACGTCACCGGCATCGTCGAACGCCTTGTCGAAGACGGCCACGCCCTGCGCCTGGCCGTGCCGGGCGACCGGCGGGCCAACCGGGTCAAGCTGACCGCCGCCGGATCGCGGGCCTTTGCGGAACTGGCCGCCGAGCACGAAAGCTGGATCGGTGAAATGCTGGGCGATCTCGGACCGGACCAGATTGAAACCCTGAGCTCCCTGCTGGACGCCGTGCTTCATCCTGCCGACAAATCGGAGAACGCAGCCAATGCGGAGTGATGTGACCCATTTCAAATGCGAAATCGCAGGCGGTATCGCCCGGATTTCGCTCGACCGTCCGGAACGCAAGAACCCGCTGACCTTCGACAGCTATGCGGAGATGCGCGACTGGTTCCGCGATCTGCATTACGCGGACGACGTCCATGCGGTGGTGATCCTGCCCAACGGCGGTAATTTCAGCTCCGGCGGCGACGTGCATGACATCATCGGCCCGCTGACGCGGATGAACATGAAGGAACTGCTTGCCTTCACCCGCATGACCGGGGACCTGGTCAAGGCGATGATCGGCTGCGGCAAACCGATCGTGTCCGCGGTCGACGGCATTTGCGCCGGCGCGGGGGCGATCCTGGCCATGGCGTCCGACCTGCGTGTCGCGACGCCTGAGGCGAAGGTCGCCTTCCTGTTCAACCGGGTCGGCCTTGCCGGATGCGACATGGGCGCCTGCGCGATCCTGCCCCGGATCATCGGCCAGGGCCGCGCGTCGGAACTTCTCTATCTGGGCCGCTCCATGAGTGCCGAGGAAGGCCTGAACTGGGGCTTCTTCAACCGGGTGGTCGATGCGGGCGCGCTGGAAGAAACCGCGATGGACTTCGCCAGCCGCATCGCCGCGGGACCGACCTTCGCCAATTCCATGACCAAGACCATGCTGGCGCAGGAATGGTCGATGACGCTGGAACAGGCGATCGAGGCGGAGGCCCAGGCCCAGGCGATCTGCATGCAGGGCAACGACTTCCGCCGCGCCTACGAGGCCTTCGTCGCCAAGCAGAAGCCGGTGTTCGAAGGAGACTGAGATGGCCGACCGCAGTTTCCTGAACTGGCCGTTCTTCGAGAACCGGCACCGCCTGCTGGCGGAAGAGGCCAATGCCTGGGCCGAAGCCGGTCTGGCTGCGATCGATCATTCGGACACCGATGCCGCCTGCCGGGCGCTGGTGACGGCGCTGGGCGAGGCCGGTTTCCTGCAGCATACGGGTGCGGAGGACGGACAGCTCGACGTGCGCACGCTCTGCCTGATGCGCGAGACGCTGGCGCGCCACGACGGGCTTGCGGATTTCGCCTTCGCCATGCAGGGGCTCGGAACCGGCGCGATCTCGCTGTTCGGAACGCCTGAGCAGAAGGCAAGATGGCTGCCGTTGACACGGTCCGGAAAGGCCATATCCGCCTTTGCCCTGACCGAACCGCAGTCCGGCTCCGATGTGGCCAATTCGACCATGACCGCCACGCCGGACGGCGACAGCTATGTTCTGAACGGCGAAAAAACCTGGATTTCCAACGGCGGCATCGCCGACGTCTACACCCTGTTCGCCCGCACCGGCGAGGCGCCGGGCGCAAAGGGCCTGTCGGCCTTCGTCCTGCCGGCGGGACTGACGGGGTTCGAAGTGGTGGAACGGCTGGAGACCATCGCGCCGCATCCGCTCGCAACCCTGCGCTTCACCGACTGCCGCATTCCGGCCTCCGCGATGCTCGGCGGACCGGGGCAGGGCTTCCGGATCGCCATGTCGGTGCTCGACGTCTTCCGGGCATCGGTCGCCGCCGCCGCGCTCGGCTTTGCCCGGCGTGCGCTCGACGAGGCGCTTCTCCGCGTTACCACGCGCCAGGTCCAGGGTGCGCCGCTCTTCGACCTGCAGATGGTGCAGGGGCATATCGCCGACATGGCGCTCGACGTGGACGCCAGCGCACTGCTCGTCTACCGCGCCGCATGGACCAAGGACAGCGGCGCGCCCCGCGTCACCCGCGAGGCCGCCATGGCCAAGCTCTTTGCCACCGACCAGGCGCAGGCCGTCATCGACAAGGCGGTGCAGCTGCACGGCGGGGACGGGGTGAAGTCGGGCGAAACCGTCGAAAAGCTTTACCGCGAAATCCGGGCCCTTCGCATCTACGAAGGCGCCTCCGATGTTCAGCGCGTCGTCATCGCACGGCAGGCTCTTGCCGCATTCCAAGGAGGATCGTGATGCTCAGTCCCTCAGCACATGTCGATACATTTTCCCGGGACAATCTTCCGCCCGAAGATTTGTGGCCGGACTTCCTGCTGGACGGTTTCGAGTATCCGGAGCGGCTGAATGCCGGCGTGGAGCTGACCGACGGCATGGTCGCCAAGGGCTTCGGCGATCATACCGCGCTGATCGGCAACGGACGGCGGCGGACCTACAAGGAACTGGCCGACTGGACCAACCGGCTCGCCCATGTGCTGGTCGAGGACCTGGGCGTGAAGCCCGGCAACCGCGTCCTGATCCGCTCCGCCAACAATCCGGCCATGGTGGCCTGCTGGCTGGCCGCGACCAAGGCGGGTGCGGTGGTCGTCAATACCATGCCGATGCTGCGCGCGGGCGAACTGGCGAAATATGTCGAGCGGGCGGAAATTCAGTTCGCCCTGTGCGACACGCGGCTGATGGAGGAAATGGACCTCTGCGCCAAGGACAGCCCGTTCCTGAAGCGGGTGGTCGGTTTCGACGGAACCTCCAATCACGATGCCGAACTCGACCGGCTGGCACTGGAAAAGCCGGTGCGATTCGAGGCGGTGCAGACCGGCCGGGACGACGTGGCGCTGCTCGGCTTTACCTCCGGGTCGACCGGCGTTCCGAAGGCGACGATGCATTTTCATCGGGACCTTCTGATCATCGCCGACGGCTATGCGAAGGAAGTTCTTGGCGTGACGCCGGAGGATATCTTCATCGGCTCGCCGCCGCTTGCCTTCACCTTCGGGCTCGGCGGGCTTGCGATCTTCCCGCTGCGCTTCGGGGCGGCGGCGACGCTTCTGGAAAGCGCCACGCCCCAGAACATGATCGAGATCATCGAGAAATACCGGGCGACCGTGTGTTTCACCGCGCCGACCGCCTACCGGGTGATGCTGCAGGCGATGGAGGAGGGCGCGGATCTTTCCAGCCTGCGCGCCGCGGTCTCGGCCGGCGAAACGCTGCCGGCGCCGGTCTATGACGCCTGGAAGGAAAAGACCGGCAAGCCGATGCTCGACGGCATCGGCGCGACCGAGATGCTGCATATCTTCATCTCCAACCGCTTCACCGACCACCGGCCGGCCTGTACCGGCAAGCCGGTGACCGGCTACGAGGCCAAGGTCATCGACGCGGACGGCAACGAGGTGCCGAAGGGCACCGTCGGCCGGCTGGCGGTACGCGGTCCGACCGGGTGCCGCTATCTCAACGACGACCGGCAGAAGAACTACGTCACGGATGGCTGGAACGTCACCGGCGACAGCTTCTGCGAAGACGAGAACGGCTACTTCCATTTCGCGGCGCGCAACGACGACATGATCATTTCCGCCGGCTACAACATCGCCGGACCGGAAGTCGAGGCGGTCCTGCTCGCCCATCCGGCGGTCGCCGAATGCGCGGTGATCGGCGCGCCGGACGACGCCCGCGGCCATATCGTCCAGGCCCATGTGGTGCTGGCCGAAGGTTTTGAAGCGGACGACAGGACCGTGGAAGAACTGCAGGCCCATGTGAAGGCGAAGATCGCCCCCTACAAGTACCCGCGCTCGATCGTCTTCGCCGACGCCCTGCCGAAGACGGAGACGGGCAAGATCCAGCGGTTCAAGCTGAAGGCGGATTAAGACGCGCGGCGCAAGAAGAAATCATGAAAGGCCAGACATGACCCATCAGATCATTCACCCGGACGGCTGGGTGCCGGCCAAGGGCTACGCCAACGGCGTCCTGACCGAGGACGGGACGCTCTATACCGGCGGACAGATCGGCTGGAACAAGGACCAGGTGTTCGTCGCAAAGGACTTCATCGGCCAGATGGAACAGGTGCTGCGCAACATCCTCGACATCGTCGAGGCGGCGGGCGGCACCGCGTCCGACGTGGTGCGCCTGACCTGGTTCGTGAAGGACAAGAAGGAATACATGGCCCATCAGCGCGAGGTCGGCGAAGCCTACCGCCGGGTCTTCGGCCGGCATTTCCCGGCCATGTCCATGCTAGTCGTCGCCGACCTCATCGAGGACGAGGCCTTGGTGGAAATCGAAGCTACCGCGAAGATTTCGAAGGGCTAATACAGCTCTGGTCAGTACGAAAGCATTGGCCATAAGTTACCTCTCCCGTGGGGAGAGGTCGGGCCGAATGGCCCGGGTGAGGGGTTATAGACTATCCGTGTCCCCGAGAATTTGGTTCCCCTCACCCCGTCCCTCTCCCCATGGGAGAGGGGGCGAAAGCGTCCGCTTCCCTTCGTACTAAAATGCTGTAGGTGTGACCCGTTGTCCCTAAAGCCCCCGTGCGTTGACGTAGATCGACCGCAATGACGTCGTGGCGCAGATGAACAGGCGGTTGCGTTTGGGGCCGCCGAAGCAGAGGTTGGAGACGACCTCGTCGATCCGGATCTTGCCGATGAGGGTGCCGTCGGCGGCGAAGCAGTGAACGCCGTCGCCGGCGGATGACCAGATGTTGCCGTTGGTGTCGAGGCGGAAGCCGTCGAAAAGGCCGGTGTCGCAGACAATGAAATCAGCACCCGGGCCGACCGATTTACCGTCCGCCGACACGGGGTATTTGCGGATCTTCGGCTTGCAATCGGGGAAGTGGGTCTTGCCCGTGTCGGCGACATAGAGCGTGGCCTCGTCCACGGAAAAGGCCAGGCCGTTGGGCTGTTTCATGTCGTCGATGACGCGGGTGATGCCGCCGGAGGGGTCGATCCGGTAGACATGGCGGCCGTCCTGTTCCATCGGCGCGGCATCGCCCTCGTAGTCGCTGTCGATACCGTAGGAGGGATCTGTGAACCAGATCGAGCCGTCCGACTTGACGACGACGTCGTTGGGGGAATTGAGCGGCCTGCCGTCGTAGCTGTCCGCAAGGATCGTCTTCGTGCCGTCGATCTCGTAGCGGCTGACGCAGCGCCCGCGATGCTCGCAGGCGATCAGCCGGCCGGCGTGGTCGACCGTATGGCCGTTGTGGTTGCGGCACGGTTGTTCGAAGGTGGAGACCTCGCCGTTCATCTCGTCCCAGCGCAGGATGCGGTCGTTGGGAATGTCGGACCAGATCAGGTAGCGGCCGGCCGCGAAATAGGCCGGGCCCTCGGTCCAGCGGCCGCCGGTCCAGAGCGTGTCCATGTTGGCGTTGCGATGGATCAGTTTGGCGAAGCGGTCGTCGCGAATGTCGAAGTGGTCTCCGGGCATCGTTTCCTCCCTTACGATGTGACGCGCTGGTTGCGGCCGTAGACCAGCAGCATGCCGATGATGACGGCGCCGTAGATGATCTGCCGGCCCGCTTCCGGCATCTGCATGATCGACAGGACCGAATTGAGCAGGACGATCAGGATCACGCCGACCAGGGTGCCGGAATAGCGTCCGCGCCCGCCGAGGATATGGGTGCCGCCGAGCACGACGGCGGCAATCGCCGGCAGCAGGAAGGCATTGCCCATGCCCTGGTAGGCCTTGGCGGAATAACCGGTCAGGAGCACGCCGGCGAGGGCGGCGCACAGGCTGGAGATGACGAAGGCGCCGACGATGACCGACCTGGTGCGGATGCCGGAGAGATAGGCGGCGCCCTCCCGCGATCCGGTAGCATAGATCGAGCGGCCGAAGCCGGTTCTGGTCAGGATGATCGCGATAACCGCGGAGACCGCCGCCCAGACGAAGATCGCCACCGGAATGCCGAACAGCCGGTCCTTGGCCAGAAACAGCATCAGCGGCGTGGCCGAATCCTGCGGTGCGAAGCCGCCGGTCTGGGCCACCATCAGTCCGCGCAGCACCGTGTCCACACCGAGGGTGAAGATCATGGACGGAATGCGCAGGTAGGCGACGCCGAAACCGTTCAGGAGGCCGACCGCGAGCCCGACGGCAAGCGCCGTGGGCAGGGCCAGTTCGCCGCCGACGGCGGTGGCCGTCATCGCCGCCGCGGTCAGTGTCCAGGGGATCGACAGGTCGATGTGGCCGAGCAGGATCACCATCATCATGCCCGCAGCGCAGATGCCCAGAAACGATCCCGTCTGCAAAAGCTGGAGCAGGTATTTCGGCGACAGCAGCGGCGCGTTGCCGGTCGTAGACAGCGTGTAGGCGGTGCCGGCCAGCAGGATGACGACGATGAACAGCGAGGCGATCGCGATGGGGCGGTTTTCGGCTGAGATGGAAAAGCGCATGACGGCTACCTGAACAGATCGAGCTTGTTCTTCACCCTCAGCGTGCGGAACGCACCGAAGGAGACGGCGACAAGCAGGACAATCCCCTCGATCAGCGGCTGCAGCAGCGGGTCGATGTCGAGGATGCGGAAATAGAACGAGATGACGCGCAGGATCATCGCGCCGACGATGCTGCCGATGGCGCTGCCGACGCCGCCGAGCAGGGACGTGCCGCCGAGGACGACGGCGGCGATCGAGTTCAGCGTATAGGCGCCGGCCTGCTGGATGTCGGCATTGCCCGAGGATGTCTGGATCGCCAGATAGAGACCGCCGCAGGCGGCGAAGAAGCCGCCGATGGCGAATGCGGCGACCTTGGCGCGGTGAATGGGAAGCCCGGACATGAACGCCGGTCCCTCCGCCGAGCCGATGGCATAGACCGTCCGTCCCGTAACCGAGCGGCGGAACGGCACCCAGACGAGGATCGCGACCAGCGCCACCAGAATGACCGGAACCGGGATGTTGGCGATGGGCTGAAGCCACCAGGCATTGCCGCCGTCGGCAAAGCCATAGGTCTCGGCGAAATCATAGACCGAATTGGTCAGCGCCCAGTTGAGATCACCGTCCACGTCGCCGCCCGGCTTGGGGCGCACCAGCAGCGCAAGGCCGATGGCGATGGCGCCGGTGGCGAGCGTCGCGATGATCGGCTGGATGCGGCCGTAGACCACGATCAGGCCGTTCATCAGGCCGAAGGCGGTTCCAGACAGCAGGGTCAGCGCCATGCCGAACAGGATCTCGGCCGGCGAGCCGTTGACCAGATGCGAGGCGATGCAGCTCGTCAGTGTCATGACGGCGCCGACCGAAAGGTCGAGCCCGCCGAGGAGAACGGGCAGGGTCTGCGCCATGGCGACGAAGGCGATGGCCGCCGTCTCGTTTGCGTTCTGTACCGCCACGGCGGAGGAAAACCCCCGCGGGTGCAGCATGTTGTAGCTCAGGTACAGGGCGAGCAGCAGGAGCAGCGCGCTGGCGAAGCCGAGATTCTGAAAAAGCCATCTTTTCCCGTTCGCTACATGCATCATGCGGCCTCGACGTCGATGTTGAGGGAGGCTGCGACCAGGCTTTCCTCGGTGATGTCATCGCCCTCCTGTTCGCTGACGACCCGGCCGCCGTAGAGGACGGAGACCCGGTCACAGCAGCCGATCAGTTCCGCGTAGTCCGATGAGTAGAACAGGATCGCCTTGCCCTCGTTGGCCAGTTCGCGCATCAGCCGGTAGATCTCCTGCTTGGTGCCGACATCGATGCCCCGGGTCGGATCGTTGAGCAGGATGATGTCCGGATCGATCATCAGCCACTTGGCGATGACCACCTTCTGCTGGTTGCCGCCGGAGAGCGTCATCACCGGATCATCCGCCGATCCGATCTTGATCTGGAGTTTGCGGATGCCGTCATCGACGGCCTGGCGGGCCAGCGACGGATCGATGAACGGCCCGCGCGAGATCTTTGCATAGGATGCGGCAAGCAGATTGTCGGAAATCGGCATGCCGAGCATCAGGCCTTCCGTCTTGCGGTCTTCCGGCACGAGCGCCATGCGCGTCGCCGCGGATTTGGCGCTCGCCGGAGACGAGGGGAGCCCCTTGCGTCCGCCGACAACAACCTCGCCGTCCACGTCGCGGAGCGCGCCGAACAGGGCAAGCAGCAGTTCCTTCTGGCCCTGGCCGTCGAGGCCGCCCAGGCCGACGATCTCGCCCCGGCAGACGGCGAGGTCGATGCCGTTGAGCTTGTTCTCCCACCTGAGGTCTTGCACCTTCAGCAGGGGCTCGCCGCGCCGGTCGGGAGCGCGCTGTGGCGGTCTGGGCGGAAACTGCGCCTCGACATCGCGGCCGATCATCAGTTTCACGATCTCCCGCTCGGTCTTTTCGCCCTTGGCGAACGTCTCGATGTGCTGGCCGTTGCGGAAGACGGACAGGGTGTCGCAAAGGGCATCGACCTCGTGCATCCGGTGGGAGATGAACAGGCTGGCCACGCCTTCGGCCTTGAGGTCCTTCAAAAGGTCGTAGACGGTCTGGACGTCGCGGGAGGTCAGCGCCGAGGTGGCCTCGTCCAGGATCAGGACTTTCGGCCCGCGGCCGAGCGCCTTGGCGATCTCCACCATCTGGCGGCGCGACAGGGACAATTCGCGCACCAGCGCGCGCGGATCGACATCCTCGCAGCGGACCCGGGCGAGCAGCTCTTCGGCGCGGGCGATCTGCGCGCGCCTGTCGATCAGGCCGAACCGGCGCGGCGGGTCGGAAATGGAGATGTTGTCGGCGACCGACAGGTCGGGGATCAGCGACAGCTCCTGGAACATGCAGACGATGCCGGCGCGGTTGGCGGCATGCGGGGTGGGGAAGGTGACCGGTCTGCCTTCCAGGCGGATTTCGCCGGCATCGGGCTGGAGCACGCCCGACATGATCTTGATGAGGGTGGACTTGCCGGCGCCGTTTTCGCCCAAAATGGCGTGAATGGATCCGGGCGCGCAGGCGAAGTCGACATTCTCGAGAGCCCGGATGCCGGCGAAGAATTTCGAAATACCGCGATATTCGACAATGGCATCGCTCATGCGTGCGTTCTCACCGGTTCAAGATACCGGGTCCCCATCGTTGAGAAGAAACGGTCCCGGGGAAAACCCCCGGGGCCGGGCAGGGCTGACGCCGGTTATTTCACGTCCGCTTCGGACTGGGACATGATCGCCGGTCCGGAGATGTTCACGCCGCAGGGCGGGAACTCGTTGACGGTGAAGAAGTTGTCCGGCAGATCGGTCCAGAAGTTCACCCCGTCCTTGAGAGTCGTGTAGTCGGCGACCGGCAGGGGCACGGAGATGAGCTGCGGCATGACGTTGCCTTCAAGCGCGGAAATGGCCGCCTTCATAGAGATCGCCACCAGTCCCGGCGACTGGCCTATGGAGATGCCCTTCAGGCCCTTGTCGGAATATCTGGCGACCAGCTTGCGGTAGCCGTTCTCCGATTCGCCTGCGATCGGCACCATCGGGTGTTCCGCATCGAGCATGGCCTGGACGACGCCGGTCGTGCCGCCCTGGGCGATCACGGCGTCGAAGGAGCCATGCACGGCAATGGCGTCGGCGCTGACCTTCTGGGCCGTGCCGTCATCCCAGTTGCCGACCACCTGGATCACTTCCCAGTTGCCGCCTGAGGCGTCGAGAACCTCATGGATGCCGAGCGACCGGTCCCGGTCGACCGAGTTGCCGGGCAGGCCGCGGACTTCCAGGATCTTGCCGGAGGTCTTGCCTTCCGCCTTCAGTTCGTTCAGCACGAACTCCGCCCAGGTCCGGCCCATGGCCAGCTGGTCCTCGTTCACCTGCATGACCTTGTCGGTGTCGAGCACGTTGTCGAAGGGCACGATGACCACGTTGTTCTTGTCGGCAAGCCGGATGACGCGGTCGAAGCCGTCAGGGGAAACTGCGATGGTGACGATGGCGTCGTAGCCCTGGTTGATGAAGTCCTCGATGGCGCCGAGCTGCGCCGGGGCATCGGTCCCGGTGGAGACCACCTTGAAATCCTTGATCTTGTCCTTGATCGCGGGATCCTCGGCGAAGGCCTTCGCCGTCTTGATCATCTGGATGCGCCAGGTGTTGCCGACGAAGCCGTTGACGACGGCGATGCGGTAGGGGCCGGGTCTGGCATCCCATTGGAAGAATTTCGTCTCGCTGGACCAGGGTGCGAAGCATTCAGGGTCTGCTCCCGGACCGGAGACGGACTTCGGACCGGCAAACGCCATATGTGCAGACAGGGCAAATACAGCCACTGCCGTTGACAGTTTCAGTAGTGCTTTCATTGCATTTCCTCCCACGTGTCGCGTCGTTTCGCGGTTTCCTCCAGCCGGGCCGACGCCACCCGCTTCCGCGTTTACGTACCTGTTGTGAAACCGTCCGCCCTCCCACGGCCGTCAGGCTGTCGCCTCCATCTCGTCGTTGAAATTCCTGAATCCGATCATGAGGTGGGTCCGCAGCCGGTACTGGAACCCGAGACGGTCGCGGGCGCTCAGCGCCTCCAGCACACCTTCATGTTCGGAAAAGGTTTCGGTCTTGAAGGTCCGCCGGGTCTTGCCCTTCTGCATGATCCGCAGGATGACGGGCTTCATCACCGTGTAAACATCCGTGATCGCGGCGTTGTCGAGGATCGAAACCAGCCGGACATGAAAGGCGAAGTCGATCTCCGAGGCCTGCTGAAGATCGTGATTTTCGGCCAGTTTCGCGTTGATCCGGTGCAGGTCGTCGAGATCGCGCTCCGTAAGCCGGTCGAAGATCCGTTCCACGGAGCCGACTTCGAGGAGATCGCGAAACGCCTGAACGTCCCGGAAGGTCTTGCGGGACACCTCCATGGTGTTGAAGGAAAACAGCTCGAAGGCCCGGGACATGCGGTTGTCGGTGATGGTCGCGCCGATTTTCGGCCGGACGTCGACTAGCCCGTAGGCCTTCAGGATCCGCATGGCCTCGCGCACCGTGTTCCGGCTCGCATTGAATTGCGCGCAGAGTTCGCGCTCGGTGGGCAGGCTGTCGCCGACCTTCAGCCCGGCCTCCGCGATGAGCTCGCGGATCTGGCGCACTACCGCATCGACGGCCGAGCCGTTTGCCGGGACCGCCCCCGGCGGCACGATGCTCTGGTCCCTCTTCAACGCCATTCCCCAAGCCCTGTTGCTCAGGCCCGATCCAATCAAGCCTATTTGTTGGACCAAGATTCGTAAAACTGCTTCCCCCACCTGTCAACACTGCGGAGGCTTTCAGTTCTGATGCGGTGCAAAATCGCGCCATTCGGTCATCTAAATGGATTTAGAATGGCGCGGATAGAAATTCTTCTTTAAGTTGAATGCGTTGACCGTTGCCGCAAAATGCGTTTATTTGTCAGACCAGAAGATGACTGGCAGTCCAGCGGTGGACAACGCCGGCTGTCACCTTGTGACTTTCGGCAAAAGGGCCGAAGGCGCCGACTGGAGGAACGCATGACCTTCTTTCCGCATGACCGGGACAGGGACGGGATTTTTGTCGGGCGTATCTGGACGCCGGCTTCGGACGGACCGTCCGTCGTCACCGTCCGGGACGGCACGGTCCTGGACATCACGTCGAAGGCGGCGCCGCTCGTTTCCGATATCTGCGACATGGCCGATCCCGCCGGATATGTCCGGGAGGCGCGGGGTGTCGCCGTCGGCGCGCTGGAAGAGATCGCGGCCAACAGGCCGGGCGACCTGTCGAAACCGCATTTCCTCGCCCCGTGCGACCTGCAGGCGGTCAAGGCCTGCGGAGTGACGTTCGCCTCCTCCATGGTGGAGCGGGTGATCGAGGAAAAGGCGGCCGGCGACCCGGCGAAGGCTCTGGAAATCCGCGACCGGGTCGGCGATGCGATCGGCATGTCGCTGCGCGATGTCCGTGCGGGCTCGGAAGAAGCGGCGAAGGTCAAGGACGCGCTGATCGCGGAAGGCCTGTGGAGCCAGTATCTGGAGGTCGGTATCGGGCCGGACGCGGAGGTTTTTTCCAAGGCGCAGGCCCTGTCGTCCATGGGCCCCGGCGCGGACGTGGGGCTGCATCCGATTTCCAGGTGGAACAATCCGGAACCGGAGATCGTGCTGGCGGTGTCCTCGCGCGGCCGGATCGTCGGCGCGAGCCTCGGCAACGACGTCAATCTGCGCGACGTGGAGGGGCGTTCGGCGCTGCTGTTGTCCAAGGCCAAGGACAACAATGCGAGCTGCGCCATCGGGCCGATGATCCGCCTGTTCGACGGGCATTTCACGCTCGACGACGTGCGTGCCGCGGAACTGGAGCTGACGGTTAGCGGCGAGGACGGCTTCGTACTCGACGGCCACTCGTCAATGAAGGAAATCAGCCGCGATCCGGAGGATCTGGTGGCGCAGGCGATCGGCCGCCATCACCAGTATCCGGACGGGCTGGTGCTGTTTCTCGGAACGCTGTTCGCGCCGACCCGGGACCGGGACGAGCCGGGCGTGGGCTTCACCCACAAGCTCGGCGATGTGGTCCGGATCTCGGCGCCGGGTCTCGGGTGTCTTGAGAACACGGTGCGGCTGTCGACGGAGTGTCCGGAATGGACCTTCGGCGCGCGGGCTCTGATGCGCAACCTGTCCGCCCGGCAGCTTCTCTGAAGCGCCCTGGGGGCACGGTCAGTATTCCTTCTCGAAAAAGATCCCCGCCTTGGACGAACCGTCGGCACCCGCCTCGCCCCGGGCGCGGAGGTTTTTGGTGACGTCGATATCGACGGTGACCCGGCTGGACCCGGTCTGGGTGCCCTGCTGCACGCCGACGGAGACCTTGTCGCCGAGCCGCTTGCTCACTTCCGCAGTGGTGTTGTTGTCCTCGTCGGTGGTGATGTTGATGGCATCGATGCCGAGGTTCTTGCGCAGGTTTTCCAGCGGGCTCGCGCCGCCCAGCGTCGCGACGGCGCCCGCAAGCTGGGCGATCTGCGCGGCCGACAGGCTGGAAAGGTTCTGGCCGAACAGCAGGAGGGCCAGGACCTCCTCCTGCGGGTAGGCGGGCGACGAGGTGAAGGTGACGTCCGGGTCGGAGGCGTTGCCCTCGATGCCGACGGTGATGGTCGTGCCGCTGGCCGCGGTCGTCGCGGCAAAGTCGAGCAGCGGATCGAAACTGCCGAGGAAGGTGATCCGGCCCTTGGTCAGCGTCAGCAGACGGGACAGGATCGACAGGGTACCGTTCTTCAGGGTGAAGGCGCCGATCGTGACCGGATCCGCCGATGTGCCCGTGATCTTGATGCGGCCGCCGAGTTCCACCTGAAGTCCGCGGCCGCGCACAAAGATCTGGCCCGGCGCATTGACATCAAGGTCGAGGGCGACGCCGGAGCCGGAATTCCTGTCGCTGCTGCCCGCCGACAGGCTCGCCGTCTGCCGGGCAACGTCCCGCGGCGCGTTGATGTGCTTGACCTCGACCGGGGCAAGCGTCGTCGCCAGCGAACTGGGAATGGTGATATCGGCCCTTTGGATGAGAATGCTGCCTCCGACCTTCGGCATGACGGCCAGAGGGCCGCTGAGGGTCAGGTCGGCATCGAGCCTGGCCGTGACGATCCGGCCGTCGGTATAGGTGCCGTCCTCGATTTTCAGATTGATGTCCGCCGGCAGTTCCGGTCCGAGGCCGATGCTGCCGGAGGCCGACAGGGTGCCGCCCGCGCCGATGGAACCGGTCAGGCTGGTGATTTCGACCCGGGTCGTGTCGATCCTTGCCGTCGCGGCAATCGACTTGACCACCAGACCTGTGTTCAGGCTGACGGCGGTGGCGTCGCGGGTGGTGATCTGGCCGCCGAATGCGGGCTTCGCGGTCGTGCCGCCGATCTTCAGGTCGACGGCCGCGGCGCCGTCGAGGCGAAGGCCGGATCGGGTCAGGCTGCGCTGGACAAGCGCAAAGGGCAGGTTGCCGGTCACTGTCATGTTCATGGCCTGGGAGCCTGCGACCTGAACCGTGCCTTCGGCGGTAAGCCGGCCGTCGGTGCCGACACCCAGGATGCTTGTGTGCGTGACGGTGGCGTCGGCAAAACGGCCGTCGCTCTTGAGATCCGCGCCCGGCAGGCCGAGGCCGGAGAGCGCGGAGGTCTCGACGCCGTTCCAGGCAAGGGACCATGCGGCGACGGGGGACGCGGCCGTGCCCGAGACGTCGACGCGGCCGGTGATGGTGCCGCCAAAGTGCATGCCGGGTGCTGCCAGATCGGCAAGCTCCGCGGGGACCTTCTCAAGATCGACGGTGACATCGAGCCTGTCTCCGACCGTTCCGGCGACGGTGGCTTTGCCGGAGCCGAGCAGCAGCGACACCTCTTCCAGGGTTATCGGACCCGCATTCGGCAGGACGACCCGTGCGGGGGACGCCAGGCGGGTTTCCTGGCCCTGGTAAAGGCCGGTCGCCTTGTTGAGGGTGACCGCGATGCCGTCTGCTGTCTGGCCGACCTGACCGGCAAGCGAGAGCTTGCCGCCGTCGAGCAGGGCGTCGGTCTCGAAATCGGTGCCGTCGGCCGTGCCGGAGGCCTTGGCGGTGAGCTGTTCCACCGTGGTGCCGCCGGAAACGATATCGGCGGCGGTCAGGGTGCCGCCGACATGCGGGGTGTTCAGGTAGTCCGCGACCGTCGCCTTGAGGTCCGCCTGTCCGAGGGTCAGGGATCCGCTGGCGATCCTGGTGCCGGTGGCGGTCACGCGGGCGACGGGCACGCCGCTTTCGCTGCCAAGGTCGATGGCCGCATCCAATGAGCCGGCAAGTTCCTGCAGGAGCAGGGGCGCGATTTCGGCAAGGTCCGGCAACGCGATCGCCAGCGCGCCTGAAGGCGTTCCTTCGGCATCGAAGGCCAGCGCGCCGGTCACACGGCTCTGACCGGTCGCCAGCCTGATATCCTCGATGCGGCGGGTTCCGGTTTCATCAAAGGAGAACCCGGCATGACCGGTGAGCGGCTGATTGCGGAAGGTCGCGCCGATGTCGATGGAGCCGGTGGGTCTGGCGAGCGATGCCGTCAGGTCGGCGGAGGCCGTGACGTCCGTTACCGGTTCGCCCTGCATGGTGAGCTGTGTGGCTGTCAGCTGTGCGGTGACCTTCGGTGCTTCAATCGGGCCGTTTGCGGAGGCCTCGAGACTTGCGCTGCCGGTCAGCGCGGGGTCGAGCAGGGCGAGATCCTTGAGCGTCGCGGCGGTCGTTGCCGCGATCTCCTTGAGATCCGTCCTGCCGGTTATCGTCAGATCCAGGCCCCTCGCGGCCAGATGCAGATCGTCGGCCGAAAGCTTGCCGTCCGTGCCCCTGGAGAGGTTGCCGGTCAGGGTCGAGCGTCCCTGCAGCAGCCGGTCGGCGCGGGGATCGCCAAGGGCAAGATTCGTCCCGGTGCCGTCGATCGTCACCGTCGCGGATCCCGATTGCGGAACGGCCTGAACCTTGAGGCCGGCCGAGAGCGACCCGGCAAGATCCCGGCCCGCGAGTGCGGAAAAGGCCGCAAGGTCGCCGAGCGTCAGCCTGACGTCCGCATTGGCTGCTTCCGGCGCGTAGAGACCGGTGACGGAGGCCTGAAGGCCCGGGTTGTCGATGGCGAGCGCCCGGACGTCGACCCGGTTGCCGGCTTCGGCGACCAGTTCGGCTTTCGCCCGGGTCGGGCCGGCAAACGTCGCGAGACGCGGGTCTGTAAGCGAGGCGATATCGGCGACCAGATCGACGGTCGCCGGAATTTTCAGCGTTTCCGGGACCAGATTGGCTTCCTGGCCGCTGGCGGTCATCACAAGCGATGTGATGATGCCGTGACTGCTGGCGAGGTTGCGGCCGGAGAGGTCCGCGGTCCAGTTCGCGGTTTCCGGTTGTCCATTCGCGGTCGCGGTCAGCTGCAGTTCCGAAGCGGACAGGGTTTCGCCGTCGAAGGTCAGCGAGACAGGTGTTTTCAGCCGGGCCGAGAGATTGGCGGAAACCGTTTCCGGCGTTTGTTTTCCGTCCGCCGACAGGAGGAAGGCCGCGGTCTCGGCATTCACCTGCAGGTTTCGAGGCGTGAAATCCCGGTCGAATGCCAGTGTGCCCCTTGCCGTTGTGGCGCCGGTAAAGAGGGAGCGGACGGTTTCGGGCGCCAGCGGCTCAAGCCGGCCGTTCAGATCGAAATCGAGCCGGTGGAGGAGGGCGCCGCCGGTCCTGGTTTCCACCAGGCCGGCCTGTCCGGTGACGGTCTGAACGCCGTCGAGGGCAATGGCGAGATCCGCTGCCCAGTTCCGAAGCGGCCCGTCTCCTTTCAGCGACACATCGAGGGCCGGCAGTTCACTGACGTCGAGCAGCCGGGCGATCAGGCCGCCCCCCGGTTCGCTCGCGGATAGGTCCAGACGCAGGCTGCGGTTTTCCGGCAGATAGCCGATCGTGGCCGTCAGGCTTCCGGCCACATCATCGTCGCGCCGGACCTTTGCGTCGGCCTGAAGGGCCATGGTGGCGGCGTCGAACGCCAACGAGCCGTCGGCCTTCAGGCGCACCGGCATCCCGGCGATGTCAGGGGCCAGGCTGATGTCGCGGACGGTCAGCTTGCCGAGGGCGATGTCGACGGGAAGTGCGGGCACGGACCCGGAGGTCGACCGTTGCGACGCGTCTTCCGCCGGCACCGGCTTGCGCTCGACCGAAATACCGTCGATGTCGATCCGGTCAATGGCAAGGCGGCCGCCGAGCAGCGCGAGCGGCTGCCAGCGGGCATCGATGCCGGTTACCTGCAGCCACTGGCCTTCGCTATCGGACACGCGCACGCTGTCCAGGCGCAGTTCCCCGCCCCAGCCGAGCGCGGGGGGGCTGATTTCAACCGCCGTGCCGGGCCCGGAGAGCGCGCTGTTCGCTACACGGGCGATCAGCCGGCCGCCCGGGCCGGTGTGCAGCAGAGCGACGGCCGCGAAGACAAGCACGACAGCGGCCACGAGGACCCTGACCAGAATTTTCAAGAATCGGCGCATGACCTAAAGTTAGAACGAGAATTGCGGATTAAAAGCGGCCACTACCGAGAATTGTTCAAAATGCCTGGCTGAGGCCGACATAAACCGCGAAGTTGGGATCATTCTTTTCGGGCGAGAGGGGGACGGCGACGTCGAGACGCAGAGGTCCGATCGGCGAGAAGTACCGGAGACCGGCGCCGACGCTGACCTTGAGTTCCTCGGAAAAGTCCGGGAACTGGCTGCTGTAGGCGGCGCCCGCATCGACGAAGCCGACGACGCCGAAGGATTCGGTGATCCGGGTTCTGACCTCCGTGGAGGTTTCAAAGAAGCTGCGCCCGCCGATGACATCACCGCCGACGCGCGGACCGACGTTGCGGTAGGCGTAGCCGCGAACCGAGCCGCCGCCGCCGACATAGTAGCGGCGCGATGGCGCGATATCGGACAGGTGCGGTGAAATGATGCTGCCGCCGGCGACGCGGTTGGCGAGAATGAAGCGGTCGGATCCGCTGAGCGACCAGTAGGTCGACAGGCTGGCCTTGGTGAAGGCCATGACGCCGCCGGTTTCCGCGTCATAGGCGGGTTCGGCGTGCAGCGTCGCACGAAAGCCTTTCGTCGGGTTCAGGATGCTGTCGCGGCTGTCGTAGGTGATGTCGCCGAAGATCCCGAACAGGGCATAGTGGCCGGTGCCGAGCGCGTCCGATTCCCGGCTGTATTCCACCTCCGTTCCGACATCGTATGTCAGCTTGTCGGTGGGCCTGTTCGTCAGCTTCATGCTGCCGTAGACCGACCGGCTTTCATAGGCGTCCGGATTTTCGCGCTTGGAGCCGAGGGTCGCGGTGAAATTGGTGGCCGGGCCGAAGACGCCGGGTTTCATGAAGACGACCTGGCCGGAATATTCGATGTCGCCGTAGTCGCCGTTGACGATTTGCCCGGCCGTGCCTTCGAAGCTGAGCGTTTCGCCGGCACCGAACAGGTTCCTGTGGCGCCAGTAGGCTTCCAGGCCGATCCCGTCGACGCTCGATACGGTGGCGCCGCCGCCGATGACGTGACGCTTGCGTTCCGACACCTCGATCATGATCGGCAGGCTGCCGCCGGTGCTCAGACGGTCCGCCTCGATCACCCGGACGCTGGCGAAGATGCCCAGATCGCGCAGGCGCTTGGCAGCCCGGCGCAGGATTTCCGGGTCATACCGGCTTCCCGGTTCGATTTCGGCCTGCCGGACGATGAAATCGACCTTTGTACGTTCCGCGCCCTGCACCGTGACATGGCCGAAGGTCGCAGGCGGGCCGGGTTCGGCGGAAATCGCCACGTCGAGCCGGCTGCTGGCGTGGTCGGCGACGACCGAGCGGTCGGCGATCCTTGCCAGCGGATACCCCTGGTCCTTCAGGTCGGCGACTATCCGGCTTTCGGCCTGGAGGATCTTGTCCGACAGGGCGGGCGCGCCGGGCGCAAGGCCGTAGGCGGCCGGGTCGAGCGTTGCAGCGGGAACGCCATCGGAGGCAAGCCGGCGGATGGAGACGCTGCCGAAAAGGAACTGCGGTCCGGCCTCGACCCGAATGACCACCGGAACCGGCGTGCCTGCGCGCCGGTTGACCTCTCCGGCCTCGACCGCTGCCTCAAGCGGTCGGCCGGCGATGTCGATGTTCACCGTGCCGCCGTAGAGGCCCTTGACGTAAAGCAGGGCGATCAGCTGCTGCTGGTCACCCAGCGCCCTGGAGATGAGGCCCGGCGAACCTGAGGGGGGCGTGTCCTCATCCTGGATCAGCCGGGAGGTTTCCAGAAGGGCCTTTTCCAGGTCCTTGTCGCCGCCGGAGATCGTCATGGTGGCCGCATAGGGGAGGGGGTCTGGAACCTCGTTGACCACTTCGGGTCTGTCGCCCTCGAAAAATTTATAACCGAAGAGTTCGAAGGCCTGGGCGGAGGGCGCAAAAATCCACCCGCCGCAGAACACCGCTGCGATGGCCAGGAATGTTGCCGGTATTTTTCTGGTGCGGTTTTTACGCGCACGCACCTGCAGACGTTTCATGCCGTCGAATACGCAACTCCAAACACATGCGTTGATCGCGCCGAAGCCTTGTGATCGGCTTCCTGCCGGCGTGATAACCATCCCAACGCAATTTTAAACAAGAAACCTATACTGAAGTAATAACCGGCTTGCCAGTGGCCGCCATGGCCGGGATTGTGTCCGTCCGGCCAGCCAATGGCGGTTTTCCGCGGTGTTGCGGCGCAATATTGTCAGTTTTCCGGAGGAAGAAGTTTTCCCGGATTCATGATGTCTTGCGGGTCGAGCGCCTTTTTTATCGCACGCATCGCGGAAATCTGGGCCGGCTCCTTGAGCTTTTTCATCACATGCAGCTTGCTCTGGCCGATCCCGTGTTCGGCGCTGAAGGACCCGTTGAGGCGGATCAGGCAGTCGTAGGCGATCGTTCCGATTTTCTCGAGCGGCAGCTCTTCCCAGACGGAGCCCTCTGCTGCGGCCAGCGCATAGTGCAGGTTGCCGTCGCCCAGATGGCCGACGGTCAGCGGCAGGAAACCAAGCTCCCGGGCCGAGCTGTCGATCTCCTCGACGAAGGCCGCGATGTTGGCCAGCGGCAGGGAAATATCGAGATGGTAGGACGGGCCGAACCCGGTAATCGCCTCCAGCGTGGATTCGCGCATGCGCCACAGATCCTTGCGCTGCTGCTCGGAGCGGGCGAGCATGGCATCGAGAACAAGGCCCTCCCCGATCAGGTCGGCAAGGATGTCCATCAGGTCGTTCTGGAAACGGATCGAGCCGTCCTCCAGGACCTGCGCATCGGCCGGCCGGCTGGATGCCACTTCCAGGAGGATCCCGGTTTCCGCCGGCTCCCGGAGCGGCGGACGCATATCCGGAAAGGCATCCAGGATTGCATCGACCGTTTGCCGGGGCATGTATTCGAAGGCTTCGACCGCGCCGCCGGTCCGGTCCTGGATGGTGTTCAGGATCCCGATCGCGGCTTCCATCGACGCGGCGGACAGAAAGGCGGTGGCGCGGGCGCCCGGTTCGGGGAACAGCTTGAACACCGCCGCCGTGATGATGCCGAGAGTTCCCTCCGCCCCGATCAGCAGATCCTTGAGATCGTAGCCGGTGTTGTCCTTGCGCAGGCCCGTCAGGGCGTTGATGACGGAGCCGTCCGGCAGGACGGCCTCGATGCCGAGACACAGTTCGCGGGTGTTGCCGTAGCGCACGACGTTGGAGCCGCCCGCATTGGTGGAGAGGTTGCCGCCGATGGTGCAGCTGCCCCTGGCACCGAACATCAGCGGAAAGATCAGGCCGTGGTCCAGCGCGCACTCGTGCAGGGTGTCCAGAACGACGCCGGCCTCCGCGACGACGGTGCGGCCCTCGGGATCGAGCGAACGGATGGCGTTCATGCGGGTGAGAGACAGAATGACCGAAGGCTGTCCGGCGATCGGCACGCCGCCGCCGCACAGGCCTGTCCTGCCGCCCTGGGGCACGATCGCTGTTCCCGTCTCCGCGCAGAGCCTGACGATGGCGGAGACCTCGTCCGTGTTCGCCGGCCGCACGACCGCGATGGCGTTACCTTCATGCTGCTGCGTCCAGTCCGTGGTGTAGGCGGCGGTATCGGCCGGTTGCGTCAGGACGTTGTCCGGGCCGGCGATGTCCCGGAGCCGGGAAATCAGAAGATCGGTGGCGGCTGAATCCATCGGGCTCGAGACTGTCAAAATAGGCTCCGCACGTTGCCTTGGTCTAATGGGTTACAGGTGGCCGGGCGTGCAAGTCGCCCGTTTTCGCGAGCCACCATTCTACAGGTTGGTTTCCCTTGTCAACCACCATGTAACATACTAGTTTTAATTTCGGATAAACACTGAGGTGCGTGAACCTTGAAGCCGATTGACCAGCCGAAAACCCTGATGGAGGCGACAGCCGAACAGATCCGCGAAGCGATCGTGTCCGGTGAATTGCCGCTCGGATCCAAGCTGTCCGAGCAGCGCCTTGCGGATGTCCTGGGCGTGAGCCGCTCGCCGGTCCGGGACGCACTGGCCTCGCTTCAGAACGAGGGCCTGGTCAATATTTCCGCCAAGCGCGGGTCTTTCGTGTTCACGCCGGATCTGAAGGAAGTGGACGATCTGTGCGAATACCGCGCCGTTCTGGAGGCAGCCGCCCTGCGCATGGCCATTGCCCGCAACCCGCAAGCGCTGGTTGCCGGGATGGAGAAGAGCGTCGCGTACATGCAGGCGGCCCTGGAAAAGCAGGATGTGCGCAGCTACACCCGGGGCGACCTGCAGTTTCACAAAGCGATCATCGAGACCTGCGGAAACCGGTCTATCGCTCATGCCTATCAGCGCACCATCAGTCCGGTAAAGGCGCTGCGCACCCACCTGTTCACGATCATGAATGCAGCGCTCGACCGGTCGATGGAGGAACATGCCGCCATCCTGGAGGCGTGCCGTGCCGGTGACGCGGATGAAGCCGTGCGGCTGCTCGAGGAACACGTGAGCCATCTGGTTGACGCTTTTCGAACGGCGCTCGCCGAACAGGAGGCGGAGCCGCCGCGCCGGACCTCCCGCCGTTAATCCGAACCGATATGCATCTGCAGCCGGTCCAAAGGGAGCGGCGAGCCTGGAGGAAATGCAAGTGAGGAAAACGACTGCTGACGTCATGGTGGACGCGCTCGTCGCCCATGGCGTCGATACCATGTTCGGGATTCCCGGCGCCCATTGCTACGAACTGTCGGACGCGCTGGCGCGGCGCTCCAATGACATCCGGTTTATCCATTCCCGCCATGAGCAGGGCTCGGGCTACATGGCCTACGGCTATGCCAGGTCGACGGGAAAGCCGGGGGTTTTTTCCGTCGTGCCGGGGCCGGGCGTTCTCAATGCCGGGGCGGCCCTGTGCACGGCCTATGGCGGCAATACGCCGGTGATGTGTCTCACCGGCAATATCATGTCCCACCTGATCGGCCAGGGGCGCGGACAGCTTCACGAGCTTCCCGATCAACTGGCGACCCTGCGGGGTCTGACCAAGTGGGCGGAGCGGATCGACCATCCGTCTGCGGCCGCCGATATCATGACGCAGGCCTTCCGGCAGATGCTTTCCGACCGGCAGCGACCGGTCGCGGTCGAGGTGCCCTGGGATGTCTTCGGCCAGAAGGGACCCGCGCCGGACATCATGCCGGCCGCACCTCACCGCCCGCCGGTCGATCCGGAGAGCATCGAGGCGGCGGCGGAAATGATCGCGGCGGCAAAAAACCCGATGATCATGGTCGGCGGCGGCGCGCTCGAGGCGGCAAGCGAGGTCCGTGCGCTTGCGGAAAAGATCCAGGCGCCGGTTGCCTCCCACCGCAGCGGCAGGGGGATCGTTTCCGACGATAACCCCCATGCGATGAACCTGATTGCGGCCTATGACTATTTCAGGGAATGCGACCTGCTGATCGGGATCGGCAGCCGTCTGGAATTGCAGTACATGCGCTGGCAGTGGCGGCCGAAGGGGCTGAAGGTGATCCGGCTCGATATCGACCCCACCGAGATGGTGCGCCTCAAGCCCGATCTGGGCATCGTCGCGGATGCCGCCGAAGGTACCGCCGCGCTGACCGCGGCCCTGTCCGGTCACAAGGCGGAGAGCCGGACCGCGGAATTCAAGGCGATCAGCAAGCGCGCCCGTGAGGTCTCCGAGACAATCCAGCCTCAGATGGATTATCTCGATGCGATCCGCCGCGCCCTGCCGCGCGACGGTTTTTTCGTCGAGGAGGTCAGCCAGATGGGCTTTGCCGCCCGCTTCGGCTTTCCGGTCTACGCGCCGCGCCAGTACGTGACCTGCGGCTATCAGGACAATCTGGGCTTCGGCTACAACACCGCGCTCGGCGTCAAGATCGCCAATCCGGACAAGCCGGTGGTGTCGGTCTCCGGCGACGGGGGCTTCCTGTTCGGGCTTCAGGAGCTGGCTACGGCGATGCACCACGGCATCGGTGTGGCGGCGGTCGTCTTCAACAACAGCTCCTACGGCAATGTGCGCCGCGATCAGATGAACGTCTACGACGGGCGGATTCTCGGCGCGGACCTGACCAACCCGGACTTCGTCGCCCTTGGCCGCAGCTTCGGCATGCCGGCGGAAAAGGCCGAGACGCCGGAAGCGCTGGAAACGGCGCTTGCAAAGGCGCTCGCCTCAGGCGGTCCGGCGCTGATCGAGGTTCCCGTGGAACGCGGATCGGAAACTTCCCCCTGGCCGTTCCTGCACCCGGCGCCGCACAGCTGACGGAGTTCCACTCTTTCGATGGTCATCCCGGCCAAGCGATAGCGCGAGCCGGGACCGGCGAGGCAGAAGCCTGACAAATTCAGAAGGGTCGATCCGACAAAGACCCGGGCTCTCCGGTCCCGGATCTCCGCTTGCGCTTCGTCCGGGATTGTTTGTTCTGAGCAATGTTATGATGGGGGTGGTCTCCCGGAGCGGAATTCCGGGAGACCAGTGACAGGCGACCGTTCCGGGATCGGGCTTTGCGGATCTCAGTCGGTGACCGCGCCTTCCTCGTCCTTGGCCATCTTCATCCGGCCCTTGAGGACCTTGCCGAAGACCATGGGCAGGACGAAGCCGATGACGGCGAGGCTCCACAGCGCGATCGACAGCGGGCTGTCGATCAGGGTCAGCCAGTTGCCGTTGTCGATGGTGATGGCCCGGCGCATGTTGCTTTCCATGGCGTTGCCGAGCAGCGTGCCGAGGATCACCGGAACCAGCGGCACGTCCAGCTTGCGCAGCACCCAGCCCATCAAGCCGAAACCGATCATCACCAGAAGATCGAAGGACGAGCCGGAGATGCCGTAGATCCCGACGAAGCTGACCATGGCGACGACCGGCATGAGGATGCGCGGCGGCACCATCAGGACGCGGGTGAACAGGCCGATCATCGGAATGTTCATGGCCAGAAGCATGAAGTTCGCGATGAAGAGGGCTGCGATCAGGCCCCAGACCACATCCGGCTGCTGGGCAAAGAGCAGCGGGCCGGGCGTGATGTTGAGCGCCAGGAGAACGGCGAGCAGGACCGCGGTCGTGCCCGATCCGGGAACGCCGAGCGCAAGCATGGGCACCAGCGCGCCGCCGGCGGCCGCATTGTTTCCCGCTTCGGGAGCCGCGACGCCGCGCGGATCGCCGGTGCCGAAGGTGCCTTCCTTGTCGACCAGCTTCTTTTCCATGGAATAGGAAATGAACGACCCGAGCGAGGCGCCCGCGCCCGGCAGGACGCCGGCCAGGAAACCGAGGAAGCTGGTGCGCAGCATCGTCGGGGTGCATTGCCTGAGGAGCGCGAAGGACGGCATGAGCCGGCCGATCACGATCTTGCGGCTTTCCGCGTCCGCCGATCCGTGCCGGTGTTCCAGGAAGATGAACACTTCCGACAGGGCGAACAGGCCGACGATGGCCACCAGGAAATCGATGCCGTCATAAAGATGCACCTCGCCGTAGGTGAAGCGCGGCACGCCGGTCTGGGTGTCGACACCGACCATGGCGAGCCCGAGGCCGAGAGCGGCGGCGAAGGCGGTCTTGGCCTGGTTGGTCGATGACACGCCGCCAAGGGTGGCGAAGGCCAGCGTGAACAGGGCGAAATATTCGGCCGGCCCGAACAGCAGCGCGATCTTCACAAGCTGGGGTGCAAGCAGGATCAGGCCCCAGGTCGCCAGAAACGCACCGACGAAGGAGGCGACCCCGGAGAGCGACAAGGCTTCTCCGGCACGTCCCTGCTGCGCCATCGGATAGCCGTCGAGGCAGGTCATCATGGCCGGCTCGTCGCCCGGGATGTTCAGGAGGATCGACGAGATCCGGCCGCCGTACATGGCGCCGTAGTAGACCGATGTCAGCAGGATCAGGGAGGGTGTTGCGCCGAGCCCGAGCGTGAAGGCGAGCGGGATCAGGATCGCGACGCCGTTGGAGGGGCCAAGGCCGGGCAGGGCACCCATGATGGTGCCGAGAAAGCAGCCCAGCAGGGCGAGCAGCAGGTTCTGCCAGGTCAGGGCGATCGCGAAACCGTCTGCGAGAGAGGAAAGGGTATCCATGACGGTGCTCCTTTAAAATCCAAGCGGTCCGCGGGCCAGGGACAGGCCGAGGATCAGGTGGAAGACAGCATAGATCCCGAGCGAGGTGAGCGTGCCTGTCGCCAGGGAACCGAGCGGTGTCGTGCCGAGGCGCCAGGTGAGGTAGCTTGCGGCAACCGCGGTCGCGATGACGAAGCCGATCTCGGGCAGGGCCAGCGCATAGGCGATCATGACGGCAATGGCAGCCGCGATCTCGAGAAGGCGGCCGAGCTGCGGCCAGTGCGGTTCCGCATCCGGCTTCAGGAAAATGGCGATGGAGGCCAGCGCGAGCACGCCGGCAATGATCAGCGGAAAGGCTTTCGGCCCGACCGCGTCGGACAAAAAGCTTTCCTCGATGATCAGGGCGGACCAGGCATAGGCCATGGCCAGCAAGAGGCCGACGACACCGAAAATACGGTCGCTCATGACATGAATTCCTCCCCGGGGACAGGCAGCGCCTGCCTTTGTTGTTCTTGAACGGAACAGGCCGGAGCGCAGGTTGGGTGCGCTCCGGCCATTCACCGGACCCGTCGGGCTTACTTGATGATGCCGATGTCGCGGGAGATCTGCTGGATCTGGGCGACCGACTTGGCGACGAAGGCCTGGAAATCCTCGCCCTGCAGGGCCAGCGGAGCCAGGCCGTTCGCGGCCATCACCTGCTTCCATTCGTCGGAGGCATAGAGATCGGAGATCTTCGAGACCCAGGTGTTGTAGGCCTCGTCGGACATGCCGCCCGGTGCGTAGAAGCCGCGCCAGTTGGCGCCGATGGCGTCGACACCCTGTTCCTTTGCGGTCGGGAATTTGTCGAATTCGCCGGGCAGGCGTTCGGGAGCCAGCACCGCGAGCACCCGGATGTCGCCGCTGTCGACAAAGCCCTTGGCTTCGGAAATGTCGCCGGTGAAGGCCTGGACCGAACCGGCGAGAAGCTGGGTGACGGCTTCGCCGCCGCCGTCGAAGGCGATGTATTTCACCGAACGGACATCCGTGATGCCATAGGCGTTGGCCGCGATCAGGACCTTCAGGTGATCCCAGCCGCCCACGGCGGATCCGCCGGCGACGGAGATCGTGGTCGGGTCGTTCTTGATCCGGTCGAGCAGTTCGGGAAGCGTCTGGATCTCGCTGTCGGCGGCAACCGCGATCACGCCGTAGTCGGCGCCCACGGAGGCGAGCCAGCGGACCTGGTCCATGGTGTTGCCCGGGTAGGCACCCTGTGCCAGGCGGGTTGCCGTGGCGGACGAGGCCGCTACGATGAGATCGTTGTCGCCGTTGCGCTTGTTGACCACTTCGGCATAGGCGACCCCGCCGCCGCCACCGGCCAGGTTGACGACCTGCATGGTCTTGTCCAGAAGGCCGAGGTCCTGAAGCGATTTGCCGACTTGACGGCAGGTGAAGTCCCAGCCGCCGCCGGGGTTGGCGGGCGCGATACATTCGGGATTTTCGGGGGTGAAGCTCTGTGCCTGCGCGCCGAGAGCCGAAAGGCCCAGGACGGCGGCCGCCAGCGCGAGACGTGTCGCTTTGAACGCCATGATATTATCTCCTCCAATAAGAAACCGGGGTTGGATTTCCTCCGGTTCGTTCGTCCGCTCTCCCGGCGACCGAGGCTCCTCCAGGGTCCTCCGGGCGGCTCGCGTCGTCTTAGACCTTGAATCTGTCACTGACCTGTCACACGGTGGCGGTCCGTCCGATCGGCGACGGCAACAAGGCAAAAAACATCCGGAGGGACAGGGCTTGCGGCTTTTGCTGGTGGAAGACACGCCCGACGTGGCCGAGGCCGTGATCATCCGGCTGGAGCGGTCAGGGATCGCCTGCGACCTGGCCCGGACCGTGGAAGAGGCGAGAGGCTATGTCGATGCCCAGCCCTATGACGTCATCGTGCTCGACATCAACCTGCCGGACGGGCTGGGGACAGACCTTCTGAGAGACATGCGCGCCGGGGGCGACCGGACGCCGGTCATGATGCTGACGGCGCAGTTTTCCGTCGACGACCGGGTGTCGACGCTCAATCTCGGTGCCGACGATTACCTCGTCAAACCTTTCGATCAGCGCGAACTGGAAGCGCGCGTGCGTGCACTTTACCGGCGCGAGCAGGGGGACAAGGGCAACGAGATCGCGCTCGGCACGCTGACCTTCAATCCGACCGCCAAGGTGCTGCGCAAGGACGGGGCGCCGGTCACACTGACCCGGCGCGAATTCTCCCTGCTGGAGCTTCTGATCCGCAACCGGGGCTCGGTGATGAGCAAGGACCGGCTCTACGAGGGACTGTTCTCCTTCAACGACGCCGAGGTCGGTCTCAATGCCATCGAGCTTTATATCGGCAGGCTGCGGAAGAAGCTTGCCGGCTCGAAGGTGCATATCGAGACCCTCCGGGGTCTGGGGTACAAGCTTGATGTGGACGCGTGAACTGAAGGAAGCCGCCGCGAACTTGTCCCTGACCGCGCGCGTGGCGCTCGCGGTCGGGTCCCTGTTGCTGATCGGCGGCGTCGTCGTGTCGCTTGCCGCCTTCGCCTATGGCCGGGAAGCGGCCCGCGAGACCTATGACCGGCTTCTGGTCGGTGCGGCAAACGACATTGCCGCCTCGATCACGATTGTCGAGGGCGCGCCGGTGGCCGACCTGCCGCTGTCCGCGTTCCAGCTTCTGGCCCTTGCCCCCGACGACCGCATTGCCTACCGGGTCGTCGGCGTGAACGGCGAGACGCTGACCGGATACGACGATCTGGTCCTGCCCGAGAGGCGCGGCCGCGGCGACATCTCCTTCTTCAACGCCGCCTTTTTCGGAGAGCCTGCGCGCTATGCGGTGGTCACACGGCGTTTCGCCGAACGCAGCCTGAACGGCACGGTCCACGTGATCGTCGGCCAGACGCTGCTTGCCCGCGATGCGCTGGCGCTGGACATCACGCGCAATGTCTTCCTGGGGCTTATCATTTCCGGAACCCTGCTTCTGCTGCTCGCCGTTCTCGTGGTCCGGTCGGCGCTGAAGCCGCTGGCCCGTATCGGCGAGGCGTTCGCGAAACGGGACCCCCATGACCTGACACCGATGGACACAAGGGTGCCGCGGGAGGCGGCGGTCATGATCGAGGCCCTGAACGGGTTCATGGCGCGGCTGGACCGGCAGTTTTCCTCCATGCAGAACCTGATTTCCGATACGGCGCATCAGCTGCGCACGCCGGTTGCGGCCCTGCGGGCGCAGGCGGATCTGGCGGCGGAGGAAACCGACGAGGGCCGGCGCCGGGCGATCGTCGAGCGGATCCATCGCCGCTCCGTCAGCCTCGGGCTGCTTCTCGACCAGATGCTCAGCCGCGCCCTGGTGCTGCACCGGAGCGACAGTGCCCGGCGGGAGGTGGTCGACCTGAGGGATGTGGCGCTGGAGGCTCTCGACAGCGGCGATCTTCAGCTGCTGGCGCCGGAAACGGACATCCAGCTCGATATCGGCGAGGTGCCGGTTCCGGTTCTGGCCGACAGCCCGTCCCTGTGCGAGGCGGCGAAGAACCTTCTGACCAATGCGGTCCGGCACGGCCGGGGACCGGTGCGCCTCGGAGCCTCCGGCGACGGGGAAACGGCGTCGCTCTGGGTCGAGGATCAGGGGGAGGGGCCGCCGGAGGCCGTGCGCGACTCCGTCGGGGAACGGTTCGTCCGCTCCGCCGCATCGGATGGAAAAAGCGCGGGCCTCGGATTGTCGATCGCCAAGTCGGTCGCGGAAGCCTTCAACGGCCGTCTCGAGTTCCAGAATGTTCAACCTTCAGGATTTCGTGTTGCGCTTGCGTTTCCGCTGGTCGAGGGCGTGTCATGACGATTGTCCGGATTTGTCTGCTGCTCGCAGCGGTCGTCCTGCAGTCGGAGCCGCCGAGCGCCCAGGAGATGACCCATCTGTTCGGGCCGGAGGACGCGCCGCGGCGCCTGGTCGTCCGCTCCACCACCGACACGGACATCTTCGCCGGCGTGGTGGAGGCTTTCGTGGAGGGGCGGCCGGGCGTCTCGGTCCTCTATGAGCAATGGGGATCGAACGACCTTTACGGGCTTACCACGGCGGATTGCCGCTCGGGTGATGTCGGGGCGGACGTGGTGATCAGCTCCGGCGTCCATCAGATGGTCAAGCTGGTCAACGACGCCTGCGCGGCGAAGTACCAGTCGGCCCTGACCCGGGGCCTGCCGCAGGCGTTGCGCTGGCGCGACGAAATGTGGGGGATCACGCGGGAGCCCGCGGTGATCGTCTATAACCGGACGGGCGTGCCGCCGGCGGACGTGCCGCAGACGCGTTTCGATCTTCTGGATCTGCTGCGGCCGGAAGACTCTCCCTATGCGGGAAAGGTTGCGACCTACGATATCGAGGCCTCCGGTCTCGGCTACCTGTTCGCCTTCATGGATTCCCAGGAAGCGACCACCTTCGGCGCGCTGCTGGAATCGCTTGGCCGGACCGGCGCGGATGCGACCTGCTGTTCGGCGGAAATCATCGAGGGCGTGGCGACGGGCAGATACCTGCTCGCCTACAATGTGCTCGGCTCCTATGCGGAGGGCTTCGCCCGGGAGGATGACCGGATCGGCATCGTCCTGCCGCAGGACTACACCCTCGTCCTCTCCCGTGTTCTGATGATCCCGAGACAGGCCGGCAACATGGCCGATGCGCGTGCGTTCCTGGACTTCCTCCTGTCCCAGCAGGGACGCACGGAATTGCGTCAGGCCCTGCTGATCGCCCCGGGCCTGGATGACGATTCAGCCGATGCCGGGGAGGCCGTCAGCGAGACGGCGCAGAGGCCCATCGGCCTGACGCCTTCCCTGCTTGTCGCCCTGGACCGGCAGAAGCGGGACCAGTTCATCCGCCTCTGGCGCGGTTCGTTTCCCGGGCCCTGAATTTCCGGGACCTTGAATATGTACCGTCAGGGTGTCCACGCCGTCATCAGGCAAACACTGTTCGGTGATTGCAATCCGAACGTCTGGAGCATCAGGAGCAACCATGCAGTTTCACATGATCGCGAACGGCCCGAAACCGGTCGCACCCTTCAGCCACGCGGTCGAAACCGACGGCTTCGTCTTCGTTACCGGACAGATGCCGGACACGCCCGAGGCCCCGGGCGTTCTGCCGGAGGGGATCGAGGCGCAGACGCGCAACGTTATGGAAAATCTCCGCACCGTGCTCGCTGGCCTCGATCTGGGTCTGGAACATGTGGTCATGGCGCGGGTCTATCTGACCCGGTTTCAGGACGACTACGACGCCATGAACGAAACCTACCGCAACTTCTTCGCCGAGGGCCGCCTTCCCGCACGCACCTGCGTCGGCGTCACCGGCCTTGCCTATGACGCGCTGATCGAGATCGATCTGGTCGTGCGCAGGCCGGCGGTCTGAATTTTTCAGGCGTGATTTCGGGATCTCCCGTCGTGGGGTCCGTCACCGCTCCCGACTGCCTGGCGCGGGCAAGAATCTTTTCCCGATTCCAATGAGATAATCCCGATTTTTACCGAGGGGCGGTGAGGGGTCCGCCGCCCTTTGCTAAGGCATTCGACCCTTGCCGGCTATGCCTTGCGGGCGGCCAGTCCGGCCTGCCTTTCATCTTTGTCCATTGACTTTTCCGATTCTCAAATTTTATAACCAACTAGTCAGTTACATAATCCTGACGGGAGGAAATCATGAAGAAGCTCGCATACGCCGCAGCCGCGGTGCTCGCTCTCGCTTTGCCTGCTCACTCGGCAGACTGGAAGCCTGAAAAACCCATTAACATCATCGTTCCGTGGTCCGCCGGCGGCTCGACCGACCAGGTGACCCGGGTCGTCGCGCCGATCCTGGAAAAGGCGCTCGGAACGTCGGTCGTGGTTGTCAACCAGCCGGGCGCATCCGGCTCCATCGGTACCAAGGCGGCTCTCGATGCGCCTCGTGACGGCTACACCTGGACGGCCAACGCGGTCGCCAACAACGCGACCTATGCCATCACTGGCCTTGCGCCGGGAACCAGCATCGACGACTACAAGATCTATCTTCACGTCGCCAACGTGCCGGTCGTCTCCGTCACGACGGATTCCAAGTACCAGGATTTCGGCCAGCTCCTCGAAGCCATGCGCAGCGGATCCGATGACGTCACCATCGGCACCGCCGGCGTGAACTCGTCGGGCGGCATGGCGCTTGCGGCCATCAAGGAAGCCGCCGGCGACATCAAGGCCCGCATGGTTACCTATGACGGCGGCAACCCGGCAGCGATCGCAGCCGCCAGCGGCGAAGTGAAAGGCACCACGCAGCTTGCCGTGGAACAGACGGAACTGATCCGCGGCGGCAAGCTGCGCCCGCTCGCGGTTCTGTCCGACCAGCCGTTGGAAGTGGAAGGCCTGGACCCGATCCCGCCGATCACGAATTGGCTGCCGGAAATGACGATCGCGCCGGACTATTTCGGTATCCTGATCCCGGCCGGCGCGCCCCAGGAAGTCTACGACACCATGGACAAGGTCTGGAAAGAAGCCGTGATGACGTCGGATGAGCTGAAGCATTATGCCACCAGCCGCGGCGCCGTCTTCGATCCGTCCTATGGAGACGCGGCCATGAAGAAGGCCATGCCCGTGGCGATTTCCGAGGCCTGTGCCCGCGTGACCCGCGGTGAGGCGGTCGTCGATCCGTCGACCATCGGCATTACCTGCCCGGCCCACTGACAGCCGCATCGTGGTGCGCCCGCGGAAATCAGCCGCGGGCGCAGCTCATCCCATACGTCGACTCAAGGCTTCAGCCAATGCGTGCCGATCTCTACACCGCACCGCTCCTCTTTCTGCTGGGTGCCGCCATGGCCTATGGCGGCTGGACGATGGACCGCCTGGAAATCCGGCAGATCCATCCGGCGAGCATTCCCGGTCTCGTGCCGATGCTGCTCGGTGTCAGCCTGGCCATCGCATCCGTGGTTCTCTTCATTCAGGCGCGCGCGCAGGTTGCGGCGAATGCCGTTTCGGACATGCCGGAACAGGCAACAGGGTCCCGGCGGGACATGATCGTGGCCGCATTGCTGTGCTGCATCTATGCCCTCGGCCTGATCGGCAGGCTTCCCTTTCCCGCGGCGACCGGGCTTTTCGTCACCGCGTTCATCATCGCCTTCGAAGCCCACCGCGACATGAGCCGCGCGCAACTCGTCAAGGTCTGTATCATCGGCGCCGGGCTCGGTATCGCGGTTGCCGCCACCATCAGCGTTCTTTTCCGTTACGCATTCCTCGTGAGGCTGCCGTGATCGATACTTTCGTCCGTCTCGGCGACGCATTCGCCACGCTCACCACCTGGCAGATGCTGTTTCATGCCGCCTGGGCAACCTTGCTCGGCATCGCGGTCGGCAGCCTTCCCGGCCTCACCGCCACCATGGGCGTCGCCCTTTTGACGACCCTGACCTACGCGCTCCCCCGCGACGCGGCCATCATGGTGCTGATCTGCATGTATGTCGGCGCGATTTATGGCGGCTCGCGCAGTGCCATACTGCTGAATATCCCGGGAACGCCGGCAAGTGCGGCGACGACCCTGGACGGGTTTCCCCTGGCGAAGCAGGGACGGGCCGCCTATGCCATGAGCGTTGCCACCACCGGGTCGTCCCTGGGCACGCTGATCGGCATCGCCATGCTGGTCGCCCTCGCGCCCGCCCTGTCCAATCTGGCCCTGAAATTCGGCTCGTTCGAGTATTTCTGGCTCGCCGTCTTCGGCGTCGTCATTTCCGGCCAGCTCACCGCCGGCAACGCGCCGGTCAAGGGCTATATCGCCGGCATTCTCGGGCTCACGGTCGCCATGGTCGGGTCCGAAGGTCTGCATGCCTATGTGCGCTTCAGCTTCGGCTTCTCCGAACTCAACGGCGGTATCGGTCTGATCCCGGCCATGGTCGGCGCCTTCGGCTTCGCCGAGGTGCTGATGGTGATGTGGCAGCCGAAGGGCGCTGTCGTCCGATCGCAGCGCGAAAAGGGGGCCGGCCTGCCGCGGTTCCGCGAAACCTGGAAATACCGGGTCACGGTTCTGCGGTCCGGCATTATCGGCACCTTCGTCGGTCTCATTCCCGGTGTGGGCGAGGATATCGGCGCCTGGGCCTCCTATGCGGCCGCAAAGCGGGCGAGCAAGGAAAAGGATCAATACGGCAAGGGATCGATCGAAGGCCTTACGGCGGCCGAAACCGGTAACAGCGCCGTGGTGCCGGGCGCCCTGATCCCGGCCCTGACCCTGGCCGTGCCCGGATCCGCGCCCGCCGCCGTCCTGATCGCGGCGCTCTTCATTCACGGTATCCGTCCCGGTCCGATGATCATGATCGAGCAGCCCGACTTCATCTACTCGGTGGCGGTGATGCTGCTGTTCGCCACGGTCGCGATCTTCGCCTTCGGCATCTCGCTGGCGCCGGTGTTCGAGTTCGTGCTGCGCATCCCGCGCGAACGACTCATGCCCGTTGTCTTTGCCCTCTGCGTCATCGGTCCTTACGCCCTGACACAACGCATCTTCGATATCTGGGTGATGGTCTTTTTCGGGATCTTCGGTTTCGCCCTGCGACGTCTGGGCTATCCGATGGCGCCGCTGGTGCTCGGCATTATCCTGGGAGACCTGCTCGACAAGAACCTGCGCCGGGGCCTGACCCTGAGCGACGGGGACCTCTCGCCTTTCTTCACGCGTCCGTTGTGCATGGTGTTCGTTGCGCTGATTGCTTTCACGATACTTGCCAGTATTCCGACGATCCGCAAGAACACGTCGTTTATAGCCGGATCTTTGCTGAGGCTCGGAAAGGACACGTGATGGCAAGAGAAATCGATCCCCGATACACCCCGCGCACCATTCAGCCGCGCACGTCAAAGGATCCGCGCCGGGACGCGGAGCGCACCAAGAAGGACATCCTGGCAGCCGCCATGGCGGAGTTCTCCGAATACGGCGACACCGGCGCGCGCATCGACCGGATCGCAGAGCGGGCCGGCGTCAACAAGGCGATGATCTATTCCTATTTCGGCAACAAGGAAGAGCTCTACGCCGTCGTCCTGCGCGAGGCCTACCTGCAGATCCGTGAAGGCGAAAACAAACTCGATCTGGAAAAGCTCGACCCGAAAACCGCGGTCGTGGAACTGCTGCGTTTTACCGCCCATCACTTCCGCGACAATCCGTGGTTCCTGCGCCTGCTGAACACGGAAAACCAGCGCCATGGCCAGACCATCCGCAACATGGAAGGCGTGACCAAGCTGAACTCCCACCTCGTTGAACTGCTGCGCGAAATCCTGCGCCGAGGCGAGGAGCAGGGCATCTTCCGCAAAGGCGAGGACCCGGTCGATCTCTACCTGTCCATCGCCGGTCTCTTCTATTTTCCGCTGGCCAACACCTACACGCTGTCCGTCGTCTTCGATCCGGAAATCGGAACTGAGGAATGGCTGGAAAAGCGGATCGGTCAGGCCGAGGAGATGATCCTCAAATACCTGTTGATTGAACCGGACAAATGACCTGCCAGCCCTTTCTGTCCTTTTGCAACGAACTGTTGGCATACGAGGGAATGGATCTCGCCGACCAGGTGCGGTTCTGTTCCGCGATCGGTTACCGGGGGCTTGAGATCGCACCCGAAACCCTTGGCGATACGCCCCACCGGATCGGGGCTTCTGAGGCCGGGCGCATCCGGGCCACGGTCGAAGGCGAGGGTCTGAAGGCAACGGGCCTGCACTGGCTGCTGAAACCCTATCCGCATCTTTCCATTACCAGCCGCGACGCGGCCGTCCTTGAAGACACCCGGGACACCTTGACCGGACTGCTCGATCTGTGCGCGGAGCTCGGGGGAACCGTGATGGTGCACGGGTCGCCCGGACAGCGCCGGCTCGATGCCGGGGAAAGCCTCGACGAGGCCATGCAGCGTGTGGCCGATTTCTTCCGCCCGGTTGCCGAAGCCGCCGGCGAGCGGGGCATCGTCTACTGCATCGAACCGCTTTCACGGGCGGAGACGGATTTTCTCAACACGGTCGACGAGGCTGAACGGCTTGTGGAGATGGTGGGGCACCCGGCCTTCCGCACCATGATCGACACCAGCGCGGCCGGGCAGGCCGAGGCGATCCCGGTTGCCGACCTCATCCGGGACAAGCTGCCCGGCGGCTCCATCGGTCACATCCAGATCAACGACACCAATCGTGGCGCGCCCGGCACGGGGGACGATCCCTTCGACGCGATCCTTGCCGCCATTCGCGAGAGCGGCTGGACGCGGCCGATCGCGGTCGAACCCTTCAAGGTAATCGGCGATGCCCGTGCCACGGCGGCCTATGCGGCGGCGACGGTGAAGGCGCTTTGGGACTGCCGCATATGAGTGACACCACACCGAAATTCGCCGTCAAGTCCGTAGTGGTCTCGGAACGACCGGTGACCCTGCGTCTTCCGTTCAAGTTCGGCAACACCGCCGTGACCCGTACGGCGCAGGTGTTTGCCGAGGTCCTTCTGGAAAGCGCCTCCGGGCGGCGGGTAACCGGTTACTCCGCCCAGCTCATGGTGCCGCGCTGGTTCAACAAGGCGGTATATCTTTCGAACGACGACACGGTGGACGAACTGCGGGGTTCCGTCCGGACGGCGGCGCGCGAGGTGAGCGCGGCGCGACCGGGGACAATTGCCGATCTGGCGTCCGATTGCCGGGCCCGCAGCGTCCTTGAAACAACGGTGGCAGGCTCGCCCAGGCTGGCGGCCGGGTTCGGACCGGCCCTGATCGAAATGGCACTGATCGACGCCGCCTGCCGCCATTCGGATCTGCCGGTCGACCGGGCCTTCAATATCGATCTGTTCGGTCTTGCCGCCCACTGTCCGGACGACCTTGCCCCCGATATCCTTGCGCAGCGGCTTAAGTCGGCGCGCGTGCCGGACAGCATGTTCCTCCGGCACACGGTCGGTCAGGATGCGCCCCTTCTGGAAAGCGACCTCGGCCCCGGCGCACCTGCGGACGGTCTGCCGGTGGCGCTCGAAACCGTCATTGCCCGGCAGGGCGTGCGCTATTTCAAGATCAAGCTGAACGGCGATGTCGAAGCGGATGTGGACCGGCTGGTCCGACTGGCGGGGTTCCTGGAAGAGCGCAGTCCCGGATTCCGCGCGACGCTCGATGCCAACGAGCAGTATTCCGTCGACGGATTTGCCGCCTTCACTGAGCGCCTTCAGGGCAAACCCGAATTGAAGGGCATGGCCGCGGCGATGCTTTTCGTCGAGCAGCCGTTTGCCCGTGACACCGCTCTGAGCGATCCGCTGATCCCGGACCTGCTCAAATCGCTGAACGTGCCGGTGATCATCGATGAAAGCGATGACGGCGACGACGTGCTGCCGAAGGCGTTGGGTCTTGGATATGCGGGTACCTCGGTGAAGTCCTGCAAGGGCGTGTTCCGCGCCCTTCTCAATGCCGCCCGCATCGACCAGGTGCGCGCGAAGGGCGGCACAGGTTTTCTTTCTGCGGAAGATCTCACCTGCCAGCCGGGGCTCTGCGTCCAGCAGGACCTGGCGATGGCGGGCCTGTGCGGCGCCACCCACGCGGAACGCAACGGCCACTATTTCGTGGCGGGCATGCAGGGCGCGGCACCGGCGGAAGTGGCGGCCTATCTCGAGCGCCACCGCGATCTCTACACGCCGCTCGGAGCGGACGACGCGACGCTCAGGGTCATTGACGGGGCCGTCTCGCTCTCGTCCCTGCGCACCCCCGGATTTTCAACATCCGTTCTGGCGGATCTAGCGAACAACAACAAACTTTCAGTTCAGGAGAGGTTACAATGAAATCGAGACCAATCGGGATCATCATGCACGGCGTCACCGGGCGGATGGGGATGAACCAGCATCTGATCCGTTCCATCCTCGCAATCCGTGCCCAGGGCGGTGTCGCCCTGTCAGACGGTACGAAGCTGGTGCCGGACCCGATCCTCGTCGGCCGCAACGCGGACAAGATCGAAGCACTTGCCAAACGGCTCGGCGTGGAACGCTGGACCACCGATCTCGACGCGGCGCTCAAGAACGCGGACGACACGATCTTCTTCGATGCCGCCTCGACGCAGCTGCGCCCGGAGCTCCTGAAAAAGGCGATCGACGCGGGCAAGCACGTTTATTGCGAAAAACCCATCGCCGAAACGGCGGATGTGGCGCTCGATATCGCCCGTTATGCCAGGCAGAAGGGTGTGAAGAACGGCGTCGTTCACGATAAGCTCGACCTGCCGGGCCTCCTGAAGCTCAAGCGGCTCAAGGAATCCGGCTTCTTCGGCAAGATCCTCTCCGTTCGGGGCGAGTTCGGTTACTGGGTGTTCGAGGGCGACTGGATGGCGGCCCAGCGGCCGTCCTGGAATTATCGCGCCGAAGACGGCGGCGGCATCATTTCCGACATGATCTGCCATTGGCGCTATGTTCTGGACAACGTGTTCGCGCCGGTGAAATCCGTCTCCTGCCTCGGCGCGACGCATATTCCCGAGCGCTGGGACGAAAACGGCAAGCCCTACAAGGCGACGGCGGACGATGCGGCCTATGCGACCTTCCAGCTGGAAGGCGGCATCATCGCCCATATCAATTCGTCCTGGTGCGTGCGCGTGCGCCGCGACGACCTGGTGACTTTCCAGGTCGACGGGACCCACGGATCGGCCGTTGCCGGTCTGCACACCTGCCGGACGCAGCACCGGGTCAACACGCCGAAGCCTGTGTGGAACCCGGACGAGCCGCAGACCATGAATTTCTTCGAGGACTGGGAAGAAGTGCCGGACAACACCGTGTTCGACAACGGCTTCAAGGTCCAGTGGGAAGCCTTCCTGCGGCACGTGGCCGAAGACGGGCCGTGGAAATACACGCTCGTCGAAGGGGCGAAGGGCGTCCAGCTCGTCGACTGTGCCCTGACCAGCTGGCGGGAGCGCCGCTGGGTCGACGTTCCGGCGCTGGAGATCTGATCATGACCGTCCTCAACCTTCCCGTTTCAGGCGGTGACGTCGAGCCGCTCTCGCTTTCGGATCCGAAGGACTGGCCGGTCGATCCGGCGGCCTATAACCGCACGATCTACGCGGCGGCCCATGTGGTCGCCGATCCCCTGGCCGATGTCGATCCCTGGCTGGAACCGGCAATCGACTGGGACCGGACCATTGCCTTCCGGGAGCATCTGTGGGACCTCGGCCTTGGCGTGGCCGAGGCCATGGACACCGCGCAGCGCGGCATGGGCCTGACCTGGAGCAATTCCCTGGAACTGATCCAGCGGTCCGTGGCCGCGCAGCGGGCACGCGGCGGCAGCGCCCTGATGGCCTGCGGTGCGGGAACCGATCATCTCGCACCCGCCCCGGGCCTGACGGTCGATGACGTGATCGCGGCGTACGAGGAACAGTGCCAGGCGGTCGAAAAGGCCGGTGGACGGATCATCCTGATGGCCAGCCGCGCGCTGGCCGCGATCGCGAAGTCTCCGGACGACTACGGCAAGGTCTATGATCGTGTCCTGTCGCAGGTGGCCGAGCCGGTCATCATTCATTGGCTGGGCGAAATGTTCGATCCGGCGCTCCAGGGCTACTGGGGCAGTGACGATCACATGGAGGCCATGGAAACCTGCCTTCAGATCCTGACCCGCAACGCGTCGAAGATAGACGGCATCAAGATCTCGCTGCTGTCGGCGGACAAGGAGATCGCCATGCGGCGGCGGCTGCCGGACGGCGTGGTGATGTACACCGGCGACGACTTCAACTATCCGGAACTGATCGAGGGCGACGATCAGGGTTATTCCCATGCCCTGCTCGGTATCTTCGATGCGATCGCCGGACAGGCGGCCGGTGCCATGACCGCACTCGGCCAGGACGATCTGCGGCGCTATCACGAGATCTTCGATCCGACCGTGCCGCTGTCGCGTCATATCTTCAAGGCGCCGACCCGGTTCTACAAGACGGGTGTCGTCTTCCTGGCCTATCTGAACGGCTTCCAGGATCACTTCACCATGATCGGCGGCCAGGAAAGCACCCGCTCGACCCTGCATCTGGCAGACCTCCTGCGGCTGGCCAATGCCGCCGGCGCGCTCAAGGATCCCGAACAGGCGGCGGCCCGGGCACGGCCCGTGTTCGCATCGCGGGGCGTGGAGATCTGAGATGGCGTCTGCAAAGAACATTTCCCTGAACACCGCCACGGTGCGGGAGCAGTGGAACCTGCGAGAGTGCATCGAGGGTTGTGCCCGTCACGGCTTCGGCGGGATTTCCCCCTGGCGTGACAAGCTTGCCGAATGCGGCGCAGAGGAAGCCGCCCGCATGATCAGGGACAACGGTCTCGCCGTTTCCGGATTGTGCCGGGGCGGCATGTTCACCCGGGACGGGGAATTGAGCCAGGAGGCAATCGACGACAACAGGCGGGCGGTCGACGAGGCCGTGACCATCGGCGCGGCCTGCCTGGTCATGGTCGTCGGCGGGCTTGGTCCGCAGTCTCGCGATCTCGTATCGGCTCACCGCATCGTCGAGGAAGGTCTGGCGCAGACACTCGACTACGCGCGTACGGTCGACATGAAAATCGCGATTGAGCCGCTGCATCCGATGTATGCGGCCGATCGTGCCTGCGTCTCCACCATGCGCCAGGCTCTCGACATCTGCGACCGGCTCGGTCCGGGGATCGGCGTTGCGTGCGACGCTTATCACGTGTGGTGGGACTTCGAGTTGCGCGAGCAGATCGCCCGCGCCGGCAAGGAGCGGCTTCTGGCCTATCACATCTGCGACTGGCTGGTGCCGACCACCGACCTGCTGCTGGACCGCGGCATGATGGGCGACGGCGTCATCGATCTGCCGCGCATCCGCTCGTGGGTGGAAGACACCGGCTTCGACGGTCTCCAGGAGGTCGAGATTTTTTCGGTCAACAACTGGTGGACGCGGGATCCGGACGAGGTCCTCAGGACCATTGCCGAGCGGGTCTCCACCTGCTGCTAGGGTCCGTACCCTAGAGCGGCACCACGTCGACCTTTTGCTCGGTCGTCTGACCGCCGGAGGTGCGCAGCACGCCCTTGACCGGGGCGATGTCGGCGTAGTCGCGGCCGCGGGCGACGACGATGTGATCCTGACCGACGCGAAGCGCGTTGGTCGGGTCATATTCGACCCAGCCGATCTCGATGCCGCACCAGGCCCGGACCCAGGCATGCATCGCATCGGCGCCTTCCAGCCGTTCGGTGCCCTCCGGCGGGATCGTCCTCAGGAAACCGCTGACATAGCCGGCCGGAATGCCGATGCCGCGCAGGCAGGAGATCATGATGTGGGTGAAATCCTGGCAGACGCCGTGCCGGTTGCGGAAGGCTTCCAGGGCGGTCGTCTGCACGGTGGTTGCGCCGGCATCGAAGGTGATGTCGCGGTGAAGCCTCTCGCCGATCGTCTCGACCGCCTTGATGATGCTCATCCCGGGTTCCGTCAGGCTTCGCGCATAGTCGGTAAATTCGGGTTCGAGCGTGATGCGGGGTGAACGGTCGAGAAAGTGAACCGGCTGGAGGGGATCCATCGACCGGATGCCGGCAAGTTCCTGCGGCAGCATGCCGAGGGGCGGGGAAATATCGAACCCGAGCGCAGCGGCGGTCCGGTCGACGCGGGCCTGAACATGGAAGGCAATGTCGGAATGGGGTGCCCGATAGGCGATGTCGGTCACGCCGTTGCGGAAAAAATCTATCCGGTCGGATCGTTCGTCCGGTCTCGGATCCGTCTCCAGCCTGCCGGCGACCAGCCGCTGTTCTCCGGGAATATCGGCGGGCAGCAGCCGCAAGGCGTGCCGGCCCGCATTCGCCGCGCTTGCGTATTCATAGGTGATGGAAATGGCGATATCGTAGAGCACGTCAGCCTCTCAGCGGATATAGGCCGCGGCCAGGCCGGCGGACAGGGATCCGATGCGCCCGCTCAGGGAAGACAGCGCCTCCGCGGTGAGCGTTTCCGGTGTGGAGACGGAAAGACTTGTGTGAACCTCCAGCATGGCGCGGGACAGTTCCGACAACTGGCCGTACCTGTCGGCGCCCGGGAGCACTGACAGATGCTCCCTCATTTCATTCAGTTGATAAAGGATCGAGCGGGGATTCCTGGTATCCAGCGCCAGCAGGTCAAGAACCGGAGCACTGCTGACCGACACGGTGTAACGGCGGTTCATCGACATGGAGCTGTCGCCGACTTCGAGCGCGAGTTCGAGCGCTCCTTCGGGAGCATCATCGCTGGTGAAGACCGCCAGCAGGTCGGCCATTGCCATGGCACGTTCCAGCGAACGTCCGATTCCCAGAAAGCGCCAGCCGGTGAACCGGTACATGTTTTCGTGCACCAGACCCGAGAACCCCGTGATCTTGCGCAGCAGAATGCCCATGGCCCGAGCCGCGTCGTCGCCGGCGGCAACGCTCGACCGCATGTCTTCGGTTATCCGGGCCAGATCGTTGAGTGCAAGCCAGCCATCCACGGAGAACCGGTCGCGCACCTTGCTGGCGCTGTAGACCGCTGATGTCAGCATGGCGTGGAGGCTTTCGGGAACCGGCTCCGAAGGATCGATATCCCTGCTTTTCAGAAAGGTGCCGGCCGCGCCCACGAGGGGAGCGTCCGGATCGTCGGTTTCCGCGAGCCGGCCATGATAGGCGCGCAACAGCCGGATCGCTCCTTCGGCACGCTCCACGTAGCGGCCGAGCCAGAACAGGTTGTCTGCGGCGCGCGACGGCAGGACACCGGGCTGGCTCCGCAGATAGGGGCTACCCGGCTGCTGCAGCAGGGTGTCGGCCCGGGTCGGCTCGCCGCCGACGACCCAGACATCGGCCGCGGACCCGCCGGCCTGCATGGCGATCGCGCTGGCATCGTCCGAATTGCCGATCCGGGCGAAGCCGCCCGACATGACTTCCCAGCCGTCGGCGGTTCGGGCCAGGAAAACGCGCAGGCTCATCGGGCGGGGCACCAGCGTGCCGTCGATATAGGCCGGCGTGGTCGACAGCGTGACCGCTTCCTGGCCGACCAGAGAATTGCCGTGTGCCGCGATCCAGTCGGCGAGGAGCTGTCCCTCGCTGCCCGAAAACCGGCCGCCGATGACATTGTCGTCGGAGGTCTGGAAGGGAAGGCCCGTGGACAGGGCGCGGCTGATCATCATCCGGCCGGCATTTTGCGTGACGTAGTCGCGGGCGCTGTCGCCGCCGCACCACCAGGTCGCGATGTTCGGGAGTTTCAGGGCCTCGCCTTTCCAGGCCTCACAAATCCTTGGCAGGAAGGCCAGCAGCGCACGTGTTTCCAGAATGCCGCTGCCAAGGGCGTTGATCATGGTGACGCTGCCGCTTCGCACGGCTTCCACCAGTCCCGGCGTTCCGAGCTGCGAGCGTTCGTCGAGTTCCAGGGGATCGCTCCAGGCCGCGTCGAGCCGGCGCCAGAGAACGTTGACCGGCCGCAGTCCGGTTACGGTGCGGACCATGAGGCTGCCGTTTTCGACCGTCAGATCCTCGCCCTCCAGCAGCATGAAGCCGAGATAGCGGGCGATATAGGCATGCTCGAAATAGGTGTCGTTCATCAGCCCCGGGGTCAGGATCGCCACGCGGCTGTCGGCTTCCTCGCGAAGGGACTGAAGCTGATCGCGGAACCTGCGGAAGAAACCGGCGAGGCGCTGAACGTTGGCGCGGGCGTAGAAGTCGTTGAAGACCCGCCCGGTCGCGACCCGGTTTTCCAGGGCAAATCCCGCGCCGGAGGGAGCCTGGGTCCGGTCTCCGAGCACCCACCAGGTTCCGTCCGGTCCCCGGCCGATTTCGAACGCCAGGAAGTGGAGGAACCTGCCGGAGCGGGGGGTGACGCCGACCAGCGGGCGAAGCCACTCCGGGCTGCGGCCGACCATGCAGGCCGGCAGGAAGCCTTCCGAGACCAGCCGGTTGGGGCCGTAGAGGTCGGAGACCACGTCTTCGAGCAATTCGGCGCGCTGGATCAGGCCCGCCGCGATCGCCTGCCATTCATTTGCATCGATGAGGACCGGAACATGGCTCAGGGGCCACTCGCGTTCGCCGGTGCCCTCCTCGCCGTATTGGCGGTAATAGACGCCGGCGTCCCTGAGATACTGATCGCCGCGGGCAAATCTCCGGGCGATGTCATTCGCGGGCAGTTTTGACAGGTGGGTCAGGAACGACCGCCATACCGGGCGGACCGCGCCGGCAGGATCCAGAAGTTCGTCGGCAACGCCCGCAGGCGGACGATACGTGCGCAGCAGGCCGAGCACGCCATCCGTCTTTTCCGATGCCTGGTCCATCGCCATATTATCAGATTCCTGCCGGCCGCCTCAGGTCGAGGGTAAGAGGGAACTCCGGATGCGGGTACTCTTCCGCGGGTTGGTAGTGACCGGGAGTGTGGCCGTGCGGCTCGAAACGGGCAAGCCGCCGGGCCTGCGCTTCGTTGCCATTCACAGGAAATGTCTCGTAATTGCGTCCGCCGGGGTGGGCGACGTGATAGACGCAGCCGCCGATCGCCCGTTTGCTCCAGCGGTCGTAGATGTCGAAGGTGAGCGGCGCGTCGACCGGATGGACCGGGTGCAGCGCCATGGCGGGCTGCCAGGCCTTGTAGCGCACGCCGGCAACCGCGACCCCGTTGGTTTCCGTTTTCTGCATGGGGACGCGCCGTCCGTTGCAGGTCACGATGTAGCGTTCGGGATCCGTGGTCGTCAATTTTGCCTGCAGCCGTTCCGTCGAACTGTCGGTATAGCGGACCGTGCCGCCGATGGCGCCGGTTTCGCCCAGCACGTGCCAGGGTTCCAGCGCCTGGCGGAGTTCGAGCTGAACGCCGTCGACCTCGATTTCGCCATAGAAGGGGAAGCGGAATTCCGACTGGGCGATGAACCATTCCGGCCGCATCTCGAACCCGTGCTGTTTCAGATCGCGCAGCACCTCCAGGAAGTCGTTCCAGATGAAGTGCGGCAGCATGAAACGGTCATGCAGGGCGGTGCCCCAGCGGGTCAGGTTACCGCCGAGCGGCTGCTGCCACAGCCGTGCGATCAGGGCGCGGATCAGGAGCTGCTGGGCAAGGCTCATGCGCGGGTCCGGCGGCATTTCGAAACCGCGGAACTCGATCAGGCCGAGGCGTCCGGTCGGGCCGTCCGGCGAATACATCTTGTCGATGCAGATTTCCGCCCTGTGGGTGTTGCCGGTCACGTCGACGAGGAGATTTCGGAGCAGCCGGTCCACCAGCCAGGGGAAGGGGGGCGGCCCCTCGTCGGGCGCCCTGATCTGGGACAGGGCGACCTCGAGCTCGTAGAGGCCGTCATGCCGGGCCTCGTCCACCCGGGGCGCCTGGCTGGTCGGTCCGATGAACAGCCCGGAAAACAGATAGGACAGGCTCGGGTGACGCTGCCAGTGCAGGATCAGGCTGCGCAACAGGTCCGGGCGGCGCAGGAACGGGCTGTCGAGCGGCGTCGCGCCGCCGACCACCACATGGTTGCCGCCGCCGGTGCCGGTATGCTTGCCGTCGATCATGAACTTGTCGGCGCCGAGACGGGTCTGCCGCGCCTCCTCGTAGATCGCTTCTGTGGTCGCCACGCAGTCCTTCCAGGTCGAGGCCGGATGGATATTGACCTCGATCACGCCGGGGTCAGGGGCGACGCGTATCACGTTCATGCGCGGGTCGGGCGGCGGCGCGTAGCCTTCGATGTGAACCTTGAGACCCAGTCCGGCGGCGGCGGCTTCTGCGGCGGAGACGAGTTCCAGGTAGTCCTCGATCCGCTCGACCGGAGGCATGAACACGCAGAGCCGGCCGTCGCGCGGCTCCACGCTCATGGCGGTGCGGACCGCATCCTTGTCAGGGTCTTCTGAAAGTTCCTGTTCGTTCCGGTTCTGGCCCGCTTCGGAAGCGGTGAAATGCGCGACCGCCTGTTCCCGGTCAGGGCGGGGGGCGGCCGGAAATTCCGGCAGGGCACCGCGCGGTTCCGTCGGGTCGGCAATGTTGACATAAGGATACTGGGCCGGCGGCACATGGGGCAGGGCCTCCAGCGGCAGCCGGAAGCCGACCGGACTGTCGCCGGGGACCAGGAACAGGGCATCGCGGCGCAGCTTCCAGCGTTCGGAACGCCAGCGGGGGCCGGACGATCTGGCCTGCCAGCGCTGGATCGGCAGGACAAAGCCGCTCGGATGGGTGAGGCCGCGATCGAACACCCTGGCGATGCGATGGCGGGCTTCCGCATCCTCCAGCTTGGAATTCTTCGGGGTGACGTTGGCCGGCAGGTTGGCTTCCTTGACCAGCCATTCCGCCGGGTCCTCGTAAGCCGGCACCACATAGTCGGGCTGAACCTGAAGCTCCTCGGCAATGCCCCTGAGCAGGGCTTCCGCTTCCTTGTCCGACGCGCCGGTCCTGTCGCCCTCGTCGGCGATCAGGTCCGGATCCTGCCAGATCGGTTTGCCGTCGCGGCGCCAGTAGAGGGAAAAGGTCCAGCGCGGCAGGGTCTCGCCCGGATACCACTTGCCCTGGCCGTAATGCAGGAAGCCGCCTGGGGCGAAGCGGTCGCGCAGCCGGCGGATCAGCTTGTCTGCCAATGCGCGTTTGGTCGGGCCGACAGCGTCCGTGTTCCATTCGCCGGATTCGAAATCATCGATGGAAACAAAGGTCGGCTCCCCGCCCATGGTGAGGCGTACGTCCTCCATTTCCAGTACATGGTCGACCTTCTCGCCCATGGCGTTGAGGGCGTCCCAGGCTTCGTCGGAGAACGGTTTGGTGATGCGCGGGTGCTCGGCGACGCGGGCGACCTTCATGTCGAAGGAAAAGTCCACTTCCGCAGCACTTGCCATGCCGGCGATCGGCGCTGCGTTGCGATAGTGGGGCGTGCCGGCCAGCGGAATATGGCTTTCGCCGGCCAGAAGCCCGGAGGTGGGGTCCAGCCCGACCCAGCCGGCGCCGGGGAGATAGACCTCCACCCAGGCGTGAAGATCGGTGAAGTCGTGGTCGGTCCCGGACGGCCCGTCCAGGGCTTCCAGGTCCGGTTTCAGCTGGATCAGATAGCCGGAGACGAAGCGGGCGGCAAAACCCAGATTGCGCAGGACCTGGACGAGCAGCCAGCTGGAATCCCGGCAGGAGCCCTTGGCGTGGTCCAGCGTTTCCTCCGGCGTTTGAACGCCCGGTTCCATGCGGATGACATAGCCGACCTCGTTGGCGACGCGGGCGTTCAGACCGACGATGAAGTCGACCGTCCGGGTCCGCTCCCGCGGAGTGGCATCGAGAAAGGCCTGCAGCCTCGGGCCGACCGGCTCCGCCCTTCTGTAGATCTCAAGATCGTCGCGCAGCTCGGACGGGTAGTCGAAGGGCCAGTGTTCCGCCTCTTCCTCGACGAAGAAGTCGAACGGGTTATAGACCGACATGTCGGCGACCAGGTCGACCTCGATCTTGAATTCCCGCACCGGTTCGGGGAAGACGAAACGGGCCAGCCAGTTGCCGTAGGGGTCCTGCTGGTGATTGACGAAATGGCCGGCCGGACTGACTTTCAGCGAATGGGACAGGACCCGCGTCCTGCTGTGCGGGGCCGGCCTCAGACGGATGATCTGGGGCCCAAGCGTGACCGGACGATCGTATTTGTAATGGGTCAGGTGGTAGATGCTGGCGCGTATCGACATGGTCCGTCCGGTGTGGGTGCTGCTGCTTATCGAGAAGGTTCCACAAAATCCTGCGGCGCACCATGCCTTTTTGGGGAACTGCGACGAGGCGGCCTCAAATTCGGGTCCTGAAATCCGACATACCGGATGCGCCGCAGAGCCTAACCGGATGCCTTGCGCGACCGCTGGCGGAACGCCTTGGGGGTTTCGGCCATGCGGGCGGCGAAGAAACGTGTGAAATAGGACGGCGAGGAGAATTTCAGAGCATAGGCGATTTGCGAAACCGGCAGGTCGGTGAAGGCCAGGTTGCGTTTCGCCTCGAGCAGGATCCGGTCCTGGATGATCTCCGCCACGGTTTTGCCGGTGACCGCTTTTACCGCCCGGGTCAGGTGGGTCGGGGTCACGGACAGCATGTTCGCATAGTCGGCCACGGACCGGATTTCCGGCATGTGCCGGTCGAGGCAGGTCTGCAGCTGCCTGACCAAAGCGGTTTTCCGCTCGCCCACGGGTTCCCGGTGGCCTGCCTGCCGTGTCAGTCCGCGGTGCAGAACGCCCAGAAGCAGCAGGAACCGGGCCTCCAGGAGGAAGTTCCGGATATCATCCCGGTTTTCATGTTCCCGCTCGATGCGTTCGGCAAGGTCCAACGCCTCCGAAAGCAGGCCCTGATGCGGCTCGCCTTCAAGGATCTGCGGGGTTTCGATCCAGGGCGCCATCCAGGCGGCCCGCTCCGTCAGCCGGGCAATGTCCGTCGTCGGTACCGTCAGAACCCGGCCTTTCATGTCCCTGGGATAATTGAAGGCATGGGTGCACAGGGCCGGAAGCCAGACCAGGGCCGGACCCGACAGCGCCTGCCGCCTGGTGTCGATCAGGCCGTCGACGCGGCCCGTGTCGAAGACGAAAAGCTGCGCCAGGCCCTCGTGGTAATGGGGCTCCACGGTCCAGTCGTGGATGTGGCTGCGCTCGGATAGGCGTTCGCAGTTGAGGAAGCCGACATGGGCTGAGGCATCGCCGAGCACATAGCGTTCCCGGTCCAGTCTGGTCAGCGGCATGATGCGATGCTCCGATGTTGGAAAAGTGACATTCTTTATCATGCGCGTGCATTGTCTTCCCAGCTCGAACTGGCGATTTTCTTCGACAGGAAAGTTTCAGCAGTGCCTGTCCGGCAGTTCGCGTTTCGCTGAAAATTGAAATTCGTGCGGGAGGGAAGCATGACCGAAATTGCCATCGCCGGTGCGGGAATAGGCGGCCTGACGGCCGCGCTTTGCTTGGCCGAGAAAGGGTTCGGTGTCCGGGTGTTCGAGGCCGTGCCCGAACTGAAGCCGCTCGGGGTGGGCATCAACCTGATGCCGCATTCTTCCCAGGTCCTGCACGATCTCGGCCTGGGCGACGGTCTGGACGAGATCGCCATCCGGACACGGTGCATCGAGTACCGGACCCGGTACGGCCATCTGATCCAGTCGGATCCGCGCAATGTGGAGGCGGGATTTTCCGCTCCCCAATATTCGATCCACCGGGGCGAGCTGCAGTTCCTGCTGCTCAAGGCCGTGCTGGCGCGCCTGGGTCCGGATGCGGTTCAGGCCAACAAGGCGGTTGAGGGCTTCAGCCAGACCGGCGACAGGGTCACGGTCCGCTTCGCCGACGGGACGGCCCGTGACTGCGACCTGCTCATCGGCGCGGAAGGCCTGCGGTCGAAGGTACGGGAGCAGTTGCACCCGGACGAGGGGCCGCTCTGCTACGAGGGCACCATGATGTTCCGCGGTGCGGTGGAAACGGATGTGATCGGCGATGGCCGGACCATGGTGATCGCCGGCAATCACGACGTGAAGTTCGTGACCTATCCGATCAGCGAGCCGTTGCGCAAAAAAGGCCGGGCGCTCACCAACTGGGTGGCGGAGGTGCGCCACGACACGCCGCGCCACATTCAGGATGCGGACTGGACACGGGGCGTCACGATCGATTTCATCAAAGAGTTCGAAGGCTTCCGGATGGCCGACATGAATGTCGCCGAGATCCTGAAGGCGACCGGCAACGTCACCGAGTTCCCGATGGTCGACCGCGATCCGCTGCCGTTCTGGTCGGAAGGCCGCGTCACCCTGCTCGGCGATGCCGCCCATCCCATGTACCCGATGGGGGCAAACGGCGCGAGCCAGGCGATCCTGGACGCGCAGGTGCTCGCGGAAGAACTGGCGAAGAACCCGGGACCGGAAGGGCTCAAGGCTTATGAGGAGATCCGGCGTCCGTTCACGGCCAATGTGGTTCTGACCAACCGCAAGGGCGGACCGGAACAGGTGCTCGATATCGCCGATGCCCGGGTCAAGGGTCCGGACGACCGGATCGAGGACCTGATTTCGAAGGAGGAACTGGAACAGGTGGCGGCCATGTATCGCAACGTGTCCGGCTTCCAGAAAAAGACGGGCTGAGCGAGGTCCTTGTTTCCTTGCGGGTTTGCGGTCCGGAAACGTTTCGGAGCAGGACGTAAGACAAACGGGAGGAGTGGAAGCGATCAACAACCGGCGCCCGACCGGAACGAGGGAAAAACGGTCTTCGGCCCTTCCGTGCGGCGGCACGCCGACGGGGCCGCTCTTCCAGCCTTGTGCGGTCCTTTTGGCAACCGGCCGGGGATCTAGGGTCCGTACCCTAAACCGTATCGGCAAACCCGCGCAGTTTTCCGCGATGAAACAGCAGCGGCTGGGCGTCCGACGCCCTGAGCCCAATGACCCGGCCGATGATGATGGTGTGATCGCCGCCCTCGACCCGGTCGTGGGTCACGCATTCCAGGTGGGCGGCGGCACCTGTCAGCTGCGGAATGCCGTTGAGACCGGGCTCGAAATCGACGCCGGCGAACTTGTCCTCCGACGGCCGGCTGAACTGCAGGCACAGGTCCAGCTGATGTTCGCTCAGGATGTTGACGACGAAACCGCGATTGGCGCGGAAGGCGTCATAGCTCGGCGCTTTCTTGGCGATGCTCCACAGCACCAGCGGCGGGTCCATCGAAACGGAATTGAACGAATTGATGGTCATGCCGACAGGGCGTCCGTCCGGCCCCAGTGTGGTGACGATCGCGACGCCGGTTGCAAAGCATCCGAGTGTGTTGCGCAACTCCGCCGGATCGATGAAAGGCGTGTCCCCGGCCGCCAAAGGCGCTTCGGCAGGTTTCATGGCTGTCTTTTTTCCTGTTTCCGTCCGTGGCCTTGACACTAGGCAGGCATATGCTTCAGGACAAATTATAATGTTTGTAACTTATGATCAGAAGTTCTGATGGAAAATGAAGCTCCAGCACCTGCGCACCTTTGTCGCCGTCTATGAGGAAGCGACCTTCACCGCCGCCGCGGCACGGGAGAACGCCACCCAGTCGGGCCTGAGCATGCAGATCAAGGAGCTGGAGCAAAGCCTCGGGTCCAGCCTGTTCGTCCGCTCGCGCTCCGGTGTCGAGCCGACGGCGGCGGGAAAGCGGCTCTACGCCCATGCGGTCGATATCCTGAAAAGCGTCAGCGCGGCGCGCCGGGATGTGGAAGCCCTGTCCGGCACGGTGTCGGGCCAGATCAAGGTCGGCCTGATGCCGACTTTCACCCGGGCGGTGCTCGGACCGACGCTCAAGGCCTTTGCCGCGGACTTTCCCGAAGTCACGGTCGGGGTTGCCGAGGCCTATAGCGCGGTGCTGCTACGCGATGTCGCCAGGGGCGCGCTGGACTTTGCCGTTGTCCCCTCCGGCCAACTGGAGCCGGGGCTGAATGCCCGCCACCTGGCGTCCGACATGGAGCTGTTCGTCACCGGCGCGAGTGCCGGCCTGCCGCACCTGCAGCCGGTGGCTCTGACCAGCCTCAAGGGCCTGAAGCTGGTGCTGCCGGGACCGGAAAACGCCCGGCGGGCGAAGATCGATACCTACATCAACGCCTATGGCCTCGACGTGGCGGCCATCATGGAACTGGATACCATGTTCGGCACGCTGGAACTGGTCGCCAATTCGGACTGGTCGACGATCGCGCCGGCGATCCTGTGCTATCCCGATCTCGACGGCAAGACCCGGGCATTGCATCCGATCACGGAGCCGGCCATGCCGCTGGACTATCTTCTGGTGTCTTCCAGCACCCGGGCGCTCAGCCAGGTCGCCGGCCTGTTCGCCGACGAACTGACCCGCCAGACCGATCGCATGATCGCCGACTGCCACCGCCGCCTGCGCGCCGGCGGCGCCTGAGACGTCAAATCCCGGTTGCACGATGTGCGCAGGCGGCCGGGGGGCATGGTCGCCGTTTCCGTACCCTAGTCGGCACCCCTGACAATGTTCCCGGTGTTCAGCAGGTGCTTCTGGACAAGGAATATGACGACGCCGACCGATGCCCCGACAAGGTCCGTGATCCAGCCGCCTTCGATCATGCTCAAGGCGGCCGCCAGCAGCGCGAGCCGGACCGCGATGTTGGCCTTGCCGAAGAACCAGCCCTGGATGGCGCTGGAGAGCATGTAGACCCCGACGATCGCGGTCACGGCGACGTGGATGGTGTCGATCAGCTCGCCCTGCATGAGCATGGCGTCAGAGTAGAAGAACATGAAGGGCACGATGAAGGCCGCCAGTCCGATGGTGAAGGCTTCGAAGCTGGTCTTCATCGGGTCCGAGCCCGCCAGCGCGGATCCCGCATAGGCCGCCAGGGCGACCGGCGGCGTGATCGCCGACATCACGGCAAAGTAGAAGATGAAGAAATGCGCGGTCAGCGGCTCGACGCCGAGGTTGATGATGCCCGGTGCGATAACGCTCGCGGCGACCGCGTAGGCTGCCGTCGTCGGCATGCCCATGCCGAGCACGATCGAGACGCACATGGCGAAGATCAGGGCGAGGAGCTGGCTCTGATCCGCCAGACCCAGCAGGAGGGCGGAGAACCGGGAGCCGATGCCGGTCAATGCGATGACGCCGACGATAATTCCCGCCGCCGCGCAGACCGCGACCAGCTGCAGGGCCATGCGCGCGCCGATCTCCAGGGCATGGAACAACCGCTGCGGTCCCATGCGGTGCGGCGTCAGCCAGGAGACGACCGCCGCCGTGATCATGGCCAGCGTGCCGCACCGGATCACCGAGTAGCCGGCAAAGAGCGCGTAGATCAGAACGACGATCGGCGTGAACAGATAGGCCTGTTTCAGGAGATGTCCGAGGCGCGGCAGTTCGGACCGCGGCAAGCCCGACATGCCGCTTTTCAGAGCGGCGATGTCGACCATGAAGAAGATTGAAAGGAAGTAGATAATCGCGGGAATGATGGCGGCCCAGACGATATCCAGGTAGGGAATGCCGGTGATTTCGGCCATGATGAAGGCGCCGGCGCCCATGATCGGCGGCATGATCTGCCCGCCCGTGGATGCGGCTGCCTCCACCGATGCCGCGGTCTGCGGGCGATAGCCGACCTTCTTCATCATCGGAATGGTCAGGCTGCCGGTCGCGACCACATTGCCGGCCGACGTGCCGTTGATCATTCCCATGAGGCCGGAGGCAAAGACGGCCACCTTCGCCGGACCGCCGCGCTTGTGCCCGGCGGCGGCGAAGGAGACGTTGACGAAATACTCGCCGACCTTTGTCGTCTGCAGGAAGGACGCGAAGACGACGAACAGGATGATGTAGGTCGAGGAAATGGCAATCGGCGCACCGAGGATGCCGTTGTCGGTGAAGATATAGGTGAAGAAGCGCTTGGCATCGTAACCGCGATGCTCAAGGATGCCGGGAAGCCACGGACCCAAAAATGCGTAGGCAACGAAGATTCCGGCGATGATGACCAGGGCCAGTCCCGCCAGACGCCGGGTGAGCTCGACAATCAGAATGACGCCGGTCACGGCCGCCCACATATCGGAATCCAGCGCCATGGGCATGCCCGCCCGCAACTGGAGCTGCTCTGAGAAAAAGATGATGTAGGCGATCGCGGCAATCGAGGAAAGCGCGAGCAGAATATCGCCGTTCGATGTTCTTCCCTCCTGGCGGTCCTTGAAGACCCAGCCATGCACGATCGCGATACAGGTGCCCGCAAAAAGCGGAATGCCGAATGTCTTGAGCGCCCAGGGGGGTGGGAAGTCCTCTCCCATGAAGCTGTTGATCCAGATGGCGGCCACCATTGCGAAACCGTAGACGACGCCCGCGGCGCCGAGCAGCAGAAGCAGCCGATCGATCAGGCTGCGCGTGTGTCCGCCGTCGCTCCGGCCGGTTGTGGCGCTGTAAATCATGAAGCCCAGAAACAGACCGCCGCCCACATGGACCAGGCGATACGTCCAGGTTTCCAGAGGCCAGACATTCATCACAAGAAGATGGAAAACGGTGTAGACCACGCAGGCCGTGGCAATGAACCAGTGCCATCGCGTGCCGAAGACGCGCTGGTTCCCGGTCGGATGTTCCTCGTCGACGTGCGCCTTGGCGGTTTCTTGTTCGATGGCCGAGACCGGGCTGTTGTCTTGTGTCATGTCTGGAAGATCGCTCTGTCAGTCGTGGAACAGTTCACGTCCACAACTCGATACTATGTACTGATCGGCAGGCGGGACCGGAGTCGCCGCCTGCCTTTCTGCCGGTTTTCTTGTAGTCGCGTTCAGCGGAGGGCTTCAGGGATCTGGTAGCCGTTTTCTTCGAACCAGCGAACCGCACCGGGATGGAACGGCATGAAGGAGTTCTTCGCGCCGTTTTCAGGCAGGGTTTCCTTGGCTGCCTTGTGGTTCTGGACCATCCGGTCGTTGTTTTCCATCGCCAGTTTGGTGATCTCGTAGGCGAGGCTTTCCGGCATGTCTTCGCTTGCGATTGCGAAGTTCCAGAGCGAAACCGTCTGCAGGGCTTCCGGCTGGTCTTCGTAGGTATTGGCCGGAATGATGAACGGAGACATGGCAGGTTCCGCGGCAAGGAAGGTGCGGACCTCGTCATCGGTCATGCTCAGGAAGACGACATCGTTCTCGACAGCCAGCTGGCTATAGGCACCCGTCGGCAGGCCGGCCGCATAAACGAAGGCGTCGATAAGGCCGTCCTTCAGCTGGCCGGCTGTATCGCTTCCGCCGGCGTTGCTGATGGTCACGTCCATGCCGGCTGCCTTGAAGTAACGCGGCCAGTAGGTTCCGGAGGTGCCGCCTGCGGGACCGACGCCGACGCGCTTGCCTTCCAGGTCCTTGAACGACTTGATGCCGGAGCTTGCCAGTACAGCAGCCTGCAGCGGCGTTTGATACATCGGAAACAGTGCACGGATCTTCTTGTGCTCGACGCCGGGCATCAGTTTGCTTTTCCCGGTCCAGGCTTCATGCGCCGGGCCCATGGTGACGAAGCCCATGTTATGCTCGCCGGTCTCTACCAGCGTGACGTTCTGAACGGGGCCGCCGGTGATCTCGACGCTTGCGGTCAGGTCGAGCGTTTCGCCGATCATGGTTGCGAACCCACTGCCGTAGCCAAAGTAGGTGCCACCCTGGCTGCCGGTGCCGATCGTCAGATTGCTGGGCCAGCCCTCGCGATCCTGAGCAACGGCGGCGGTGGCAATCAACCCGGCGACGGCGAAAGAAGTCGCCATCTTCAAGACTTTAATCATGGATTTTCTCCTCCCAAAGCGAGCACGAACGGCGTGCCCATTGGAGAGAAAGGCTACAGCGCTCCAAATCTTGAGCTCAACAGCACCTAATTATATAAAAAAATGAAATAATTAGGTCTTATGCGGTCGCGGCAAGCTGCTCCACCTTCTCGTCAAGCACTTCGAGGAACGTGTCGCGGACCGGATCGCGCGTGTCGCGCAGCCAGACGCTGGAAAGCGCAAGACGGTTGCGAACCGATCCCATCGGAACATCCAGGGAGATGAATCGCACGCCGCCCACCGCCAGCCGTGAGGCCCACCGCGGCACGATCGCCAAACCCACACCGGTGCTGACCAGGTTGACGATCGTCTGTTTCTCCTCGGCAATCTGGGCGACCCGGGCCGTGAGGCCGGCCTCCAGAAACAGTTTCATCGTCAGGTCGTGGCTGTGGGGACGCGATCGCCGGTCGGGAACAATAAGGGGCTCGTCCGCCATGTCCTCCACCGTGACGGTGCGTCTGCCCGCAAGCCGGTGGCCATCGGGAACCGCCACGACGGCGGTCTCGTAGAACAGGTGCCGGAACATCAGGCGCGGATCGAGGACCTCGGGCGGACGGACGATCGCGACATCGAGACGCCCTGAAAGCAGGCGCGGCAGCAGCCGGATGGTCTTCTGTTCGAGCAACTGGATGTCCGTATCGGGATGCCGGTCGCGAAAATGCGGCAGCAACTGCGGGATGAGGCCGGCCGCCGCGCTGTCGATCGCCCCGATGCGCAGGATCGTCGTGCGTTCCCGCTGTTTCTCCCTAAAGGAGGCCTCCAGACGATCCGCGCGTTCCACAATGTCGCGGGCGGCTTCGAGGAAACTGCCGCCGGCTTCGGTCAGGGTGACGTTCCGGGTGGTGCGCGCCAGCAGGCGGTTGCCCAGGCTTTCCTCCAGCAGCTTGATGTGCCGGCCGAGCGAAGCCGGAAGCATGTCGAGCCTCTGGGCGGCCCTGCCGAAATGCATCGTCTCGGCGACGGCGACAAAACAACGTAGCTGGCGGAGTTCCATTGAAGCTCTCGGATTATATCAATTGTTTATATGATAAGATGAACATTGCCGTCTTTCTGTCAAGTTGCGAAAGTCCGGAACGAAAGCCAGCAAATAATCGGAAAAAACCGGGGCTTGTTGGGAGAACGAGGGCAATCGAGGAAGAAAAATGCGCCATTACAACATCGCGGCAATCCCAGCCGACGGCATTGGTCCGGAAGTCATTGAAGCGGGAGCCGAAGTCCTTGCCGCCCTGGGGAAGAAGGCGGGCGATGTCGCGTTCAATCTGACCTTCTTCGACTGGGGGTCGGATTATTACAAGAAGCATGGCGAAATGATGCCGGCCGACGGGCTGGAGCAGCTCAAGCCGTTCGACGCGATCTATTTCGGTGCTGTCGGCGCCCCGGATGTGCCCGACCATGTCACCCTGTGGGGCTTGCGCCTTCCGATTTGCCAGGGGTTCGATCAATACGCGAACGTGCGGCCGACGAAGATCATTCCGGGCATTACCTCGCCGCTCAGGAACGTCGGCACCGGCGATCTTGACTGGGTTATCGTGCGTGAAAACTCCGAAGGCGAGTATTCCGGCAACGGCGGCCGCGCGCACCGCGGGTTGCCTGAGGAAGTGGGCACCGAGGTCGCGATCTTCACCCGTGTCGGCGTCACCCGCATCATGCGCTATGCGTTCAAGCTGGCCCAGTCGCGTCCGCGCAAGCTGCTCACGGTGGTGACGAAGTCAAACGCGCAGCGGCACGGCATGGTGATGTGGGACGAGATCGCCGCGGAAGTCGCCCAGGAATTTCCCGATGTGACCTGGGACAAGATGCTGGTCGATGCGATGACCGTGCGCATGACCCTGAAGCCGCAGAGCCTGGACACGATCGTGGCAACGAACCTGCATGCCGACATCCTTTCCGATCTGGCAGGGGCATTGGCCGGAAGCCTCGGCGTGGCGCCGACGGCGAACATCGACCCTGAACGCCGCTTTCCGTCCATGTTCGAACCGATCCACGGTTCGGCGTTCGATATTACCGGCAAAGGTATCGCCAATCCTGTGGCCACCTTCTGGACGGCGGCCCAGATGCTGGACCATCTGGGAGAGGCCGATTGCGGTGCGCGCCTGATGACCGCGATCGAAAAAGCCTGCGCGGCCGGTGTCCTGACCCCCGATGTGGGCGGTAAGGCGACCACGCGGGAAGTCACCGACGCCGTGATCCAGGCAATCTACGGTTCCAATACCTGAACCAGTAACGTCGATTTCGGCGTCAGGTGCCGGCTGCGACCCGTTTTCGCGGCCGGCTTGTCCTGTGCCGGTCCGGCTACATCATCTGTTCCGGCAGCCAGGTGGCGAGGCCGGGGAAGACGAGGACCGTGACGGCCACCAGGATGATCAGGATCCAGTAGGGGATCGAGCCCGAGAAAATCTCGCCGAGCCGGACCGTCGGATCGGGCACGGCCGCCTTCACCGTGAACACCAGCAGCCCGAAGGGCGGGGTCAGCAGCCCGGCCTCGATCACCAGGATGCCGAAGATGGCGAAGGCCAGCGGGTTGAGCCCCATGGCGTCGGCCATCGGCGCGAAGATCGGCACGGTCAGAAGGATGATGGAGATGGAATCGACGAACATGCCGAGCACCAGCCAGGCGGCGATGATCATCGCGACGATGACCGCCGGATTGTCGCTGATGTCGTAGAACACCCCCTGGATGATGTTGACGGCGCCGGCCATGGCGAGGAAGCGCGAATACATCGATGCCGTGATCAGCAGGATCATGATCGGCGCGGTGGTCTTGCCGGCGCTGTAGATCGCGTCGAGGAACTGCCGCCCGCGCATGCCTTTCACCCAGCCGACGATGGCGGCGCCGACGGCGCCGAAGCCGGCGGCCTCGGTCGGCGTCAGGAAACCGAACCAGATGCCGCCGATGACCAGCACGATCAGGAACAGGATCGACAGCCCGCCGGTCAGCTCGCTGCGGATTTCCTCCCGGGTCGGTTCCGTCTCGGTCTGAACCGGGGCGGAGGGAGCGGTCGCGGGGGATAGGACGGCGGCGGCGATGCAGTAGAGACAGAAGGCAAGGGCGAGCAGGAAGCCCGGCAGCAGGCCGGCGATGAACAGCGCGCCGATGGATTCCTCGGTCAGGATCGCCCAGACGATCAGCAGGATGCTCGGCGGGATCAGCATGCCGAGGCAGGCGCTGCCGGCAACGACACCGAGCGCGAAGCTTCGTTTGTAGCCGAGCGCCACCATTTCCGGATAGGCAAGGCGCGAGAAGGTGGCCGCCGCCGCGATCGAGACCCCGGTGATCGCGGCGAAGATGGTGTTGCCGGTCACGGTTGCGATGGCGAGACGGCCCGGCAGCCGGCGCAGGGCGCGGTTGCACAGGGTATAGAGGTCGCGGGCCGCGCCGGAGCGGCTGACGAAGTCGCCCATGAGGACGAACAGCGGAATGACGATGAAGATGTCCTTGCGCAGGGCTTCGTAGGCCGTGTTGCCGAGAAGCGAGAGGGCGATGTCCGCGCTTCCGAGCATCATGTAGACGCCGATCGCGCTGACGACCCCAAGGGCAACGGCGACATGAACGCCAAGGACCACCAGCAGGACCAGCAGTCCGAGCTCCATGAATATCAGGCTTTCCACTTCTTCCCCCTCCCGGGACGAATGTCTTTATCGTTGGATTTCCGCGCTCACACGTCGCGCAGGCCGTCGTCGGCCGTCAGGGTGCCGAACCAGGTGACGATGAACAGGGTGAGATAGGCGAAGGCCGCGAAGGCCGATGTGGCGATCATGAGGAAGCGCACCGGCCAGGTGTAGATCCGTAGGGCGCCCTCGCCTTCGTACTCGCCGATCCGCACGGCCTCCAACGCGGGCTGCCAGGACGCCATCGCCAGGGCGACGAACAGGGCGGCGCCAAGCAGGAAAACGGCGGAGCGGATCAGGCGCAGCAGGAGCGGCGACAGGTGCTGGCTGAACATGGTCGTCTTCAGCATCGCACCCGTGTAGATCGCCAGCGGCAGCTGCAGGAAGGTGATCGCGATCACCGAATTCTGCAGGATCTCCTTGGTGCCTTCCAGCGGCTGGTTGAACAGCACCCGGCCGAAGACATCGGCCAGAATCACCAGGGCCAGTATGAACACCCAAACCGATGAAACCACGTGGATGGCACGCGCCAGCCGGACCATCTGCCGGTTTGCACTTCCCAGAATCAAAACGTTGCCCCCCTTTGCATCGCCGCCCGCGGCGCCGTCCTGAAATCGGACAATACCCTATTCCAGAGTGAAAATTACCGCAATTGCTATTTAGCGATCGATAATTTATGTTACATCCACTTTTGAACTGGCGGAAGTTTGGACGGTGCTGAGGTGGGCGGCGTCCGGCCGGTCAGAGGTTGTTGGGAGGACACAGATGAGAATTTCCAGTTTCCCCGGGAAGGTCCTCGGGGTTGCCGCGGCCGTGGCATCGATTTGCGCAAGCACCGCGGCATCCGCGGACAGTTTCACGTTCCGGATCGCTTCCGGCCATCCGAAGGGGCCGGCTCCTTACGTGACCGCCATGTCGGATTATTTCGTCAAGGAGGTGAAGCGCCGGGTCGGTGAAGAGACCGACCATCAGGTCGAATTCATCGAGGCCTACGGCGGTTCGATCGCCGGCGTGGCCGAAACGCTCGAACTGGTGCAGAGCGGCGTCATCGATTTCGGCGGCTATTGCGTCTGCTTCGAGCCGGCGAAGCTGTTCCTGCACAATTTCCCGTATTACGAGCCGTTCGGACCGCAGAGCTCCGCCGATGCCATCAAGGCGGCGCGCATGGTCTACGACGAGGTTCCGTGGCTGAGCGAGGTCATGGAAAAGGACTATGGCCAGAAGCTGCTCGGCCTTGGGGCCTGGGACAACTATCACCTCGGCACCAAGATGGAATGGACCAAGGTGGAAGACCTGAAGGGGGTCAAGATCGGCGGCGCCGGTCCGAACCTGCCGTGGCTGGAATACGCGGGCGCGATCCCGGTTCAATCGACCCTGCCGGAAGGCTACATGGCCATGAAGACCGGCGTATACGACGGCTGGCTGATGACGCCGGCCGGCTACAACGGCTTCAAGTATTACGAGCCTTCGCCCTATTACACGCTGATCGGCTTCGGGGCGATGCCGGTGGTGGCCCTGACCGTCAATGTCGCCAAACTGCAGTCCCTGCCTGACGACGTCCAGAAGATCATCCTCGAGGTCGGCCGCGCCTGGGAAGACCAGAACGGCCAGATGATGGACCAGAGCCAGGCCAAGGGACTGGCGGCGCTGGAGGAAAACGGTGCCTTCATCAGGAAACTGCCGGACGAGACCCGCAAGGCCTGGGCCGAAAGCCTGGCAGCCTTCCCGGCCAAGGAAGCAAAGGAAGCCGAGGGCCGCGGCATGCCGGGCATTCAGGTCATGAAGGCCTATATCGAGGCGTCGGAGAAACTCGGCCACACCTGGCCGGTCCAATACAAGATCGACTGACGGGTCTTCCTTCAGGTTTTCTGATGGAATAAGTCAGCTAATATTGTTTTTCATGACATTCCCACTGCCTCTACCGTGAGAGGCAGTGGGCCTTCGGGCCCTTCTTTCTCGTGTCAGAAAGCTCGGAGGGGACTTCTTGAAACTCGGATTTTTCACCATGCCGATCCATCCGCTGGACAAGGATTGGCGCCAGTGCCTGCGCGAAGACCGCGAGGCGTTCATTCTCGCCGACGAGCTCGGTTTCGTCGAAGGCTATTGCGGCGAGCATGTCACCGACCGGGCGGAGAACATCACCAGTTCGGCGCTGTTCATCGCGACGCTCGGCGATGTGACCAAAAACATCCGTCTGGGAACGGGCACGGTCAACCTGCCCAACAACCACCCGGCCGCGGTCGCAGCCGAAATCGCCATGCTGGACCACCTGCTCGACGGACGGTTCAACTTCGGCATTTCGCCGGGCGGTTTGCTGTCGGATGCGGAGGTTTTCGGCAACCTTGACGAAAACCGCAACGAGATGTTCGTCGAGGCGATCAACCAGATTCTGGAAATCTGGGCCAGCGATCCGCCCTACAACATCGAGGGCAAGTACTGGACCGTTTCCGTGGCGCGCACCATGCTGCCGGAAATCGGCCAGGGCTATATTCCGAAACCGCTGCAGGAACCGCATCCGCCGATCATCTGTACGGTCGTGGCGCCGTTTTCCAAGGGCGTGATAGAGGCGGCGGCCCGCGGCTGGCAGCCGATTTCGGCGAATTTCCTGCTGCCGAAATGGGTGGCGACCCACTGGCCGAACTATGTGGAGGGCTGTACCCGCGCCGGCCGTCCTGCATCGCCCGCCGACTGGCGTGTCGCCAAGAGCGTGTTCGTCTGCGAGGACGCCGCCAGGGCGGAAGCCTATGCCAAGGGCCCGGACAGTCCCTATCGCTACTATTACAACCAGCTCCTCACCAAGATGAAGAAGAACGGCCGGGCGGAACTGTTCAAGTCAGACCGCTCGATGCCCGACGAGGCGGTGACGCTGGAATATGTCCTGGATGAACTTGTCATCTGCGGCGAGCCGGATAAGGTCGCCGACGAATTGCTTGCCTTCCAGGAAACCACGGGCGAAATCGGTACGCTGCTCTATGCCGGTCATGACTGGGTCGACAGGGACCTGGCGCGCCGGTCCATGGTCCTGATGGCGGAACAGGTTCTGCCGAAGGTCAACGCCGCGGCGGGATCCTCATCGAAGGAGAAAATGTCGGCATGAGCAATGTGCAGCGTCTCGACCTCGGCGACGGGGTCGTGATCGAAACGGAGGTGTCCGGGCGGGAAGGCGCGCCCTGGATCGTGCTGTCCAACAGTCTCGGGTCCACGCGTGCCATGTGGCGGCCCCAACTCGACCTGCTTGAGGGCGCATTCCGCGTCCTGCGCTACGACACCCGCGGCCATGGCGGCAGTTCGACGCCGCCCCCACCCTATTCGCTCGATGCGCTCGTCGGCGATGCCGTTGCGGTGATGGATGCGCACGGGATTGAAAAGGCCACCTTCATGGGGCTTTCCATGGGGGGCATGACGGCGCTCGGCCTGGGGCTGGCCCATCCGGAGCGGGTGACGAAGGCGATCTGCTGCGCGGCGCGCGCCGATGCGCCGCCGCCCTTCGTGCAGAGCTGGATCGACCGTATCGCCATGATCGAGAAAGGCGGGATCGAGGCGATCTGGGAAGGGACGCTCGGCCGCTGGCTGACGGCGGAAACCCAGGGCTCCGCTCCGGATCTGGTGGCGGAGCTGAAGGCCGGGTTCCTGAAAACGACGGCGGAAGGCTACCGCGGCTGCGCGGAGGCGCTGAAGAAGCTCGACTACCTGAAGGATCTGCCGCGCTTTACCGTGCCGATCCTGTTCGTCTCCGGGGCGCAGGACATGGCGTCGCCGCCGGCGGCCATGCGGCGGATGGCGGACGAGACCCCGGGCAGCGGCTACGCGGAGATCCCGGCGGCCGCGCATATTCTCAATTGCGACAACCCGGACACCTTCAACCGGGTGATCGCCGAATTCCTCGGCATCTGATCCCGACCCTCTTGAAGACGACTTCGCCCGCGACCGCGGGCGGGGTCATGTCGGCTCGGGAACCCTGAGAGATTCGTAGGATGTCATGATGACCTCCTTGTAGGCCGGACGGGTGGCAAGGCGCTTGTAATAGGACCACAGCGCCGGCAGGTCCGGCTGGTCCAGACCCATGGTGTAGTAGCGGTAAAGACTGGCGGCGACCGGGATGTCGCCGATGGTGAAATGATCGCCGGCAACGTAGCCGCGGGTCTGGAGTTCGCCGTCGAGCAGGGTATAGGCCGCCGTCAGGGCCCTGCCGGCATCGGCCAGTTTGTCCGGGTCGCGCTCCGCGGCCGGCAGCCGGACGCACTGGTAGAAGGCGGTGATGAAATCCGGATAGATGCTGTTTTGAAACCATTCCATCCACTGGTCGGCGCGGGCGCGTTCGGCCCAGGTCTCGCCCCAGATCGCCGCATCGCCGTAGCTGCCTGCGAGATAGCGCAGGATGGCATTCGATTCCCAGACGACCACGGAGCCGTCGGCAAGGGTCGGGATCCTGCCCGTGGGATTGAGGGCGCGGTAGTCCGGGGCGTCCAGGCCGCCGAACTGCCCGCCGAGATCGATGCGCTCGAACGGGAGATTGAGTTCGCTCAAGAGCCACAGCACCTTCTGGACATTTATCGAGGTGGTTCGTCCCCATACGATCATGCGCGTTCCCCCATTGCCCGGCTGGTTCGAATCCGAACCCTGATTTAATTTATCACATGATAAATCGTTGCGCTGCATTTCCGGAAAAAATCGTCTATAAGGTCCCTGTCAAAGGGGCGGAGAGAACGCGTGCAGGATGACGACGAGAATTGGAGCGGTCTGATCGATCCGCCGGTTCTTGAAAAAAAGCGGCAGAAGAAGCAGCCGCAGAAACGGCTGCCGCCGGAGGAGCGCATCAACAGCCTGATCGCGGCTGCCGCGAGCTATTTCGCCGAAGTCGGCTTCGAGGGCAGCACGCGCGAGCTGGCGCGCCGCATCGGCGTGACCCAGCCGCTGCTCTACCGGTATTTTCCGAACAAGGACAAGCTGATCGAGGCGGTCTACCGCAAGGTCTATCTCGACCGCTGGAATCCGGACTGGGACGTTCTGCTGAAGAACCGGGACCTGCCGGTGCGCGCGCGTTTCGAGACCTTCTACAACGCCTATACCGACACGATCTTCGAGCCGGAATGGCTGCGGATCTACTATTTCGCCAGCCTGCGCGACGCCCAGATCAACCGCTGGTACAATCACGTCGTCGAGGAGCTGATCCTGAAGCGGCTGGTCCGCGAATGGCGGGTGGAGCAGGGCAGGGAAGACGATGCCCAGGTTTCGCTCGAGGAACTGGAACCGGTCTGGCTCATGCACGGCGGCATCATGCAATACGGCGTGCGCAAGTATATTTCCGGCTTCAGGGTGCTTGAAGACAAGAGCGCCGTGATCGCCCTGGCGCTCGACATGCTGTTCTCAACGAGGCGGTAACCTGTCGGCGTACGCAGGCCCCTCAAGCTCCATGAACCGAAGGCCGGCCTGAGACCGGACTTCCGCACGATCGCGTCGCGCGGGGCCGCTCTCCCGACAGGATCCTATTCGGCTTTCGCGGCTCCCGCCTGCCGCCGCTTGTCTTCCTCGCCGAACACCACGTAATACTTGAAGATGTTGCCGACGTACCGCACGGGCTCGCGGCTGATGTCGGCGCCGACGACCCATTCCACATTGCCGAACCACTTGTCCGGATCGTAGCCCATTTCGGCGGCTTTCCTGCGCAGGCGGTCGAACCGGCTCGGGCCGGCATTATAGGCGGCGAGCGCGAAAAAGGTCTGGTTCGCCGGGTCGTCCTTCAGGTCCGCGAAATAGGTGTCGGCGATAAACCGCAGATACTTGACGCCGGCATGGACATTCTTGTCCGGATCCTCCGCAACGCCCTTGATGCCGACGTTCTTGTCCGCGGCGGTCGACGGCTTGATCTGCATGAGGCCGACCGCGCCGGCCCTGCTGCGCACGCTCTGATCGAATTTGGATTCCTGAAACGACTGCGCGGCGACGAGAAGCCAGTCGACGGAAAATTCGGCGCCGTATTTCCGGAAAAGATCTGCGATATCCTTGAACCGCTGCAGCCGCGCTTCATCGTCAAGCTGTTCCAGGTATTTGGTTTCCTTGAGGTACTTTTTCAGGATGATGTTGCCGAGCAGCGTGCCCTTGCGGACGGTTTTCACAAAGGCGTTCAACTCGGCCCTGAGCTTCGGCGTGTCCTTGCGCAACGCGATGGCGGTCTCGCCGTCCGTGCGTACGGCCGCCTCCGGGTGGGTCTTGAACCCTTCCCGGATACCGAGCCAGAAATCCGCCTTGTGGCCGTCCATGATGATCATGTCGATCCCGCCGGCCAGAACCAGATCGAGAAGATCCTCGTCTTCCAGCGCCTCGTCGGCGGCGATGATGTTCACCGGTGGCCTGCCGCCGCTTTTCAACCTCTCGTTCAGGGCCTGAAGGCTTTCGTAATAGCTGGAAGAGGTCCGGACATGGACGGTCTTTCCGGACAGGGCTTCCGGCGATGTCATGTCGTCGGCGTCCTCACGCGTGACCGGTACCTCCAGGACCGGCGTGAACAGCGGATCGGAAAAATCGGCAAGTTCCCTGCGGGCGTCCGTGATCGTCAGGTTGCCGAGGGCGATGTCGCCCCGGCCTTCGGCAAGATCCGGGAAAAGCCGGTCGCGCGGGGTCGGTATGAAGGCGATATAGGCGTTTCCGATGGCCTTGCCGTGGCGCTTTTGCGCGAATTTGGCGAACTCCGCCATCAGATCGACGGTCGTGCCGCGCTGGACGCCGCCGTCGATGAAATAGAAGGTCTTGGAAAAGGGGACGAGGACGCGGAGGTAGCCGCGTTCCGCAATCGCGTCGAAATCACCCTTGAAGGGTTCTCTCAGCTTCTGCTTGAAGCTTTCGGACTGGTCCGTCGCACGTGCGTGGGGCGGGGCGCCAAGGCCCGCGAGGCACAGGACCGCAAGCATCAATAGCAGGCCACGGTGAAACTTCGGCATATGCATGGGCGCTCTCCCGCCATTGACCGTCGAGCCGCCAGCCTATGCGATGTCACGCTGCCTGTTCAACGGATCCGTGCGGGCGGGCGCAGGCAAAAAAGCCGTCCGGAGTTCCGCCTGTGTTGCCGGCCGGGGGGGACCTGAACCGAAAAGGGCCACCGGGCCTCGCAAGGGTCATCTTTGCGAAGACCCTGGCGAGGTGATGTCCTAGCGGATCGCGCCGCCGATGATGCCGCCGATGACGCCGCCAAGGAGCGCGGCCGGCACCTGTCCGCCGCCGTTGTTGTTATTGTTGTTGGTATTCTGATTTCTGTTTCTCGGCGGATTGTTCTGGGCCGTCGTGCTTCTGCTGACGGTTCGCCGTTGCGCCGCGATCCGCCGCTGTTCCTCCTGAAGCCACGCGACATACTGAACCTGCGTCTGGCTGCTGAGAAGGCGGTACTGCGGCGCGGTGAAATAACCCGTCGCAACGAAGCCGTTGGCGGTCTGCCATGCGTTGGCCGCCCGGCGGGTCATCGGGCCATGGACGCCGTCCGGGTTGCCGGTGTTGAACCCGGCCAGATTCAACCGTGCCTGGACTTCCCTGCGCACGCTCCGGCCCCAGCCCAATTGGGCTTCGGTCTGTTCCGTGCCGGCCAGCTGGCGATCCTCCGCCGAGATCTGCGGGCCGGACTGGCCCGGAACGGCGGCCTGCTGAGGTGTCTCCGCGGAGCGGGTGATCGTCGTGATTTTCTCGCGCGCGATTTCAGCAAAGGTGCCGGTCGGATAGGCCCGCAGGTAGGCTTCGTAGGCGGCTTTCGAGCCGGTGCTTTCCGCGGCGTCCCAGACCGCCTTTTCCCGTTCCCAGGCCAGGGCGGCATTTGCCGGCACCGCCGGGGCAACGGTGGCCGCCGACGGCGTGTCCGCCGTTCCCGTCTCCAGGGACGCCACCTGCTGGGTTGCGGTCTTGTTCAGGAACACTTCGCCGATCAGGGACGCGTTGACCCAGGGCCGCTGCCGCCGGTCCGTGTCGGTGTAGACATCCCCGGTCACCCGGGTCATGACCGTCTGGATGGAGGCGTTCGGCTCGTCGATATGCTTGAGCAGAGCGGTGGTGAACGGGGAGTTCTGCCCGTCCCCGTCGAGCGCGACATCGCCCGGGCTGGTCGAAAACGCGATCACCGAGCCCGAGCCGCCGGTCTCGATCAGCCTGATTTCCGCAAGGCCCTGGCCGACGGTTGCCGACCGTGACGGGCTCATCCGGCGCGCAAGCGACCTTGCCAGCGGATTGTCCCGGCAGGCATCGAGGAACACCAGCTGGACCTTCACGTCGTTCGTCATCTGGCGAAGGATGAAATCCATCGGCATGGTTTCGAAATCGAGATCGGTCTCGTCCTGCAGGCGCGCATCGACGGGAACAAGGTAATTCTGGCCGCCGATCTGCATTCCGTGGCCGGCATAGAACAGGAGAGCGATATCCGAGCCCTTCGCGGACCGCGCGAACTGGGCCACGGTCTTGCGCATGCCCGACAGGTCAAGGTCGTATCCGGCAACCACTTCAAAGCCGAGATTGCGCAATTTTGTCGACATCGCGGTGGCGTCGTTGACGGGATTGGGCAGCACCACCGTATTGGCATAGGCGCTGTTGCCGATCACAAGCGCGACGCGCTTGGCAAGTGCCGGGCCGGAGCTGACCAGAAGAATCGCAAGGAATGCCAACAGCTTACGCATCATTTTACCCTCCGGAAAAATATATAAGAAATAAAAGGCTCGGGTTACTGCGGATCCTCGCGAAGAAGGGTTTTTTTGCCGTTTATAGAAAACCGCCAAATCCACACGAATTTTAACACATTACTAACGATTTACTCAAGGAGTTCGCGAGACGGAATCGATGCGCAGAGTTAATTGTTGGCGCTTGCCTTCGATATGTAACGGGACCGTGAATAAAGACCGGCCACTTGTGTTGCCCGGTTGAAGCCGGCCTCCGGAACGCCCGGGCCGGTCCTTTCCGGCTTCCATCCTGAGGACAAGATGGCCAGGCCGACCGGGCATTGCGATACGCCAGGCACCTCACGGGAGATCACGTTGCCGGGAGCGGCGCCGTTGAACGGGGGCTGACCACAAATCGCGCGTGTCTTGACAGGCCTGGCCAACCGCCTCTGTGGCGCAAGTGCGCATTCGGGCCGGATCTTTCCGCAGCCTGATCGGCGTATCGATAAAGTGGGCGGGATCAGGTTTTATTTCCGCAGGTGCGGGGCGGGCGACGGGAAGGTTGCCGTAGAGGCCAAGAAGGGCGCGCCGTAAGCCGGCAGGTAATTCCTAAACATCGACCGAATGAACGGCGAGACGAGGGTCTGAAGGGTTCTGCCGGGCCCAGTAATTCTTCTTATTGTGCGAATGGTTAACATATGGT
>Ga0272444_10000049_pt1 | contig 156162 bp, 161 predicted proteins | sample SSMForm13_FD_201033 | JGI IMG/M metagenome (GOLD analysis project Ga0272444, IMG submission 201033) | Marine sediment archaeal communities from Little Sippewissett salt marsh, Falmouth, MA, United States - SSM-Form-13 | ecosystem: Environmental > Aquatic > Marine > Wetlands > Sediment ...
GCCGTCGATGCCTCTGTGTCCGATTCGGCCGTGAATCACAGTGACAGCCGGGCGCAGGCGGCGATAGGCGATCTGCTGATCGGTCTTCTGAAAAACTATATTCTGTCAGGGGGCGCGGTGCCGGTAATGGAGACTCGCAGTGACGCGGGAGTAACGCCGGTCACATCGCGTCCGCCGGTCGAGCGGGTAATCAGCCTCCAGTCACCGCTTGTCGCACCTGCCGTCGATGCCTCTGTGTCCGATTCGGCCGTGAATCACAGTGACAGCCGGGCGCAGGCGGCGATAGGCGATCTGCTGATCGGTCTTCTGAAAAACTATATTCTGTCAGGGGGCGCGGTGCCGGTAATGGAGACTCGCAGTGACGCGGGAGTAACGCCGGTCACATCGCGTCCGCCGGTCGAGCGGGTAATCAGCCTCCAGTCACCGCTTGTCGCACCTGCCGTCGATGCCTCTGTGTCCGATTCGGCCGTGAATCACAGTGACAGCCGGGCGCAGGCGGCGATAGGCGATCTGCTGATCGGTCTTCTGAAAAACTATATTCTGTCAGGGGGCGCGGTGCCGGTAACGGAGACTCGCAGTGACGCGGGAGTAACGCCGGTCACATCGCGTCCGCCGGTCGAGCGGGTAATCAGCCCCCAGTCACCGCTTGTCGCACCTGCCGTCGATGCCTCTCCGCCCGATTCGGTTGCCAATAGTGCGGATAATCAGTGGACAACTGCATCGACTCACATGTGGTACGGTTCTGGCGCAACGGCGCCGGTTTCGAAGGAGTTGCCGGTAGAGCTCTCTCGGATACTGGAGATTTTTGGACGTACTTTATCTTCTGAAACTGTGCCTGCTGCATCGCAAAAGGCTGTTTCAGCGATACTGAATCGGGTCGCCAATTTTCTGCACACGGACAGGGTGCCGTCATGGATGCCCTACGCGCATATTTCGGACTTGACGCTGCATGGAGGCGCAAAAGACAACTCGTCGTTTCACCCGTATTTTTCAGTAAGTAGCGGTAAAGGGGAGGGTATGACTGTCTTTACAGGCGGCCTGGATGCACTGCGGGTTGATGGGGAAGCGGCTGAGGAGAAAACCGTCTTCACTGGAGCCGCAGAGAGCGGCCTTCCCTATTTCAAGGGGCACAGGACCGGTTTCGGCAATAATCAGACGGCAATGCAATTCGGTGGCGGGGCAGGACAGGAATCGGTATATGCTCCGGCGATGGGGAACATCATGAAGGATGGACCTTTTACGGAAAAGAGGGCAACGAACCCGGATGGTAAGATTTTTTCAGGCGGAGACAGAGGAATAATTGTACAGGATGACGGGAAAAACATGCTGCAGGCTGTCGTCGGTGAAGCGTTGCGCAGGCAGGGGAATAATATTGCGATGCCGAAAGACGGGAGCACCCGCCTGCGTGCAACAGGTGTATACGCAGCCGGCTCAAATGAGAGTGAACAGATACTGACGCGCTACAATAATGAGCAGGTGTCACCGCTGAGAAGTGACCCGGTGAGTCTGTCCTTGACTGCATCCTGGGAAAGAAAGGGAGTTCATGGAATGTCCTCGGACGCGCCGCTAGGGCAGCAGATTGAAACAGCCGAATCCGTGCCGATGAAGGATGCCCCGGGATATAGCGCGACCATTTCAAAAGAAAAGGGTGGTGCGAAGCACGCCCTATGGGACATGAGAGAGAAGAATCAGGGTGAGAGTAAGGCTGTTCTGAACGACGCACCGCAGTCCTCCCACACATCCGTTTCCGGAGAGGTGGACAAAGAGGCGAATAAAATAGATCGGGGTGCGCAGTCATTGCTGCGCGATGTGAAGCGGTTCCGGGTCATTGATCGCGATGTGTCTGAAAGGTCCGCAAAAGAAAACGTATCCGTTACGGAAAAGGAAGTGCTGCGGCAGCAGCCGGAAAAAGAGAAGCAGATCTTTTTTTCTCCGTCAAGGGGAGAGGAGACTTCCGGCATGAAACGCGTCGATGTTGAGATACAGGAACGCGGCCCGTCTCAGAAAGAGGGAGTGTCGGCCAATCGGCCTCAGCCGACAGTTCGTCATGCCCATGCTGTTGACGCCTTCCCCGGTGCGGAAATGAAGGCATCCAATGACGACAGGCCCGTAAAAACGGAAATGCTGGTTGAAAGGGTGCTTGCCGCTGTGTCAAATCCGGCCAAGGGAGGAGTGAACCGGGTAAAAATCGCACTCAACCCCCCCAATATGGGGACTATGGACATGGAGGTCATCGTACGCGATAAAATGGTGCGTGTAGTATTTCGGGTCGAGGGTACGGACGTGAGCCGTTTTCTCAATGCCAATGTTGAGCAGTTAAGAAGTTCACTTGCAGGTCAGGGACTGACGGTTGACTCGATATTCGTCAGCGGACAGGGAGAACATGCCAGCGGTGAACGGTACGGATCTGGACAAAGCGGACAATTCTTTCAGCATGAGGGCAACGGAAGAGGGAATCACACCGGTGAAAAATACAGCGGTCCCATGACGGCACAAAAGGACGATCTGCCTGATGCAAAAGAATCTAATCCCCATCTCCACGGACTGGTGAGTCTTTTCGTGTGAGAAGAAGAAAGGCAAGGTGACGTGTATGTCAACGATTGGTGAGGTCAACACAACAAATCCGGCTGTCGGGGCAAGTCTGACTCACTCTTCCACTATGGGCAAGGATGAGTTTCTCCGATTGCTGATTACCCAGCTCAAGAATCAGGATCCTCTCAATCCGATGGACGGTGCGGAATTTACGGCACAACTTGCGCAGTTCTCTAGTCTTGAACAGTTGTACAACCTGAACGATCAAGTGACAGCTTTTAATTCTTCACAACTGACAATGAATAATATGAAATCGGTCGATCTGATCGGCAAGGAGATAACCACGGAGGGTAACGGACTTGTGGTGGATGGCGATAGCGCACACATCTCCTATATCCTTGATGAAGCTGTGACAGGCGGGACAATTGAAATTTATAATTCCGACGGTAACGTTGTGGCCACACTCGATATAGGCAGTCAGGATGCGGGAGCACACTCCGTAGAATGGGACTGCAGTGCCATGGAAAGGGGAAATTACTCCTTTGAGGTGGCCGCTCAGGGATCAGATGGGAAAAACGTGACATACGCCCCTCGTATGCAGGGGATCGTTACCAGCGTGATCTTCAAGGAGGATGGGGTATATCTTGCGGTAGGCGATGAAGAAATCGCCACGAAAGATGTATCATCGGTCCGATAAATAAATGTGAAAATAAAAATATATAGCGTAAGGAGGAAACGCAGATGGCCAGTTCATTGTATGCGGGAATTTCGGGGCTTAATGCAAGTGCGAAACAGTTGGATGTGATCGGTAATAATATTGCCAACGTTAACACGGTAGGATTCAGGGCAGGCAAGATTCAGTTTGCCGACATTCTCAGCCAGAGCATGTCCGGGGGTTCGTCCAATGCCATGCAGATCGGTCGTGGAGTTGCCGTGTCCGATATTGCAACCCAATTCTCTTCCGGATCCGTGGAAACCACGTCCAATGCCACGGATCTTTCCATTGACGGCGAGGGCTTTTTCATGGTGAATGATGCCAATGCAGGCACCTACTATACCAGGGCCGGCGCCTTTCATCTCGACAGTGACGGAAATCTTGTGGATGTAAACGGCTACACCGTGCAGGGGTACAACCTGTTAAGCGCCAATCCGAATACCATTACCGACATATCCCTCAAGGATGTGCAATCGAATCCGGAGGTGACCACTACCGTATCGGTCGGCGCCAACCTCAATTCCCAGACGGATGCGGGGCGTATTTTCAACGCGGCACAGACCGTGTACGATTCGTTGGGTCAGGCGCACACCCTGAAGATTGAATTTCAGAAAGCGGAAGCAAACGGATGCTGGAGTGTTCGGGCCTATCTGGATAATAACGAAGTAAATGCCATCGACTACAGTGGATTGGTGTTTGATGAAAACGGAACGCTCGAGAGTGTATATGGTGCAACGGCTACTGAGACATTAACCACTGTCGGCGGTACTGCCACCGTGGTTGTTGATAGAGAAGGGCAGATCTACCGGGACGGCGCCGTAACCCTTACGCGCGGGGCAACGGCGGGGGTTTGGACGATCGCAAGTGCCGAATATGAAAATGCGTTGATCGCATCTTCAGGTGTCGATGGCACCGATGATATGCTGGCTATTGATCTGGATGGAGAAGGCGGCGCCGATATCACGGTGAGTCTTGGTGGAACCTGGGCGGCGGGGGAGACAGTTGCACTTGCGCTTGATCAGACGACAACCGATCCCGTTGATATTACCATGCAGGTAGCTGCGCTTTCAAACGGTGCAACCATCGGTCTTTCTGAGAGCGGCACCAATGAGGTGACCTGGGATCTGGTCGGTTCCGATGCCGAAGCACTCACGGGATTTGCCAGCACATCGGTGGTAAAGGCCCTGACGCACGACGGCTATGCGTCGGGTGTGTTACAGAGTATTTCCGTGCAATCCGACGGTACCATTACAGGCTTTTTTACCAACGGTCAGACGTCAAGCGTCGGGCAGCTTGTGTTGGCAGATTTTTCAAATCCTTCGGGCCTTCAGCGGATGGGATCGAATCTCTTCGGTGAGACGCTGTCATCCGGAGTGGCCATCAAAAACGCACCGGGTTCGGCTGGCATGGGTGAGCTTACCTCCAACTCGCTTGAACTTTCGAACACGGATCTGGCCACCGAGTTCGTGAACATGATCACGGCGCAGCGTGCCTATCAGGCAAGTGCAAAGGTGGTTACTACCACCGATACGCTTATGAGCGAACTGATGAATATTAAGAGATAAGCGATAAAAGTAGGGAAAGGTGTAAAAGTCAAAAAAGTGGAGAAGGAGAGAGCGGTGCGATCGAGGATGGGCTTTTCATATTCTTCACGGCTTTTTATATAACACCAGTTCTTGACAGCAGGGGCGACTCTGTCGCTCCTGCTGTCAATTTAATGACGACTTGTCAAAAAGATATTTCACCGTCAGGTGTGCAGAGGAGATCCCCCTGTTCAGAGCAGCCTTCCTGCGAACTTTCTTAACCCATTAATACATACATCATTTGTGTTGCTTCCGCCGACTTTTCTGCATTCGCCTTGTATTGCAATGTCCCCATGGGTGAGCATTTGGTTTTGGTATGGTATTTGCTCGTTCTTTCCCAAAATCGACGACGGATGCGTAGAAATGGATCTTGCCACTATTGCGGGTATTTTAAGCGGTTTCGGACTTGTCATAGTTGCCATGAGCATGGGAGGAGGACTCTCGTGGTTTATTAATATTCCTTCGGCACTTATCGTAATGGGAGGGACGTTGGGGGCAGTTCTTATCAACTACCCCATCACAGAAATGCTGGGCGTCATGAAAGTGGCGAAGCAGGTGTTCTTTCAAAAGGAAATGAGCGCAAACTGGGCGATAGAAACACTCATTGACATGTCAAAAACTGCCCGCCGTGAAGGAATACTGGCGCTGGAAAAGCGGATTGATGAGATAAAAGATCCTTTCTTTTCCAAGGGAATCGGCCTGATGATTGACGGTATCGAACCGGGAACGCTCTCGAAGATTCTGCATACCGAGCTGGAGTTTATTGAGGAACGGCACCGGCTGGGTGCCGAAATATTTACCACCATGGGAAACTTTGCCCCCGCCATGGGGATGATGGGCACGCTGATAGGTCTGGTCAAGATGCTTATGCAGATGGATGATCCCAGTTCAATCGGACCCGCCATGGCCGTGGCACTGATCACCACCTTCTACGGCGTCATCCTTGCGAATATGGTATTTCTTCCCATTGCGGGAAAATTAAAAACACGGAGTGCTCAGGAGCTCCTGGTAAAGCAGATGATGATCAACGGCATTCTCTCGGTTCAATCGGGAGATAATCCCCGTGTGTTGGAACAGAAACTGCACTCTTTCGTCTCTCCGGAGAAACGGAAGTCGGTCGTGTAACTATGGAGGAAGAGCAGGTCAAAAGACGAAAAGGCGCCGCCCCTTCAGGGGCTACCTGGGAGACGATATATTGTTCCCTTGCGCTCATTCTGGTCGCGTTTTTTGCCATGCTCGTATCCTATTCCAGTATAGATGAAGGAAAGACAACGAATTTCAAGCGTGGATTCGGTGGTGATCAGCCGAAGGGGATCGAGGGGCTTATGTCCTATGGCACGGGTGGGTTCAAGACGGATAAGGGGAAAGGGAGCGCGATTCTCAAGCCTTCAAAGGATATTATCAAAGATGAAAATTCGAAGGCGATGCTTACGCTTGAGGTGTTGAAAAAATATCTGCGCGATACGGGGCTGGGGAATACCGTTCGAGTGGAACAGACAAAGGGTGGGTTTAAAGCCGTGTTTGAAAACGATGTACTCTTCTCTTCAGGTGTGGCGGAGATTTCACCGGCGCTCTATCCTGTGCTGGATCGATTGACTCAAGTTGCAAAGGAGAGCACCTTCGATGTGTGGATCGAAGGGCATACCGATAAGGTGCCCATATCAACGCCGCGCTTTCCCTCGAACTGGGAATTGTCCACCGACAGGGCCATCAGCGTCCTTCGCTATTTTATGGATCGGGGCGGTCTGCCGGCGAAACGACTTTCCGCTGTGGGATTCGGGCAGTATCGGCCGGTGGCGTCGAATAATACTGCCGAGGGGCGAGGGAAAAATCGCCGTGTCGAATGTCGATTCGAAAACGTGGGTGCTTACGATTCGGGAGAAAAGGGGGGGACCGATGGGGAGACGCCATAATGAAGAGGTGGATCAGGGGGGTAAGTGGCTGACCACTTTCAACGATCTGGTGACACTTCTGCTCACCTTTTTTGTGCTTACCCTGTCGCTTTCGAAACTGGATACGGCAAAGGTGAAAGAGATGTCACGCTCTGTGAACTCTGCAATGGGAAGGCTCGAGGAAGGAACGAAGGTCGGCATACAGGTGTTTGAACCTTTTGTCCATCCGATCCGGCACTATGGCTTGCCCCTGGAAAAAAAGAAAAAAGCTCTGGCAAAGAGGATTGCAGAACAGGGAACCATGGATGCGGAGGTAATCGAGAAGGGTATCAGAGTTACAATGGATGAAAAAGTGCTGTTCGCCACGGGTGAAGCGGATATTCAATCGCGTTTTACCGATGATTTGCGCGTGCTTTGCCGGGAGCTTCGCGGGTTTGAAGGGGGCATTCGTGTGGAGGGACACACTGATGACGTTCCTATTAATACTGATCGATTTCCTTCCAACTGGGAGCTTTCATCTGCACGTGCGGCACGTGTGGTCAGATTCATGTTAGAGCAGGGTATTGCACCGGAGCGGTTGTCCGCTGCGGGCTATGGCGATTCCCGTCCACGTCGAGAGGGGGTGGACGACGCCGACAGGGCCTACAACAGAAGGGTAGAAATCGTGGTGAAGGTAAAGGAATGACGAGGAGGTACGATGGCTGCGGAAGAAAAGAAAGAAAATAATGAGACCTTGGAGAAGAAAGGAAAATCCGGTTTCGGCATCAAGGTGATTATCCTGATTATTGCGCTCATTTTTGCAGCAGGAGGAGGATTTTTCGGATGGAAAATGTACGCAAGTCGAATGGCTGCACTCGAGCAAAAGCAGGAAGAGCCGGCCGTGAAAATCGGGACGCTCTGGTCTCTCGGTCCCATGATTGTCAATCTTCTCGATAATGAAGGAGAGCGTTATCTGAAGGTGAATATTGAGATAGAGCTGTCGAGTTCCGAATGTGCAACGGAGCTCGATCTTCTGAGGCCGAAAATCATGGATGGTATTCTGGACCTCCTTTCTTCTAAATCATACAAGGAGATTGTAGGGTTCGAGGGAAAACAGCACCTGAGAGATGAAATTTCGATGCGCGTAAACAATTACCTCAGCAGAGGGCGCATTGTGCATGTGTATTTTACCGAGTTTGTCGTCCAGTAGCATGCGATATGATTGCCTGTGTCGGTAGTTAAAAAGGAAAGTAGTAAATTCATGTCTCAAATATTGTCACAAAACGAAGTTGACGCGCTTCTCCGCGGTATTTCGGAAGGCGAAGTCGAAGCAACACAACAGGGAACGGCGCCTCCGGTGCCGGAGCCGCCGGGTATCATTGCATACGACTTGACGAGTCATAAAAAGATCGTCAGGGAGCGTATGCCCTCCCTTGAAATCACCAACGAAAAATTCGCCAGACTTTTCAGAACAACCTTGTCTTCCATGCTCAGGCGGATGGTCGGCGTAAATTCAGCGCGTATAGACATGATCAAGTACGAGGAGTTTTTGCGATCGCTTCCCTTTCCTACGAGCATGCATATTTTCAAGATGGAACCGCTGAAGGGGAATATGGTGTTTATTGTGGAATCGCAGTTCATTTTTACGCTAGTCGATCTCCTTTTCGGTGGTACAGGACGTGAGATATTCAAGCTGGAGGGACGAGATTTCACTTCCATAGAAAATAATATTGTGAAAAGGGTGGTGCTTAGTGCACTGGCCGATCTCGAAGAGGCATGGCGGACTATCATTGATGTCAAAATCGCCTACAAGCGTGCCGAAGCAAATCCACAATTTGCTCAGATCGTCGGTCCTGCCGATGTGGTGATGGTAATCCCCTTTGATTTGGAAATGGAGTTTGCCTCGGGCAGAGTGACCGTCTGTATCCCTTATTCCACACTGGAACCGATAAAGGACAAACTGCAAGGAGGATATCAGAGCGACAAACTTGAATCGGACAGGGAATGGGCACAACGCATGAAAGAGGAGCTGAGCCTTGCCGAGGTGGGTTTGTCCGTCGAACTGGGCACGACTGAATTACCTGGACGGGATATACTGAATCTGCAGAAGGGGGACGTAATTCTTTTCGACAGACATTGTGATGACGACCTTGACATCTTTGTGGAAGGACAATTGAAATTCAGGGGGCAACCGGGAGCGTTCAAGGGAAATCAATCCGTGCTCGTAGCGCAGGTGGTGACAAACGGCAAGGAATAATATTATGGAGGAATGGATTCAATGAAGAGTGATGAGGATATGGGATGGGGAGAGGCGCTGAATGAACAGAATACAGCCACATCTTCCGCAAAAAGGGACGTACAGAGTGTCACCTTCGACGAAATAGACAAGCAGGCAGTGCCGCAGGGGGGGCTCAATCTTGATTTTATCCTTGAAATACCTCTGAAGGTGTCTGCTGAACTGGGACGCTGTAGAATGCTGGTGGGCGATCTCCTGCAATTGGGACAGGGTTCCATCATCGAACTGGACAAAATGGCGGGTGAACCAATGGATATTTATGTCAACAGTCGGCTGATCGCCAGGGGTGAGGTGGTCGTTGCAAATGAAAAATTCGGAGTTCGGTTGACCGATGTGATATCACCTGCCGAACGGATAACTAACCTGAAGTAGAAGATAAAGGAACTATAGCCGCTATGAATTCCCCCGACCTTATGCAGGCCCTTTTGAAGATGATCTCGGCCCTTTCAGTGGTGGTGGGTATTGCATTTATCACACTCTGGGGCTTTCGAAAACTTGTGAATGGGAGGACGCATTCCCGGAGCAATGCAAAGTCCATAGAAATTGTTTCGTCAAAATATCTGGGAAGCAAACACAGTATCGTCCTTGTTGATGTGGTGGGACATATTCTTGTCGTGGGTCTCTCCCCCAGCGGCATGTCGATGCTTGCGCACCTTGATGACAAAGATTCCCATGCTCGACTGACAGGTATGTGCGCACAAAAGGACGAGGACGTTTCTTTTATCGAATACCTGTCGCACCTGACATCGCGATTGCACTCCCCCGGTAAATCCGGCGAAAGACAGCGTGATCACAATGCATAAAAGAAGCATTTTCTATATTTTTGTTGCGGTGAGTCTGTATGCCGTGGTGTACATGCCAGTGAATGCCGCAGGTGCGGAGGGGTTTCCCATTCCTTCAATAGAATTGTCATTTGGCAATTCCGGTGACGATCCCGGCCGTGTTTCAGTGGCGTTGCAGTTGATCTTTATTTTTACGGTGCTTTCACTGGCCCCGGCCATACTTGTGATGGTGACTTCCTTTACACGCATCGTGGTTGTGCTGTCTCTTTTGCGACATGCCCTGGGGACTCAGCAGATTCCCGCAAACCAGATCGTGATAGGTCTGTCCCTCTTTCTGACCTTTTTTATCATGATGCCTGTGTGGAACAACGTGTACGAGGGGGGAATTCAGCCCTACATGAACGAGGAGATGAAGGCGGGCGATGCACTCGCTGCCGCATCACGACCGGTCAAGCAGTTTATGATGACCCATACCCGGGAAAAAGATCTGGCTTTGTTTTTGAAAATTTCCAAGACCGAAAAACCGGAATCTCCCGAAGCTATGGGGCTTGCCGTGTTGATTCCCGCATTTGTCATCAGCGAACTTAAGACGGCGTTTCAGATCGGATTCATGATATACATGCCCTTTCTGATACTGGATATGGTAGTGGCGAGTGTACTTCTTTCCATGGGTATGTTGATGCTGCCCCCGATTATGGTCAGTCTTCCCTTCAAATTGTTGCTTTTCGTATTGGTAGACGGATGGTATCTGATTGTCGGATCGCTGGTGGAGAGCTTTAAGTAAGGGAAGTGGAAAAAGTAAGAACAGTGACAACAGTGAGAAAAGCAGGAAGAGCAGGAACGGCAGGAAAAGTTTTCGCGGAGGTGAAGATATGACCGATCTGGTGATCGGAATGGCCAAAGAAGCGATAGAGGTAACGCTGCTGCTGTCGGCGCCGATGCTCCTGGTGGGCCTTGCCATCGGCCTCATCGTCAGTATCTTTCAGGCAGTCACGCAGGTGCAGGAAATGACGCTTACCTTTGTGCCGAAAATCGTGGGGGTCATGGTGGCGTTAATTGTTGCTCTTCCATGGATGATAAATCTCATGATTTCCTATGTGGAGAATCTTTTTTTATCTATACCTAATTATATTCGCTGACACATGACAGGGGGTCTTCAAAAGTTGAGTCAATGGATTTACCCGCTATCTCCATACAGGAAGTGCACACCTTTATTCTGGCCTTTATAAGGGTGTGCGGCATTATCATCGCCATTCCCGTTTTTGGAAACAGGACCGTTCCGCTTCGCGTAAAGGGGGGATTGGCGATCGTCGTCACGCTTCTTGTGACGCCCTTTGTGCCAGTAAGGCCCCTGCCCACTGAAATGCCGTCACTGATCCTCGCCATGGCAGGTGAGGTGTGCATCGGACTTATCATAGGGCTCGTTGTGCGCTTTGTTTTCGAAGCGATACAACTCGCCGGCCAGCTCATAGGATTTCAAATGGGATTTGCCATCGTAAACGTCGTCGATCCCATATCGAGTGCTCAGGTTTCTATTATAGCCCAGTTTGTATATCTGATTGCGGTTCTGGTCTTTTTTGCCGTGAATGGTCATCATCTGTTCTTGTATGCCCTCGTCGAAAGTTTTCGAATCATTCCCTCTCTTGATTTTCATCTGTCGGGCGCACTTGCAAACGCGGTGGTAACCTATTCCAAAGAAATTTTTGTCATTGCCGTTAAAATAGGTGCACCGGTTATGGCCACGCTGGTGCTTACCAGTGTCGGGCTTGGGATGGTTGCCCGTACCGTTCCGCAGATCAACATATTTATCGTTGGATTTCCTTTAAAGATAGCTATCGGCCTTATCGGTCTCGGATTGACACTTCCCTTGATTGTTCGCATAGTAAGTTACGCCTTTTCCGACTTCGACAGTACATTAAGGGGACTTATGACGTTGATGTAGGGAAAGTGAGAAAAGTTGGAAGAGTGAGAAAAGTGGGGAAGGTGGAAAGAAGCAGGGAGGGGGGACGAGAGGCCGAGGGGATGTGTCCGCGTGGTTACGCATCCTGCGTTCTTGTTGTTTCATTTTTTGACATGAGCGTCAGTTAACCGTCAAAGGTGTTGGTACATGGCAGAAGAGAAGTCCGATCAAGAAAAAACCGAAAAGCCGTCACAACGACGGCGTGATGAGGCACGTAAGAAAGGACAGGTTGCCAAGAGTCAGGAGGTGACGTCAGTATCGATACTTTTTACGTCGCTGGGGCTTTTTTATTTTGCGTCTTTTTTTATGGTGGAAAAGCTGACTCAGCTTATGCGGTGGGGTTTCGCAGTGTCGGGCCGCTATGAGCCCCTTACCGTCGAAAGTGCGACATCCTTCTTTGCGGGACTGGTAGTGAAGGTTTCCCTGTGCCTTTTCCCCCTCCTTCTTACAGTCGTGATAACAGCAATTATCGCCAACGTGATGCAGGTGGGGTTTATGCTCTCGACCGAAGCCATTGCGCCGAAGCTCTCCAAGATAAACCCCGTCAACGGACTGCAGAGGCTCTTTTCCATGAAGTCACTGGTCGAGCTGGTAAAAAGTATTTTCAAGATTTGTATTGTAGGCTTAATCGCCTATCTCACCATCAGAGGTGAAATGGAAAGTCTCGTAATTCTGGGCGATCAAAGTCCCGGCAGCATACTCTTATTTACCGGTTCAGTGGCACATACAATCATTTTCAGAACATGTGTGGCCCTTATAGTACTTGCCGTTCTGGATTATGCCTTTCAACGATGGGAATATGAAAAGGGCCTGCGTATGTCGAAGCAGGAAGTCAAGGACGAAATGAAGCATACCGAGGGCGATCCCTTTGTAAAGGCACAGATCAGGCGTGTACAGCGCGAAGCAGCGAGACGGCGGATGATTGCAAACGTGGCGAAGGCGGATGTGGTGATTACCAATCCTACGCACATTGCCGTCGCACTGGAATATGACAGGACGACGATGGTTGCGCCCCGGGTGATCGCAAAGGGCAAAGGATTTATTGCGGAAAAAATAAAGGAAATTGCAAGGGAAAATAAAGTTCCTGTGGTTGAAAACAAGATTCTGGCACAACTATTGAATAAGACCGTAGACGTGAACGAAAGCGTTCCGGAAGAATTGTACAGGGCAGTTGCTGAAGTACTGGCCTATGTCTATAAGCTGGGTGGAAGGAGGTCATCGGAGTGGGGCAACGGGTGATATCGACAGGCATTAAGAGTTCCTCCATTGCTGATTGGTTTAAGAGCAGTAGTACCGTAATGGGTATGGCCATTGTCGGCATCCTGCTGGTCATGATGATACCCCTGCCCTCATTCATTCTGGACATACTGCTCTCCTTTAACGTGACTTTTACGCTTCTTATACTCCTGGTATCGATCTACGCGCTTAAACCGCTTGATTTTTCCGTGTTCCCATCAATTCTTCTTGTGGCGACACTTTATCGACTTTCCCTTAACGTTGCATCTACCCGACTCATTCTTCTCAACGGAAACGAGGGAACTGAGGCAGCCGGTCAGGTAATCAAGGCATTCGGGACCTTCGTAGTGGGTGGTAACTTTGTGGTTGGTCTGATCGTGTTCCTCGTACTTGTGCTTATCAATTTTATCGTGATTACCAAGGGTGCAACCAGAATCGCCGAAGTGGCGGCGCGATTCACACTGGATGCAATGCCGGGGAAGCAGATGAGTATCGATGCCGATCTGAATGCGGGACTTATCAATGATACAGAGGCGCGGCGAAGGCGCCGCACCATCGAACAGGAAGCGGATTTTTACGGTGCCATGGACGGCGCCAGTAAATTTGTCCGGGGCGATGCCGTGGCGGGTATTATAATTACCCTCATTAATATTGTAGGCGGGCTTGTCATCGGTGTCATGCAGCAAGGGATGCCTGTGGGAGAAGCCGCCCAGACCTATACACTGCTTACTGTAGGTGACGGTTTGGTGACACAGATTCCCGCACTCATCGTATCCACTGCTGCCGGTATGCTGGTCACGCGCTCAGCGACCTCCTCCGATCTTGGGAAAGAAGTGACGGCTCAGCTTTTTTTCAAACCGAAGGCCATTGCGACTGCATCGGTTATTCTCTTCATATTTGGTGTGATTCCCGGTATGCCGACACTGGCCTTTATGGCGATCTCTCTTGTTATGGGCGGTGTGGCCTACATGGTGTCAAAGGCGCCGGTTGAAGAAGGGAATAATGAGCCCGAACCGGTTGCCGAGGTACCCTCGGAATCTATCGAGGCACTTCTCCCGCTGGATGTGCTGGAACTTGATGTGGGGTACAGTTTGATACCGCTGGTGGACGCAGCCCAGGAGGGGGAATTGCTGCAGCGAATTAAGGCGTTCAGGAGCCAGCTTGCCCTGGAACTGGGGTTTGTGATGCCGGCAATTCATATTAGGGACAATCTTCAACTCAAACCGAATGAGTATATCCTTAAGCTGAAGGGTGCGGAAATTGCGAAGGGTGAGTTGATGATGGGACATTTTCTGGCAATTACTCCCGATGAAACGCTTAAGATCAAGGGTGTGGAAACAAAGGAACCGGCTTTTGGCCTTCCCGCGGTCTGGGTGAACGAAAAAGAAAGAGAATCCCTGCAAGCCCGCGGAATCGTGGTTGTCGATCCTGCCACAGTAATTACTACCCATATTACGGAAATTGTGAAGACCTATGCCTCGGAACTGTTGGGACGGCAGGGGGTGCAATCGCTTTTGGACAATCTGGCCCATGATTATCCGGGACTTGTACAGGATCTTGTGCCTGGTGTGGTGCCTCTGGGTACGCTTCACAAGGTGGTGCAGCGGCTTCTGAAGGAACGGGTCTCAATTCGCGATATGGTTACAATTGTGGAGACGCTGGCCGACTATGTGCCTGTGACCAAGAATGTCGATCTTCTCAGTGGATATGTCAGACAGGCGCTCGCACGAACTATTACGAATCAATATCGGGATGATAAGGGCGATATTACCGTGGTGATGATTGCTCCCGAGGTGGAGGATGCCATACACCAGTCTGTGCAGCATACGGAATATGAATCATTTGTGGCGGCAGAACCTGCGCTTCTGCAGACCGTGGCTAAAAATCTTCAGGATTATATCAGGGTTTTTACTGAGCGGGGATTGCAACCGGTTATTCTCTGTTCTCCCCGGGTACGGGGTTCTCTCTGGAAAATGCTGGAGAAATTTTTCCCTTCCGTGGCGATTTTATCGCATGGAGAAATAACTCAAGACGTCAATATTAAATCACTCGGCATGTTGAGGTTGCAGGATGCAGGTTAAAAGATACGAAGTGACGGGCATCAACGAGGCGATGGAAAAGATCAAGCGGGACCTGGGTCCCGATGCGATCATTCTTTCTTCCAGAAGAATAAAGGGTAATGGAAGAGAGAAAATAGAGGTTATTGCCGCCATTGACAAAACTGAGAACAGGGCACTCGGGCAGGGAATGGATGTCAGTTCCGGGGCGCCGGACGTTGTAAAGGATAATGCATCACTTCTTCCTGAAACAGATGCGGCGCAATTGGAGCGTATGGAGAGTGAGCTTAAGATATTGAGGCAGAATTTTGCCCGACTTTTTGACCACCTTGGTATTGAGGCACATTCGACGGATTATGGACCCCTTGCTTCGGTATATGAAGAGATGCTCATGCGTGGGCTGTCAAAGGAATGCGCTTTGAAACTGCTGAACACACTGAAAGAAAATCTGCCCCGGGGGCTGCATGCCGATGAACGGACCATATGGAAATCATTGCAGCATCTCATGGCACAATCGATAACACCTTTTTTCACCCCCGCGGTAAAGGGAAGGGAGGTGCGCGCATTTGTGGGTCCGACCGGTGAGGGGAAGACCACCACACTGGCGAAACTTGCCGCGCGCGCTCTGTATGGGGAAAATAAGCGGATAGGTATTATTACGATGGATACCTACCGAATTGGTGCCGTGGCGCAGCTCGAAATTTATACCGATATTATGAATGTTCCTCTGGAGACCGTTACGGACAAAAAGGAGCTGCGCAGGGCAATGAAACGATTCGCCGATAAGGATGCGATTCTTATCGATACTCCGGGCAGAAGCCGGAAAGATACGGAGCATCTTGTAAAAATGCGCGAACTTCTGACTGGAGAATTTCCCGTCAATACAACCCTTGTGCTGAGCGCCACTGCAAGTTCCGATACAATGACCCGTGCCGCCGATCGTTTTGACATTACCGGGTATGATCGCATCATCTTCACAAAGCTTGATGATGCAAGCGGCTGCGGCACGATCTACAATGTAGTCGATCATGTGAAAAAGCCGGTGTCCCACATTGCGGACGGCCAGAGGGTTCCTCAAGATATCGAGGAAATGGATCCCCGGAAGCTTGCGAGGCTGATTGTGGAAGAGAGGATGCCGGTACATTGATCAGTATGGAAGTGTGTGCCCGAAAGGGAATGAGGGCCTTGAATACGATGAAACGATTGAGGTGACAGGTGGATCAGGCGGGAGTGTTGCGAAGAATAGGGAAAGCCGGAAATGAACCATATGCAGAGGAGATTGCGGTGAGAAGGGGTCGAAGAATCAACACCGATATCAAGGTGCTTGCCGTCACCAGCGGCAAGGGAGGTGTCGGTAAAACGAATATTGCGGTAAATTTGGCCTACCTGCTTTCAACAATGGACAGGAGAGTTCTGCTTCTGGATGCTGATGCGGGGCTGGCGAATATTGACGTGCTTCTTGGGATTTCTCCTGAGTTTAACCTCTCCCATCTTTTACGCGGAGAAAAGAACCTTTCGGAGGTAATCGTACGGGGGCCGGGGGGAATAATGATCATACCGGCGGCATCAGGTGTGCAGGAGATGACGGAACTTTCGGCAGGTCAGAAGCTGACGCTTCTTGAGGAACTCGACAATTTCGACGAGAAAGTCGATGTGATGATAATCGACACGGCGGCGGGCATTACGGGAAACGTGATGTATTTCAATATGGCGGCCAAGGATATCGTTGTGGTCGTTTCCCCCGATCCCACTTCTCTCACGGATTCGTATGCTCTTATCAAGGTGTTAAGTCGGGGATACGCCACCCACCATTTTATGATTATCGCCAATATGGTGAAGGATGCAGGCGAGGGATTTGAGGTATATAAACGTTTGAGCAGTGCCACAGGCCACTTTCTTAATGTGTCGATCGATTATATGGGGTACATGATAAGGGATCGTGCAGTGACGGAATCAATCAGACAGCAGAGCCTCTTCGCGGAGATATTTCCTTCGTCGCGGGCAAGCAGGCTTTTGGCTGCCATTGCCCGGGATGTATGCAATCAGGAATTCGAGAGAAGAGACGACAATGGTATGATTAAATTTTTTGGGGATGCAGTCGTTGGCCGGAATGATTGACAGGAAAAAACGGGATGCCCTGATCGTCAAGTATGCCTCACTGGTAAAGCATATTGTGGATCGCTTTGCGATGAAGCTGCCAAGCCATGTTGAAAAGGAAGATTTGATCAGTGTAGGAACAATCGGGCTCATTTCCGCAATTGAACGATATGACGAATCACGTAATGTCCGGTTCGAAACGTTTGCACAGTTCAGAATCAGGGGTGCCATCCTCGATGAGTTGAGGGCGCGAGATACTGTGTCACGGTCCTCACGCAGCAAGGATTCCAAACTTGAACAGGCCTTCGGCATCCTCCGGGGGGATTTGGGGAGAATGCCGACCGACGAAGAAGTGGCACAGTTTATGGGGCTTTCAATGGAAGAGTATTACAAGCTCCTTGATGATGCCCAGGGTATTTCAATCCTGAGTCATGATGATCTCCCCCCCGATTATTGTGAAAAATACGGAAATTCCGAAGTGATGGAGAAAATTGAACAGGACAATCCCTTGTCCGCAATTGTGGGGAAGGAATTGCGCGGCACGTTGAAAGCGGCCATAGAAAACCTTCCCGAAAAAGAGAGTCTGGTGCTGGCGCTTTACTATTATGAGGATTTGACGTTAAAAGAAATCGGAGTGGCTCTCGGTTTGACGGAGTCTCGTATCTGCCAGATTCACTCCAGGGCAATTCTGAAGCTGCGCAGCGTGCTTAAAACTAAAGGTGTGCAAGAAGCTGTCATGGCCTGAGGATAACGATATGAGCGATGTGCGATACAGCTCCCTACAGCGGGAAAGGGACGGTTCAAGAGGTGGTGCGATGTCCGCATTTATGAGAATTGCGCTTGTTTTCCTCATCAACGTGACATTAATATCCGGTGGAGTTATTGGGCCGGACGTCGGTCCCGCGCAGGCGAAGGAAAGGGGGCTTTTTGCGACAAAGATAATGAAGTTCTTCCGGAATAGCGTTGACACAGAGCAAAAAGACGAGAACAATACGGGTTCCGATGAAAAATTTCAGAAATATGAAGGATTTATGGTGCATATTGCCGATGAAAAGGATGTGGAGAAGATACTGCTCCTGGATATTGCACTTGAAATTGAAAAGGGTGAAGCACAGATGGCAGCTCATCAACTTGAAATTCGGAAAATAATTTATCGGACATCGAAGGAAATACTCTCAGAACAGTCACGATTATCCGATGTGCAGAAAAGGTTGAAACAGGAAATCGAAAGACGTGTGAACCGGTGCATGAGGCGTTCTTCTGTGAAAGGCGTTTATATCACCCGTTTTACTGCACTTTGAAAGAATGACGGCCCGGATACGCAATTTATTTAAAGAGGTGACATTCCGTGCAAAAAAAATGTTTTATTTGTATTGTATGTGCTGGTATTATTTTTCCGATTTTATCCCTTGCGCTCACTGTCGAAGAGGTGCTTAAATTGAAAGAGGCCGGTCTAGACAATGAGACAATAGGTATTATGATGAAACGGGAGTCTCCTCTGGGCGTGGAAGAGGTTGAGGATGGAGCAGGGAATGTTTCGATTCGCTATTCCAATGACGGATTGGGGGGAGAAAACTCTGTTGATCAAGGGGAACGTGATCGGGTGGAAAAGGCATGGGATATGTTGAGGAACATTGTGATTGACGGCAGAAAATAAGGCGTGAGACCTGTGTGAGAATCAATGCTACGGTATGTTCTGTCGGAAGAGCGTCGAGGAAAGGGAGATCATCATGGAAAGTGAAAAAATTTTTACAGGTCTTGCACGGCAATTCGAAGGTACCTTCATCGAGGAGCTTATTCCCGGAATGCTTCACAATTTTGCGAATCCTCTCAACGGGATTATGGGTCGTTCGAAACTTTTGCAAAAACGCGCTCAAGATGCGCTTCCAATGCTGATCGACCGGAATGAAGACAGGGATCTCATTGAAGAGATATACGGCAAGATTTTGAGGGACATAGATCTGATCTCGCAGGAATCGGACAGATTCTATAATCTTTTCAATGATGTGGCGGCCAAGATTCACCGGTTGCACAATAAGAACAGTCAATCGATCAATATATCGGAACTGATAGAATCGGAGATCGCTTTTTTCGATTTTTATCTTGATTTCAAGCACAAAGTGGAAAAAGATCTGGCGCTGAACCGGGATATCCCCTTGCTGGAGGGGACGCCTTCGGACTACTCGATGGCAATGTCAACAATCATTCGGCACGCCATGAAATCCATGGATACCTGTGACGTGCGCCGGCTATCCATTTCTACGGAGTGTGATTTGGATTATATATATGTGACATTTCAGGATACGGGGGAACATGCGGATGCATCAGTAATTGCGGATTTCTGTCGCAGTCTGGATTTTGATTCACTCGGTGGCCCCCATTTGAACGGAAGCCTCAATCTTATCAGTGCAATGGCACTTTTGAAAAAATATGACGCCCGTTTTAATGCTGAGGTTGATGAGGGGTGCTTCAGATTTTCCGTTATAATACCCTATAAGAGATAGCGACTATGGTGAAGTCCATCGGGTTACAGCAGGGTTTGCTTCAGACGAACTCTATCGAACGGATTCAACAGGTGCAGCAGCAGCATCCGGACACGCAACAGCGGTATTTCGAGATAGAGATGGAGCGGGAAAAGAAGCGTGCCAAAGAAAAAGTGGAAAATATGGAGAAGCCGGAGCAGATGCGCATCAAGGCGGACGATCGGAAGAAAGATGAACACAAGTCTTCCTTCAAAGGATCCGATGCGAAAGACGAGACTGTCCTGGACGGGGGAGAGACGGATGCAGGTTTTGACACCGGCGGCACCATAGATGTGAAGGTATGAGATGGATCTCAGAATTATTCTTGTGCTGCACTTGTGTATCGACGTTGCCCTTTGCGCGGTAATACTGGGGCTTCTGCGGAAAGTGGCGGTATTAGCGAGGGATAAAGAACAGGATGTCACGGGTACGAACGATACCGTTTATATTTCGGTAAAGAGTGCCCCCGTGAGTTTTGAAGAAACCCTCGATACTACCCTTACGGAGAGCCGTCCTGAGAAAAAAAACAGTGTACCCACCGAGAAGATGCGGAAAAGTGGTTCAGGAAGAGGGTGGATGGGACGAATGCTGCAGTTTCTGCCCGGCAGGGATGCATCTCAAAATTCCCTGCCGTCGGATCGGTATCGGGCAGCGGTTGATCTCGCATCACACGGGATGCCCCTGGAGCGTATTGCCGCAGAACTGGGACTCACTGAAGGGGAGATTTCGCTTGTACGTGACCTTGACCGCACCAGGAATGAGAGTCTCTGATGCCACTGATTCCGGCGTCATTTTTCACTTCAATTAATTCTCGTATTGCAATTAGTCCGGGGAATGCGGTTTCCTCGATGCAGGGTCTGCCCCCCCTTGCCGTTGGGGAAGTGGTGCCTGCGCTTATTACGGAAAGCAGGGGAGGACAACAGGCAGTGCTCCTGGTGAAGGGAAGTCTTGTGACGGCCCAGTCCGATCTGCCTCTCAAGAGGGGAGAGCGTCGAATGCTCATGGTGGAAAAACTGACTCCTCAGGTCGTGTTTAAAGTTCTCTCAGGCAGCAGTGCAACCACCGCTCATGTGAATGGTGCGCTCCGGAATTTACGCGTCAATCCGCAGTCGATTTTGCAGATGTTTTCCGAGGCCCACGCGCTGTTACGGGAGGGAGAACTTTCGGGATTAGTTGATATTCTGGGGAAAAACGATACGGAAACGCTGATTTCCCTGATACGATCACTGGTGTATTCGGGAAACAGCCGCGGCAAACCGCTTTTTTTAAAGAACTATCTTGAAAGAATTGGATTTATTATGGAGCATGAGCTTGCCGGCGCCGCTGTCAAACGGTTTGGTAAGGCCGAGAAAGCGCACAAAGCAACGGAAAACCTGAAGGCACTTTTGATGAATCTTGGAGAGAAGCTGCGCACCGCTGAAACCGGGCAAGTCCGATTTTCCATTGAGAGGATCAGTGGATTTATCAACGATGCGCTCAAGGCAATTGAAACTCACCAGGTAATAAACAGCATGCTTCAAGAGTGTGAAAGGGCGTATATCTTTCAAATCCCCATCCATTGTGCTGCACAGATAAGAATGGCTGAAATATCTATCATGCTTCGGGATGAATCCGGGGAGGGGCACGACGGCGAAAAGGATGTGACCGGGGTGCAGGTTTTTCTCGATCTGGATTCACTGGGTCCCCTTCTTGTGAAAACAGACATGGATGCAGTGACTCGCAGTATTGAGTGCCGTATTATTTGTGACAGTGGTGACGTCTCGCATTTTATAGCCCCTTTCCTCCATGAACTGGACGAAGGTTTGACACAGGCCACCGGCTACAGCGTCAAGGAACTGACATGCAGTGTTGGCAATGTCGAGATGGAAAAAAGTGATGTAGTGGCAGGGTACATGGACTCATTAAAAATAGACGTCGTCGATGTGATGGTATAAGGAGTCGAGGCAGTGACTGTAATGAAAGATTCAGATATATCTGTTGCCGCGGCGATAGAATATGACAGCGGCCGTGACCAGGCGCCGCGGCTTACCGCGAAAGGGCGGGGTGCAATCGCCGAAAAAATTATCGAACTGGCGCGGAAGCATAAGGTGCCTATTCGGAAGGATCCATCGCTGGTGGAAATCCTCAGTCGTCTCGATATTGATCAAGAAATCCCACCGGAATTGTATCGAGCCGTGGCGGAGATCTTTGCCTTTCTTTATGAAATGAACGAGAAACACAGGGATTTGGGTCTTCGTTCCTGAGGCGGCAATTTTTTCCCAGAACAAAATTGCCCATGCCGGTATCCGTTACTTATTCGACGGGGGGGTGGCTCAGTGTAGGTGCGACGGAGCCATGTGTGTTTGTGTGAACGGCAGCCGGTCCTCGATACGTCCTGGGGTTCATTTTTTTTCTAATCCGTTGTAATAACATGTGTTGTTGAGAATTATCCTGTCGCCCGGTCCCTCAAATTATTCCCCGCCTTTTTCCATTTTTTGGAAGAATCGATATGCTGTGCTTTCTGGCATACCGTTTGCTTGCCATGTAACTGAGAGAGAAAGAGGTACTGCATATGATGATAGAAAGTATGGGGGCTATCACTACTGAGTGTGTCAGGCAGACTGAACAGCTTGACTGTGCCATGCACAATATTGCCAATGTGGATACCACCGGATTCAAGGCTGCCATGATGTTTTTTATGAAGGACGGTGCGACACGGTCCGGAGAGGGAAAGCCCATCTTTATCAATGATTTTTCGCAGGGAATACTTAAGCGTACGGGAAATAAGCTGGATATGGCTATTCAGGGTGAAGGTTTTTTCGCAGTGGAAACGGAAGACGGGTTCGGTTATACGCGGGATGGTCGGTTCCTTTTGAACAATGATGGAGAACTGGTTACCCAGGGTGGACGCTTTGTGATGGGTAAGTCGGGCAAGATCACCATTGCCGGAAGCGACGTGCAGATCAATGAAAAAGGGGTCATCATGGTTGACGGTGTCGAGGTCGATACGATCAAAGTATCGATATTCGAACAATCAAATAAGTTGGTGAGGGGTGAAGGAGGGCTCTTTTTTGATCCCGATGAAACTGCCGGTACTCGGGAGGCCGACGATGCGGCGGTTATTTCGGGAAGCCTGGAGCTTTCCAATGTGCACCCCATACAGGAGATGGTGAAACTGATCGATATTCACCGTACGTTCGAGTCTTATCAGAAAACGATGCAGACACTGCAGGAGCAGGACAAGCTTTCGACAACAAGTATCGGGAAAGTATAAAAATAACAGTTTTTAAGGTAAGTCGAGGAGGATGTTCATGATACGTGCACTGTGGACGGCCGCCACCGGGATGGAGGCGCAGCAGATAAGCCAGGATGTGATTGCAAATAATCTGGCCAATATTAATACAGTGGGATTCAAAAAGGCGCGGGCCGATTTTCAGGATCTCATGTATCAGGTCTATTCGAAGGCAGGAGTGGAAACAACGTCGGGAAGTCAGCTGCCCGTGGGAATTGAAATCGGTATGGGAGTCAAGCCCATTGCGGTGCAGAAGATGTTCTCTCAGGGCGATTACCAGCAGACAGACAGTGACTTTGACATTGCAATAGAAGGTGACGGTTTTTTTCAGATCGATCAAAACGGCCGGACATTGTATACCCGCAATGGAAGTTTTAAGGTGAATAATGAAGGGTATTTATGTAATTCCGAAGGGTTCCGTCTTATTCCCGAAATTGCGGTTCCCCCCGAGACGGTTCATTTCAATGTAGACAGCGGCGGTACATGGACGGCTGTCGATGAGACCGGTTCCCAGCTTGCCACCGGAAGAATAGAACTGGCAAAGTTCCTCAATCCCGCCGGTTTGAGCAGCCTCGGACGGGGGTTGTTTGATGTCACCGAGGGATCCGGTGAAGCGATTACCGGCTATGCCGGCGAAAGTGGTATGGGAACAGTTTCACAGCATTTTCTTGAAATGGCCAATGTCAATGTGGTGGATGAGATGGTGAAAATGATCGTGGGACAGCGTGCCTATGAGACAAATTCAAAGGCGATTCAGACGGCTGATTCCATGCTCCAGATGATCAATAATTTAAAGAGGTAGTGAGATGATGAAGGGGCTCGGTCGATTTTTTCCGACAGTGCTTGCAGCAGGGGCGTGTCTCTTGGTAGGTCTTTCCATGTCAGCACACGCCTCTGATGTGAAATTGCAGAGTGCCGCCATTGAAAAAATAGTGATTGACTATATCGAGCAGCACATGCCCTGGCCCCGCGGTTCTGTGCGTATTGAATTCATGTCACGGATACATGATGTGATGCTGGAGGGCGACGAAATTAACTGTCGTGTTGAGAGTGGCAGGAACGAAGATTATATCGGGCATGCCTCATTCGGCGTCAGATTTTATAATGGCGGTTATTTTCTCAGGGAGCAGCCTGTGCGGGTACGTATAGAGGTGCTGAGAAATTTTGTTGTGGCCGGTAGATATCTCAGCCGCGGAACCACGCTCGGCCCCGGCGATGTTACCACTGTGTCCAGATGGGTTGATCGGACGATTCGCGACGTTCTCACCCATCCGGACGAAGTGATAGGCAAAGTGCTGAGAACCAGTGTACGTAAAAACTTTGAAATAAAAGACAATATGCTTCGAAATCCTCTGTTGGTGAAAACTGGAGAACTGGTACGGATTGTGCTTATGAAAGGTGCATTGCATATGGCAACAATTGGCATATCGGAACAGAACGGTGCCATAGGAGACATCATCAAGGTAAAAAATGCCTCATCCAATAAAAGTGTGTATGCCCGCGTGGTGGATGAATCAGTGGTGAGGGTGGATTTCCGATGAAAAAGCAAATAGTTTCGATAATTTTGAGTATGCTCTTTGTTGTGTCTTTTTCCGGATGTGTCACCACAGAGGAATCGATAAAAGCAGATGCCGGGCCGATGCGGATACATGTGCCGGCGCCGGCACCACGACCGGCGGGCACTATATGGCCGGGGGAGCAGAGGCAGAATCTATTTTTTGTGGACAGTAAGGCAAAATTTGCCGGTGATGTAATTACCGTGGTGATCAACGAGAATTCCAGCGGGGAGAACAGTGCCGATACGAAGACTTCGAAAAATACGAGTCATTCGGCGGGGATTTCCGGAATGACCCAGGCCTTCCCGGACAAACGGTTACTTGCAAAGTATGAACTGGGAGGGTCGTCGACCAGTCTGTTATCCGGATCAGGAAATACCAGCAGAGACGGAAAGTTAAGCGCGGTCGTCACCGCCAGTGTTACGGAAGTGCTTGCGAATGGGAACTTGGTGATTGAGGGTAAAAGATTTTTGATGGTGAATGAAGAAGAGCAATACATCGTTATATCGGGTGTGGTCAGGCCTGACGATGTGTCTGATGATAACATCGTATCATCCCAGCATATAGCCGATGCCAGAATCGTGTATACGGGGCAGGGCGTTATCAATGACAAGATGCACCCCGGATGGATGACCCGTGTTCTCGATTGGGTATGGCCTTTTTAGAAGGAAGTACTATATGAAAAAGCATTATGTGGGAAGAACTGTGGCGGCGCTTGTGCTGGTGTTTATTCTCTGTTCTTATTCCTGGGCGGCCAGGATCAAAGATATTGCCAGTATTGGCGGGGTAAGGGACAATCAGCTTATAGGGTACGGTCTGGTGGTGGGGCTTGATGGAAGCGGTGACAGTGTGAAAAACGGGTTTACTGATCAGACCCTTTCCAATCTTTTAAGCAGACAGGGACTCTCCATGAGGGATAAGGCGCTGAAATCGGACAATATTGCCTCAGTGATGGTAACTGCACTGCTGCCGCCGTTTGCAAAGATAGGCGCCGCCATCGACGTAATGGTGTCATCAATCGGAGATGCCAGCAGTCTTCTGGGGGGGACACTGCTGATGACTCCTTTGAGAGGTGCCGATGGAAAGATCTACGCGGTGGCGCAAGGACCGGTAACGGTAGGAGGATTTTCCGCGGGAGGCGCAAGCGGAAAAGTGAGTAAGAATCATACCACTGCCGGTTCAGTGCCGAATGGCGGTTTGGTGGAACGGGAACTTCACTATGCCTTTGATGAGACCAGAAACTTTATGATTAACCTTCATCGTCCCGATTTTACTACATGTACGCGGCTTGCGAAGATGCTCAATAAGAAAATGAGCGGCATCGAGGCGCATATTGCCGATTCAGGCACTGTTGCGGTACGTACAAAGGATACTTTCGAGGGGAATATGATTGCGCTGGTGTCTGCAATTGAATCCCTGGACATTCCAGTCGATTCCGTGGCAAGGGTGGTGCTCAATGAAAAAACGGGTACCGTGGTCATTGGTGAAAAAGTCCGTATTTCAACAATCGCTATCGCCCATGGGAACCTGAGCATTCAGATCAAGGAACAGCAGCAGGTATCACAACCTCTTCCCTTTGCCCCGGGGGGAGGGCGGGCCGGTGCCGAACCTACACAGGTTAATGGTGCGACGATTGCACCAGGTGGCAACACGGTGGTTACAACTGATACCTCCGTCAATATTATGGAAGAGAAAAAGAAGCTGATGGTGGTTCCCGAAGGGGTTACCATTCAGGATGTCGTGAGTGCGCTGAACGCCATTGGTGTTTCACCGAGGGACTTGATCATCATACTTCAGGCGATTAAAGCTGCAGGAGCGCTTCAAGCTGATCTGGTAATTATGTAGAGGAAGGAGAGAAGAAATGGATCCTGTATCTCTGAACATTTTGGAATTACAAGGAGGTGCCACGGTTTCCGGGACAAAGAATGAAAAAAATGATGCACATCTAAAAAAGATCTGTGCCGACTTTGAATCAATATTCATTTACCAGCTGTTGGAAACGATGAGAAAAACCATTCCTGAAGGGGGGTATTTGTCGAATCAGGACTCACCGTGGAAAGATACCTGTATGGTGCTTTTCGATCAGAAGGTGGCAGAGGCCCTGGCTTCCAGGGGATCTGGGCTGGGATTGCAGAAAATTATTTATGACCAGGTAAAAAAAGACGAAAAAGTTGATGACGTGGGGTAAAGTTTTATTGATAATTGCCGATAAGATAGTAAACTACCGTTTAGGAGATCATGACCTATGAAGGTGTCAGAGACCAGGAACCAGGCCAGCGAATTGATTCAGCAGTACAAGATAAACGAAAAAGCGGCCTCCGGTCATGAAAAGCGGGTATCCGGGAAAGCCGCTCAGGAAGAAAGGGTAAGCCTTTCGGAAAGAGCAAGGGATATCAATCAGGTAAAAACGGTTATTGCAGAGCTGCCCGAGGTGCGGGAAGAAAAGGTGATGGAGTTGAAACACCGGATCGATGAAGGAACGTACCGTGTGGACAGTGGAAAAGTAGCCGACAAAATGATTGAAGCATCCCTGCTGGATATTTTTGCGTAGCGCCACATCGTATCCTTTCTGCGGTTTTTACTGTCCTGCGGCACATGACGCGTGGTGCCCTTTCGGGTGTGCACGTTGAAGGGATGTGTTTGCCGTGAATCTCATAGAAGAAGCCTGTAGTGATGCGGAAATCGGTGGTGAGTTGGAAGGGTTCTATGATTCACTTACGAGTGTTCTACAGCAGGAAGTTAGGCTCTACCATGAACTGACCGAGGTATTTTCCCGGGAACGAGAAGTACTGACGCATTTTTCCGCCGATGAGCTCTCCGAAAGCAATTCAAGAAAAGAAACCACCATCCTGAAGGTAAAAATGCTCGGTGAGGTGAGAATGAAACTTGTGGGAAAGATTTCGAATCTCATCGGTATTGCCGTGTGTGATTGCGATATGTCTGCGCTGATTGCCCATGCAGGCGAGAATCAGCGGCAGACATTGCGGGATTTACAGGAAACGCTGGGCCGTCTGTTCAAGGAAATGCAGAATATGAACGAGCGGAACAAGATACTTCTCGATTCGTCCATTCTTTACGTACAGCGATCAATTGATTTTATTACCCATCTTATGGCCCCCTCTTCGGTCTATGGCATGAGCGGCGAACTTAAGGCCGGTGCATCTGTGGGCAGCATTCTCTGCCGGAAAGGGTAAGCGATGTCAAGTATCAATGTAATGAACATTGCAAAAACAAGTCTTTTAACCCATCAGACAGCCATTGATTTAACAGGTGCGAATGTCGCCAATGTGAATACGACCGGGTATACACAGCAAAGAGCAATGTTGAGTTCACTGGCCAGTACCGGCATAGGTGTCACACAAACCCAGACGGGTGTGCAGATAGATGCGATAGAACGCGTGTACGATCGTTTCCTCGAGTCGCAAATTACCGGAGCTACCAGTGATCTTGGGTACAGCGAAACTTTATGGGGAGAGCTGGAAAAGGTGGAAATGATTTTTAACGAAAGTCTGGACGGGGGCATTGCCGATATGCTTAACCGTTTCTGGGGTGGGTGGGAAGATCTTTCCACCAATCCTTCCGGCCAGGCGGAGCGGGTTGCGCTCGTGTCGATATCGGAAAGTCTTGCCTCGATTCTCCGCTCTTCAGGGCAAGAACTGGTTGATTTGCAGGGAGACATCAACCTGCAGCTTTCGGACATGGTGATACAGGTAAACAGTGCGATCAATGCCGTTGCCGATCTCAATATGAAAATTATGGAAGGTATGTCCCAGCAGGGGAATGTCAATGATCTGCTGGATAAAAGGACGGATGCGCTCAACAGGCTTGCTGACTTTATCAACTTCAATGCTCTTGAGGATAGTAGCGGCGCCGTTAACATTTCCCTCGCGAACGGCACCCCGCTGGTGACCGAAGGTATGGTGTGGCATCTGGAGATGCGCACCGATGAAGAGGATTCATTTTTGTTGAATATCGCTGTAGAGGGTACGGGAACGGACAACAGCGGTACTGGTACGATCACGGGTGGTAAAATCGCAGCCTTGCTTGACATGCGGGATGAAATAATAGGCGGGGATGAGGGATATCTCAGCCGTCTTGATGCCTTTGTTGCCGCGTTTGTGGAGGGAGTAAATGACATTCACCGCTCAGGATACGATATCTATAAAAATGGGGGAGGGGATTTTTTTTCTTGCGAAGCCCAGTCTCCCGGGCAGAGTGCCCCATCGCTTCTTAACATCAGACTGAGTGATACCATTGCGTCCGATATGATGAGAATCGCTGCATCGGAAACGGTCAATGGCGACGGTGCCAATGCGTTGGCAATGGGCGCCTTGAAAGATGTTGTTGCTGCAATTGGTGAAGAGAACGGGACCATTAACGACCACTATGCGGCGTTTGTATCACGCCTGGGTCAGGATGTGGCTGACAGTGAACGTACCTATTCGCATCAGGAAAGTCTTATGAATCAGATGAAAAACAAGCAACAGGAAATGTCGGGAGTGTCCATAGACGAAGAGATGATGAATCTTATCAAGTTTCAAATGGGATATCAATCGGCGGCGCGACTTTGTACCGTGGCGGAAGAGATGCTGGATATTCTTATGGGGCTGGCGCGATAGCATGTGGAACAACTTGTTATGAAAGAAAAGGGGGCTGACTATGTCGATGCGGGTTACTGAAATGATGAAATTCAACACGATGACCGCCAATTTGTCGACTCTTCAGAGTGAATATACATCGCTGATGGAAAAAATGGCAACACAAAAAGCCATAAATAAACCTTCCGATGATCCTTTGGGTATGAGCCTGATTATGAACTACCGTAGCAGCCAGGCCGCGGTGGAAAAATACCAGAGTAATATCGAGAGTGCCAATGCCTGGATTACCGTGACGGAATCGACGCTGAATTCTGTGAACGATCTTATTGTGCATGCACGGGAAATTGCACTTTCTCAGGCGACCGGGACGGCAACGGCGGAAACGAGAAGTTACAATGCGGAGACGGTGAATCAGCTCATCGAAGAGTTGCAATCTCTGGCCAATACAAAGTACGGTGGTTCATATATTTTTTCTGGTACGAAGACGAAGACACTGCCATTTGTTACAGAAGGTTCATCGTTGAGTCGTCTCAGCGAGCCCTATCAGGCAAAAGGGAACAGCTTTAACGGCGTCCTTGAGGTGTCGGGCAATTACAGCGGCGACGCCAATAAAACCTATGTGGTAAAGGTTGTGGGAGAAGCGTCAACGCCGGGCTACTATGAATATGAAGTTTCGGAGGACGGTGGTCACACATGGTTTTCAGATTCTCTTGATAATTTGACCGTGGGAACCGCCGTCAATATAGGGAATGAAGGTGTGCAACTGACGATGACAGCAATAACCGATCCGCCGGAGGCCGGTGATATTATGTATGTCGATGCCTTTGCTCCCGGCTACTACGAAGGAAACGGGGAAAAATTGGCGCTTGCAATCGGGAAGGGGGTTTCTTTTGAATATTCCATTTCTGGAGAGGAGGTTTTTACGGCGGCAGGGGGAGGGACGGTCGATCTTTTTGATTCACTGACGAGTTTGAAAGAGGCACTACAAAGTAATGACCCCGATGCAATCAGCGCCGAGTTGGATCGACTTGAGGCATCAACCATTCAGATCAACAAAAATGTTGCCAGATGCGGAACACAGATGAACAGACTGGAGATTGCCACCGACAATCTTTCAAATCTGAAGCTTAAAATAACTGAATTGCTCTCCAGCAAAGAGGACGTGGATATTACAGAACTGGTAACCGAGCTTTCCATGAAAGAGATTACGCTTCAGGCGTCCTATCAGATGGCGTCAACGATAGGAAACATCTCATTACTCGAGTTTCTGAAGTGAGTATGCAATGCTGGTACTGACGAGAAAAGGCGGAGAAGCGATTAGAATTGGAGACTCCATCAAGATATTGATGCTCGACGTAAGGGGAACCCAAGTGAAGATCGGGATAGAAGCACCGGAAGATGTGGCTGTCTATAGGGAGGAACTGTTTTCTGTCGTGGAGGCGGAAAATGCCTCAGCCGCATCCTCGGGGAGTGATTCGAATGCAAATTTAAGTGCCCTTTGGGATGTCTTGCATAAAGAGGAGGAAATGTAACCCGTGATGGACCCTATGGAGCGATTTACAGATGGGAACGAGGGGTCCGAGCCTCGAATAATCCGGATGAAAAGAGGAATTCTTGGTTTCGAAAGACTTACACAGTTTGTCTTTCAGCCCCAGGAAGAAACGGCCCCTTTCCGGCAAATGCGCGCTATTGAGGATGGGACGACATTTGTGGTGATTGATCCCTTTATAGTCAAGCCGGACTATCAGCCGGTTATTCCGGACAAGGATGTGCGCTTGTTGGAAATTGAGGACGCATCCGATGTAATTGTGATGAACATTGTCACCATTCACCGAATCCCTCTCGGTGCCACGATCAATCTCAGGGCGCCGCTGATTGTAAATACAAAAAGTGGATTGGCCGTACAGGTTGTTCTTGAGGATGACACATACCCCCTCCGCTTCCCGTTGGGGAAAAAGAATCAAACTACAATAGAGCCATGAATGCGACGGTGGATGCTGTGATACAGGAAAGGATGGTTAGATCCGGTCGTTGAAAATGAGACCCATCAGTTCCTCCATTTTGACATGCAGGCGCTGGAGCTCTTCTGCAGGCATTTCCCGAATCACTTCTCCCGTTTCTTTATCCTTGACGACAACGGAAATACGCTCACTGTTGGTCCCGTAAGTCGAAAAGGATATGTTGATGTTCATGCTGTCCAAGCTTTCCTGGATCATTGAGGTCATTTTTTTAACGGTTTCACCGGAAGGAGCGCTCTGTTCTTCTTTTTCTCTGCACTCGTCGGGTGGGCGATTTACACCACCTGGAATGGTGCTTGGCGAGAGGGACTCTGCCATTGCAGCTACCTCGAGAGCCCTTTTGTCTGTAACGGTTTCCATGTCATCAACAGCCTTTCTTTGTGATTTGGGTCCCGTGCTGTACAGCACGGGACCGTGTTAACACCTGTGCCAAGGTGCCATCGCACCGGGAAACGCCCGAATCAACACGAATAGCTCTCGTAAGAAGAACGCTCCCACTCTGTACGATACTAATATCGGCCATTATGACAAATACTTTAATTATTTTGATCAAAGGGAAAACAATGCACCATGAGTTTTTTGATTCATTCCAAGTCATGTTTTCCGTACACAGCAAGAGCACGCTGCCTTAGGCTGAAGGGAGATCTTGCGTAAAAACGATTCTAACCCTGCGCCTGTACCGGAACAATGACAATGTTGACTCGTCTGTTCATCGCAGCGCTGGAAGAGATAGGCATCGTTTCTCCAAAGCCCACGGCTTGAATTCTCGCTTGGTGCACTCCCCTTTGAACAAGTGCGTTTTTTACCGCTTCCGCCCTTCGCTCCGAAAGTTTCTGATTATACTCCTCGGAACCCGATGCGTCCGTGTGACCTTCGACTTGAATCACCGTTTCAGGATACTGGTTCAGTACCCGCGCCACGCCGTCAAGCTGAGAGAGAGCGCCCGCTTTTATAGCCGCGGAATCGAAGTCAAACATTACATCGCCCTTGAAGGTGGCCGTCAACACATCGCGTGTGCGCGCGATGGACATGGCATCCGACTGCGCCGCTACGGTCTGGAGTTGCCCCTCCTGCTGATCCATGTAATTGCCGATTTGATGACCGGCGATGCCTCCCACCACTGCGCCGATAGCCGCACCCCAGAGCGTGCCGGCGGTATTGCGTCCGATTGCCTGGCCAAGACCTGCGCCCGCTGCTGCTCCTATGGCGACGCCTCCTGCAGTTCCCTTTTGCGTTCTTGTTTCCATTGCGGTACAGGCCGTGAGGCACAGCAGGGCCATAAGGCAGACAGCAACGATTACTGTTCGACGAGTTGTTGAGTTCATTGTGGTATATTCCTCCTCCGGACGGTTCGCTACGGCATGTAACTCTTTGCAGGACCGCCACTGCGTGTTACTGCCGATTCTAACCATCCATATGAGATAAGTCAACAGCAGTTAGAGGTATCGGGGTGAGTTTTCCTTCCGGTTGTGAGCACATTCACAGAGGCTGCTGCCGTCAAACATTGAAAATCCATGTACGGAAAGAGGGGGCGCTTGTTTTTACCGGGCGATCTGTGCTATTATTAGCTCACATTGAAAATACATTTTACCATATTCATTATTCCTTCCACAGCGACTGCCGAACATGCTGTAGAGGGCATCCATGTAATCTCGTAATTCCAAATCCCGGCTTCAGGGGTTTTCATATTTGTGAAGGAGGATATATATGTGTAACAAGGTTGTAGCAGGACTGGCGGTATGGGGAATGATAACGGCGTTGTCGCTCACGGCTCAGGCACGGACAGGCGCGGAAGCGACGGAAGCGCCGCAATGGAAAGTGCGGGCTGAACTCTCCTATACCAGCAGTTCAGGCAATACCGACAGTGAAACGTTGGCGGGAAAACTTGCATTAAAGAGGGAGGAGATCCGTAATCGCTATTACTTCAATGGCTCCGTATTCAGGACGGAGAACGATAATGACGAAACAGCGAATAAATGGGGAACAGAAGGCCGCTACGAACGGGTAATTCATGAACGCCTGTTCGGTTTTGGTGACGCCTATTATATCAGAGATAAATTTTCAGGTTACAGGTACCGCTACGGTTTCGGACCCGGTGTGGGGTACGATATCGTATCAACAGATGCTCAATCGCTGAAGAGTCGGATTTCTCTAATCTATTCCTATGACAGATACTCCGAAGGAACCGAAAAATCGAATGATTATCTCGCCGGTAAGGTTGACATTAACTACGAGTGGCATATTATGGAACATCTTATTTTCAGAGAAGATGCCTATTATCACGTCTCTTTCGATGACAGCGACGTGTACTTTCTTAATTCCGAAACTGCGCTTGAGGTAAAGATCAACGATGCAGTTTCTCTGGGGTTAAGTTATATTATTGCCTATCAGAACAAACCTCCCTCACCGGAGATCGATGATACTGACAGGATCTTTTTGACGTCCCTGATAATTGATTTCTAATGTGACACGGGTGATTCGAATGGGCGAATCACCCGCGTATGAATCTTCAGGTGTTAACCGGGATTGCTTCTTTTTGCTGTTTCTTCATCTCTCAGCCCCCTGCGAAGCGCGTTTCCCATAGCCTGTTGACTGTATTTCTTGCGATATCACTCATCCACCGGAGGACGGCCGATATCATAGACGTACATCCGATTCCAGGTAGGGCTTATCAAAATTTCATTGATGCAGACATGCTTGGGAAGCCGTGCTACGAAGAGGATTGTTTCTCCCAGATCCTCCGACTTAAGCATTTTTGCCTTGACGTCGGCACTGAGGGCGTCGGGTCTGCGGTCGATTATCGGTGTCCAGACTTCGCCTGGACATATTGCACAGGCCCTGATCCCGTGGATGCATTCTTCAATGTTAATGCTCGCATTCATTGCCACGATGCCGTGTTTTGCCGCACTGTAGGCAGGACCCGTGACGTAGGTGTCGAATCGTCCCGCCCAGGAGGCGACATTGATGATCAGTCCGTCCTGCTGTGCCCTCATAAGAGGAATGACCGCCGACGCACAATAAAAAGCGCCGTTCAGATTAACTTGAATGACCTCTTCCCACTTTTCGGGTGTCACCACGCCCCAGTGTCGCTCTGTCACGTTTGTTCCTGCGTTGTTGACCAGAATGTCAAGCCTGCCGTATCGTTCGTGAATGCGATCGACTGCCGCCTGTACGGCAACGGCATCGGAAACATCCAACAGTTCAACAGTGGACTCGCCGCCCGATTTTCTTATCAGTTCCTCTGTTTCGAGAAGAGGTTCCTTGCGGCGTCCCGACAGTATAACCCGGGCTCCTTCCTTTGCAAGCGCAACTGCTCCGGCCTGCCCTATACCGGTGCCCGCACCGGTGACCCATGCGACTTTATTTTCCAGTAGTACGAGCATACATCCTCCTTTTTGTCGATTTTATAATTATTCTAGGTAGGCGAAACGGTAGGGTATTGTCAAGAAAACAAAGAAATTTGTGTCGCGGTTTTCTGCATTGCCTCTTCCCGTTTGCGCCGCCTATCCTGCGTTATCGTGGCGCTATCGCTTTGTGAGGCGCGTGACTTCCTGCAATACTCGTAAAGATTTCGGTTCCTTGCCTAGAATATGGCGAATCAGGGGAACAAGGAGCATGCGGCTTTCTCGCAGGACCTGTTCGGTAAACACGAGTCTCCTGATTTTTTCGAGTGCCATGGTTTTTCCCGTAATCAATGTCATGGCGGTTCCTGGTGAAAGAGAGAGGCGAGATGTGGTAACCGGCGTGCATCCAGTGCATCGAATACCCCCATCTTCGAAGCTGAAGGAAAATTCCTTGATACGATCAATCGGCGTTTTACATGTAAGACATAATTCCAGTGCCGGTTCATAGCCTGAAATGCACAGCAGGCGAAGCTCGAAAAGCCTCAGGATCGATTCCGACAGGGGACCTGTTTCCAGAAGTTGAAGGAAATCACGCAGGTGAAAAAAAAGAGATCGGCTTTCTGCGCCTTCTTCGGAAAAGAGATCCACCAAGTCAACAAAATAAGAGGCGTAAAGGGTTTTCTCCAGATCTTGTCTTATTTTTGGATAGTGGTTGGTAACGTTGCAATCCTCGATAAGGCAAAGACCCTCCGGTTTCCGTCTTGAAAAAAGAATGGATGAAAAAGAGAAGGGTTCAATGGCGTTTGCGAAACGCTTCCGGCTTCTTCGGGCGCCTTTGGCGATACCTTTTAGCTTTCCCGCTTCATCGGTAAGAATTGTGACAATTCTGTCGGATTCACCATAATCTTTGAAATTCAGAACGAAACCGTTCGCCTTGTGTGTATGTTTTGCTATCATGTGACGAGTTTGATAAATATTGTCGCAAGACCGAGAAAGGAAAAAAAACCGAAGGCATCGGTAAATGCCGTAATAAAGATATGCGATCCCAGTGCAGGATCGAGTCGAAACCACTTGAGCGCCAGGGGGACCAAGACGCCGATCAGTGTGCCTGCAAACACGTTAATGATCATAGCCAATCCAAGGACGGCACCCAATATGGGGATGCCTTTCCAAAAGTATGCGATGACGCCGATTACAAGGCCGATGGCCACGCCGTTGGTAATTCCCACCAGAATCTGTCGGTAAAGTGCCTTTTTGGCATTGTCGAATGTGATTTCTCCGAGTGCCATCCCCCGTACAATCAGCGTCAGGGTTTGACTCCCCGCATTGCCCCCCAGACCGGCAACAACAGGCATGAATACTGCCAGAGCCACCATTGCAGTGATGGTATCTTCAAAAAAACCGATGACCAGTACCGATACGAGTGCCGTCAACAGATTCAGATAGAGCCAGGGGAGCCGCTTTTTCACCGATTCCAGAGGGTTGTTAAAGACGGTATCATCTTCGTCAAGGCCGGCGATTCGATAGATGTCTTCCGAGGTTTCTTCCTCCATGACGTCGATAATATCATCGATGGTAATTCTTCCCAACAGATGCTGTTCGTGGTCGACCACAGGGAGGGAGACAAGATCGTATTTTTCAAACATGCGGGCGACCTGTTCCTGATCCAGATCCGGATTTACACTGGGAATTGATGTGTCAATCGCGCCGATGATAGGGCTGAATCGCTTGGCCGTGATAAGCCGTTGCAGAGGGACCACACCGATAAGTTTATCTCCCTTGTCGACAATAAAAATATTATAAATGTTTTCTATGTCGTCTTTTGCATCGACCACGGCCTTGAAAGCATCATTGATCGTTGCCTCAGCCTTTACAGACACCAGCTCCGATTGCATGATACCGCCGGCCGTGTCATCATCGTACTTGAGCAGCTCTTTGACTTCATCGGACTCTTCCGGCTCTATACCTTCAAGGACTTTTTTTGCCTGATCTTCAGTCAGCTCGGCAATAAAGTCGGCGGCATCATCGGAATCCATTTCATCAATGATCTCGGTTAATTTCTTATCTGAAAGATCTTCAATAATCTGTTCGCGTGACAGATCGCTCAGTTCAAGAATAACGTCGGAGGCCTTATCCACATCGAGGAGAGAAAAAAGGTGTATTTTTTCCTGATCGTCCAGATTATCAATCAGATCGGCGATATCGGCCGGATGCAACTTGGAGAAAAGATCGATGATATCAAACTCCCGATTGAGATTGATCAGCTCTTTCAGGTGATTGAGGTGTTTTATTTCTTCTTCACGCAGTCTCATTGAGAACACCACTCGGTCAATGTTGATACACAGAATCACTCTCCGCGCTGATCACGATGGGAGAGAAATACGAAAAAAGGAAACTATCACGCTCGATTAAATTTCTCAAGAAGAACATTCGCCCGGAACGTGCGAGAAAAAGCTGGTATGTACAGTTTACACGATGTATCGGTCGAACTATTCGACAATGGTACTGAAATTATTACGAATCAGTGCAATATTTAACCTCTCCCCCGACAATGGTCATACATGCCCGTCCCCGAAGCGTCATGCCATCGAATGGGCAGTTTCTGCTCTTTGAGCGGAAGTGCCTTGTATCCACAGTCCACAGGGCTTCGGGATCGATTATTGTCACATCCGCAGGAAAGGCTTTTCGAAGCGATCCGCCGGGAATTCCAAGTATCCGGGCGGGGTTGACGCTCATTTTTTCGACAAGCTGGGTCATGGTAAGTGTGTGTTCCTCGACCAGCGCGAGCGAAAGTCCAAGAGATGTTTCAAGGCCGATGAGCCCTGTCGCGGCATAATCGAATTCCACATCCTTCTCGATTGATGAATGGGGTGCGTGGTCGCTTGCAATTGCATCAATGGTCCCGTCGGCGAGTCCTTTTTTTATTGCTTTCAAGTCACGGTGGGTTCTCAACGGTGGATATACTTTCAGGCTGGTAGAGAACGATCGAAGTTTCTCTTCGGTAAGTGTAAAATAATGGGGAGCTGTTTCAGCCGTTACTCGAATTCCCGACGATTTGGCAGTGCGTATCGCATCGACTGAACCCTCGGTACTTACATGGGCGATGTGAACGGAGGTGCCGGTAAAGCGGGCAAGGATAATATCTCTGACAATCATAATCTCTTCGGCGATATCTGGACTACCGGAAAGGCCGAGTTCGGTAGAAACAAATCCCTCGTTCATTACCCCTCCCTGTGCAAGTCCCTTGTCTTCACAGTGTGATATCACCGGTATCTTGAGAGAATGGGCATATTCAAGGGCGCTTCTCATGAGGCCACTGTCGGTAACGGGCATGCCGTCATCGGAGATACCGACAGCTCCGGCGTTTTTCAGATCCGCAAATTCCGTCAGGACCTTTCCGTCGAGGTTTTTACTCAGGGCGGCAATGGGGTATATTCTTGCGTACCCGGCTCGTGAAGCTTCTTTGAGGATAAACTCGGTAACTGAGCGGTTGTCATTGACGGGTTCGGTGTTGGCCATACAGGCAACGGCAGTAAATCCTCCCGCAACGGCAGCTTCTGCTCCCGAACGGATTGTTTCCTTGTACTCGAACCCGGGTTCCCGCAGGTGTGTATGTATGTCGATCAAACCCGGCACGATCATTTTCCCTGTGAGATTGTATGTGATGGCGCCCTTTCCTTTTACGACAGAAGGCGATATGGTGTGTTCGATCTTTGATATTTTCCCGTTTTCTATAAGAATATCAGCTATGTCATCTAGATTTTGAGAAGGATCGATAATCCGTCCACCCGTCAATAAAAGTTTCATTGTCGTCCTCCTGTCAGGAGATAAAGAAGTGCCATGCGTACCGCCACACCGTTTGACACCTGTTCAAGAATAGAGGAGTGGGGACCGTCTGCAATTCCCGGCGAAATTTCGATGCCCCTGTTTATCGGCCCCGGATGCATTACCAGAACGTCCTTTTCTGCGAGTCTGATATTGTCTTCATTTAAACAGTAAAGTCCCGCATATTCTCGAATGGAGGGGAATACCATTCTTTGCTGCCGTTCAAATTGCATGCGAAGCATCATGACGACATCGGCCCCTTTAATTGCCCGGTGCATATCGGTTTCCACTTTTACGCCCAGTGTGCTGATACCACGGGGAATCAGCATAGCGGGGCCGCAGACGGTGATGCGTGCCCCCATTTTTAAGAGGCCGGCTATATTCGAACGAGCGACGCGACTGTGGGCAATATCACCGATAAGTGTAACCGAAAGCCCTTTAATCCGGCCCTTTTTTTCCCTGATGGTGAACATGTCAAGAAGCGCCTGCGTCGGATGCTCATGTGCACCGTCACCGGCGTTTATGATGGATTGTTTCAGAAGGCGGGCCAGAATATGGGGTGCGCCTGCACAGGCATGCCGAATTACGATAATGTCCGGATTCATCGATTCGAGAGTTTTTGCCGTGTCTATCAATGTTTCTCCCTTTACCACGCTGCTTGTAGAGGTGGAAATATTGATGGCATCGGCGCTCAAGCGCTTTGCAGCGATCTCAAAGGATGTCCGTGTCCTGGTGCTCGGCTCGTAGAAAAGGTTGATCACTGTGTTCCCTCGAAGTGTGGGAACCTTTTTGATGGATCGAGTTGATATTTCTCTGAGAGACGCCGCGGTATCAAGAACGAGCGTAATCTCGTCGACGGTAAAATCAGTAAGTCCCAGCACATCTTTTCTTGTAAGTTTCATAATAGTGTGTCCTTGAGTCAGCTTTCCATGACGAGCACTTCATCGCTTTCGGCTGTTTCCGAAAGATTGACGTTGATCTCTTCCCAGAGCGAAGAGGGGAGCTTTTCTCCCACATAATCGGGCCTGATGGGTAATTCTCTATGCCCCCTGTCGATCAATACGGCGAGACGAATGATTTTTGGTCTTCCGAAATCCATGAGCGCATCCATTGCCGCCCGTATAGTTCTTCCCGTAAAAATCACGTCATCGACAAGAATGACCTTCCTGTCGTCGAGGCAGCAGGGAATGTGTGTTTCTCCAAGTTTCGGCTTTCTGTCGGCCGTCATGACATCATCACGGTAAAGGGTAATGTCCAGGATGCCCAAGGGCACCTCTTTCCCCTCAATCCTGGAAATGCCATCTGCAATTCGCTTGGCGAGAAATATTCCCCCCGACCTGATGCCTATGAGAATAAGATCGGTGATTCCTTTATGATCTTCAAGGATTTCATAGGCGATTCTCATTATGGACCGTTCAATTCCTTCCGCATCCATGACTGTTCTTTTTTTCATGTTGTCCATGCGCTGTTTTCCCCCCTGGCCGCTGTATCGCGCGTATCCCCTTCAGTATGCCGACAGGCGCTGCAAAATATCAAAAAAAAACCTTCCCAGCAACCGATGAGAAGGCCTTACACACGCATATTCCCCGAGACAAATTCTCACTATTTTTCCCCTCCGGGTTGTAAAAGTATAGTGTGGAAATTTATATCAGCGCCGCGATACCCTGTCAAGATCTTAGTGAATGATGCCGGCGATCCTGTTCCACCTGACGGAATGATCGATCCTGTTCCATGACCAATAGATCATAAATGCCTTTCCCCGGACATCTTCCATTTTGACAAATCCCCAAAACCTGCTGTCATAACTTTGGTCGCGGTTATCTCCCATAACGAATATATGATCCTCCGGCACGGTAACGGGACCGAAATTATCTCTCGGCTGAAGAGATCGGGGCTGAATCAGCGTATCCTTATACACCCCGAAGGTGTCGCTGTAGATTTCACCGTTGAGGAAAATTTGTTTGTCCCTTATTTCTATGGTATCCCCTCCCAGGGCTATTACCCGCTTAATAAAGTCCTTGCTTCTGTCTACGGGATAGATAAATACCACAACGTCACCGTGTTTCGGCGCACTTACGGGAATCAGTGTTTTTCTGATCAACGGAATTTTAATGCCGTAAATAAATTTATTGACAAGAATATGATCCCCGATAAGCAGTGTCTCTTTCATCGATCCTGAAGGAATTTTAAAGGCCTGAACGACAAAGGTGCGGATAAAGAGGGCAATCAGAATCGCAATGATGATTGTCTTGGTGTATTCTTTTATAACTGCCTTATGACTTTCCTTCATATAATCTACCTTCAGGAATATATACGGGTTACTACAAGCACCGACATGGCGATACCCGTCGCGCCCTTGAGAAGAACAATGCCTAACCGGCCGGCTCTGATGCCGAAACGCTCTCTAAACAAGGGTTTGAGTTTTTTTCGTTCGGCCTGCTCCACCAGGAGCATTCCCCCGAATCCACCAAGGAAAAGCCCCGTTATTGTGCCCAGCCCAAGAAACACAGGGGTAAGCGCTGCCGCACCCAGAACTCCCCCCACAAGCGAGACCACCACCGATGTTTTTGAGGCGGGAATCATTCTGGCGCCTGCGATTCCGCTGAGCACGTCGATTCCCTCAACAACAAGGGTCATAATGGTCAGGAGCCCGATAAGAGGCAGGCCTATTGTTGCAAAATGTGTCACCGCTGCATAGCTAATTACATCGATCAGAATTACCAGCGTGCCGGGCAATCCGAATATCACACAGTATACGCCGAAGAACAGAAGCACGATGAACAGGGTTGTCCCTGTTGTCTCTAGGGCCGACAATGACAGGCTACCTCTTTTTCTTTGGTTTTGAAGGCCGCAGATGTTCCCATGCCAGCACCGTGGGGCTTGCGATGAATATGGACGAATAGGTTCCCACGATGATGCCCACCAGAAGGGCGAAGGCAAAATCGTGTATCACCGCGCCACCCAAAAAGAAAAGGGCCGCTACCACTAGAAGGGTTGTCAACGATGTCAGCAGCGTCCTGCTCAAAACCTGGTTGATGCTTTCGTTGACTACCTCATCGGTACTTTGCCTCTTTATACTTTTTAAATTTTCCCGAATTCTGTCATACACGACAATCGTGTCGTTAAGCGAGTATCCAATGATTGTCAGAAGCGCAGCGATGATGGGGAGCGTGAATTCCTTGTCCAGCAGCGAAAAAATACCCACCGTAATAGCGACATCGTGAATGAGGGCGATAATCGCCCCCAGGGCAAAGCGAAGCTCGAAACGCCAAGTAATATAGATCAGTATGCCCACAATGGCGTAGAGCATCGCCAGCATCCCTTTATTGCGCAGATCTTTTCCTACCTTGGGTCCCACTACCTCGACGCGCCTGATTTCAAAATCCCCGGCGCCGTAGTGTGTTGCCAGTACCTTTTCGATATCAGCTGAAAGTCCTTTTAATTCTGAACTGGATTTCTCGGTTTTGATGAGAAATTCGCCTTCCCCGTGGGTGCCGAATCGTTGTATGACACTTCCGCCGAGATCAATTTCCTTCAGCGCATCCCTGATTTCCGTGGCGGTAGTAGGTTTGGCGAACTTGATCTGCACGAGCGTGCCACCGGCAAAATCTATTCCCAGTTTGGGACCTCCGTGGAAAACAAGTGATACAACACTTATAATGATCATCGCCAGCGATACCGAGAAGGCGATTTTCATTTTACCTATAAAGTTGATGGTGGTTTCAGCCTTGATAAATTCCATCGCCTGCTCCTATATCCTGACCAGTTTGATTTTTTTGTGCCAGATGAAGTAGTCGTACACGATCCGTGTGACGAAAATAGCCGTGAACATGCTGCAGACAATACCAACACACAGCGTCACGGCGAAGCCCTTGACCGGACCTGTGCCGAACTGAAAAAGCACGACCGCGGCGATCAGCGTCGTAATGTTCGCATCAACAATAGTGATCAGGGCCTTTCCGTAGCCCGCCGAGACGGCTGCCCTGGGAGATTTGCCCAGGCGAAGTTCTTCTCTGATTCGTTCAAATATAAGCACATTTGCATCAACGGCCATACCAATGGTGAGCACAATACCTGCAATTCCCGGAAGGGTAAGCGTTGCCCTGAAGGCCGCCAATACGCCCAGAATCAGGATAATGTTGAGGACAAGCGCCATGTCGGCAATAAATCCTGAATAATTGTAGTAGATGACCATAAAGATAAGAACAACAATCATGCCTATTATAATCGACCAGAAACCCTTGTTGATGGAATCGTGTCCTAAGGACGGTCCCACCGTTCTTTGTTCCAGGATAGTAACGGGCGCCGGAAGCGCACCGGCTCTCAGGACAATTGCCAGATCGCGGGCTTCGTTCATGGTAAAACTTCCGGTAATCTGGGCGTCACCTCCCGATATGCGCTCCTGAATCACCGGCGCCGAATGAACTACGCCGTCAAGGACGATGGCAAGCCGCTTTTTTACATTATCAGCGGTGATTCTGTCGAAATCCCGGGCGCCCTGTGAATCGAACTTGATCGATACATAGGGTTCATTGAAACGGTTGCCGATGGCCACCTTGGCATCTTCAAGTGATTCCCCCGTGAGAAGGGTTTTATCCTTGAGAAGGTAGGGGGTGCGGACCCGTGCGCCTGTGTTTGGATCGATCCTGGATCCATAGGCGACCACATCGCCGGGGGGCACATTGCCTTTCAGTGCATCATCGAGACTGTGTTCGTCATCGACGAGCTTGAATTCCAGAAGCGCTGTTTTGCCGATCAGATTGATGGCTCGTTGAGGGTCCTTTACTCCGGGAAGCTGCACAAGAATTCGCCCGTGGGTCTGGGGAACAATTTCGGGTTCTGAAACTCCGAACTGATCCACACGATTTCTGATTGTTTCGAGGCTCTGCTCAAGGGCAAATTTTTTGATCGATGCCACCTGATCTGTCTGCAATGTAAGGTGTACCGTCTCTCTCCCCCCGGTAATTTTTGACGACGTTTCTGTCAATGCGGGGAACTGATCGTTCAAAACAGTTCTGAAACGATCGGACGCGTCACTGCTGGGGAGCTCCAGTGTAATGGTGGTCCCTTTAATACGTTCGAGATTCTTGAAACGGATGCGCTTTTCCATGAGTGTTTCTTTCAGGCTGTTCGCCATCCGTTCAACCGAGCTCTCCACGGCCTTTTCCGTTTGCACTTCCAATATGAGATGCATTCCGCCCTGCAAATCCAGACCGAGGTGGATCTTGTCACTGGGAAGATTGTCTTTCCAGAATGAGGGGATATGATCCGTCAGCGTCGGTGCCAGGTAAAAGAACGCGATAAGGAGCACAATGAGGGTGATGCCGATCCTCACTTTTATATTCCTGTCAAACATGAACGTTTCCTTCCTCCGTGAAGACGTTATTCCTGTGCGGCCTTTTGGGTGATCCCTGCGATTGCGCTTCGTGAAATTTTTATACGCGTTTTGTCTGCAATCTCAAGAGTGACGATCTGCTCGGTGATACCGGTGATCTTTCCGTGTATTCCACCGGATGTGACAATCTGGTCGCCATGGGAAATGTTGTTCAACATTTCTTTGAGTTCCTTCTGTTTTTTCTGTTGCGGTCTGATTAAAAGGAAATAGAAAATTGCGAAGATGGCAACCATCAGAACGATAAAATGGAGATCTCCCGCACCCCCCTTGGCGCCGGTGCCCCCCTGCCCGGGTGCACCCATTGCATATGCAAGTCCAGTTAACATGTTTTACCCTCCTCATTGTGCTGGATCGTATTTCTCAGGAATGCAGAACGAAAGACGTCAAACGTATTTCCTTCAATCGCATCCCTGATTTTCGCCATAAGCGTCAAATAAAACGATACATTGTGTATCGTATTCAAAACAATCGCCAGGATTTCCCTGGCGAGATAAAGATGTCTCAGATAAGCCCGGCTATAATGCTGACAGGTATAGCACTGACACTGATCATCCAGCGGCGCCTTGTCATCCCGGTACTGCGCGTTCTTTATAGCAACCTTTCCTTTGTTTGTAAACAACATTCCGTTCCGCGCGTTTCTTGTGGGCATGACGCAGTCGAACATGTCAACGCCCATGGCGACACAGTTGATCAGATCCTCCGGTGTTCCCACCCCCATGAGATATCGGGGTGTGTCGTGCGGGCAATGGGGGGTGACTGCCTCCACCGTTTCGTACATGAGTTCCTTTGGTTCACCCACGCTAAGCCCTCCCAGCGCGTACCCATCGAATCCGATTTCAACCAGTGAATCAACGGCCCTTCTGCGCAGTGAGTGATAGGTCCCCCCCTGCACGATGCCGAAGAGCGCCTGGTGTGCCGAGGTTTTTGCCTGCCTGCATCTTCGTGCCCATCGAGTGGTCAGCTCGAGCGATTGTTCCGCCTCTCCAAAAGATGCAGGGTAGGACAGACATTCATCAAGGCACATCATGATGTCCGAACCCAGCGCTTCCTGTATGGCAATGCAGCTCTCCGGCGTCATGGTTCGCGATGATCCATCGATGTGGGACTGAAAAGCGACTCCCTCCTCCGAGAGTTTTCTCAGGGCGCCCAGACTGTATATCTGGAAACCTCCGCTGTCCGTCAGAATGGGGTGGGGCCAGTTCATAAAACGGTGTAAACCGCCCAGATTTTGTATCAGCTCGTGACCGGGTCTGAGGTAAAGATGATAGGTATTGCTCAAAACAATCTGTGCGCCAAGGTCCCGGACCCTTTCCGGCGTAAGGGACTTCACTGTTCCCTGCGTTCCCACAGGCATGAACACGGGCGTGTCAATCCGTCCGTGAGGGGTAGTGATTACCCCGAGGCGAGCCCTGGTACCGGCATCACTTTTGAGAAGTTTAAAATGAAAAGATTTTTTGTTGAGTTCACTATTCAAGATTTCCACTTTTCCCACTTTTCCCACTTTTCCTACTTTCACAATATGAGCATACAATCCCCGTAACTGTAAAAGCGAAATTTCTCTTTTACGGCACGTCGATAGGCCTCTTTCATCAATTCCTTTCCTCCGAAGGCACATACGAGTAAAAAAAGTGAGGAAGCGGGCAAATGAAAGTTGGTCAGCAGCGCGTCAACTGCCTTGAATTGAAATCCGGGATATATAAAAAGTTGAGTGGTTCCGTGGCCGGATACGATCTTTCCACCTTCATCAATTGAGGACTCCAGTGTGCGCACCGAGGTGGTGCCCACTGCCACAACCCGTTTTGCAGTATTAATTGCGGCTGCCGATGTATCGGATATGGAGAAGTGCTCCAGTTCCATCACGTGATCTTCCACACGATCAGTTTCAATGGGGAGAAAGGTTCCAAAGCCCACATGAAGAGTAACAGGGGTGACAGGAATTCTCTTTAATTCCAGTAGCGCGACCATTTCATCGGAAAAATGCAGCCCCGCCGTGGGAGCGGCAATGGAGCCGGGTACCTGTGCATAGACCGTCTGGTATCGCTCAAGATCGGCTGCCTTTATTCCGTCCATTCCTTTTCGCTTTATGTAGGGGGGGAGTGGCGCCCTTCCATGCCGTGAGAGAAAAATCTCAAAATCCGAATCACTGTGAAATTCACAAAGCCATTTCTTTTCTGTCTTCTGCTCGATGGTGACGGCCCATGAGGTATCATCAAAAAAGATTTTTGTTCCTTTTTTTACACGCTTTCCCGGTCTTAGAAGGACCACCCATCGTGATTCCCCTTCTTGTTGTTCGAGGAGAAGCAGTTCGACGGCGCCTCCCGTTGTCTTATTTCCTGTGAGGCGGGCCGGTATCACCTTCGAATTGTTCACTACCAGGACATCTTCCGCTTCGAGAAACCGGGGCAGTGTATAAAAATAGGAACATTCTATTTGTCCCGTCAATCGATGCACTATCATCATTCGAGAGTGGTCTCTTCTCTCACAGGGGTTTTGCGCGATCAATTCCTCAGGGAGATAATAATTGAAATCTTCTGTTTTCATCCCGTTACTTTCTCCCGTAATACACAAGGATGAGTCCTGTGACGAGCGACAGAAGTCCGAGAATGCGAAGGGTTTTGTCCGGCATCTCCGCAACATTCAGCAGATACGACTTAATACGACCGAGGAACACGAAATAAGGCAGACCCTCAATGATAAGTACCAAACCTATGAGACACAGGAAAAATTTCATGGGACGCTCTCTTTTTCTTTGACGACTTCGGTTTTTGAAAGATCCCACAGATGATCCATTTCTTCCATAGTTGCGTCTTGCGGGGTTTTCCCCATCTCTCTCAATGCAGATTCAATAAAGGAAAACCGCTGCAGAAACTTTGCAATGGATCTGTTCAGTGCCCGGTCGGGATCGACGCAAACGAAGCGGGAAAGATTCACCATGGAGAAAAGAAGATCTCCCAATTCCGCTTCTGTCTCATTGCGGTCCTGCGTTATCAGAGCTTTTCTGAATTCTCTCATTTCCTCGTCCAATTTTTCCAGTACTCCGTCTATGGAGTGCCAGTCAAATCCCACCTTTGATGCCTTCTCCGTTACCTTGCGTGCTCTAAGAAGGGGAGGAAGGGAGCGCGGAATGTTCTGGAAGATCGATTTCTGCGGAGCCTGTCCTTTTCGTTCACGTGCCTTGATTTCTTCCCAAGTCTCTTTTATTGCATCAACCGAGCCAGCTTTTTTATTTCCAAAGACATGTGGGTGGCGGCGGATCATTTTTTCCGATATATCGGCTATTACCTGTGCAATGTCGAATTCGCCCGATTCTTCCGACATACGCGCCACAAAAAGTACCTGAAATAACAAGTCTCCAAGTTCCTCTCTGATGTGATCGGGTGATCCCTCCGCAATGGCGTCGAGTACTTCGTAGGCTTCGTCTATTACATAGCGGCCCACATCCTGTGGTGTCTGGCTTCGGTCCCAGAGGCACCCTTCAGGCGACCTGAGGTGTGCAACAATGCTTATAAGCCTTTCAAGTTCAACGGTTGCACGATGTGCAGATTTCATTTTCCCCCTACCTTCCCCACATGATGCGACGTATCTAACACGAATATGAGCAGGTGTCAAAACTACATTTTTCAACAAAATCTGAAAATAGCGAATACAGGTGCCCCTTTTTTACCGGGTGAATGTGTTCGGAATTACTGCCCTGTGCCCGCGTGAAAAGGGTGCAAAAAGAAACGATAAAAGCTTGACCTCTCATCAATAAGATGCTAGGCGATGCAGAGCCGGTGGGGTGTCGGTTCTCCTGCGTGATTGGCAAAGCAACAAAAGGACGAGGAGGTTTGCTGTATGGGTATAGCGGTTGTAGCCCCCATGCCAGGAAAGATCCATGAGATTATGATCAGCGTCGGTGACAAGGTGGAAGCGGATGAAGAGATTTTGGTTATCGAGGCGATGAAGATGGAAAATTCAGTATATAGTCCCACAGACGGAACGATAGCTGAAATAAGGGTGGAAGAAGACGATAAGGTGGAAGTGGATCAGGTGCTGGTTGTGCTTGACTGAAGAAGTCGGGGAGCGAAAATATACTGAACCGGTATATAGCTTAATTCATTCGAAATTATTTTTATGAGGAAGAATGAAAAGGTTCGGGTGATTTTTCGATCGGCCATTCACCACGCTCTTTGAGGACCTCGCGATATATGTCAAGTGCTTCGTTGACCGCCGGCATTCCTCCGTAGGGTGCAAGCTGGAAGAATATCTCTGCCAGTTTTTTTGGGTTGCATCCCACGTTCAACGCTGCATTTACGTGAAGACGGAGCTCCTCAGGCGCCCTGAGCGCGGCCAGCATGGCGCAGGCAGCCATCTGTCGCTCCTGTATAGTGAGCACGTCTCGGGAATAAAGATTTCCCGTAATAAAGAGCGAAAAGTCGTTCGCCAGATTTTTGTCAAAGGCCTTCCATGTAAGATAAGGGGGGTCCATCGCAATCCCCTTTCCGAAAAGCTCGGCCGCTCGTTTTTGCGTTTTCTTCTTTATATCGTCGCTCATCAAAAACTCCTGTTCTACGTTCTATGTTCAAATTCAGGAATTCATCAACGTAGAACATAGAACGTTACTTCACAAGATAGATGTCCCGGTCCCGGTCCTGGAAGTATACATAGCCGTACGCGCTTTTGCTCGTTGAGTCAAAGATTTCTTCTCCACGCTTTCTACAGGCGGGGCAACTCTGGCCGGGGACGATGACGGCAAATATCCTGTTTGGTGTGGTAGCCATTGAATCTATTGTCACGAGGCCGCCGCAGTCCTGGCAGATCCGCACCGATTCCGTTTGTTCCTCGTGTATGTTGTCCGTATCGTAATAGATGGTTTTGGTACGTTGATCGAACTCTCTGTTATGACTGGCGTCTTTTCTCGCCATATCTCTCAACCTCCACTTGTTGAGAATGGCCGCCGTCAAATTTTCGATATACTCTGTAATCTCCTGGGACTGCTTGATTGTTGCGGCATTGTAGTCCGGTTCCAGGACATGTGAATAATCAAGCCCGGCCATCGCCATTATAATTCCCACATTTACATAAGGCAATGCTGTTTCTATGGAATAGCCCCCTTCAAGCACCGCAATATCCGGTGCCAGACGTTCGTTCAGGACGGCATAGCCTTGAGCGGTGAAGTTCATATTGGTAATCGGGTCGGAATAATGATTGTCCTGACCTGCTGAGTTTATAATAAGGTCCGGTTTATAATCTTCCAGTATGGGAAGAATTAAATTGTCAAGGGTGTAGAGAAAACCCTCTTCTGATGTATTGGGGGGGAGGGGAATGTTAATATTGCACCCGAGCGCATTGGGACCCCCAAACTCATTCGGAAATCCCGTTCCAGGATAGAGGGTTCTTCCGTCTTGATGAATGGAAATATAAAGTGTATTAGGATCATGCCAGAAGATATCTTCCGTTCCGTCTCCATGATGACAATCGGTGTCGACAATGGCAATCCGTTTGGGTCCGTATTTCTTTCTAATATATTCAACCATGATGGCTTCAATATTTATATTACAAAATCCTCTGGCCCCGTGGACCACGCGCATGGCATGGTGCCCGGGCGGACGTACGAGAGCAAAGGCATTATCCACCTCTCCCTCCATCACCTTTTTCGCTGCCGTGATCGCACCGCCGGCTGAAATCAGATGGGATTCCGTAATTACCTTTTCGGCAGAGGGAACACAGATATGAATACGATTAATGTCATCGATGGATGCCACGCCGGCCTTATATTCGACTATGTTTTCAAAATCAAGGAGCCCCTCTTCGAACACCTGATCCTGAGTGTAGAGGAGGCGCTCTTCCCGTTCGGGATGGGTAGGCGATATGGCCCAGTCGAAGGCGGGGAAAAAAATGAGGCCTGTTTTTTTTGTTTTCTTCATCGCGCACCCCCTTTATCGTGAAGGGAAATAAGACCCGGTTTTACCTGCCCCTTGATTCGTATGTTCTGTCCTACGGTGGAGTATCCCCTGATCATATTGAAGAGTTGATCCTCGGTGATTTCCATTGCGAGGTCTTCTTCTCCCGCTCCCATGGTCAATGCACGTTCCCGTAAATGTTCCCTGCACATTTGAATGGCATCGTCTCTGGTAAATCCTGCGGTAATGGAGATCTGAAGCCCTTTTTCCACAACAGTGACCGTTCTTTTTTCCGTATCGGCAAGGATGGTAAGTTCCGTTGTAGTTCTTGCCAGAGCTGCGCCGATTGCGTTTGCCACTTCGGCGTGTTCCGGGATGGTAACCGGAAGCTCAAGAAGCTCACTAATCCTGGGCGCCATAGGTTCCGCCGGTCCACCGACGGCGCAAAGGATCTTCGGGATTACCCGTTTTCCTTCAAGCAATTCGTGTATGGTGTAGACAGGCTTATTGTTTACATCTTCGATCATGTGCTTGACTGCGGTGGCAATGTGTCTGCAGGTTGCTTCAAAAATATGCAGTGCCGTTTCTTCAACCGATTGATGTGCTTTTCCCGCCAGTGTGTCTATGGCCGCTTGAGCCTTTTCTCTGGCGCCGATTGTCGTAAGTCCCAAGACTATCATTGCATCAGTCGGTGTAGCACATGGACCGCCGAAGGCAGCTGCCGGCCCCTTTCGCTGAGGGCCGATATGGAAGCCCTTTTCGTCATAAAGTACGGCGCTGTCGCCGCCGACGCCGATCGAGCGTGTGCGTAATCCCCTGATAAGTGTTTTGTGCCCGACTATCGTGACCCCCAGAGGTTCAAGGAGGGGCGTGCCGTCGGCAAATATGGCGATATCTGTGGTAGTCCCGCCAATATCCAGCGCAACAGCGTCATCGGCACTGTGTGTGAGGCTCAATATTCCCATAATACTTGCCGCCGGTCCCGAAAGGATGGTTTGCGCCGGGTACTGTGCGGATTGGTGAATTTCGAATGTTCCGCCATCGGCCTTCAGAACATAGATGGGAAAGTGTGCATGGAATTGACTCACAAACGTGCTGATTACCTCTACGAATTTGCCATAAAGATCCCAAATGGATGCATTGAGGTAGGTAGTGGCAATGCGCCGGGGGAAATTGAGATTTCCCGACATCTGGTGTCCCAGGGAACAATGTCTGAAGGAAAAATCAACGGCTTCTTCTATGTCAAGTTCTATGCGGGGATTACGTGAAGAGAATTTTCCCACAATGCCGAGGTGCTCGATTCCACTTTCTTTAAAAGCCACACCGATATTTTTCACCTCATCTCTGTCGATGGGGGTGACAGGAATTCCACGGTGGTTGACATAGCCCGAGACAAAATGACAGTGTTCATTTATCGTAAGCATCGAAGGAGACAGGCCCGGACCGCTGGCCAGTATCATGCCTACAGGACTCGTTCTGTTTTGGACAATGGCATTTGTCGAGATAGTGGTGCTGAGTACGACTCGCTCGAGTTCTTCCGGTTTGGTGTTATGCAGTGTAGCTTCGGTAACTGCGAGAAGAGAAAGGGAAAGATCGTCCTGATTCGTGAGGACCTTCGCCTTTTCGACTACCCGAGTACCCTCGATGAGAACGGCATCGGTGTGTGTCCCTCCCACATCGATTCCAAGAAGCATGGCGGTTTCCCTCCCGTGATTTTCTCAGACTCGTTACCACAGGAGTGAAAATGAGTCAATTTATCATTTAGGTGTAAAATAACTGATTGACCGGATTCCGTCTTTTATGATAAATTTCACCCCCATATCTGAGGTAGCCTTGGGTTATCTTAAAAATCTTCCGAAATAAAAAATGCCGGAGAGGAGAAGCAAGGGAATGATTGAATTTATCAAAATGTGTGAAGAATGCAACCCTGGAGAAATCGAATTTCTTCAGGCAGTATCGGAGGTTGTGGAGTCCGTTAAACCGGTCATTGAAAAACATCCTGAATATCGCAAGGCTAAAATTCTTGAGCGAATTGTCGAACCGGAGCGCCTTGTCATGTTCAGGGTTCCCTGGGTGGATGATAAAGGTGAGGTCCAGGTCAATAGAGGGTATCGTATTCAGATGAACAGTGCCATCGGACCCTACAAGGGCGGTTTCAGGTTTCATTCCTCCGTTAATTTGAGTATTCTTAAGTTTCTGGCATTCGAGCAGGTTTTCAAGAACTCCCTGACCACTCTTCCCATGGGCGGTGGCAAGGGTGGTTCCAACTTCGATCCCAAGGGAAAATCGGATATGGAAGTTATGCGCTTCTGCCATAGCTTTATGAATGAAATGTTCAGACATATCGGTCCCAACACGGATGTGCCTGCAGGCGATATCGGCGTGGGTGCCCGTGAAATAGGGTACCTCTTCGGTGCCTACAAAAAACTGAGAAACGAGTTTACCGGCGTGCTGACGGGAAAAAGCCTCGAGTGGGGTGGAAGTCTGATTCGCCCGGAGGCGACCGGGTACGGCGCCGTCTATTTCGCTTCGGAAATGTTGGCCACCAGGGATGATTCTATGGTCGGCAAGGTGTGTCTCGTATCCGGTTCGGGGAATGTGGCGCAGTTCACCGTTGAAAAAATAATCGAACTGGGAGGGAAGGCGATAACACTTTCCGACTCATCGGGTTATATCTATGATGAGGCGGGGATCGACAGGGAAAAGCTGAATTATGTCATGCAGCTTAAAAATGTACAGCGTGGCCGCATCAAGGAATACGCAGAGAAATATCCGGAAGCGGTCTATACTCCCGTGGATGCGGAACTTGATTATAACCCTCTCTGGGATCACAAGGCGGATTGCGCATTCCCCAGTGCCACCCAGAACGAAATAAATGCCAAGGATGCCCAGAATCTTATTAATAATGGCGTGTACGTGGTAAGCGAAGGGGCTAATATGCCCACCGTGCCTGCCGGCGTCGACATCTTTCTTGAAAATAGAATACTGTACGGCCCCGGTAAAGCAGCCAATGCCGGCGGTGTATCCGTATCCGGGCTCGAAATGACACAAAACAGCCTCAGGTTGAGTTGGTCCAGAGAAGAAGTGGACAATCATCTGAAGAGAATTATGTCGAGCATTCATAAGTCCTGTGTGGATGCATCGGAGGAATACGGAACGTCAGGCAACTATGTGAACGGTGCCAATATTGCCGGTTTTGTAAAAGTAGCCAAGGCAATGCTGGCTCAGGGAATTATTTGATAGAAAGAATGGTACAAGATGCAGAATCCTGGAGAGCGTGTGCACTGTCCGCTCTCCAGGATTTTGAGGAATTCCGGGGAGTTTTTTATTCATTGAGATACTCATGCGCTGAAATAGTGCTGTAAAGGAGAGTAGAAGGTGGCTCGACAAACCTTTGGAAGCAGTGGAGGTCGTATTCGTTCAACCGCCGCAAGAGTGGGTGTAGCCAGGAGCGAGCGGCCTGTCGAGGAGGTTGTCCGTGAGATAAAAGCGGGGATGCAGCGGTCCGGAGGTGAAAATTATCGGGACCGATCTATTGCGCTTCACGGCCTTGTCTGTGCCCGATGCGGGCGCGAGTTCGATCATACCACCAGGCACCTGCTGACGGTGCACCACAAGGACGGCAATCATCACAACAATCCCCCCGACGGAAGCAATTGGGAAAATCTTTGTGTGTATTGTCATGACGACATACACAGCCGTGAGGTGCTGGGCGACTATCTCGACGGCGCCTCTTCGGACAAGAGCCGCGAGATCGTTTATAAAGACAGTACATCCACGGCCGGTTTCAACGCCCTTGCCGCCAAACTTCAAAAAGCATTGAAAAAATAGTGCAGTGCTGAATTCTGAGATTCCACCTTGTGAGGTGCCGAATGCCTGTGATAGAGAATTCCCTCGTTTGAATTACGTGGAGAATGTACAATGAAATTCTATGAGAAAATAGGGATTCTTTTCAATCCGAAATCGGTGGCGATCATCGGGGCATCGAGAACAATCGGCAAATGGGGGTTTACCTTCACCCTGCACCTTATAAAAGGGGGCTACAAGGGGGTCGTGTATCCGATCAATCCCGGCGGCGGGACACTGATGGGTCTGCCGGTATATCGGAATCTCAGCGACGTGCCGGGACCGGTGGATGTTGCCTTTATTCTCCTTCCCCCGGAAAAGGTGGCCGCAGCCGTCGATTCATGTGGAAAGCACGGTATACCTGCTATTGTGGTTATTACCGCCGGATTTTCCGAATTGGGAGAGCGGGGACGCCGCCTCGAAGCCGATGTTGCCGGAGCCGCGGAAAAATCGCAGATTGCCTTGGTCGGCCCCAATTGCGCCGGGATTGCAAGCACCGAGCCTATGAGTTTCTATTGCATGATGCAACCGGTTTTTCCTCCCCCAGGGCATGTGGCGATTGTGTCGCAAAGTGGGAATATTGCAGGTTCGATACAGTTTATATTCTGGAAACAGGATGTGGGCATCAGCCGCGTGGTGAGCGTGGGAAATCAGGCGGTGCTTAAGGTAGAGGACATACTGGAATATCTGATTGACGATGACAAGACACGCGTTGTTGTAGCCTATCTGGAAGGTGTGTGCAGCGGTCGTCGATTCATTGATGTGACGCGACGGCTTACTCGTAAAAAACCCTTTATTGTCATCAAAGGGGGGCAGTCCGAAAGGGGTGTTCAGGCGGCGCGCTCACATACGGGAGCGATCGCAGGTTCCGATGGGGTATTTGACGCGCTTTGCCGTCAATGCGGGATCATTCGTGTGCACGATATAGAGGATCTCTGCGATACTGCCGTTGCATTCCTGTCTCAACCTGTTCCACGAGGCAATCGAGTGGGTATTGTGGCGAATGGCGGCGGCTGGGGTGTGCTGACGGCGGACGCCTGCGTAGGGGCAGGACTTGATGTGGCGCCGCTTCCCGATGAAACGCTGAGACTGCTTGACGAGCGCCTGCCGAAGTGGTGGAACCGACAGAACCCCGTGGATCTGGTGGCAGGTATGAGTCGCGGCGCATTCTTTAAAGCTGTTGAAATTGTTGCGCAGTCTGATGCAATAGACGGGGTTATCTGTCTGGGATTCGGGTACGGTCATGGGAATGTTGCCGCGCTGAATGAGGTTTCCCATGATGGGGATCTTGACTATGAAGGCTATATTGAAGCGACGCTGCATTCGGAAATCAGAGGGATGAATTTTCTGCTCAATGTAATCGACAGGTATAAAAAGCCGGTGCTGCTCGCGTCAGAGTTTATTGTAGGCGCTGATAATGACGGCAATCAGCCCATGGTGGAACTGCGGAAAAAGAATGTGCTCGTCTATCCATCTTCACGACGACCTGCGCAGGTTTTGGCGCGTCTGGTCCGTTACGGGCGGTATCTGCATAAAGAAAGTGTTCGATAATAAAAATATCCGCACCCGCCTGCCTCTGTGTCTCATGCCGTATATGAAATTTTCAGTACCTGTGGTACCGTCGCGTCGGTATAGACGCGTTTTGCGAAGTTGTTACATGGTACGTTTGCAGTAGAGAGGTCATGCCTTTGTACGGCATGACCTCTCTTGAATATTGCTATTTCTTGCACCGTTCGAGGTCGGGCGCAACCGATGGGGTGGCAAATTGCGCCGGTACCCTGAATACGAAGCCCTGCGACGACTGGTCGTCATAGTAGGCATTGGGATAGATGTATTCGGTGACATACATGTCCTGAATCGTCTCGTGGTCGCAGGCCCTCATCTTCTTTACACCCCAGATGGTTTCGAATTCATCACCTTCCCACTGGGCAATGACCTTTTCCGGATCAGTGGTGCCGGCCCGTTCCATGACGCTGAAGAGCCAATAAAGCCCGAAGGCCGCATCACCCAAGACACCGCCGGGCCACTTGTATAGCGGAGTGTTGTATGGCTTATCCCACTTCTGCCATTGGTCGTTCCACTTTTTCGTATATTGCTTTGCCGCGTCGTCTTTATCGGGAACCATCCAGCAATAGGCGTTAACCATGCCTTCGGTGCCCCTCGGGCCTACCTTTGAGAGCGAATTTGGTTCGTTCATGTAGATGTTGGCGATGGGCAGATAAATCCCCAGACTGCGGGCCTGGGTGATCATGTTGCCACCGTCGGGCATCCAGTCCGCCGAGTAGATGACCTCAGCTCCGGAGGCTTGGATCTTCGTCAGATAGGGGGCGAAATCTTTCAGGAAGAGCGGATGGTAGTCTTCACCGACGATCTCGGCATCGGGCCGGTATTTCTTCAGTGCGGCCTTGAATCCCTCGGCCATGGAATGGCCGTAGGTATAGTCCTGACAGAGGATATAGAATTTTTTCTCCCAGCGGTGTTTATAAAAATAGCCCAGAGCGGCGCCATGAACCTCGGCCTTCTGAAGGGTCCGGAAGGTGTAGCGATTGAAGTTCTTGCCATTCATGAGAACATCCGAGAGTGCATGGGTATTCACGTAGATTTTTTTATATTTTTCAGCCACCGATTGAATGACGACCGAGATGTGGCTCCCCGTTGTCCCGTGAAGCGCATCCACTTTTTCCTCCAGGCAGAGCCGTTCCGCCTCTTTCTTTGTCTTTGCCGGCTGTGTCAGGGTGTCGCCCTTGATGAGCTCGATCTTTTTCATCTTTCCGTCAACCTTGATGCCGCCCCGCTTGTTGAGATCGTGGGCGACCCAGGTTGCAACGAGAAAGTAGATCTCGCCGTTTCCCGCCCCGGGACCGGAAAAGGGATCCATAAGACCGATCTTGATCGTATCCCCTGAAGGATTGGCCCACTTATTCGCGTCGAAATCGGACATGTCTGACATTTTAGATACGTCAAATATTGCATTGGCCGCCAGAGCTGACGACACGCCGGCGCCCAGTAAAATGAAAACGCACAGGACAGCAGGCAGGACAATCTTTACACGAGTTTTCATTAATATTTCCTCCTTCATGTAATATGGGTCTGCAGAGATTTCCTCATGAAATCTGTTGCATTCCCCGTAAGTTAATAGACATGCTGTTAGTATAAATCCTCCCCCCCCGAGAGGATATGAACGCACACCATTTAAGCCCATTGAGCCGGTGTAATCACTGAAAAGACGGTCACTATGGTAACAGATATTTTGATCGAGTCAATAAATAATGAGAAATTGTATGTGAACATTGCCTTACGGACCTAGTTATTCAACAACAACGGCAATTCGACTCCTGACAGGTATGTTTGTTGATTGAAGCCCGGGACGTTGTCCGTGCAAGTCGAATTGCAGCTTGACCTGCGGCCTGAAAATAAGGCAATGGGTAGAACCGCCGAAGTGGAACATCCCGAGTTGATCCCCCTTCTTCACGTGCTGGCCCTCGCGGACAGTGATGTCATTTGAAGATACCTCTGCCATGCCGACACACATAAGACACATTAAGCCGATATCCCGATTGTCGGCCTCAATGAAGATCAATGCACGGGAGGCCACCTGTGTAATGTATCCCTGTGATTCGTTGGGTCCTGCCGGGTCAAACCCTTCGGACAGGGCTTCAGCATAATCCGAACCGTCAATCAGACGGGTTTTCAGAATTGTTCCGCTGACGGGGCTGTGCCAGCGGTGATAACTCAGCGCACTGAGAAAGGCCTGATAAATTGTGCCGCCCGCAAACTGTTCCACAAGAGGGTCCATTGCCATCATGTGCTGAAGCGAATAAGGCTGGGCTTTAATCCAAAAGCGGTCTAACAGTTTTACATCTGTGGCGATCTTGTATGGCGCAGATTCGCAGGCGTTTACGATTACCCTCTCATCCTCGGGACTCGCCACCGGACGCCGCCCCTCTCGAAATCTTCGGGTGAAAAAATTATCCCATGAAGTAAATCCATGGTGGGGGAGGGTGGGGTCGCATACGAAATCCTTTACGAAATCAGGCATTGCCTCTTGGGCATCCTGCCCGAACCATCCTTTCCGGGGGTCCTTATTCAACACGTAGCATGAGTCCGCCGAGTTCAAGAATTGTGCCCACTGGTTCAGTATTATTTTCAATTGCCGGTTCACCTTTTCGTTCAGAAAAGCCATGGTTCCGGCAGGCGTCCCCATGGGCCAGGCAAGGATGGCATTGATGGGAAAACCAACCAGGCCGGTCTTATTGAATTCAGGCGCCGTGGTCAAGATCCGATTCATAGCGCTAAGCATCTGGAGATAATTTGTAATCCGGGGAGTTCCTGCAGGATCCGTGCGGAAAGATGTGCTGTGGGGTACTTGATCGAACATTTGATTGAACAGCATATATAATTGAGGATCTTCTTCTATAATGTGTTTGAAATCCTCAATCACGGGCAATAATGGTTTTTCTGAGGATTCCGTTTCTTTGATCAGCTTTGCCATCCAACGATCCAACAAAAGTTGATCGGAGGGCAGCCATTTTCCTATGCCGTAAGGGGCAGACCTTTCTGTCGATTCGGCAAACGCCGTGTGTCCGAGAGTAAAGAAGATACACATCAGCGCCAGCGAAGTAATGAAAAGCAAGCTGTTTTTTTTCATGTCCCACTCCGATCTTTTCAGCGAAGCAAAATGGAAACGTCTTTTTCCGTGTTTGTTTTGTCTCCCACTGAAGTGCCGCAATATACACAGGTGTAGTCGTATTTCTCCCCGTTCGCAAGAACGAGAAGAAGTCTTTTTCTTACGGGTACGGAACGCTTGCACCGGGGGCAGTAAAGCTCCGTGGCATCGAAATCGCCGAAACTGTTTCTTCCTCTCATAGTTATTCTTTCCTTTCGGGGATGGTATTTGCATTTTCAATCCAGACCGTTGCTTCGCTGTCGCTGGGCGCCCGATAGTCGCCCCGGGGGGATAGCGATCCACCCGAACCGACTTTCGGACCGTTGGGTATGCAACTCCGTTTGAACTGGCTGGTCTTGAAGAATCGATAGAGATATATCATAAGCCAATGCTTGATCTCGTCAATAGTATATTCATTTCTTCTGTGTTCCGGTACATCGGGCCAGAATCCCCTGGTTTTGTCTCGCCAGGTACAATATGCCATGAAGGCCACCTTGGTGGGAAGGTACCCCAGTCTGGTGATATAAAAATTATTGAAATCCTGAAGTTCATAAGGTCCGATAGCGGACTCCGTTTTCTGTGCCGGTTCGTGGTTCGATGTGCCGGGGATCAATTCGGGGCTGATTTCCGTTTCCAGTATATCGATGAGCGCCGAAACGGTGTCCGGGCTGAATTGACTGGATTTTGCAACCCAGCGTATCAGGTGTTGGATCAGAGTCTTGGGGACACTGACATTTACATTGTAATGCGACATGTGATCCCCTACCCCATAGGTACACCATCCGAGCGCAAGCTCACTGAGATCACCCGTACCCACCACAAGGCCTTTCCTAAAATTGGCTATCCTGAACAGGTGGGATGTTCTTTCACCGGCCTGCACATTTTCGAAGGTGATATCATATAATTCCTTCCCCTCGGTGAAGGGATGACCGATGTCCTGCATCATCTGCATACACCCGGGTTTGATGTCTATTTCGTTGGCCTCGACACCGAGAGATCGCATGAGTCTGAGCGCATTGGCGTACGTTTTTCCTGAGGTGGCGAATCCCGGCATTGTGTATGCCTTTATGTTGGAGCGGGGAAGGTTGAGAAAATCCATGGTCTTTGCTGTGATAATGAGGGCATGGGTCGAATCGAGGCCGCCCGATATGCCGATTACCGCGTTGGAGATGCCGGAAGATTCGAGACGTTTCGCCAGTCCCTGTATCTGAATATTAAAGATTTCGTAGCAGCGTTGATCCCGCTTGTCAGGATCAGAAGGAATATAGGGAAAACGGGGATACGCCCTGTCGAGGAGCATTTGCTCCTGAGGAACCGTGACTGAAAATGAAATCGTTCTGAATCGCCGCGCCCAGTCCTGATGGGTCCTCATATTCTGCCCGAAGCTGTTGGTCCGCATGCGATCCTGGGAGAGCCTGTCCAGATCGATATCGGTGGTGATCACCTGCGGGGTCCTGAGGAATCGTTCCGATTCCGCCAGGAGGTTTCCGTTTTCGTAGATGAGGGCATGGCCGTCCCAGGCCAAGTCGGTGGTGGATTCGCCGTATCCTGCGGCAGTGTAGAGGTAGGCGGCGATACAGCGGGCCGACTGGTTTGCGACCAGTTCACGACGAAATTCTGATTTCCCCACGGTAATATTCGAGGCGGAAAGGTTGCCTATGAGTGTGGCTCCCGCCAGCGAAGCGAGACTGGAAGGCGGAATGGGGACCCAGACGTCCTCGCACATTTCAATGAAGAATTTAAAATTCTTTATGGTATACACGTCGAATATGAGGTCGGCGCCGAAGGGTATATTGATCTGACCGCAGAGTGTAATCGTCTTGGAGATGGCGCTTTCAGCGGGGTTGAACTGGCGGTATTCATAAAATTCACGGTAGTTTGGCAGATATGATTTTACTGCAATTCCCCGGATATACCCTTTGTGAAGCACTATGCCACAGTTGAAAAGAAGGTTGTCGACCTTGAGCGGGGCGCCGACAACCATGATGAGATCAAGATCGCCTGTTTCGTCGATAATGTGCTGGAGTGCCGAGCATACTCCTTCCAACAGAGTTTCCTGATGAAAAAGATCCTCGTTGGAGTAGGCTGACAGCCCCAGCTCGGGAAATATCCCAAGAAGAGCCCCCTGTGATGCGGCGCGCCGGGCCAGCGTAAGGGTTGCTTCTCCGTTAAAGGCAGGGTCCGCCACTCTGACTTCAGGTGTGCACAGTGCCACCTTAATGAATCCATGATTGTAGAGATTGAAATATTCCTTGCCGTTCATTTGCTGCCTGTTTCACACGGTGCATAAAACCCCATGTCTTTCATTTTTGATTCGTAATTATGGATGAAAGTTTCCTCTCTTTCAACAGAAAACTTGGCGGGAACGACCGCTCCCCCCGCCATGAGTGGTGAGGTGCAGGTATAAAAAGTGTGCACACCGGCAGTTACAGGGTGAGCAGTTTCGTGATGTGTGCTTCGATTTCTCTTTTAGGATATGCGCCGACTATGCGATCTTTCAAAGCGCCATCCTTGAAAAAAAGCAAAGTCGGGATACTTTGAGTACGATACAGTGATGCTGTGGCGGGATTTTCATCGACGTTCAATTTTGTAATCTTGATAATTCCTGCAAATTCCGAGGCGAGTTGTTCCATGACCGGAGCCACCATCCGGCAGGGTCCGCACCAGGGTGCCCAGCAGTCGACAAGTACCGGCACCGAGGATGAAAGCACCTCTCCTTCGAATGAAGTGTCGCTGATGTCTACGGGGCGGCTGGGGAAATCTTCCGGAACAAGCGGTGCACGGCATTTCGCACATATTGGTCTGTCATTGAGACGTGTCCTGGGGATTCTGTTTTTTGTGCCGCAGTTTCTGCAGGGGATGATTATGCTGTCTTGAGTCATTGCGTATCTCCTCTATGGTGAGATGCCCACGTTCACATAATACGGATGAAGAACTTCGATAAGATCGGATGGGGACATCTCGACAAGCAATCCCCTGCGGCCGCCGTTTATCAATAAACAGGGCAGATCTCTGATACTTTCCTCCATATAGACGGGAAGTTTTTCTCTCGTGCCGAAGGGGGATGTGCCCCCCACCATGTAGCCGGTATGTCGCTGTGCGACTTTGGTATCGCAGGATATGATCGATTTGACATTCAGTTCCCTTGCGAGTGCCTTGGTGGACACCTCCAGGTCGCCATGCATGAGAATGATGAGAGGATGCCTGTTATTGTCTTCCATTACCAGTGTCTTGACGGTCAAATGCTCATCCACTGCAAGCTCGCGCGCCGCCACCCTGGTACCACCCCGCTCCTGATATTTGTAGAAACGGAGAGTGAATGCAACACTCCGTTCTTTCAGCAGACGGATTGCCGGAGTCGAGGGGGTTTTCCCCTTACTCATGGTTCAATATGCCATACCCGATAGATGACATCCGCCCCTATCCTCAACGCTTCCATCCAACCTTTCCTACTCTTCCTACTTTATTTATGCTCCTTCAATGATTCGATCAGTGCAGGAATGATGTCTTTGCAGTCACCCACAAGCCCCAGGTCGCAGTGATCGAATATTGCCGCCGACGGGTCCTGATTGATGGCAACCTTCAATTCGGTGTTTTTTATTCCTACTATATGGTGCATATGACCGGAAATGCCTATGCCGATATACAGCTTCGGGTACACGGTTCGACCGCTCTGTCCGATCATCTGATCATGGTCCGCCCAACCCTCGTCTGCGGGGGGGCGGGACGCACCCACCGCACCGGTGAAAAGGGCGGCCAGTTCTTCCACGTAATGCCAATGTTCCTTGCCGCCGATGCCGTAACCGCCGACGACAACAACCTCGGCGCTTTCGAGGTCGCCTTCTTTGGCCTCTTCCTGATACGTTTTCACTATGTGGTAGGATCGGTCTCCCTCCGAAACGATTGCATCAATCGGAATAATGAATCCCTTTGCCTGCCCTGATTCGGGCATGTCAAACACCCCCGGGTTGACGGAAACCATTTGAGGCCGTGTGCGAGGGCAGTAAATCCTTCCCAGGTAGTTGCCTCCGGACCAGGGAATGACGGCGATCAATTCTCCCCGGTCGTTCAGTTCAAGATCAATGGAATGGGCCGACAAGCCGGTACGCAGCCTTGCAGCAAGACGGGGACCGAGATCGGTTCCCATGGCAGTGGCGCCTATAATAAACGCTTCGGGCTGGAATGAAGTGATGGCACGTTCCAGCACTTTGACATAGGTTCCGTTGCAATACTCTTCGAGCAGGGGGTCGTCGGCAAGGAGCACTTCGTCGACGCCGTAGGAAAGGAGCATATCGGCCTGTTTCGCCATTGAATGTCCGACCAGAACAGCGCCCACCTTCCAACCGGTCCCGGGAACAAGCGCAAGGGCCTTGCCCATTATCTCAAGCCCCACGTCAGCAATTATGCCGCGGCGTTGTTCAATGAAAACCCATAGCTTGCTTTCCGGTATCTTCTTATCCATGATAGAACCCCATCCGGCACAGCCGATCAGCCAGGGCCTGTGCCTGTTCACGGGCGCTGCCACCTAACATTTCGGCTCGTGCCTTTCTTTCCGGTGAAGTAAGATCGATGATCTGAGTGGGTGAGCCCTCAAGACCTATCCAGGGTTCTTTCAGGATCATGTCGTCGGCCGACAGAATGCGTACATCCTTGTCTTCCGCGTCGAGTATGTTCATCAAGGTGATGTAACGAGGTTCATTAAGTTCTTTTATCACTGAAAGCACCACGGGCGCTTTCAGCTCGGCAATGACATGGCCCGTTTCGAATCGGCTTCGCACGCGGAAAAAGCCGTCCTCTGACGCGTCGATGGCGCTTACATGCATCAAATTTGGTACGCCCAAGAATTCCGCGATTTGCGGACTTACCTGAGCAGTGCCGCTGTCCGTTGTTTCATCGCCGCAGAGGAGAAGATCGAAAGGTCCCGTTGTCCTTACGGCTGCCGCAATAATAGATGCAGTGGCTAGGGTGTCGGAACCGGCAAATCGTCTGTCTGAAAGGACGATCAAATGATCGGCGCCCATGGCGAGAGCCTCTCTCAGCACGGGAATGCAGTTTTCAGGCGCCATGCTGAAAACGGTAACGTCGCCCCCGAAGCGGTCTCTCAAGGCGATTGATGCTTCGAGGGCGTGTTTGTCCAGCGGATTGATCACTGTGGGGACATCATGTCGCACCATCGTTTTTGTGCGTTCATCAAGGGTGATCCGGTTCGCATACTTCGGATCAGGTACCGGCTTTATGCACACGATAATACGCATTCCCTGTACCTTGCCTTTCTATTGATACTCTTTTATCGCCACACGGGAGAGCACAAGCTTGGCGATCTCTGCCGTGCCTCCTGCAGGAACTGACACAAGGGCGTCTCGCATAAGTCTCTGGATGGGGTATTCTCGGAGAATTCCATAACTGCCGTGGATTTCGACCGCCTTTCGCGCCGACCGAGCTGCGGCTTCACAAATCCACTGCTTGGCCATAGTACATGCCGTATCAGCGGGTATGTTGTTGTCAAGCATCCATCCTGCCCGATAGGCGAGCAGTCGGGCAATGTGAAGATCTGAATAGATCTCGCTTATGGACCATTGGATTGCCTGGAGGTTTGAAATGGGTTTCCCGTACAGTTCGCGCTCGGTGGCAAATTTGACCGCTTCTTCGATGACAGCATTCAGTATACCGAGACCTACACAGGCCATTCCGGGTCTGCCGCAATTCCCGATAGTGCCGAGAGCCACTGCCATGCCGTTTCCTTCGCCGCCGATCAGGTTTTCCGCAGGGACTTCGCAATCCTGGAATACCAGTTCTCCCGTGTTGGCACCGCGAAGCCCCACTTTGTCTTCTACATGTCCCGTTTTTGCGCCGGGGAAATTCTTTTCCACGATGAAGGCCGACATGCCCTTACGTCCCTCGCCCGTCATTGCCGGTACGACCCAGGTATCCGACACATGCGCATTGGTAATGAAACACTTTCTTCCGTTGAGAATGTATTTGTCGCCTTCGCGTCGTGCCGTCGTTTTCATGTTGGCCACATCCGACCCGCCAGAAGGTTCAGTGACGGCAACTACTCCCAGGGTTTCGCCGTTCGTCAATGAGGGGAGATAGTTCTTTTTCTGCTCTTCGTTTCCGAAGACGTCAAGAGCATAGGTACACATATGGTGGACCTGCAGCGACATGGGCATGGCGGGGCAGACCCGGCCAAGCTGTTCAAGTACCAGGATGCGGGCCAGATGTCCCAGGCCGGCACCGCCGTAGTCACGGGGGGTAATAACGCCGAGGATGCCCATGTCGGCTAATCCCTTCATGAGATCCAGAGGAAATTCCCCAGTTTCTTCCATTTTTTCCATTCGTGGCGGAATTTCCTTTTCAGCAAATTCTCTGATCGAACGTTGAAGCATTTGGTCCCGTTCCGTTAATGCGAAATCCATAGTTCCTCCTTAGTTGTAACGAAAGTATTTACTGAAATGCAGTTGCACTCACTCTTCAAATCAGGGGCGGTACTTCTGCACAATGTGAAAAAGCGTTGCCCGATATGAATACAGAACTATTAATTCTTTGTCAATGAAGATAATGATTCTCCCATATAGGGAATGTGGATGGTGGTGCGGGGCTTCTATGGCATTCAATTGGCGGTATCTTTTGTGAATTTAAGTAAAAGCCTTTTGATGTAACGGTTGTCCGAAAACCCCTTGTGCGTTACAATGGTTTTGCAAAGACGCAGTTTCGCGGGGTCTTTCATCAGCTCTTCCAGAAAAGTCCGCTGGCTTTTTACGAAGCCGTCGAAACGTATCTGTATGCCCTGTTCTTCCGAGAAGGGAAGGCCGCTTTTTCGTTCGACATCTTCCGGCGATAAACCAAGACCGGTAATCATCTTGAGAAAATAGTCTCCCGTGATGTTTCTTGTACTTTGAGAAAATTCACTGAAACGCTGAGGTGAGAGGCCCGCGTTTTTCATAAAATGGCCTTTGGTGATTTTCTTTGACTGAGCATAATGCCACAGGAAATCAAAATACTCGTTGAAGTCGATATCTTTCTTTCTCGATGCCATGGGTGGAATATTACCAGTGATTTATCTGTTGTCAACAATAAATTAGATTTTCCCCCGTTTCACCGCGCAATCCACTGTGCCATTCGTGGCAGTTCTTCTGAACCCCAGCGGGGGGCTCCCCGTAGTTTGAGAAAAAGGCCAAAAAGTCGTTCCATCATACCCATTGCTTTTTCTAATACATAAATTCGCTCGAGCATCCGTCCTTCCCGTTCGGCCTCATCTTCGTCTGATTCCTGTCTTGCCGGCGTTTTCATGGACTGGAAGGTGAAATCGTCGGCCTTGAAGGTGAATTCCCACTCATCACTTTCAATACTCATTTTCAGGCGTGCCTCTTTGATTTTTTTTCCCATCTTCAAGGCTGCCTTTCCTTCCTTCAGGTCGGCATGAAGTCCTTTGCAGACAACTGTTTCCGAATATTCTCCTTCTCCGGATTCGAGCACGATCCTGCGTAGAAAGGTAATGCCGATATCTCCCAGACTCTCAACCATGACATTACCGCTTCGTTCCTCGCTCTTAAACCAGAGCCATGTGAGAAATTCTCTGCCCAGAAAAACCAGATCGCTTCGTTCGTTATCCATAGTGGTTCCTTATAGACTTACTTTTTGATCGCTGCAAGTAGTTTTGCCGTTTCAGAATCGGCAAAAGCCGGGTCCCAAGGGAAAAAATGGACCGGTGTCAGGTTGAAGGAGCGCTTGAAGAGGTCCTCGAAGTCATCAAAGACCTTGGGAGAAAGTGTGCCCAAAATTAGCCACCCCTGCGACAGGGCCCAGCACACCTCGTAAAACGACGGAACAGGGGGCGCTTTCCCCAGAAGCTCCCGCCTGACGGCATCGCGTATTTCAGCTCGTTGTTCCCGGTAAATCTTTTTGAGATTGTTCTCCTCGATATATTTTTTTTCAGCTTCAAGAACTTTCAGCTTCAGGAGGGCCGGTGGAACCGTTTTTCTGTCAATGCGTAATGAGAAAATTGCGTAATTGCCAAGTGAATAATTTGCATATTCAAAGTTTCTGTCGAGCACGTTTTCAATGCTGGTCCACCCCAGGGACTTTTCCTCCAGCCCCGTCGATATTTCCCGGAACGCATGGAGTTTAATCTGCTTGTCAAAAAAATTTCTGAAATCCACCGGCATATCGCCGACCACCCGGTACCGTGTAAATGTTGCACTTCCTTTAAGCACGCCCATACGTGTTCAATCCTTTCAAAAATACTGACACCCTATGGCATCGGTTCGGGGCAAGGTCAAGAAAAAACCGTTTCTCGTTCACTTTTAATTTCTTCAACCGCCCTGTCTCGTATGCAATCAGTCTATGCCGCAGTTTCTCTGTGAGTGATGTGGTCAGGTCATCGCCAGACCGGGTAGAAAGAGGGCGATTTGCGGAAAGGCCACAAGCAGCATTGTCGCCAGTATCAAAATCAGTAAAAAAGGGACTGCATGACCGATGACTTCCAGATAAGGTCGCCTGAATATGAGCTGGGCCGTGAAGATATCGCAGCCGAAGGGAGGGGTGGCCGATCCTATGGCTGCCTGCAGCGTCACCAGTACGCCCAGCAGGATTGGATCGACGCCCGCACCAACCACATAGGGTTGAAACACGGGACTTAAGATGAAGATAGCGACAATGGGGTCTACTAACATGCATGCGATAAAGTAGACACATACCACAATCGTGATGACCCAGAGCATGGAGGGATCGGTGCCAAAGAGCGGCGGCAGCAGTTTTTCGGGAATCTGAAGAAACCCGATGAGAAAGGAAAAAGCCTGCCCCGCTCCCACAAGAATGAACACCACGCCGGTAATTACACCGGTACGAAGAAAGGCGTCGATCATTCGGTGAAGCGTCATTGTTTTGTAAATAAAGGATTCGAGAATAAAGGCATACAAGACTGCAACGGCGGCGGCTTCGGTCGGGCTGAAGATGCCTGCATAGATACCGCCCACGATGATTACGGGAAACCCCATTACCGGAAGACCTCTGCGCACAGCCGATAGCCGTTCTGACCATTTTGCCCTGGGAAGTGTGGGGATTCTCTTTATTTTGGAATAGGTATAGCAGTATAGGGAAAACAAAATCAGGATCATCAATCCGGGGATAATGCCGGCCAGAAAGAGTGTTCCAATGGACGTGTTTGTTGCCACACCGTAAACGATAAATCCAATGCTTGGGGGGATTAGAAAGGCGATGTCGCTTGCATTGATAATTAGACCCAATGTGAAAGAACTTTTGTAATGTGCCTCAAGAAGCATTGGACGCATGGCGCCGCCGATTGCCGCCACTGTTGCCTGTGTGGAGCCGGATACCGCGCCGAAAAGAGTACAACCGGCATTGGTGGTAATTGCAAGTCCGCCCGGCAGATGACCCACGAACATTTTCACCATTGCGATCAGGCGATCGGCCGATTCACCGGAAGTGATAATCGCGGCCGAAAGGATAAACATGGGTACGCATACCAATGCCGGCTGTGTAATGCCGGTGAGCGCCTGCTGTACTACGGCGACGATCATAGTCGAGGCCATATCCGGCATGTAAATTGCGAGATACAGGAGTATTGATCCCAGCAGGGTGACCATAAAGGGGAAGCCGAAAAGGAGCATCGCCGCAAGAGAAAGGCCGAATAGCTTCATACGCTGTCCCCTGTGATGTTTTCATCTTCGTATTCACTCTTTTGATCCGGAGACTGCCACGGATCTGGTTCAGTGAAATTTTTTATAACAGTACGGATATATTGAATACCGGCCAACAGAAATCCCGTGGGAATTATAATATAAAAAATCCATTTCGGCAGTCGTAGCGCCGGTGTCAAGTGCCCCATGGATCTGGCGTTTATAAGATATTCCCATGAGGCCCATGCCATAACCGCCATCACCGCGGCACTGACGAGCGATATTATGATGATACATATTTTTTCCAGTGCAGGCGGCATGGCATCAAGAAAGGCGCCCATGCGTATGTGGCGGGCCTTGCGCACACCATAGCTTACCCCCGTAAAGGTCAGGAGGATGACCAGGAATGTGGATACTTCTTCCGCGTAGTAAATACTCTGAAAAAAGGTGCGGGCAAAGACATTCGCAATTAACAGAACAGCCAGCGCGGCGACACAGAACACCAGAACGACAACCTCTATGGCATTAACTATTGTGCCGAAGATGCGGTTAAAAGTGTGGAGTCGCCGGAATTTTTTGTTGTGGTCGCTGCCTGCCTTCATTGCGATGGGTAGTGTGTCCGTTAGTTGATGCTGAGTGCCTTTTTGGCGTTCGCGATATCTTTCATGAGGGCTGCCAGAATGTTCTCTGCACCTTCTCCTCCAATATCGCCGTACAATGGATAGACCTTCTGAGCGCGCGTCTTGAAGGGGATAAGGGTATCTTCGTCGAGCACATGAAATGTCAGTGAAGGTTTTGTCGCTTTCATTTTTTTCATATCCGAGCTGTTCCGTTCATTAATCCATTTCGCTGCTGGTTTGATTGCGTCTATCCAAAATCGCCGGATCTCTTTCCGGACCTCTAAGGGTAACCTGTCAAAGAATGATTTGTTGACCGTGGGGATGCTTATGAACGGCTCATTTTTGAGATGCACGAAGTAGTCCTGCACTTCGTAAAATTTCATGCTGAAGGCGGCAAACAGAGGGTTGACCTGTCCATCGATTAATCCCATCTGAAGCCCGCTGTACACCTCACCATAGGACATTGGTGTGGGACTGGCGCCGTAGGCCCTGTAATTTTCGACCAGCATTTTGGATGACATTAATCGCAACTTGACGTTTTCCATGTCTGCGAGAGAGGTGATCTTTTTTTTCGCGCTTACCCACTGCCAGCCTTCAAACATAATTGACAGGGGGACCAGTCCTTTTCTACGGAACGCTTCTTCCAGGAGTGGTAAAAATTTGCCTTTTCTGGCGATCCAGTCGAGTACTTCCGGTACCTTCCCGGAAGGAAATATGTAGTTCAGTGCCAGGGCCTGTGCTTGAGGCACGAATGAACTTATCCAGGCATGATCTGAAAAGACAAACTGTACCACACCCATCTGGGCGAGCTCATTGATGTCTCCCGATGCGCCCAGTGTGCCGTAGGGATAAACGGCGATGCGTATTTTGCCATCGGACCATTTTTCCATGTGAGTTGAAAACCGCTGTCCCCACACTGTCATGAAATCCCCTTCGATTTCTTCCGAAGCCAGTTTGGCGTTGATCGGGCTGCCGCTGTAATGCCCGGCCGAAACAGTATCCAAGGGGAAAAGCACAAAAAGGGCAATAAAAAACGTAATTAAATTTTTCATGATTCAGCTCGCTCAAGTAAAAGTTAATGGGTATTTTTTGCTTGAAAATTTAAAGATATTGAACAACAGGGAGTCGGTTGCATCACTGCCTTCGTGTATAAAAAACGTTTTAAGGCCAATTCGATGTGCTGAGTGGAACTTCTGGGAGATCTCCATACCATAATGATCTCTTTCTACCTTACTTGTCCCGTGATTGTCAAGTACGCCCTGTCGAGGTATCGAGGGGGTCCAATTACGCATGGACAGCACATTTTTTTTGTGATAGAAATTCAGGTCATGAACATCTCACATGTGGGAATCATAGCGAACAGTAGGAAAGAGAATGCCACGCAGGACTCCCGCCGTCTTGGGGAATGGCTTTCGGCAAGGGGTATTACGGTATATTTTGACCAGGAAATTGCCGAGAAAATCGGACAGGAACCGGGAATTCCAAGACGGGAGCTTCCCAAAATTTCCGATATGATTGTGGTATTCGGCGGTGATGGCACCCTTCTCATGGCAGCGCGGTGCGTACAGGGGTATGACGTTCCAATTTTAGGCGTTAATCTGGGTACCTTCGGCTTTATGACCGTGGTTAATCTAAACGAGATGTTCAGTGCCATGGAGCACATTCTGAGGGGTGAATGTAAGACGACGAAGCGAATGATGCTGGATGTATCGGTGGACGGGAATAATCTGCCTGCGTTAAACGATGTGGTTATAAACAGGGGGAATCTGTCCCGGATGGTAAATCTGGAAACATTTGTGGATGATCAATACCTCACCACCTTTAAGGCCGACGGACTGATTGTTTCGACCCCTACCGGTTCGACGGCCTACTCGCTCTCCGCCGGTGGCCCCATCGTATTCCCCGGACTCAATTCGATGATTATTAATCCGATCTGCCCCCATACGCTGACGAACAGACCGATTATGATGCCACCGGAAGCGACGATACGTGTGGTGCTATGGACACAGGAAGAGGGGGCGACGGTCACACTGGACGGTCAGGATTCCTTTGTGCTTAAATCGGGCGATGCCGTCACGATCCGTAAATCGAATACCTGTGTGAATCTATTTGAATCACCGCACCGGAACTATCTGGAAGTGTTGCGCAGTAAACTGGGGTGGGGTGGACTCCCTTAAGTGACATGCTGGCCGAACTCTCTATCAGAAATTTTGCCATCATTGATTCTCTTAACGTTGCTTTTACCGGTGGTTTGAATGTCATTTCCGGTGAAACGGGTGCGGGGAAATCGATCATTGTCGGTGCAGTGAACCTGCTTTTAGGAGATCGTGCGTCGAATGAACTGATACGATCGTCCGAGGATTCGGCTGTGGTTGAGGCGCGGTTCGTTTTGGATGGGCGAACGAATATAAAGGCTTGGCTTAAGGATCGAGGACTCTATGAAGACGGCGACCTGGTGGTGAGAAGGATTATTGCGCGTTCGGGGAAAAACAGGGTCTTTATCAACGGCAACCTTGCCACACTGAACATGCTTTCGTCACTGGGCGGGTTTCTTGTGGACGTCTGCAGCCAGCATGAACACCAAGTGCTTCTGCAGACCGACAGGCACATTGACATCCTCGATGAGTTCGGCAACATTCTGGATATGAGAAATGAGTATACAGGTCATTTCCACCAGTATCAGACGCTTAAGGAAAGACGAAATGCACTCGTGAGAGCGAACGAGGAAAAAAGTCGGAGAGAGGAACTTCTGCGATTCCAGGTCGAGGAAATTGAAAAAAGCGACATACAGATAGGGGAAGACATTGCGCTCAGGGATGAAAAAAAGATTCTTTCCAGCGCCCAAAAACTCAGAGAGCACGGGGAAATTGCCTATACCACTCTTTACGGGAGGGAAGGTTCGCTTTTGGAGGAACTTGGTGCCGTCAGGGAGAAGATTAGGGAAATAGGGGTGATCGACAAAGGATTTGTGGTGAAGGAACAGGATGTGGATGCCCTTTATTTCGGTCTTGAGGATCTTGCACTTGGGCTGAGGGAATACCTCAAGAATATACAGGACGACCAGGGGCGGCTCGAAGAAATCGACGACCGGTTGGAATTGCTGGGAACCTTGAAGCGTAAATACGGAACAACGCTGGAAGATATCCTCATACGGCGGGACACCATGATGGCGGAACTGGAAGAAATGACTCGCATGGAGGAAGAGATTGTTTCCTGTGAACGAGATCTGAGTGCAAAGGAAGCCCTTCTGGCGAAAATGGCTGAAAGGCTTTCGGGTCTTCGAAAAAAATGGGCCCGTACCCTGGAGGAGCTCGTGGAGAAAGAAATTCATGAACTTTGCATGGAGAATACGGCCTTTAAAGTAGTATTTTTAAATGAGTCCAGCGCAGAAATCCCTCCCGCGTTTACGGAAAAGGGAATCGACGGCATTGAGTTTTATCTCTCCACAAATATTGGTGAAAGCTTGAAGCCGCTGCACCGGATTGCATCGGGCGGGGAACTCTCACGAATTGTACTTGCTCTGAAAAAGGTGCTTGCCATGGCGGGATCTGTGGGAACGGTCATTTTTGATGAAGTGGATAGCGGCATCGGGGGCGCCGCTGCTGAAATGGTCGGGTACAAGCTGAAGGACGTCGCGACTCATCATCAGGTCATATGTATCACTCATTTGCCTCAAATTGCCTGTTTTGGCGATACCCACTATCTGGTAACCAAGTCGGTCGCAGAAGGCAGGACTCATACGGGAGTGTCGCCCCTGAATGAATCGGAGCGCCTCAATGAAGTCGCCCGCATGCTGGGGGGGGTGGAAACAACGGAAACAACACGTCTGCACGCCGCGGAAATGCTGCAGGGATCGCGCCGGAGTTGATGCAATACGGTAGAATGGTGGGAGTGATATGCTGCGAAAGGCCAAAATAAGTGATGTAAAACGCATCCACAGAATGATTAACGCAGCGGCGGCGCGGGGAGAAATGCTGCCTCGTTCTCTTATGGATCTCTACGGGTTTGTGAGAGATTATTTCGTGTATTGTGCCGATGACGATGCACCTGTGGTCGGTGTCTGTGCCCTTCATATTTTCTGGGAAAATCTTGCCGAGGTCCGATCCCTTTTTGTCGATGAAGCGTACCGGAGAAGGGGCATTGCTACAAAACTTGTGGAGGCATGCATTTCCGAAGCGATTACCCTTGACCTGTATCGTATTTTCACCCTGACGAATCAGGTTGAGTTTTTCAAAAGCCTGGATTTCTGGGAGGTCGATAAGGCTACTCTGCCTGAAAAAGTATGGTCTGAGTGCATTAAATGCCCTAAATATCCCGATTATTGTGATGAAGTCCCCATGATTATGGAACCCTGAATTGAGGACGTTGTCTCTTGTCAAAGGCGGCAGTGGGAAAAAACTTGATAAATACGGTGTGTACCATCAGTAAAGTAATGATTTTTATCATGTCTGCAGGGCTTTTTTTTGCAGGCTGTGCGTTCGTCAAAGAAAAACCGGTGCTTGAAATTGACGCGCCCGATCATCTGGTGCAACTGGTTTCTGAAGAAATTCCCCTGCTGGAGGACGATCTCGACATCGCATCACTCTGCAAGGCTATAGAGCGGAGTCTCGAATACTATAACAGATTGCCCGAAGATCGTATTTTCAGACTTGGAAAAGATACCTATCGTACGGCGGAAATGAAGGCATCGCTTATTGCCTTTCGCGATATTTTTAGTACAACTTCCGATAACCGGCGTTTAACGGAACGGCTGCGAGAACAATTCAACCTGTATCAATGCCTCGGTCGAAATGGAGAAGGGTCGGTGCTGTACACCGGATATTACGAACCGGTGCTTGAGGGATCGAGATCACGTACCCCTGAATTTCCCTATCCGATCTATCGAAGGCCTGATGACCACGTAGTAATCGATCTTGGCACATTCCACAGTAAATACAAAGGAGAACGTCTTATTGCCAGGGTTGATGACGGTAGGATTGTTCCCTATTACACGCGCAGAGACATCGATGTCGGCGGCAAGCTGGAGGGGAAAGGGTTGGAAATTGCCTGGCTTTCCGATCCGGTGGATATTTTCTTCCTTCATATACAGGGTTCGGGAACAATCAGGTTCGACGACAGGAGCTTAATCCAGGTAAGTTATGCACAATCCAACGGCCGTGCCTACCGTAGCCTGGGGAGACATTTGGTTGAACAGGGAAAGATGTCGATAGGAGAGATCTCTCTCGACGGAATCAAGCGATACCTGAGGTATCACCCCGACGAAATGTTCGATCTCCTTGCCCACAATGAAAGTTATGTTTTTTTTCGTGTGGTCGAAGAAGGTCCGCGAGGATCTCTTGATGTGCCGGTCACGGCGGGCCGCTCCATCGCCACCGATCCCGCTTTTTTCCCGCAGGGTGCACTGGCGTTGATAAAAGTAAAAAAACCTGTCATAGAGGAAAAAGGTGAGATTCATTCCTGGATCCCCTTTACCCGTTTCGTTCTGAATCAGGATGCCGGTGGTGCCATCAAGGGACCGGGAAGGGTTGATCTCTTTTGCGGTACGGGTGCGCGAGCCGGTATCGTGGCAGGGCATCTGAAGGAGTATGGTGAGCTGTATTTTCTTATGAAAAAGTAAGTTGATTCGGAAGAGAAAAACGCGCTTTTGTAAAAACCACTTGACAGCTTTGACGTATATTGGTACTGCTGAAATCTCGGGGGTTTTCAGATGGTGTAAGTTGTTTCATTCGTTCAGCGAAATAGCACACGCAGCATAACACATTTATACACAGACGTTTTCTTTTTAGCATTCATCGACCAAGGTACGTTCTTTCCTGGAGCGGGGCATAGCAGTTTTTGTGCAGGGCTTGTAAAGACTGCAGCGGGACAGAAATGGACGTTCTCTCATTCGGGGACATGAAGGGCACCCGGCTTCTTCAGCCGGTTGCGAGTGCAAGTGCACTGTCATTGCAACCTTTAAAGATACTGCAAAGGAGGGAATCTATGAAACGCAAGGTGTTGATCTTGTCTGTTGTTTTTGTGTTTATCGGCATAATCTGTTGTGTCGGTCCACAGTCGGTATTTGCCAAAGCGCCCATAAAAATTGGTTTTATAGGTGCTCTTTCGACTCCTTATGGTGCAAGCAACAAAGCGGTTCTTGACATCAGCGTGCAGGAGATAAATGAGGCGGGAGGGATACTGGGACACCCGGTCGAGCTTGTCACTGAGGACTGGAAACGTGAGGTGCCCCTTGCCGTAGCCGCCTATAAAAAACTGGTGATGAAGGATAAATGCCTTCTCGTATTTACTGAGGGAACCGAGGGGAGCACCGCCTGTGCGCAGGTGGCTACACGGCTCTATTCGAGTTATCCCCACCTTCAGTTCACTTTCTGGTCAGCTCATGAGGGTCTTACCGATTTGGTGGCGAATGATTATGAGAAATATAAGTTTCTCTTTCGCGTATATCCGAGTACTGCCGACACCTACAATCCGAAACTTCAGTTTGTTGAGTTTTTCAAGAACACTGTTGGTGCCAAGAAACTTGCCCTGCTGATAGAAGATATCGGCTGGACTGAAGTATACCGCAAAGGTAAACCGGGCGTATATCCGACGCAGAAGGATTATTTTGAGAAGAATGGCATTGACGTGGCATATGAACAGAACACTGACATAAAAGAAAAAATGTTTCTGCCAATTCTGGAGAAGGTGGCTGCCAGCGGCGCCGATACCATATACTGGATTACCGGATACAGCGACACGATTACCATTGTCAAGCAGTGGGCCCAGTCAGCCGCAAAGGATTTGGATTTGATTTTCCAGAGCGGCGCCTGCAGTTATGCTGCCTTCTGGGATATGACGAGCGGCCAGGCGCTGGGGGTAGGCGCCACATGGCCCCAAATCGAAATTCCCTTTACCGATAAGTCGCGTCCTTTCTTCGATAAACTGCGGGCAAAGAAGGCCGGAATGCTTGCTTCAACTTACGGTGCCTATGACGGGTTGTGGATTCTCAAAGGAGCAGCGGAAAAAGCAGGTGGTATCGACAATATAGATGATCTGATAAAGGCCCTTGAAACGATCGAGGTACAGTATGGATTCTGGACTTGGGCCTTCGACAAGCGGCATGAACCGAAAAAGGGATATCCCTACCATCCGACAGTGATAGGCCAGTTCCAGAAAGACGGGAGATATGTTCTCGTTCATCCTCCAAAACTGGTACAGATCACCAATCCCGACGTAAAATATATGCACGTCAAGGATTTGCGAAAATAGTATACAGAAGCAACAAGCCTCGAGTGAAGAGGGTGACCTCCGGGTACGGACGCACCCTCTTCGCAGGGGACTTTGACATCGGTTACATGTGCGGTGTGCAATGAATAATGCTTCCGAGTGCTCTACAGCTGAACTGTACATGCATTTCCACCGAGGCGGTTTCCTTGGCGTGACGGTGGAAATGGTGCCGTGCTACTACATAAGGGGTGTCAACTACAATGCATGCGATTCAGAGTGTCCTTGTGTATGCCGTGGTGCTTGGCTCGTTGTATCTTCTCATTTCGCTTGGGTTTTCCTTAATATGCGGTGTTCTCGGCATCTTTAATCTCGGCTATGGCGCAACTTTTCTGGTTGCCGTGTACGGTATGTGGATGTTGATGGATACCTTCGGATTCGGTGTCATTCCGGCGATTGTCGGCGTGTGTGTAATTCAGTGCGTATTTACACTCACAGTTATCTATTACCCCATTGTAAAGCGCTACATGGAGAAAGAAGAGCTGCTTCTTACCTCCCTTTTGCTTGTGTCCCTGATCGTCGAGGAAACGGTCAACCATGCCTATCCTGTGACAGCCGGTGTCGATATTCCCACGACAATCCTCACCGGGACATTTGAAATCGGCGCGGTCAGCATCCCCTCACAATTGCTTGTTGTGGTCGTTTTTGCTGCACTTATTACCGCTTTTTTCGTCATTTTTCTGACAAAAACAAGAATCGGCTTTAAGATACGAGCGGTAAGCCAGGATCCTGAGGCAGCTCGACTGCTGGGAGTAAAGGTTGAAGGCGTCTACGCATTGGCCATGATTCTTTCGGTGCTTCCCCCTACAGTGTGCATGCTGGTTATTGCACCCATATGGGCGATAGAACCCACTCTTGGCCACTCGTTGCTTCAGACGGCAATTCTTGTAACGATTTTAGGCGGTCTGGGCAATCTGCGGGGCACTGTGATAGCCAGCTTTATCGTCGGTCTTATTGCCTCATCAGTTGCTTTTTTCACCAATCCCCGGCTTGTGGGGATGGCAATACTTATTATTGTCTTTTTCGTGCTTCTTTTTAAACCGCAGGGAATAGCGAAAAGTGAGACATTATGGTGAGAATTGAACACAAGCGCGCACTTTTGGTTGTGAGAATCGGTGACAAAAAATTTGAATGGCCGATCGAGACCCGTTACTGGAGGAATCCGTTGCTCGGTATAGTCTGTCTCGCCCTGCTGCCCATCGTCTTTAGCGGCCAGCCCGATCTTATCAGCCTTTTCGCCACGGCAAACATATACGCCTGCATTGCCATTCCCCTGGGCTGGCAGATGACGGGGATCGGACGACTGAATTTCGGACCCCAGTTTTTCGTGGGAATCGGTGGTTACACGGCGGCACTGATAAGTGTGCATTTTGGATGGGGACCCTGGGAGACACTGCCCGTGGCCGTATGTGCAGGTCTGGTATTCGGTGTTATGTTCAGTCCCCTGACTACCATAGCAAAGGGATTGTATTTTTCACTCGTTACCCTGATTCTTCCTCTGATATTTCTAGAGGTTACCTACTATTTCAGGGTGTTTCAGGGGGAGACAGGCCTCTACGGCATAACTCCCCTCGTAATGGTCGACAATATCAAAACGGAATATCTGATAACAGGTTTTCTTTCGCTCCTCATGCTGATCATTTTTCTTTTTGTAGTTCACAAGGTACTGACATCAAGAATCGGTCTTTTCGCTGCGGCCATCAATGATGACGAGGAAGTTGCAAATAATCTGGGACTGAATATAAAGCGGTGGAAGATTCTTTGCTTTGTCGCGACATCGGTCATGATTTCCGTGACGGGATGGTTTGCGGCCCACTACTTCGGCACTTTTGCCGGTGTTACCTATCTCCAGCTTCCTTTCATGCTGAAGATCCTTCTTATGGTCATGATTGGAGGGAGGGGCGACATCTATGGCGCCATCTATGGCGCCTATTTCGTAGTGATACTTGAAAAACTGCTCACCGTGTTCGGGACCGTTCACTATATTCTCTTCCCCCTGATTCTGATGATTCTGTTGTTTACCCTGCCGGAAGGACTGTATGGTATTTATCGACGGCACCGGTATCGTGAATATTATCCGACGATACGTGTCAGAAAAAGATAGGATGACATGCCGCTGTGTAGGTAACTGCCGAGTGAACATGAGGACGAAGAGATGCTTCTGCAATTAAAGGGGATTAGTAAACGCTTTGGTGGCCTGATTGCCGTCAATGACGTAAGTTTTTCCATCGGCGAGGGAGAAATAGTCGGTCTTATCGGACCGAACGGCGCGGGAAAAACAACACTCATGAATCTCATTTCCGGTTCTTTAAAACCCGATGCAGGCACAATCGGCTTTAACGGGCATACCATTTCAGGTGAGGAGCCTCACAGGATATGCAGGCGGGGAATCAGCAGGACCTATCAGATTCCGAGACCTTTTCCCGACATGACGACGCTGCTGAATGTTTCCGTAGGGGTGTTTTGCGGAAAGAAGCGATCGCACATGAGTCTCGGCGATGCGATGCTCGATGCATCGCACTGTCTTGAATTCGTCGGGTTGTTCGGGAAACGTAACATGCTGGCACGTGATCTTTCTCTTTTTGAATTGCGGGCGCTTGAACTGGCACGAGCTCTTGCAACGACGCCACGACTGATCCTGATCGATGAGGTGATGGCAGGTCTCAACCAGGCCGAGTCGAGAAGGGCCATCAGGCTCATTCGGAAAGTGGTGGAAGAATATCATGTGACGATAGTGTGGATTGAACATGTGATGAAGATTATCATGGAGGCTACACAGCGCGTGGAAGTACTCCACTACGGAGAAATTATCGCGTCGGGTTCGCCTCATGCAGTTATCAACGATTCTCAAGTCGTTGAGGCCTATCTGGGGGAAAAAATTGCTTAAGGTTGAAAAGATTAATATTTCCTACGGTATAATACAGGTGGTCTACGATGTGGACTTTTCTGTGGAGGAAGGGGAGTGTGTTGCGTTGCTCGGTTCAAACGGCGCCGGTAAGACGACTATTCTCAACACGATATCCGGTGTGGTCCCGCTGAAATCGGGGAGCATTATTTTTCAGGGACTTATGTGCAACAGGAGTTCCCCTTCGGTCCGTTACGAATCTGGAATCGCCCAGGTTCCCGAAGGGGGAAAGATTTTTCCTTTCATGACAGTGCAGGACAATTTGATTATGGGTGCCGCCTGCAGGGACGAGGCATGGAAAAAAAGAGACGAGACACTTGAGTGGATCTATAAAATATTTCCAAAACTGAGAGACCGCTATAATCAGGAGGCACGTCTGTTGAGTGGCGGAGAGCGGCAGCTGCTGGTGGTGGGACGGGGGCTCATGGCGCGGCCGAGACTTCTGATGATTGATGAACCGTCACTTGGCCTGGCACCGAAAGTATTGCTTGAAATCTACGAAACCTTGAAAGTGCTCCGTGACGAAGGGATGACGATTCTTCTTTCCGAGCAGAATGTCACACAGGCCCTCAAGCTCGCGTCACGAGGATATGTGCTTGAAAACGGACAAATTATTTTAAGCGGCGCCAGCGTCGAACTTTTAAACAGCGCGCATGTGAAACAGGCATATCTGGGGTTGTAAAAAAGGAAATCAGGGGACGAGCGGAGAAGTGACACCGTTCCCCGCAGTAGTGAGGAGGGTCTTTGTGACAGAGGATTATTTTGCATTTACGGACAAGCTTTTCAACACATCGCGAATAAAGGAAAAACCGGAAGCGCTTAAAGGGATACGGGTGCTTGATTTGTCCCGTGTCATTTTCGGTCCCATGGTAGCCAAGTGGCTGTCGCTTTTTGGCGCGGAGGTTATAAAAATTGAGGAACCCGAAGAAGGGGATGATTGGAGAACCGGGACATACTGGGGCAAATTCTGGAAGGATTCCTGCCCTTATTTCCAGTCATTGAATCCAAACAAATATTTTGTGGCCATTGACCTGAAAAAAGAGGAAGGGAAGGATCTTGTCAAAGAGTTGGCAAAAAGCGCGGATGTAGTAATCGAAAACTACAGAGCGGGATTAATTGAGGCCTGGGGCCTCGGATACATGACGCTGAGTGCGATCAACCCGAGGATCATTTACATTAGCTGCAGTGGCTACGGACAATGGGGGCCGTTACGCTACTATCCAAGTTATGATCTGATCGCGCAATCCATGTCGGGTGTCGCAAGGATGACCGGCTACTCCGAAGATACCACTTATAAGCTTCCGGACTATTATGGTGATTTTTATCCGGCGATTCTCGGCGCCGTAGGAGTATTGGCCGCGCTTAACCGGCGCGAAGAAACCGGTCGAGGGCAGTATATCGATATGGCGCAAACGGAAGCATTGATGCGAGCCATGCATAATTGGACATACACGAGTGTGACCGGTGACGATATCACGCAAACGGGGAATTTCGATCCCACGATGGCACCTTCGGGCATTTTTAAAACTAAGGACAACGAATTTGTGGCCCTTGCCATTGCCACGACGGAACAATTCATTGCACTGACGGAGGCAATGGGCGCCAGGGAGCTTGTTAATGATGTGAGGTTTCGCGAAAGCAAGGAACGTTTGAAACCGGAAAATGCCGCCGCAATAAATGACAGGGTCTCTTCCTGGATACGTGATAGTTCCGTACAGGCAATCATCGAGAGTGCCAAAAAAAATGGATTCCCGGCGGCGCCGGTTATGGACGACTGGAAGCTCGTCACCGACAGCTGGAGAGAAGAGCGGGGAAGCGTCGTGGAATTTGATGACGATATGTACGGGAAAGGGCGCTGGGCCGGCTCTCCCGTATCCCTGAGCAGGAGTCCCGGACGGCTCAAGAATTTAACGCGGCCCATCGGATATCACAACAGGTATGTGTTTAAAGAGATTCTCGGATTAACGGAAGAAGAAATCCGCCGACTGGAAAAAAAGAGTATCATCGGATACTGGGATAATCGGGTTGGAAAACGGCCGCCTCCTTACGTTGATATGGAAAAGGACGAACTCTTTAATTACAAGAAGGATGTAAAGGATTAAAAGTCGTGAGCCAAAAGCAGCAAGTATTTTCAAAGCATATGACCGATAAGAAGGTCCGGGAGCAGCTTGAAAGATTTAACGATCTTCTCGAAACAATGATGCAATCATCTGAAGACAAACAAAGTGCGCTTCACGGTCTCCGGGTGCTTGAGATAAGCTATGCCAGCTTTCCGGGGCTTATATGCGGGGCCATGCTCGGTGAAATGGGGGCCGATGTAGTGAAAATCGAACCGCCCCAGGGAGATCCGGCGCGGGAGGCAACCTACAATGGGGTGTACATCAGGGATGTGGGGATTCCCTTTGTAATAGAAAACAGGAATAAGCGGATGCTTATGGCCGATTTCAACGAGGATCGATATGTTGAGAAGATAAAGGAGCTTGCAAAGAAAGCCGATATCATAATCGACGCAATGCCACCGGGGTATCTTGACAGCCGCGGGATAGGATACCGGCAGTTGGCCGGAATCAACCCCGGTCTTATCTATGCGGCCCTTTCCCCTTATGGCCACTATACTGCGAAGGCGAAGGAATATAAAAATATTCCCGATACGGACCTTACCGCGCAGGCCGAATCAGGATATCCCGCACTAACAGGTGATCCCGATGCTCGGGAACCTTACAATTATCCTCTGCGTGCGGGGATATGGGCGGCTTCCTATATGGGGGCGGCCATAGCAGTTGCCGGCATTTTAACGGCACTCATGTATCGGCGCAAAACCGGTGAAGGACAGATGGTGGATATGGCAACCTATGATGCCATTTCAGCCTGGCAGGGGTTTTCGCATGTCTGGGGTTTTACCAATGAAATGCCCCGTACACGGATCGGGAATTTTGACTGGTGCCTTTTCCCCTATGGCTATTACAAGGCAAAGGACGGCTATGTGACGATTGCCGCCGCATCGGATGCCGATTTTCGGGGTCTTTTAAAAATTCTCGGCCGTTGGGATCTTGAGGATGACTGGAGGTTTTTATTTGACAGAATAGCTGATGATCCCGAGAAGTTGAGAGAGTTGGAAGTGGAAATAAAAAAAGAAATTGCCAAATATACGCGTAAAGAACTCTACGAAAAAACTTTTGCCTACGGTGCCAGGGCCGCGCGGGATACATTGCGGTCGCGAGGATTCCCAATTGTGGTAGAAACGCGCTCGCCCCGGGAAGCGGCTTCAGAAAAACACTGGCAGGTTCGAAAAAGTTTCGTTCAGATAGACATTGAAGGTTTTGGCGTGATACGTATTGCCGCACTGCCGCCACGCATGTCTGGGTCTCCCTCGCATACCAGGTGGATAAAAACCGGTATCGGTGAAGATGATGAGGAGATATTTGGGGAATCAGATTTGAAGATTTTATAAGCCTTTTAAGGATTTGCAAAAAGTTAGTATACAGCATTCCGTTTCATCTCTCATCATTGCGCCATACATCGATGTGTGTCTTGTTCTTCAGGATAGGTATGCAGTACAAGTGAGCGACCATTCTGGAGGGCATCTCTGGTGTTCCCTATAAAATATCACACATAGTAGATAGATTTCTGAAAAGCATTGTGCTACAGACATAGCCGAATCACACGTCAGTGGTTAATACCGATGTTGCGGTAAAAAGTCGGCAACTATGTTTAATCAGAAAGGTCATGATAATGAATGCTTGTTTTGAAAATCTTGATGCTGTTTTTCATCCCCGGTCCGTTGCCCTGGTGGGTATTACCACTGCCAATCCCCACCACTGGACACGGGGATTTCTTGAAGGGTTCCTCGCACTGGATTTTCCATCACGGGGCAATCTGTATCTCGTGAATCCGAAGGGAGGAATTGTGGCCGGACACAAGGTCTATGAGACACTGGAGGATATTCCCGATACCCTGGACTTTGTGGTGGGGCTGGTGCCTTCCCGCAGTGCCCCGAAAATGGTTGAGGATGCGGCAGCCAAAGGAGCACGATTCATTCATTTCTGTACTGCCGGTTTCAGTGAGATCGATGAAGTGGAAGGCACGGCACTGGAGGAGCAGTTGCTCAGTGCAGCCCGCAGGCATAATATACGGATTATTGGTCCGAATTGTCTGGGTATATACTGTCCGGAAGCACGCATGTCCTTTAGCGAACTCTTCCCGAAGGAGAGTGGATCCGTGGGATTCATCAGTCAAAGCGGCGGTAACTCCAATTTTCTTATCCGTCATGCCGCGCTGCGTGGCATTCGCTTCAGCAAGGTTATCAGCATAGGCAATGCCTGTGATCTCAACGAAAGCGATTTCTTGGAGTATTTGGCCGATGATCCGAAAACAAAAATTATATGCATGTATCTCGAGGGAGTCAAAGAGGCTGACCGTTTCCGGCGTGCCTTTCAGTACGCATCGGAGAAAAAGCCGGTGGTGCTGCTGAAAGGAGGGGCCACGCCCGCCGGAGAGAGAGCGGTGATGGGACATACGGCATCGCTTGCAGGCAGCCGCACCATCTGGGGACCGCTCTGCAGGCAGTATAATGCCATTCAGGTACAGAACCTCAACGAAATGGCCGACGTGCTGGTGACGCTGGAGTTCATGCCCGAACCCGGGGGGAGACGGGCGCTGCTGTTCGGCGCCGGCGGAGGGTCAAGCGTGATTGTTGCTGATGAATTCGAAAGGCGGGGAGTGATATTGCCCCAGTTGCCGAAAGCGTTCATAAAAGAGCTGCGTGAATTTAGCCAGGCCGCGGGTAATTTTTTCAGCAATCCCATTGATTACTCCCAAAGTATGGAACCTTCCAATGTGGATCGTGCGCTTGAGATTCTCATGAAATGGGGCGAATTCGATTTTGTGATCAATTTTGTGGTGCCTACGCAATCGACCCGATCAGAGGATTTACCCAAGCCTCTCAGGTTTGACACTATTTCAAAGCCTGTGGCTGTTGTGGTAATGATCAGTGCCCGGCCTGAAGAGGCGCAGAAAATATTTGCATATGTCGAGCAGTACGCCTCCAGCGGTTATCCCCTCTATTTTTCCTTTGGCGGTGCGGCCGGCGCCATAAATAAAGTGCTGACGTATTACGAGCGGAATACCCGTAGAAAGGGGGCGCTATAGAAAAAAGGATGCATGATTGGACGAAAAAAACGGGGGGCCGTGCCTGATAATTTCCGCCACTGCCGGATGTTTTTTGAATTCCCTTTCCAGAAATGCTCTGACGAGATGTCTGTGCCATCCATGGGGATGGCGAAACCGGCGATAGAGAGTAAGGTCTCCATCATAGAAATCCTCTGCGTCGAGCGATTCGGTTTCGGGGCCGTACGCGGGTAGATTGAAGATTGCGAGATTAAGAAAATGGATCAGTTCGCTGTGTCGCACCGTGAAATCAAGTGTCATCCGCGCATCTTCCTCTCTTTCGAAAGGGGTGCCGAAGAGCAGATAGACGTAGGTGGCAATGCCCACCCTGCGAAGAGTGTGCAAAACTTGCGATGCTATTTTAAGATCGATTCCTTTATCCATGGCATCAAGAACCCGCTGGTTCCCCGATTCAAGCCCGATTTTCAGCATCACGCATCCGGCAGCTTTCAAACTGTGGCAAAAGCCGACATCGGCAAGAAGCTCCGATATTCTTACGAACCCATACCAGGGAGCGCCCGGGGGATTCAATGCGAGGGTTTTTAAAAGCCGGGGACTTACGGCATTATCGAGCAGATGAATCAGCACCGGAGGCCTTTGGCTGACAAGCAGCTGAAGATCGTTCTTGACCCGGTGAGAGGACAAAGGAATGTAGGCGTTTTTTTCGGCGCGCTCCGGGCAGAAAGAGCACCGCTGCCAGTAACAGCCCCGTGAAGCACTGTAAGGAAGAATAAATCCGGGTGAGAAGTACGAATCGAGGGGAAAGTGTTCATAACAGGGAATAAATGATTTTTTCAGCGGTCTCTTTTTTAACATTTCCACCAATGCAGTTTCTCCCGGACCGTCGATCATTTCGTCGATAATGCCCTCAAAGGGATTGGTCCAGGCGGGACTTCTCATCCATGAGGTCACGAGACCGCCCCCGAGCACAATTTTTATTGCAGGTGCACTATGCTTCAGAAACCCAATCATTGCAAACGTCGTGAGCGCCTGGCTCAGGAAATTCAGTGAAAAGCCCACCCATTCCGGGTGCAATTCCTCCAGGACAGAAGGGATTCTTTTTGAAAAATAGGAGAAAAAGAGATTTCTGTGGGGTTGCGCAGAGGCCTCGATACAGTCTGCGCTCCTCAGAGGAGAGAGTTGTCCGTCCTGATAGTTGGAAAGACCGGCGTGAATGTTGAGTACCTGCCCCTGCACGTACACCAGACGGTATATGTCGGCCAATGCCCGTTTATACCGGTCGAAATTTTTGTATGTATCACGACGGGTAACTGCCTCAAGGTTTTTTGCGCGATTGCGAAAGGCGCGCCGTGTCCAGGTATCGGACTGTGCAGGTGCTTGTTGCACGAGAAAAAGAAGGCCCTCGATGTTAGTGTCCAGTACGGATACGGGAATGGAGTGAGACGCAAGTGCTCCTGCAAGCAAGGCAATGCCCGGAGGTGCCTCACAGGGTTTGACGATAGGTGGATGGACGAGAAGAATGGACGACATAGGTTCCTCTACTGTTTTTTGTCGGGAAGAAAGCTACCGTGGCTCACACAATACCGCGAAAAAAATGCCTGTCAAGGAATATCAAAATCTTGCATAGTATGGTTAAGTTGTGTACCGTTTATTGTAATTTCACTGCACGAGGAACGACATGATCATTACCTGCTCAAAATGTGGCCACATCAACAACGTCGGCAATGTAAAATTTGATAGACCCACGGTAACCGTGCGATGTAAAAATTGCGGATCCATGGAGGTGCTCAATGTGGGAACGACCTCTCACCAAATAGATGAAACATGGGCCGTGGAAAAGAAAATTCCGCAGTATCTGCTGGACGAAGACGGTCAGATGCCGGAAGAATCTTCTGAGGATGCGTCTGAAGGCATCAGCAATGTCAGAACAAAGTTCCTGAGGGTCGTGGCGGTGGTGGTAGTAATGGCCTTTCTGGCAATGCTGTTGCCATACCTGGGGCATGTGTATTTCCACATGAAAAGTTCCGGTGCCTACAAGGCAGCGGAAACCCTTATACGGAAAAGTCCTGAGATAAAGGCACTGGCAGGGAGCGATCCGAACATCAGCATAGTGCAGCAAAAATTTACCGAAGATTCTGAAGGACAGGGACGGGCGAAATTAGGCCTGAAAGTGACGGGAACGTCGGGCTCGACTGATGTAATCGTATACTTGATAAAGGAAAAAGGATCCTGGAGAATCACTTCCGCCCTCTACCGGGACCGATACGGTAATGGGCGGAACCTGGAGGTGCCGTAACTCAGCCGTTTATGCTGAAAATAGTGCAGCCGAAGAAATTTTCGGTCCCATGCCGTCAGCCCACCTCACAAATATGAAAAGACATGATCGATAATGAGTCTGAAGTTTCTTTGAACGGCATCGCTTCCCCGAATGATGTCCATGTGCCCCGGCAACAGATATTCAACATCAAACTGTGATAATCTTCTAATACTGTCCTTAAGGCGTTGGGTGTCGCCCCCGGGGAAGTCCGTTCTCCCTACACTTTGAAAGAAAATTACATCCCCCGGGAAGAGGGCCTTTTGCGCAGGCCAATAAAGGGACAGAGACCCCGGCGAGTGCCCGGGAGTATGGACGATTTCAAAGGATTCGCCCCCCAGTTCGACGATTCCTTCTTCAAGAATCCTGTCGATGACTATTGCAGGTGCCTTCAGGCCGAACATGCCGTACATGCTTTCCCCTGTTGCATCGTAGAACTCTTTTTCCTCGCGGAGGATGCACACGGATACCTCTTTTTCTTCGTTGAAAAGTTCAGAAGCTTCGAAATGATCGGGATGGGAGTGAGTATTGACGATGTAGCGTATATCACCCTGTGTAATTCCATCTTCTTCCAACCTTATCATGAGGTCAGGGAAAAAAACCGACAGCCCCGGATCGATAAGGACGCCGGCATCGCCTCCTATAAAAAAACTGTTACAGTTGTTTTCAAAGGGATTTGTCCATTCATAGACGTAAAGATTATCGATCAGTTTCATTGGTGTGCTCCTTTTTCAGTTAATAGCGTGCTGCATAGTACTGCTATGGTGAAGATTCTTTCAACAGATACCGGGCATACTATCATTTGGGGATATAACGCAATGGATTTTGGGGCCGGTTGTTGTAACGCATTTCGAAATAGAGTGAATAGGCCTTCGTTTCTTTATTTTTTTCAACGGTGGCAATTGTTTTCCCTCTTGTTACCCGATCGCCTGAGGTTACTTTCATTTCATCAAGATTTGCATAGATGGTCAGGTAATTTTTTCTATGTTTTATAATTATGGTGTTTCCATAAAACTTGATCGGTGAGGAATGTATGACTTTCCCCTCCTCTGAAGCCTTGACCGACCTGTCGTTCTTTGATTCGATGGTAATACCGTTTGACCGAATTCCATCAGGGGTGCGTCCGAATTGGGAAGCAATGGTACCGTCAAAAGGTCGGATAAATTGAAGCTTGTCCGTTTTCCGGGAAGGGGGTTTTACCTCTGTGCCGGAATGACCTGTTTCAGTTCTGCCTCCCGGTTGAGTCTCATCTCTCACAAGCGGTTTTTCATTTTGGGTATCTTTTTTTCGAGCAGGTTGAGATGATTGTGCCGGAGGCGCCGGTGCCGGGGTTAACTTTTCTTGTGAGTGTTTTGATGCCACACTGGAAGGGAAACGACTGCGTCGCGATTTCTGTGTCGGTGTTTCATGAAATGCCTCCAATTCGCGTACCTCTGTTGCTCCCGGGATGAACAACACACGATCAGCACTAACGGCATTAGGATCGTCAATTTTGTTGGCAGCTGCGAGCGCATCAACAGAGATGTCATAGGTGCGGGCAAATTGTGAGAGGGTTTCGCCTCTGTTCAGGCGGTGGTAGACTCCCGTCACGCCGCGGGGAGTCGCGCAGGCAGAAAGAAAAAACAGCGCACTGAGTAACAAAATGAAAAAATAGTATTTTGGTTGTACCATGTCGGTCATAATAAAATTTTTACGATTAGAAACCCTCCAATGAGAAGGACGGTAAACACTACAGTCATTAAATTAAAATATTTGTCGATAAATGAGCGGATTCTCTCGCCGAACCGGTAGATCAGCCATGCAACGATGAAAAAGCGGGCGGATCTGCTCAGAGCCGATGCCACAAGGAAGACGGTAAAGTTGATTTCAAAGGCGCCTCCGGCAATCGTAAAGATTTTATAGGGCAATGGAGTAAATCCTGCAATCATTACGGCCCATGCATTGTAGTGATTGTAAAGCTCACCTATATAGGTATATTTTTCCGTCAATCCGTAGAAATGGATGATGCGAAGTCCCGCCAGTTCCATGAATTGAAAACCTATCATATACCCCAGAACGCCTCCTGTAATGGAGCCTGCGGAGCATATCAGGGCATAACGAAACGATTTAGTCGGAATTGAAAGGGCAAGTGCAATCAACAAGACGTCCGGGGGAATCGGGAAGAAGCTCGACTCGGCAAATGCAAGCAGAAAGAGCGCCCACGTTCCGTATGGCGTTTCGGCCCAGTGAAGGACCCAGTCATACAGTTTCCGTATCATGTAAAAGATCAGCCTTTCCAGCCGTGTTCCCCTATAAGACTGACGAATCGACAGCTGCCGAGATTTTCAGTACGGGTCTTTTCGGGGCCTTCGGAAAGAAGGGTAAATCGTGTAAGTGTCTGTGAGTTCCTTTCACCTACCGGAATGACAAGACGACCACCCGGCGCAAGCTGTTCTACTAAGGTCTGGGGAACTTCAGGGGCTCCCGCCGTGACAATGATTGCGTCAAAAGGTGCTTCATCCTTCCATCCGTAGGTGCCGTCACCTACTCGTATCAGCACGTTGTAACAATTCAGCGAGTCGAGAATTTTTCGTGCGCGGGAGGCAAGGCCGGCAATACGCTCCACTGAAAACACTCTGTCGGAGAGAGTGGAGAGGATTGCCGTTTGATATCCCGACCCTGTTCCTATTTCAAGAACCTTCTCATACCCCGTAAGCTCGAGTGCCTCTGTCATAAGTGCCACAATGTAAGGCTGGGAAATTGTTTGGCGTTCACCGATGGGAAGAGGGTTGTCCGCATAGGCCTGATTTATAATGCCCTCATCGACAAAAAGATGACGTGGAACAGTTTCCATTGCCTTTAAAAGGGATTTATCGGTAATGCCGCGTGCCCGAATTTGACCATCAACCATTTTGATTCTTTGATTTTTAAAGCGATTCATCGTGCCTCGAAATTTCCCTTCTCCTGGGGGGGATCTTATACACGTCCTCTACCCATGTGTGCCTGCGCAGACCGAGGGCTTCCCTTGTCACGATAAGGTAATAGCGTCTCAGCTCGGCATGTTTCCGGGCTAGATTAAAGGACTTAATTTCCTTGTTCAGATCGTGGTACAAGGGTGCGTCGTCTATTCCATGTTTTTGAGCGTTACGAATAATACCCAGCTTTGCGTGTATCGATTTTTCTATTTCTTCAAGTCGCTCCAAGGCGTCAGACAGGCTTTTGCCCGCCCTGGATAGAACGTCGGCTCTTTCTCTTAATATTTCTTCCTGGGTCTTTTCGAGTTCATCTTTGGTCATCTTACACGTGAGCCCTCCTGCAGGCGACCCGTTTACAGCTATACGCGACTATCACTAAAAAGTCCAGTTTTCAACTGAAAATAACCGCACTTCCGCCTTGTATGCATGTTTGACTTTCGAGAGACGCTGTATTAGGTATAGCCAGTATCTGAGGGAAGGGAGAGATTTATGATCGAAATGAAAACGGGTACCCTGTCCAATGCCGTCAGAAGGGCATACGAAAAAGGGATTGATGATGAGATGCTTGAACCGCTGGTGCTTACCGATGAGAATGGCAGCCCGAAGGGGCGTTTTCACAACGGTGACGCGGTCATATTTTATAATATTCGCGGAGAACGGGAAATCGAGTTAACAAGAAGCTTTACGGAAAAAGACTTTCGGGAGTTCCCCGTCAGCAGGGACCTTGCGCTGCACTTTGCCACCATGATCGAATACCGGAAAGGGTTGCAGGTTGCCGTGGGATTTCCTCCCGAGGGTCCTGTCGAAGACACGCTGAGTGTTGTTCTTGCAAAAGCAGGAAAACACCAGGTAAAAATCACGGAGGCGGAAAAGGCCGTCCACCTGGGATATTTTTTTAACGGAAAGCAGTTCCGGCCGGAGCAGGGAGAAGAACGGATTGTCATCCCCACACGAAAAGATGTGGTGCTTTTTGATGAAGCGCCGGAGATGTCCATCGCTGCAATTACCGAAACCGTGCTTCAAACGCTTGAAGATGTGGGGAATGATTGTATTGTGGTTAATTTTCCGAATGTCGATGTGGTGGGGCATACCGAAAACCGGGAAGCGATAATTGCGGCGGTCGAGGCAGTGGACAATGCCCTGGGAGTGGTAGTTGATGCAGCGCTGAGTCGCGATGTAACGACGATCGTCACCGCCGATCACGGAACGGTGGAGAAATGGTTATATCCCGACGGAAAGATTGATACGGGGCACACGGATTCGCCGGTTCCCTTTATTATCGTATCGGATAGGGACCAACCGCGACTCAGCTCCCGGGGCGAACTCGCCGATGTGGCGCCCACCTTACTTGATCTCATGGGTATTGAAAAGCCGGAGGTCATGACCGGTATGTCGCTGCTTTCAGGAGAATGTGAAAAGAGAAAAAGGATACTCCTGCTGATTCTCGACGGATGGGGATTACACCGGGAGGGGCCGGGAAACTTGATCTCTCAGGCACATACTGCCGTGATGGATCGTTTATGGAATTCCTGCCCTTCGACCTCCCTTGACGCGGCGGGCCGGGCCGTGGGACTTCCGTCCGGTACGGTGGGCAATTCGGAGGTAGGTCATTTGCACATTGGCGCGGGTCGAAGAATATATTCCGACAGAGTGAAGATTAACAGGACGATAGACGATGGGTCGTTTTTTTCCAATCGCGCCTTCAACGAGGTGATCGAAAAATCGCTTCAACGCGGTTCTGCGCTTCACCTGATGGGGATTGTGTCTTTTTTCAGTTCTCATGGGTCCGTCGATCATCTGTTCGCCCTTATGGATCTTGCGAAGAAGAGAGAGGTGAAGGATATTTTCGTGCACGCCATGCTTGGCAGGCGGGGAGAGAAGCCGGAAAGCGGTGCACTCTACATAGAAAAGATTGAAAAACGTTGTCGGGCGCTGCAGGTGGGTTCGGTGGTATCAGTCATAGGGAGGTACTGGTCCATGGACCGTGAAGAAAACTGGGACAGAATTGAAAAAACATATAGAATGCTCGTGTATGGCGAGGGGGCGGGTATTCCGGAAAGGGGGTAGGCGATGGAAGTGAAAATTAAAAACGCAATGTTGGCGCTGGTGCAGGGCGATATTACTGTCGAAGAAACCGAGGCGATTATAAATGCCGCCAATTCAGGGTTAAGAGGAGGAGGCGGTGTTGACGGAGCGATCCATCGTGCGGGAGGTCCCACAATAATGGAGGAGTGTCGTCGGATCGGCCATTGTCCTACGGGGGAGGCGGTGGTTACGGCGGGCGGAAACCTGAAGGCACGCTATGTAATTCATACGGTAGGTCCGATATACCGGGGCGGCACGAGCGGAGAGGCTGATCTGTTGGCACGCGCCTACCGCTCAAGCCTGCGAAGGGCATCGGAAAAGGGGGCCAAGAGTCTGGCCTTTCCGGCGATCAGTGCAGGAGTGTATGGATATCCGCCTCATGAAGCCGCACACATCGCTCTGAAGACCACCATCGAGTATCTGAAACAACATGAAGACATCGAAATGGTCAGGTTCGTCCTTTTTGACACAAAGATCTACAATGTATTTGAGGAAGAGTTGGAACGACTGTATGGAACCATGCAACGAGAGCAGGATAACAGATGAGGAGGAGTAGTGGAACAGGGAAAATACGACACCGCTGCGGGATGGTCTTGCTTGCGGCCTGCGTCATTTTCGTTGTGACCGGTGCGGCGACGGCAGGTTATTATGCCTACCTGAACGCGCACCCTGAGATACTGGCAACCTTTGTTGAAGAGGCTATTGCAAAACGCCTCGGAAGGGTGGTGACCGTCGAAAAAGCGACTGCGTCGCTGGGATGGTCGCCCCGGGTGATTTTAACAGATGTCACAATCGGTGCGCCCGGTGATCTTTATCTTGCCACCGAACATCTCGGTGTGCACCTTGCCTTGCGTCATATCCTTTTCGGAAAAATAAAAATACGCCAGATGGACTTACGGCATCCGGAGATACGCATTCCATGGCATTGTCTGAAAGGGGGGGCGGCGATAGATGATTTTGAGACGCCGCCCCTAGACATAGCCGGGGGAAGAATAATCATCTCAAAGGAAAGCGCCCGTTTGATTGTTGACGAAGTGCAGGGATCAATCAGTGAGAGTTCCGCGCAGCTGTGCATGCATGTCCTGGGGGGGGAGGCCGCCATAAAGGTGTCGCGGGGGATTGCCTCAGTGCAGGGTACGCTCAATCTCCACAACATAGCGCTCGATCGGATTGATCCCCGGATGAATGGAACCTTCGATATTAAATCGGAATTTCAAGCCGGCATTTCTCGCAATGCTCTATCTGTTGCGGCGAATGCGAAGAATGTGCGGCTTCCCTGGCTCAAGGGCACACTCGATGAGGTGAAAATCGCGCTCGACGGCAAGGGAACAGTGGGTGGTCTGAATATTGAAAACATCACCCTTAAGACAAAAGTCGTCAATATGCGGGGAAGCGGAAGGATCTCCCGGTGGACCGGCATAAGCGCCATTCCCGATTCGCTTCTCGAACTCACCATGCAGTCCTCTGAAGTTGACTATAAAACGCTGGTGGACCTGCTTCCCCTGAATCATTTTCCCAAGTGGTTATCCTTGTTGCTGGGTCGTCAGATTCGTGATGGAACGGTTCATTTTTCCCGCGTCGCCTATAAGGGATCTCCAGGGGATATTGTCACCGCCGATGGTTTGATCAAGGGTCTGACGGTACGGGCTGCGCTGAAAAATCAAAGTTTCGGCGCCGGTCATGACCCTTCTCGCGTCGAGCAGATTCAGGGGCAATGCCTGTTCTCAAAGGGACGCATTGCCTTTAGAGATCTGTCAGGGCGGGTCGGGGCCTCATCGATACACTCGGTCAACCTTGAGTTTCAGAACATCCTTCAGGAAGGGGTGCAGCTTTCCGTGGGCGTGGATGCGGATATGCCCTTGATTGATTTTATGACTGCCTGGAAGGCTGTGATGACGCCACGGGAACTCTATGATCTGCTGGGGCCGATTTCACATATTAAGGGAGGCAGAATTGCAGTCAGGGTTGACGCCTGCGCCGATACATTGAAAGGGGATTCGACACTGGTCAGGGGAACAGCAACACTTTCCGGGGCGCACTTCCAATGGCTCGGCTATGAAGTCGAGGCATCAAAGGCGACGGCACACAAGGGATCCTATGATGAGCCTTTGAATATTCAAGCCGCCGGATCAGTCCGGGGGCATTTCATTGACTCCCTCACTCTCACCATTCCCCACCCCTTAAAGTCCCCGTCCTATGTGTTTTCACTGTGGACGAAGAAAGTCCCGAACATTTCGGAAATAGCCTTTTTTGAAGGTCATTCGCGTTTCCAGATCTCGGGGAGAGGCGAGGGGTCGCATATTGAGGGAGAGGTTCTTTTTTCGGCTGAATCGGTGAGGCTTTTCAGTGAGGGATATCGGCCGAAAGAGGGGATGATCGAGGGGAGGGGAGTCTTAAAGGCAACGCTTTGGCCGGAGATTGTTGTTGAAGTGCCCGCATTTGCCCTGACGATGGCGCCGGGAGCCTTGAAGGTGCATGGCGCTGTCAAAGGACCTGTCGGCTGTTTCGGCTTGAAGGGAACGATCGACCTGGCCCAGATCGCTGTGAATGAAGGAACGAGATTTAAACCGGGAAAAGGGTTCATTGATGTGGATCTTGAGGTGAACCGGCGCGAAGAGACCGCGATTGCCGGCACTGTCGCCTGTAGGAAGGCATGCCTTGCCTACAACGGTGAACCGCTCGAATTCGACGGTCCCCTGACGGTAGGGCACGCCCGCCTTTCGTCTCCGCGCTTCAGCATCACATACCGCGATATGTCGGCGCAGATCGCCGGCGACCTTTCGTTGTCGACGCCGGAGTCATTTGAAGGGACGGTCACCATCGACAATCTCAAAATCGAAAAAGGTCGCGCAGGTGAGGGTGAATTGATGCCTCCCTGCAGCATAAAAAACACGACCGTTGTCCTCAGTCGTGCACAGGTGTACGGGATTCCCGTGGACAGTATAAACGCCCGTCTCGAGGGCGATGGTCAAACGCTGCGCGTTATGGATCTCAAGGCAGATCTTTTATCGGGAACCGTCACGGGAAGCGCGGATGTGAAAAAGACAGGCGAGACCGCCGTTGATTTTGATGTTTCGATAGAAAAAGTTGACATAGAAAAACTGTTCATCGCCATGTACCCGGAAGAGCCGAAGTTTGACGGGACAGCGGCTATCAAGGGGCGTCTATGGGGCCCCGTCGATTTGATGAACGGAGATATATCATTTACGGCCACGGAAGGGCACATTAAAAAGTATGCGCTTCTTTCGAAAATCTTTGCAGTGCTCAACCCCTACAAGATAATCAAAAGCGGTGAAATTGATTTTGCAGGCGAAGGATTTTCATATAACAAGATGGCAGGAACCTTTCAGATCAGGGACGGCATTCTGAGAAGCGATGACTTTTATTTCGACAGCGATTCCCTTCAGGCCTCTGCGGCCGGCAGCTATCGAATAACCGATAAAAAAACAGATATGGTTGTTATCGTGCAACCTCTTGAAACAGTAGATAAAATAATCGGCCTTGTTCCCATTCTGGGCTGGATTGTCACCGGTGAGAAAAACCGGTTCGTCGTGGTTTGTCTCAAGGTACAAGGCAGCGCAGATAACCCCTCGATCACGCTTGCCCCTTTAGATACGATATCGGAACCGGTAACAGGCATTCTGCTGAGACTACTGAAGCTTCCGCTGGAGATTGTAAAGAACCCCAGAAAGATGATTCCTTCTCTCAAATAAGGCAATAACACACATGTCCGATGCAGTGTTGCGACATTCCTTCAGCCTGTGATGCGGAGTAAAACACTTGACTTGTTTTGGTGATACAGGTATTATATCATACTTTAACGCGATGCGTTGATGATGTGTATGCATAAGTTTATTTCGATTACGAAGCGGCATGGCTTTCTGTTTTCCTGCGGGCGAACGAGCTGAAGAGTGAACCGGGTATGCGGTTCGTCGCAGACAGCAAAGAGAATTACTATGAATCATGAAAGAAAAATAAAAAAAATATTGGTGGCAAACCGGGGTGAAATTGCACTTCGCGTTATTAGAACTGTAAAAGAACTTGGTCTCCACGCTGTTGCCGTGTATGAAAAACCGGATGGAGAATCACTGTTTATCCGATTCGCCGACGAGGCGATACAGATTGGTGATGGGCCGAGGAAAGATTACCTTGACATAGAACGAATTATCTGGGCTGCGCGGGTCAGCGGTGCCGATGCGATTCATCCCGGCTACGGTTTTTTGGCGGAAAATGCTGATTTTTCAGCGGCATGCGAAAAAGCGGGCATTATATTCATTGGTCCTCCTCCGGACGTAATCCGTAATCTCGGAGATAAAGTGGTGGCACGCCGTATCATGGAAAAAGCGGGACTGCCTTTTATTCCCGGTACAAGCGATCTTTCAAAAGGCGACGCAGGGATACAGGAAGCCCTTGCATTCGGTGAAACCTATGGATATCCCATCATGCTAAAAGCCTCTGCCGGTGGCGGAGGAAGGGGGATCAGAAAAGTGGAAAGCAGTGACAAACTGCTGGTTGAACTCCCTCACGCACGTAACGAGGCGTTGTCCGCCTTCAATGATGATAGAATCTATGTGGAAAAATGTATTGTTTCGCCCCGGCACGTGGAGGTGCAGATTCTGGCGGATCAACACGGCAATGTCTTTCATCTCGGCACACGCGACTGTTCGATACAGCGGCGTCATCAGAAACTGCTGGAAATCGCCCCGGCGGATCTGCCGCAGGATGTACTTGAAGCAATGTGCGAGGCAGCCGTGACAGCTGCAAGAAAATCGGGCTATATCAACGCGGGGACCGTTGAATTTCTGGTCGATCCGAATACGAATGAGTTCTGGTTTATGGAAATGAACACCCGTCTCCAGGTTGAACATACAGTCACTGAAGTCCTCACCGGAGTTGACATAGTGAGAGAACAGATAGAAATCGCCTCGGGCGGATATCTCGACATATCAAACGTCCGTTTCCACCTTCTTGGTAAGGCGATTCAGGTCAGGGTCAATGCGGAAAATCCGAAAAGTAATTTTATGCCCGAGGGAGGAAAAGTGGTGGACGTCTACCAGTCCCCCGGTGGTCCGGGAATCAGGCTGGATGGCATTGTCTATCAGGGATATAAGGTACCCACGGATTACGATTCGTTGTTGGTAAAAATGACTGTGCGGGGGTACAACTGGGAACAGGCGGTGCAACGCTTGAAGCGTGCATTGCACGATTTTTTGATTGTAGGACCGAAAACGACGATTCCCTTTTATCTTGCCATATGCGATGAGCCCGATTTTCAAAGTGGAACGTTCGATACGTCCTACATTGAAACGCACCCGGAAATATTTCAGTATCCCGAAACGGAACGAGAGGTGGCAAAGCTTGCCAAGCTGATTGCCGAAATTCATGCGAAAAAGGTCAATCCTTACGTATATTAATCCCGACGTGTATATACTGCTGCAGGAAGAATGATGAGTACGAGACAAAATCAGGTATTTGAAAGAATAACCCCTAAGGAATTAAAGGAAAAGGGCGTGCATGCAGTGCTCGAGAGAGTGCGGAGCGCTGATAATTACTTTGTAACCAACACGGAACGCGATCTGTCGCAATCCGATTATAAAAACAGAATTATGCCCCATACGCAGATCCTTGTTTCCAAGGAACGGAATGCCGCGGGATATTTTTCTCTTGAAATTACGGGTGGTGCTTCTGTACATGTGGATATGTTGCGAAAGCAAATGAATCCCCTGGAAAAACTGGACATACTCAGCCACTTCATGCCTGATACGATGTTTCAGACCTTGTGCAGGGGAGTTAATCTGTTTGGCTATCGGCCCTATCCGGAAAATGTGATTCGGCTTACTGTACAGAGCTTCGCTCGTTACGTGCATGTATGGCGTGTGTTCGATTTTCTCAATTTCATCCCCAACATGGTTGCAGTCTTTGAGGAAGTAAAAGCGGCGGGCTGTATTCTTGAACCATCCATATGCTTTTCGACCGGTCCCGAACATACGGATGCTTATTATGTAAAAAAGGTTGGTGAAATACTGGATGTCACCGGTACGGATATTGTGCTGTGTATCAAAAACCATGGTGGTTTGGGTACCTCAAAGCGAATTGGCGATCTTGTGAAAGCGATTCTTGATGCCTACCCGGATTTGATTGTTCACTATCACGGCCACAATACAGATGGTGATGATCTCGGACGTATCGTTGCTGCCGTGCGAAGCGGCGCCAAGATTGTCGATGCGAGTGATCATGCATTTACGGGATTTTACGGACCGCCGCCTATTTTGACCGTGATTGACACCCTGAAAGATTACGGATACAGTGCAGCCGGTCTTGACAGGGAAATGGTGATAGAAACATCGAACAAGCTTCGCCCGCAAAGGGAGTATTATAAAGATTTCGAGTCACAATTTTTTGGTTTTGATCCGACGGTACAAACACACAAATTGCCAGGCGGTGCCACGGGTTCCAGTTTCGAGCAGGCAGTAAAGGGAGAGTTTCTGAATAAAATGCCGGAAATATTACAGAAAGAGCTTCCCCAGGTGCAGAAGGAATTGGGTAACTGGTGGAGTGTGACGCCGGGTTCGCAGATACTCTGGACAACCGCGGTCAGTAATGTGCAGGGAAAAACCCGATATCAAAACGCCAACGATGATCTCAAAAATCTCATGCTGGGGCGTTACGGCGATCTTCCGTTCTATTGGCCTTCCGACGATATATATGAGGCCGTATTCGGAAAAGACTGGCGCGTAATCGTCGAAAAAGAAAAGGGATATCAACAAATCAGTGATATAGACATTGATATAGAACGACGGGTTCTTGAGCATCGGTTGGGAAGAGTGCCGACGGAGGATGAACTCGTGCTGTATTTGCAGCATCCCAACGATGCGGTTGCGTTCTTCAAGTTTGAAGAAAACTTCGGGAAGACGTGGGTGTTCCCGCCGGAAATATGGTTTAAGAAAGGCGGATTTACCCTGGGTGAGAAGTTCGATTTTGTTGATGCCTACGGGAAAAATCACATCATTGAAATCGGGCCCCAGAGAAGAACAAAACAGGGTGATGCAGTGACCTATCTTGTAATCGATCACCATCCCGAGCCGATCCTCACTGAACTTGAACCGGAAGGGGGGCGGAAGGAGCGACGGACAACTCTTACGGCAAAAGAGATTGACGAGCTTGCTCTTTCCGGGGATATTCGTTCACCGTTGAAGGGTGTGGTGAATGAAGTGCCGGTAGCCGAAGATGAAGAGGTCACGGCAGGGCAGGTGCTGGTCGTTCTTGAAGCGATGAAAATGCTCAACAATATCATATCCGAGATAAACGGAAAGGTTGAGGATGTTGCGGTGGCTCCGGGAGATGAGGTTGAGGTGGGTGATCAGCTTCTTGTGGTGGCGAAGGCTAAGAAGCAATAGTGAAAATTACTTGTGTGGCACGCTGGGCTGTCTCGTTCCCTGAAATTCACATACCTTTGTCCCGTCGGAGAGGTGTATGTGAAACTATTCTTGACATTTCACCTGGTTCTGGTAACGTCATTTCGGTTTGCGAATGATGATTGCGATTGAGGCGGTGCATGTAAAGGACGAGAAATGAAACAAAGCCATTATACCCTTTTCATCATTCCTGTGGGGAAGAAGGGAGTACGAAAAATCAGGCTTTCGGCACACCTCGTCACGTTCGTTACCCTTCTTGCCGTTGTCGTAGCGGTATCATTCTCGTATTTGTCCTGGGATTTTATTCAACACAGAGAGACCCGTAAGAGGCTTATAAGTCTCAGCTGTGTGAACGAATCGCAACGAGATCAGATTGATCTTTTGACAGGCAAGGTAGAGTCTTTCGAGAAAAAGATGGCCGAATTAAATGATTTTGACTGCAAAATCAGAATGATGGCAAATCTCGAATCTGAAGAGGGCAGGAGTGATTCGCTTATGGGTATTGGCGGATCGATTCCCGATGACGGTTACCCGAAAAGCATGGTTATGGAGATGGAACAGGCCCTCATTAATGAGATCCATAAAAATGTTGATCAACTCCTTGATGAAGCCTTGATTCAGGAAAGAAGTTTCGCTGAGCTTCTTCAATATCTTGAGAAGCAAAAATCAATTCTTGCATCAACTCCTTCTGTGTGGCCCGTTATGGGATGGGTGACGTCGGAGTTCGGATACAGGGTTTCTCCCTTTACCGAAAGGCGCGAGTTTCACAAGGGAATCGACATTGCCGCACGCATCGGAAAAGAAATCGTCGCCCCCGCTGATGGAGTTGTGGCGAAGGTGTCGGTAAATGACAGGTGGATGGGGAATGTCATTTGGATTGATCATACAGAAGATCTGTCAACCTGTTACGGCCACCTGCTTAAAATAGAGGTCGAGGTGGGTCGGAAGGTGCAGCGTGGAGATGTGATCGGCTATGTGGGTAATACCGGCCGCAGCACTGGGCCACATCTCCATTATTCCGTCATGGAAAAGGGCGTGTATGTAAATCCACGGCGGTATTTTTTTTAATCCCCGAGTTGCGAACAGGAATCGTGCGCGAGGAAGTCTTTCTTGTCCCGGTAGCGTCTTTGCCGGGTTTTTTTATGAGGCAGCAATGTTCAATTACATCCTTAAAATGATTGTAGGCAGCAAGAATGACCGTGAACTTAAGCGGGTATCTCACATCGTCGATGAGATAAATGATCTGGAACAGTCTATCAGTCCCCTGAGTGACAGTGAACTGAGGGAGAAGACGCATTTTTTCAGGGAGTGTCTTTCCAAGGGGGCTGAAATTGATGACATCCTTGTCGAGGCTTTTGCCGTAGTGCGGGAGGCGGCACAGCGTACGGTGGGGCTGCGTCCCTTTGATGTACAGCTGCTGGGCGGTCTGGTGCTGCATGAGGGTAAAATTGCTGAAATGAAAACAGGCGAAGGGAAGACACTGGCGGCAACATTACCCATCTATGTGAATGCTCTCACCGGGGAGGGAGTTCATGTGGTTACGGTAAACGATTATCTCGCACGGCGTGACGCCGAATGGATGGGCCCTATTTACCGTTTTCTCGACCTGACGGTGGGAAATATTGTCCATGGCCTGGACGATGATGAACGCAGGGCGGCATACGCGTGCGACATCACTTATGGAACCAATAACGAATTCGGATTCGATTATCTTCGTGACAACATGAAGTTCAGAATTGAAGATTATGTGCAGCGCGATTTTCATTACGCCATTGTGGACGAAGTCGACAGCATTCTTATTGACGAAGCGAGAACACCACTCATCATATCGGGGCCGTCGGAGGAGTCGACCGATAAGTATTATCGGATCAATCAGGTGATTCCCCGTCTCAAGAGAGAAGAACACTACACCATAGACGAAAAAAGCAGGACGGTGGCACTGACCGAATCAGGCGTCGCGCGAGTGGAATCGCTCCTCAAAGTCCAGAATCTTTATGAACCGCAAAACATCGAGATACTGCATCACGTAAACCAGGCCCTCAAGGCGCATACACTGTTTAAACGGGATGTGGATTATCTCGTCAAGGACGGACAGGTAATTATCGTCGATGAATTTACCGGGCGCGTAATGCCGGGACGGCGATACAGCGATGGGCTTCATCAGGCACTGGAGGCAAAGGAACATGTAAAAATAGAACAGGAAAATCAAACACTGGCCTCCGTGACGTTTCAGAACTACTTTAGGATGTATAAGAAACTTGCCGGTATGACCGGCACCGCCGATACGGAAGCGGCGGAGTTCAAAAAAATATACAATCTTGATGTGATTGTGGTGCCGACTAATATGCCTATGATCAGAACAGACCATTCGGACGTCATATACAAAACGGAGAAAGAAAAGTTCGCTGCCGTTATAGATGAGATAAAGGAATTACACGCAATAAAACGTCCGGTTCTTGTAGGCACGATTTCCATTGAAAAATCGGAGTTTTTAAACCGGCAACTTACAAAACACGGTATTCCCCACAATGTATTGAATGCGAAGAATCACGAAAAAGAGGCCGAGATAATTGCACAGGCCGGCCAGCCGGGGGCGGTGACGATATCGACAAACATGGCCGGTCGGGGAACTGACATCAAATTGGGAGAGGGAGTCGCGAAACTGGGCGGTCTTCACATACTCGGCACGGAACGGCATGAAAGTCGCCGTATTGACAACCAGTTACGCGGTCGTTCAGGACGGCAGGGTGACAAAGGATCATCACGGTTTTATCTGTCCCTGGAAGACGATCTCCTGAGGATATTCGGTGCGGAGAGAATATCGTCGGTCATGGACCGAATCGGAGTTGAAGAAGGTCAGCCGATCGAGCACAAGCTTATTTCACGAGCCATCGAGAACGCACAAAAACGGGTGGAAGGGCAGAATTTCGATATCAGGAAACATTTGCTCGATTACGATGATGTGATGAATCGACAACGGGAGGTGATCTATCGCCAGCGAAGGGAAGTGCTTGCCGGTACGGATCTGTGGCAGACCATCGATGAAATTCTTGAAGAAGTGACGGATCTGCTGATCGACGACTACCTGGATGAAAAGGTTCGCGCCGATGAATGGAATCTCAAAGCCCTTGATGATGCGGTATTCAAACAGTACTCCCTGCGGTTCAATTTTGACAATCCGGTCGGGGACGCCACATCGCGTGACGAGATTAAAGAACGGATCATGCAAGGGGTGAACGGTCTTCTCAGGAAGAAGGAAACGGATTTCGGTAAACCCCTGATGGAGTATATCATTCGGGTCATTATGCTGCAATCACTGGACACCCACTGGAAAGATCACTTGCTTGCCATGGATCATCTGAAAGAGGGCATTGGACTTCGCGGGTACGGTCAGAAGGATCCCAAACGGGAATATCAGCGTGAAGGCTATGAGATGTTTATGGACATGGTCTACCGGATAAAGGAGGACACGCTCCAGAAGCTGTGTTTTGTGCAGATCCGAAGTGAAGATGAGGTGGCCGCCATTGAGCACAAGCAAAAGCAGGACTATGTGATGAGCCGGGGTGAAGATGAGGCCAAACCGCAGCCGGTAAAGAGAAAGGAAAAGAAAATAGGGAGAAATGATCCCTGTCCATGTGGAAGTGGAAAAAAATATAAACATTGCTGCGGAAGATAAGTGAATAGATCCCCGATAGTGGGCAACAGATTTCCAAACACGAGGGAGATAATGGCGAATATGTCCATGAATAAAACCGATATTGCGGTTCCCGGATTCCGAGCCAATGGAATAGCCTGTGGTATAAAGGGAACCGGGAAAAAGGATCTTGCAGTAATTTTTTCAGAGGTGCCGGCACTGGCTGCCGGAGTGTTTACTACAAACCGCTTCAAGGCAGCCCCGGTTCTACACGATATAGAAAAAATCGGAGGAGGGACAGCCCAAGCAATCATCGCAAACAGTGGAAATGCAAATGCCGCCACGGGAAGGCAAGGTGACGCGGACGCAACGGCCATGGCCCGGGCAGCGGCGGATAATCTGAATATCGATGAAAGATTTGTTCTGGTAGCCTCGACGGGCATTATAGGGAAGAAACTTCCGATCGAGAAAATAGAGGCTGCCGTGCCGGAATTGGTACAGGGGATGGATGCGCGGGGAATTATTCGTGCGGAAGAGGCAATTATGACCACCGACCGGTTCCCCAAGGTTGAATATCGAAATGTGTCGATTGCCGGAAAGGACATCAGCATCTGCGGTATTGCCAAGGGCGCAGGCATGATAGAGCCGAATATGGCCACCATGCTTGCCTTTGTAATGACCGATGCTGCCCTTGAGTCTGCTGCTATGAAGGAAATATTTCAGGAGACCATTGCGTACAGTTTCAATGCCATCACGGTAGACGGTTGTATGTCCACAAACGATACGGCAATACTGCTTGCCAATGGATATGCGGGGAATTCACTCATTTCCCTGTTGTCTCCGGAAGCGTCCCTTTTTAAGGATGCGCTCATGGACACTATGATCTCGTTGGCCAAATCGATTGTACGTGATGGAGAGGGTGCCACCAAGGTGATAGAAATAAGGGTAAGCGGCGCAAGGACCGAGCAGGAGGCGAAGCGGGCTGCCTACGCAATCGCCCGTTCAAATCTGGTGAAGACGGCTTTTTTCGGTGGAGATCCCAACTGGGGGAGAATCATATCGGCAGTCGGATCCATAGATCTGCCGATTCCTGCCGGTCAGGTCGAACTTTTATTCGAGGGGATTCCGCTTTTTCGCGAGGGTATGGGAGTGCCGGAAAACGAGCGAATTATTGCCGATATAATGAAAAAAGCGGAGATCTCGATAGAGATACATATGGCAATGGGCAGCGCCTTCTTTCGTGTGTTTGCCTCGGATCTGTCGCATGAATACGTAGATATCAACGCACTCTATCATACCTAGCGCAACAAAAAGAGCAAAGGGGCGTTCCTGAATCCCTTTTCCTGTGTACATGAGGAATATCAGAGATTTTTTGCCTTGATTATTTGAAGCACTTGTGGTAGTTCGAACGACCGCGTAGTACAAAACACACACCCGATGTATTTCCGCTGTTGCTTCGAGTGAGAAGTTACGGGAATAGGTAGTAATGGGTGGAGGTTTAAACAGCGAAAGGAGAAACACATGGCCCATATTTCAATGAAAATGTTACTTGAGTCCGGTGTCCATTTCGGACACCAGACAAACCGCTGGAACCCGAAGATGAAACCATACATCTTTGGCGCCCGCAACGGAATCTACATCGTAGATCTTCAGCAGACGGTGCAGCTGTTTGAAGTTGCCTATGGATTTGTGACGGATATGGTTGCTTCAGGGAAAAATGTCCTCTTTCTCGGCACAAAGCGTCAGGCCCAGGAATCGATAAAGGCGGAAGCAGAACGATGCAAAATGCCCTACGTAAACCAGCGGTGGCTTGGCGGGATGCTTACGAACTTTGTGACAATAAAGAAAAGCATCGATCAGTTGAATAAACTTGATCAGATGTTTGAGGATGAAAGCGTCAATGCCTTCCCGAAAAAAGAAATACTGAAGCTGCAGAAGCAGCGTGAGAAACTGCAGAAAGTACTCGGCGGCATTCGTTACATGGAAAAGCTGCCCGGCGTGCTCTTTGTGATAGATCCGAAGAGGGAAGTGATCGGCGTTAAGGAAGCGCGCAAGCTGGGAATTCCGATCGTGGCGATAGTCGACACAAATTGCGATCCCGATGATATTGACTATGTGATTCCTGGAAACGACGACGCAATTCGTGCAATAAAGCTTTTTTCTTTAAAGATGGCCGATGCAGTGGAAGAGGGCAAGCGTCGATTTGAAGAGCGGGTGCAGGCCGAAAGCGATAAAGACACCTCTGAAGAAGAACAGGATGTGCCGGAAAGCGTGGAGACAAAAGATGCCGAATATCAGGAAACTGATGACAGGGGTCATGAAGAAGTCGAGGAAATAACGGAGGAGGTAGAGTAAATTGGCTATTTCAGCATCACAGGTAAAAGCACTGCGTGACAAGACAAACGCCGGAATGATGGATTGCAAGGAAGCGCTTACGGCATCTGACGGTGATTTTGATAAAGCTGTTGAGTATCTGAGAAAGAAAGGTCTTTCGGCAGCGACCAAGCGTTCTTCCCGTGCAGCGAAGGAAGGAATGGTTGCGTCCTATGTGCACATGGAGGGACGAATCGGCATTCTGGTGGAAGTAAATTGCGAGACGGATTTTGTCGCAAAAACGGATAATTTCAAGACAATGGCCCGGGATATCGCCATGCAGATCGCGGCGACCAACCCCAAATATGTGCGACCTGAAGATATCCCGGAGAAGGAACTTGAAAGCGAAAAGGAAATATATCGGAGCCAGGCCCTTCAGGAAGGGAAGCCTGAAAAAATAATGGACAGAATTATAGAAGGCAAACTGAAAAAATATTATGAGGAAGTGTGTCTTCTCGATCAGAAATTCATTAAAGACACGAATATAACTGTACGCGATCTTGTGAACGGCATGATCGCCAATTCCGGTGAGAATATAATCGTAAGGCGTTTTGCACGATTCCAGCTGGGTGAAGAACTCTAGACGGCGGTATTTTTGATGAAGGGCCGGCCGATGCAGCCGGCCTCTTTGTACGGACAGGCAATGAAAAAGGCGGTATACAAAAGGGTTCTTCTGAAACTGAGCGGTGAGGCGTTGCTTGGAGAAAAGTCTTTTGGTATTGATATGGCCGTTCTTGAATATATTGCCGATGAAATCAGTATGCTCGTTGAAATAGGAGTAGAGATCGGCATCGTGATCGGAGGAGGTAATATTTACCGGGGAGTGGCAATGACATCCCATGGTATAGACAGAGCGTCGGGTGATAATATGGGAATGCTGGCTACAGTGATGAACAGCATTGCCCTTCAACAGACTTTTGAGCGAAGAGGGATATCTGTAAGAATTCTTTCCGCCATAGAAATGATGCGCGTAGCCGAACCTTTTGTGAGAGAAAGGGCTATAAAGCATTTGAAAGCAGGACGCGTGGTCATTTTTGCAGGGGGAACGGGTAATCCCTACTTTACCACCGATACGGCGGCGTCCTTGCGGGCACTGGAAATAAATGCAGATGTGATGCTCAAGGCGACAAAGGTTGACGGAGTGTATGACAAGGACCCTCTGGTATGCCAGGATGCAATACTGTTCGATAGGATAAGTTATTCTGAGGCACTGGCGCGAAATTTGAGGGTAATGGATGCGACGGCTATTTCGCTGTGCAGAGACAACAATCTTCCCCTTATCGTGTTTAATATTGCGAAAGGGGGCAATATCCGAGATGTAGTGTGCGGGGAGAATATCGGAACAATTGTGGGGGACGAAACATGACGGATCTGATTTTTAACGAGTTGCGCCAAAATATGGAAAGTCACGTGGAATTTTTTCAAAAGGCGCTGCAAAAAGTAAGAACCGGGCGAGCGTCCACATCGTTGCTTGACGGGATAAAAGTGGATTATTATGGTGCGCCGACTCCTCTTAATCAAGTGGCTACACTTTCCGCTCCAGAAAGCCAGATGATTGTCATATCACCGTGGGACAAGAATGCCCTTGGAAACATTGAAAAGGCGATTCAGCGATCGGAACTGGGATTGGTGCCTTCAAATGACGGAAAGATTATTAGGATCACCATCCCGCCTCTGACGGAGGAGCGACGCAAGGAATTGGTTAAAATCGTCAAGAAGATGGCGGAGGAATGCAAAATCCAGATTCGAAATTCTCGCCGTGATGCAAATAATGAACTGAAAAAACTGAAAACGGATGGGGATATCTCGGAGGACGACCTCCATGGTTATCAGGAGGATGTACAAAAGATAACCGACGATTACATAGGGAAAACCGATGATGTGCTGGCAGCAAAGGAAGACGAGATAATGGAGATTTAATGCCAGGCATGGTGAGCAAATCAGGAAAGGGAACCTCGGTTCCCTTTTTCTTTGTGCATGCAGTGTATAAGAAGTATGACATCACGGCCGGTGTATCCAAAGATAGATTGAAAATGGGGCCGCGCTATGATACACCGCATCGATGTCATTAATTATCTTGTGAATATAGGATTTATATGCATAGAATCGACAAGGATAAACTCCCTCGGCATGTCGCGATCATTATGGATGGGAATGGACGATGGGCGAAAAAAAACGCACTGAGAAGGCTCATCGGGCACAAGAAGGGAGCCGATGCAGTACGAAGCGTGGTGAGAACCGCCAGGGAATTGGGCATTAAATTTCTTACACTTTATGCATTCTCGGTGGAAAACTGGTCTCGTCCCAAGGAGGAAGTACGGGCGCTAATGTCACTGCTTGAAGACTACCTCAAGTCGGAGCTTCAGGAAATGAAGGACAACGGCATACGGCTTTCGACTATCGGCGATATTGAAGCACTCCCGCTTCGGGTACGGGCGATTTTGAGGGATACAATAGAAGAAACGATGCACAACAGCGATATGGTACTTACGTTGGCCCTCAGCTACGGCGGCCGTGACGAAATCGTGGAGGTGGTACGGCGCATGATGAAGGACTTAAAAACCGGAACACTCGATCTCGAGCACATAGATAAGAAGATGTTTTCAAAATATCTTTACACCGCTGATATGCCTGACCCCGATCTCCTGATCAGGACCAGCGGTGAATATAGAATAAGTAATTTTCTGCTCTGGCAGATTGCCTATACGGAACTCTATTTTGTCGATATCCTGTGGCCCGATTTTTCGAGAGCCTCTCTTGTTGATGCCATAGTCGACTATCAGAAAAGGGAACGGCGGTTCGGCTTGACCAGCGATCAGTTGTCAAGGAACTGAAATAATGAATTCTCATGCAAAAAGATGGATGACGGCTGCCGTAGCAGTGCCCGTTATTCTCTGTGTCATTATACTGGGAACAAAGCTTGTTTTCGCACTCTTCATCGCCGCACTTGCCCTGCTCGGACTCAGGGAATACAACACCCTGGTCTTTAACGAAGGCCGGATAAAAGAAAAAAGTGAAACGCTCACTGCGGGTTTTCTTATTATGGCGGCGGCCTTTGTGGGCGGTCTTGAGCTTGTCATTGCACTTTCCACCTTTATAGTGATAGGCGTTTTTATCCTCTTTCTGCTCGAAATACGGATCTATCCGATAAATCTCGATGCTCCCTTGAGAGTGATATTCGGTGTATTGTATGTGGCACTGATGATGTCCTATTTTATTTTAATGAGAGAGGATGAGAACGGGAGGGAATGGATTTTCTTTCTCGTGGTAATCGCTTTTGCCAGTGATGTCTTTGCCTACTATACGGGACGTACCTGGGGAAAGCGAAAACTCATTCCATCGGTCAGTGCAGGCAAGACAGTAGAGGGGTCATTGGGAGGAATTGCAGGGGCGGTGATTGCCTGCGTCATATATTCATTTCTCTTTTTGAAACAGGTGCCCTGGATGCATGCCGCAATGCTTGGATTTTTGGGCAGCATTTTCGGTCAGCTGGGAGATCTCTGCGAATCAGCAATCAAGAGATCGTCCAGGGTTAAAGACTCGGGAACCCTTTTCCCCGGTCATGGCGGAGTGCTGGACCGCTTGGATTCGCTGCTGTTTATCGCTCCTTTTGTATATTATTATAAACTGTTTATAATATCATGAAAGGTATATCCATACTCGGTTCAACAGGATCAATCGGCAGAAGCGCACTGGATGTGATTGCAGCCAACCCTTCGCATTTTCGTGTAGCGGGGCTTACAGCGTATCGTAATATTGCGCTGCTGGCGGAACAAATCAAGCGGTTCAGGCCATCGGCGGCAGCGGTCGTTGCTGAGCCTGAAGCCGAACAATTACTTGAAATGCTTGGATCATCAACACCAACGAAAATTCTGTGGGGTACTGAGGGGTACAATGAAGTCGCGACACTGCGCAGTGTGCAGATGGTCATTTCCGCCATGGTCGGCGCCGCAGGGCTTCTGCCGACGATTGCCGCAATTGATGCCGGGAAGGATATTGCACTTGCAAACAAAGAAACACTTGTTATGGCAGGCAGTATCGTAGTGGAAAAGGCACGGGCGAAGGATGTGGCATTGCTTCCCGTGGACAGTGAACACAGCGCAATATTTCAGTGTATCAGAGGCCACGAAACAAAAAACCTGCACAGAATAATTCTTACCGCTTCAGGGGGGCCTTTTCTTCACAGAACCGTTGAAGATCTCGGGGCAGTGACAGTTGAAGAAGCGTTGAAACACCCCAACTGGAAAATGGGACCGAAGATTACCATCGATTCGGCAACGATGATGAACAAAGGGTTGGAGATTATAGAAGCCATGTGGCTTTTTTCCGTCGACGTAGATAAAATCGATGTGGTAATTCATCCCCAGAGCATCATTCATTCCATGGTCGAGTATGTGGATGGTTCCATCATTGCGCAACTGGGCGTTCCCGATATGAGGGTTCCCATATCATATGCATTGTCCTATCCGGAACGGCTTTTCAGCGAACATCACAGACTCAATATATGCGAAGTCGGGAAGTTGGACTTTTTAGCGCCGGACAGGGGAAAATTTATGAGCTTGAACCTTGCATATCAGGCGGCACGTGCCGGCGGCACCGCACCGGCGGTTTTGAATGCATCGAATGAGATGGCGGTCAGTGCCTTCATTTCAGGCGTAATCAGTTTTCTTGATATAGTACACGTTGTCAGGGACACCCTTGAGAAACATCTGCCCCGGATCCCCAGGAATACGGGGGATATTCTAGAGGCGGACCGATGGGCGCGGGGAGAAGCAGGTAAAATTGTTGAAAGGATAAAGGAAAATCGTTGATTGGTATTAACATCGTATCAGTAATTATTTTGCTTGGGGTACTCATTTTTGTCCATGAGTTTGGCCATTTTATCGTCGCCAAGCGTATCGGGGTAGGAGTTCTCAAGTTTTCTCTCGGGTTCGGACCGAAAATTGCGGGCAGAAAAGTCGGCGAGACTGAATATGTCCTATCGATTATTCCCCTGGGTGGGTATGTGAAACTTTTGGGTGAATCCGACGGCGAGGAGTTGTCTCCTGAAGATCAGAAACGATCCTTTCTTAATCAGTCGGTGATAAAGCGAATGGCCATTGTGGCGGCCGGTCCGATTTTTAATTTTTTGTTTGCCTTTGTCGCGTTCACGCTGATTTATTCGATCGGAGTCCCTGTTTCAACTTCTCAGGTGGGCACCGTCATGCAGGACAGCCCGGCCTATGAAGCGGGAATGAAGGAAGGGGACAGAATTCTTCGGATCGATGACAGAGAGATCAAGAAATGGTCTGAGCTTTCCGAAGTAATAAGTACGAGTGGCGGAAACAGTCTCTCAATAGTAGTAGAAAGGCAAAACCGGATTCTTTATTTTTTCGTTACACCCCGTGCAACGGAACGAGCCAATATTTTTGGAGAAAAGTCGGAATCATACGCGATCGGCATCGGTATTTCATCGGAAACTTATGTTGAGAGGCTCAATCCCGTTCGAGCTGCAGGCGAAGGAATCGTCCAGACCTGGTGGTTTATAAAGCTCACCTACATAAGCATGGTAAAAATAGTTCAGCGGGTAATCTCCCCAAAAACATTGGGAGGTCCGATATTTATTGCAAAAATGTCTGGAGATTATGCACGGCAGGGGTTTGTGCCCTTTCTGTTTTTTATGGCGATTCTCAGTGTAAATCTGGGGGTACTCAATTTGCTGCCCATCCCGGTACTCGACGGGGGGCATATTATGTTCTATCTCATAGAAATGGTCACCAGAAGGGAAATAAAGCCGAAATGGCGTGAAGCGGCACAGCAGGCAGGATTTTTTCTGCTCATAGTGCTAATGTTTTGGGTCACCTATAACGATATAGTCAAACTCACGGGAGGAGAATAATCCTTGTACATCCTGGCTCTCGACACGGCTTCGCGTGTAATGTCTGTTTCAATCCTTGATCGCACACAGGTCCTGATAGAAATTGACGCCGATACAGGCCGGCAGCACGGAGAGACAATCCTTGCCGCCATAGAAGCAGCACTGTCGCTTGCGGCGGTCGCGCTTTCCGATATAGAATTTTTGGCATGCACCGTTGGTCCCGGTTCATTCACGGGGCTCAGGGTTGGAATCGGATCGGTGAAAGGTCTCGCATTTGCCCTTAACAAGCCCGTGGTGGCGGTATCATCGCTTGATGCGCTTGCAATGAATGTGCTTGAGGACACCATGCCGATTTGTGCGATGCTGGATGCGCGAAGAGGCGAGCTATATGCGGCATGGTACACGCCATGTCCGGGTGAGATACCGCAAAGAGTGGGTGAAGAAATGGTGATTACCCCGCAAGCCCTTGTGAACAAGATTGACGGGGCGGTGTGTTTTGTGGGTGAAGGCGCCGCCACCTATGAGGAGTATTTCAAAGAACAAATGGCTGAAAAGGCTCATTTTGCAGGTTCGACACGCAATCTTATCCGTGCAGGCGCGGTAGGAGTTATAGGATTGAAAAAATATGAGTCTGGTGATAGTCTCGGGGCATTAACAGTGATGCCACGGTATTTAAGGTCATCCTATGCGGAAGGTGTGCAGTTTGCGTAACAGGTTTATCGAGAAGCAGGGGTCTGTTTCCATTGCGGTGCACACAAAAAAAGGCGAGCACTATGAACAAAACTGAATTTCCCATTGTTGTGGACGGAATATGCTTTTTTGCACCTCTTGCTGTTGCTGCCGTTGTGTTGTTATATTTCTTTTCCCTTGCATGGATTGGACTTATCTTTGCTGCGGCGGCCCTGTATGTACTGTGGTTTTTCCGGAACCCTGATCGAAAAATACCATCCGAAGCGGATCTTCTGGTATCCCCGGCCGATGGGCGTATTCTGAAGATCGAAGAAGTGGAAGGAGAAGTGGGACTGTTTCCCGGCCGATTCAAAAAAGTTAGTATTTTTATGAATATTTTTAATGTTCATGTCAATAGGGCACCCTGTGCCGGTATCATACAAAGAATCAGTTACCGGGCGGGTAAATTTTTTTCGGCGAACCTGGACAAGGCATCAGTTTACAATGAGAGAAATGCCGTTGTTGTGAGAACAGATGATGGAAGAGATATTCTTGTTATACAGATTGCCGGTCTTGTAGCTCGACGCATTGTGTGCTGGAAAAACGAAGGGATGCGACTTGAGAGGGGGGAGCGGTTCGGTTTGATACGATTCGGATCGCGATTGGAGGTATTCACTCCGGTGGATACGGAAATTCTGGTATCCGTAGGCGACAAGGTACAGGCAGGTGCAACAGCAATAGGGAGGCTTTCATGAAAATGCACGCAAGAACTGATCACGACGGTATGAGAAAGGGTATCTACATCCTGCCGAATCTTTTCACGACGGGAAGTCTCTTTTGCGGGTTTTATGCGATAATATCTTCAATTGACGGTAATTTTCATCGAGCGGCAATTCTGATTATCATCGCCTGTGTTCTTGACGGTCTGGACGGGAAAATCGCCCGGTTTACCAATACGACCAGCAGGTTCGGCGTCGAATACGATTCACTTTCGGACCTTGTTTCCTTTGGCGTTGCTCCTTCAATTATGGCCTATAACTGGACACTTTCGCCCTATGGACGGTATGGATGGATTGTAGCGTTTCTTTTTGTTGCCTGTGGCGCCATGCGACTGGCGAGATTCAATATACAGATTGCAAGTGTTGAAAGCAAGGTGTTTAACGGGCTTCCGATTCCCGCTGCGGCTCTTGTTATCGCGACGACCATACTGTTTTTTAATTTTATGGGAGGAGAAGGCACTTTTCATAACCCCTCGATTCCTGTTGCCATGTTCTTTTTGTCGTTACTTATGGTAAGCAATATTAAGTACTACAGCTTTAAAGACCTTAACTTTTTTGCACGAAAGCCTTTTATGACCTTTGTGCTTATTGTATTCATATTTGTTTTTGTCGTGTTTGAACCGCAAATAGTATTTTTTGCCGTTGCTGTCGGATACAGCATTTCGGGTCCTTCATGGACGCTCGGCAAGATAGTGAACAAAAAGATTCATGGGAACCAGGCAGGCGAACAATTGCGATAAAAAGAAAATGGATCTGTGATGTGGTGAAAGCTGTAAGCCAACATGAGGCTTGGTACTATAACAATGGGGAGTGGAAGTAATACACAATGAAAAAGTATAACGTAGCGGTAGTGGGAGCAACGGGCGCCGTCGGGAATGAGATGATAAAAATTCTTGAAGAGAGAGATTTTCCTGTAAATACAATAAAGTTTCTGGCGTCGGAACGATCTCTGGGGAAAGAGATGGAATTTAGGGGGAAGTCCTGGCCGGTAGAAATTCTCACGGAAGAATCCTTTGAAGGAATGCAAGTAGGACTGTTCTCAGCGGGTGGCAGCATCAGCGAGCGGTTTGCCCCTGCGGCGGCAAAGGCGGGATGTGTGGTTATCGATAATACAAGCGCATTTAGGATGGTTCCCGAGATACCCCTTGTTGTACCTGAAGTGAATCCTGAGGATATTGCTCAATACACAGTGAGAAATATTATTGCAAATCCCAACTGTTCCACGATACAGATGGTAGTGGCCCTGAAGCCGATACACGATGCCGCTGGGATAAAAAGGATTGTTGTTTCAACGTATCAGGCGGTTTCAGGGGCAGGGAAAAAAGCAATAGAAGAGCTCGAAAAACAAACTAGGGATCTCATGAGCTTCAAGGAGCCTCAGGTAAAGGTGCATCCCCACAGGATCGCCTTTAACTGTATCCCTCATATCGATGTGTTTCTTGAAAATGGCTATACGAAGGAAGAGATGAAGATGGTGAATGAAACAAGAAGGATTCTTCATGATGCCGCCATTGCCGTGACCGCAACTACCGTAAGAGTGCCTGTATTTTTCAGCCATTCGGAAGCGGTGAACATCGAAACAAAACGGAAAATTACTGCATCGGAGGTGAGAAATCTCCTTGCAAAAGCCCCCGGTGTCACTGTCATTGATAATCCTGTAAAATTTGAATATCCACTGGCGATTAATGCGGTCGGGAAAGACGATACCTATGTCGGAAGGATCAGGGAAGACGAATCGATTGCCAACGGAATCAATGTGTGGGTTGTCTCGGATAACATCAGAAAGGGGGCGGCCCTCAATGCCGTCCAAATAGCCGAGATTCTTATAAAGGATTATTTATCCTGATAAATGAAGATAAGTGGAGGAAAGGCCAGGGGCAGAAATATTGTTGCCCCGAGAAGTGATTGCATTAGGATAACGACCAACCGGCTTAAGGAATCGCTTTTTAATATCATCGGTCCTTTGGAAGGGGTGCATTTTCTCGATCTTTTTGCCGGTACGGGTAATGTCGGCATTGAGGCCATGAGCAGAGGCGCTGAAACGGTTATGTTTGTCGAACAGAGGCATTTGCATGCTGAAGTGATACGAAAAAACATTCAGCGTTGCAGATTCGAAGAATGCTTCGAAATAATTACTTCATCCGTTGAAAAGGCAGTTCCCCTTCTTCTAAATCGCAGGGAATACTTTGAGGTTATTTTTGCCGATCCCCCCTATGAAAGAGGGTACGTAGAAAAGATACTCAATATTCCCGGAATTGATCAATTACTTGCGGAAGAAGGTCTGTTTGTTGTTGAGCACTCTGTCAGAGAAGAATGCATACACAGGGGTGCTTTCCAATTGACAAAACAGCGAAGATATGGAGATACGGTGCTTACGTTTTTCCGGTCTTCCTCAGCTGTTTCGCGGGGAGGCCTCTCATGATAAAAAAATGTGTGCCTGTCGGTTCTAATCTACTGTGTAAGGAGTTGTGCAATGGGTAAGGTAGCGATATATCCGGGGTCTTTTGACCCTATCACCAACGGTCACGTCGATATTATCAATCGGGGCTTGAGAATATTTGACAAAATAATTATTGCAGTCGGTAATAATCCGACGAAATCAGCGCTGTTCACTGTGGAAGAGCGTATTGACATGATCACGCAGCTCATAGGAGACAACCCGAAACTTGAAGTGGGAAGTTATACCGGTCTCTTGGTTGATTATCTTGAAACTGTGAATGCAACGGTAATCCTGAGGGGACTGAGAGCCATGTCAGATTTTGAGTATGAATTTCAGCTGGCCTTGATTAACCGGAGACTTGACCGTCAGATAGAAACGGTGTTTCTGATGACAGGGTCCAAATGGTTTTATGTCAATTCCCGCATCATCAAGGAAGCGGCCAGCTTCGGAGGTTCTGTGCGTGGTTTGGTCCCCGATGATGTGCTGCAACTGTTAAAAGAAAAGTTTCCTCTTTTGAAGGAAGGCTGTACCAGGAAAAGAAAAGACAGATGTTAAAAAAGAGAACGTCACACAACACATAATGGAGCGAGGACCAAAAAAAAATGAAACTTGCGGATCGTGTAGGAAGAATCAAACCATCGCCGACGCTTGCGGTCACGGCGAAGGCCGCTGCCTTGCGTGCGGAAGGAAAGGACATTCTCAGCTTCGGCGCCGGGGAACCGGACTTCGACACTCCGGACCACATTAAACAAGCCGCGATTGAGGCAATTAAGGCTGGTTTTACAAAATATACACCGGTAGGTGGGATAGATGAGCTTAAAAGGGCCATTATTGACAAGCTATGGAATGATAATGGGCTTTCGTACGAAATGTCCCAGGTGGTGGTTTCCTGTGGCGCGAAGCATACGATCTACAATCTGGCCCAGGCTCTCCTGGAAAAAGGAGATGAGGTGATTATTCCTGCTCCTTACTGGGTGTCGTACCCCGATATTGTACTTCTGGCTGATGCGACTCCTGTAATTCTTAAAACGGAAGAAGCCGATCAGTTCAAGGTGACCGCCGATTTACTGGAGAGGGCGATTACGGGAAAAACAAAGGCTGTATTTTTGAATAGCCCTTCCAATCCTACAGGTGCGGCGTACACGGATGCAGAGCTTAAGGCGCTGGCCGATGTGATTAAAAAACATCCAATTACAGTAATAAGCGACGATATTTACGAAAAGATCATCTATGATGGATACCAATTTTCGAATATCGTAACCGTAGACGAGGAAATGAAAAGCCGGGCCGTAATAGTAAACGGTGTTTCAAAGTCCCACTCGATGACCGGATGGAGGATAGGGTACGCTGCAGGACCACAGGAAATCATAGCCGCGGTAGCGAAAATACAAAGCCAGAACACATCCAATCCGACCTCAATATCGCAGAAAGCAGCTGTGGCGGCCCTTACCGGTGCACAGAACGCAACCGAAACAATGGTGGAAGAGTTCAAAAAGAGACGCAACTATATCGTTGCCGCACTCAACGACATGCCGGGTATACAATGCACTGAGCCTCAGGGTGCCTTTTATGTATTTCCGAATGTGTCTTCCCTCTATGGGAAGTCTTTCGGTGAACACCTGGTGAAGGATTCGAATTCATTTGCAGGCTATCTGCTCGATGTCGCCGGTATTGCAGTTGTTCCCGGTGTTGCCTTCGGGGCCGACCGTTATATCCGTCTTTCCTATGCGACGTCAATGGTGCTGATTGAAGAGGGGTTGCAGCGTATGGCGGAGGCAGTACGCAAGCTCGTTTGAAGTGATGTATTGATGAACGTCACGGGGATCTATTTCACAATTAATATTGAAAGTGGATTGTGTTGTTTCTCATGAAAAAAACTACTTTTATGGTCATTACGTCACTGTTGGGTGCGGTTTTCTTGCTGGTTGTGACAGGAGATATTGCCTGCACGGCGGAAACGGTCAAATTCGGTGTTGCCGGTGCCCACAGCGGCGATCTGGCATCCTATGGCTTGCCGTCCGTAAAAGCAGCCGAACTTGTAGTGAATGATATCAATGCCAGGGGGGGCATTTTCGGAAAACAGGTGGTGTTACTGGTCGAAGATGATGTCTGTAAGCCCGAAGTGGCCACTAACACGGCAACGAAACTTGTTTCTCAGCACGTGGATGTAGTCCTTGGGCATATATGCAGCGGTGCTACAAAGGCGGCGCTGGCCATTTACAGGGATGAAAAGGTGATTTGTATGTCTCCATCGGCGACGAATCCACCCTTGACCCAAAGCGGCGAATACCCCAATTTTTTCAGAACAATTTCCTCTGATGACGCGCAGGCGCGCCTGGAGATTGACTTTGCTCTCAAGGTGCTGAAGGTCAAAAAAATTGCAGTACTACACGACAAGGGAGATTACGGGAAAGGATTGGCTGAATTTGCAAAGGCATTTCTTGAAAAGGAGCCGGATGCCAAGGTCGTGTTGTTTGAGGGCGTAACTCCGGGCGCCGTGGATTATTCGGCCGTTGTTCAAAAGATCAGGCGCTCAAGGGCTGAAGCGGTGATCTTCGGGGGATACCACCCCGAGGCCTCGAAAATCGTGATGCAGATGAGAAAAAAACGCATGAAGGCATATTTCATATCGGACGACGGAGTCAAGGATGATACATTCATCAAGGTTGCAGGTGAATATGCAGAGGGTGTGTATGCCACCGGTCCCCGGGACACGACCAAAAATCCCCTGACTCAGGCGGCTGTTGCGGCGCATAGAAAGACCTACGGCACCGAACCGGGAGCTTTTTTTCTGAATGCCTATGCTGCTGCCCAGGCGCTTCTAAATGCAATTGCAAGAGCGGGTTCCACGGAATATGAAGCGGTATCAAATACGCTAAAGACTGAATATGTGGAAACACCGCTCGGAAGAATCAGGTTTGACGAGAAGGGCGATGCTGTCGGAATAGGTTTTGCGATGTACCAAGTGAGGGACGGCGCCTATGTGGAAGTGACACGACACTGATCGGCAGCGTCGTTTTCTAATGAGCGTCGCTGTTTTGCATATGCATAGCGGGAAAAATCATACAGGGGGCAGGCGGGTGTGGTCTGGCCCCTGTTTTTTTGTGGTGCCGTTGCACGTACGCCGAATTGTGCATGAGCGCGCCGGGCGTAAAAAAATTAAAGAGAGGAACCCGGAAAGATTATGGAATATTTCCTGGAGCTGTTTTTAGGAGGGTCAACACGCGGCAGCATTTACGCACTCATCGCGCTCGGCTATACAATGGTGTATGGAATCATCGAATTGATCAATTTCGCTCATGGTGAAATGTATATGATAGGCGCCTTTACCGCATTGGTTGCCATTTCGGTACTCACACTCATGGGTATGAACACAATCGCAATACTAGTTATTGCGGGTTTTGTGGCGGTGATATACTCCAGTGCCTATGGGTTTACCGTAGAAAAAATCGCCTATAAACCCCTTCGGGGGGCGCCTCGTCTTTCCGCACTGATCAGTGCAATAGGAATGTCGCTTTTTCTTCAGAATTATGTACTTCTTGCCCAGACCTCCGATTTTCTTCCTTTCCCGAATCTAATTCCTGAATTTGAATTTATGGAACCCTACGCCCATATTATAGGGTCTACGGATGTAGTGATTCTTGTCACCACGGCGATTGTCATGGCGCTGCTGACGTTCTTGATAAAATTCACACGCATAGGTAAAGCGATGCGTGCCACCTCGCAGGACCGGGTTATGGCCATGCTTGTAGGAATCGATATCAATACGATTATTTCGGTCACCTTTATAGTGGGATCGGCAACGGCTGCAATCGGGGGTGTTCTGATTGCCTCTCACGTGGGGATGATCAATTTTTATATAGGTTTTATTGCGGGGATTAAAGCTTTCGTGGCTGCCGTCCTGGGGGGGATCGGGAGCATTCCGGGTGCAGTGCTGGGTGGTTTTATTCTTGGGTGGACGGAAAGTTTTGCTACGGGATATGTGTCGAGTGATTATGAGGATGTCTTTGCCTTTGTATTTCTTGTGCTGATTTTAATTTTCAGGCCCGCCGGTATTCTTGGCCGCGCTGAGTACACGAAGGTGTAAAACGTAAGAAAAGTAGAAATAGTGATACATCTCATAAAAGCACTTTTTGTAACTTTTGTTATCGGTTGTTTGTTTCTGGTTTTGTAAATGTTTAAATTATCTGAGATTAAAAAATCGATATATGTGTCGCTGTGGTTCGTGTTTCTTACGTTCCCTCTCATGGTGATCCACATCAACCCGATTGAGAAACTCGTCGAATGGCGTTGGAGGAATATGATCATGGTCGGGGTAGGGAGCTTCGTGCTTTCATTTGTGTGGCGATACCTTATCGGGCGAAAAGAACTGGGAAACAAACGCGCGTTCGAAGGGAACGCAATAAAAACATCTTTTAGATCGCTCGTGGCGGAAAAGAAAAAACTATTCCTTCCCGTTATGATTGTCACCGGTATCTTTATCATCATATTTCCCCATGTTGTGTCCCTGTATCAGACCAATATCATGATTAGCGCGCTCATATACGTGATGCTCGGTTTGGGTCTTAACATTGTGGTTGGTCTGGCGGGATTGCTTGATCTCGGGTATGTTGCCTTCTACGCGGTGGGAGCCTACAGTTACGCTTTGTTGAATTATCACTTCGGGTTCACTTTCTGGATGGTGCTACCCATCGGAGCGTTACTGGGAGCTCTTTTCGGTATTATTCTTGGATTTCCGGTCTTGCGATTACGTGGTGATTATCTGGCGATTGTGACGCTTGGCTTCGGCGAGATCATACGTATCATTCTGGAAAACTGGAGCGAGTTTTCTTTTGGTCCCAGCGGCATATCAAATATTCCCAGGCCATCATTGTTCGGAGTCGAACTTTCGATTCATGGTGCCGCTATCTATATGTATTATATTGTAGTCATGTTGTGTCTGCTGACGATCTTTGTCGTCAGGCGCCTCCAGGATTCTCGGATCGGCCGGGCATGGATTGCGCTTAGGGAAGATGAAATTGCCTGTCAGGCCATGGGTATCGATAAGGCAAAAATGAAACTCACCGCCTTTGCTCTGGGGGCTACATGGGCCGGAATGGGCGGCGTTGTGTTTGCGGCAAAAACGACCTTTGTAAATCCCGCCAGCTTTACCATATGGGAATCGATCATCATTCTTTGCATTGTTGTTCTGGGGGGTATGGGTTCAGTAATCGGCGTGATCCTTGGTGCGCTTGTGCTTATTTTATTGCCGGAATATCTGCGTGCATTTTCGGAATACAGAATGCTGGTATTTGGAGCCTTGCTTGTGGTGATGATGGTATTCAGACCGGGGGGTATTGTGAGTGATGTAAGAAAAACCTATAAATTTGAAAGGAAAGTTGAATGAAGGCCGGTTCCGGCAGCGACCGCGACTTGATATTGCGTGTATGTAATCTGGGTATGAACTTTGGTGGTCTTCGGGCGCTGGATGATGTGAATCTTAATGTGAAAGAGATGGAAATTGTTGCGCTTATCGGACCGAACGGTGCGGGAAAGACAACATTTTTCAATTGCATCGCCGGAATCTATGAACCCACCGATGGTGATATTCTTATTCCCGGGCATGCAGGCGGCAGGATGCAGCGGATCAATGGATTGAAACCAAACCAGGTTACCGAAAGGGGACTTGCGCGAACCTTTCAGAATATACGATTGTTTCAAAATATGACTGTTCTTGAAAATGTGATGATAGGGCGACATTGTAGAACAAAAGCGGGTATTGCAGGCGCCGTTTTTAAGGGGAAAAGGACAAGAGCGGAAGAACGACTCATAGTCGATACGAGTTATAATATCCTGGCAGAAATGGGTCTTGCCGACCATGTGAACGAATTCGCAAAGAACCTTTCATACGGGGCTCAAAGACGTTTGGAAATAGCCCGGGCGATGGGCACTGAACCATTATTGTTGCTTCTTGACGAACCTGCCGCGGGCATGAATCCTCAGGAGACTGCAGAATTAGTGGCGCTTATACGAAACATACGCACAAGTCAGGGGATTTCGATTCTTTTAATCGAGCATGACATGAAACTGGTTATGAGCCTGTCAGAAAGAATATATGTGATTGATTACGGCAGAAAGATAGCCGAAGGAACTCCGGAGGAAATCAAAGACAACCCTGTGGTGATAAAGGCCTATCTTGGAGAGGAACTCTTTGATGCTTGAGTTGCGGGACATACATACCTTCTACGGGAACATAGAGGTGCTCAAGGGTGTGTCTATAGAAATAACAGAAGGGGAAATGATAACCCTCATAGGGGCAAATGGGGCCGGAAAGTCGACGACACTGATGTCAATTTGCGGCGTGGCGCCGATCCGTTCAGGGGAAATTATTTTTATGGGAGAGCCAATTCATGAATTGGCGCCACATGAAATCGTGTCGCGTGGGATCTGCCAGGTCCCGGAAGGACGACATATATTCCCCTATCTTTCGGTTGTGGAAAATCTGGATATGGGAGCGTTTCTGAGGAGGGACACGGCACAGATAGAAAAGGATATGGACTATGTGTTCCACCTTTTTCCGATTCTGGCCCAGAGGAGACATCAGGCCGGGGGGACTCTTTCCGGCGGTGAGCAGCAGATGCTTGCCATTTCGAGGGCAATAATGACGAAACCCCGTCTTCTTCTGCTCGATGAACCCTCGCTGGGTCTTGCACCGCTTGTGGTAAGACAAATATTCGATATAATTAAAAAAATCAATAGTGAACAGAAAACGACAATTTTTCTTGTCGAACAGAACGCAAATCTTGCCTTAAAAGTGGCCCATAGAGGATATGTGATTGAAAACGGCCTGGTTACTTTTTCCGATTCTGCCAAAAAGCTTTTGGAAAATGAAGCAGTGAGAAAAGCCTACCTGGGAGTGTAGATTAAGTGCCCTGTTCCGCTAATCGGGCTTCCACTGTTTTCAAGTAGTTAACCTTCCCCTCTTTTATCTGAAGAAGAAATAAGTTTTTGTGAGCGTTACCATCGTTCCCAAGTGTAATCGGGCCGGACAATGCAGGGAACTGGCGGGTTTGCACAAGGGCGTTTTTTATGTCCGTTCCGTCCGTAGAATGTGCCTGTTCAATGGCGCTCAGCACCACAAAATAGGAATCGGCGCCCAGGATTTCGAGTATTCCCGGGTGGCAGCCCTTCGTTTTCTTAAATACGTTGGTATATGCCTTGTCATGCTCATTTGCAGGCGCATCGGGGCTGAAATGGTCGAAAAACATGATGCCTTCTACGGAATTTCCCCCTTTCTCAACAAGCAGACCAGGATCGGCACCGGGAAGTATGAATGTCGGTAAGGTAAAGCCAAGTTCTTTGGCCTTTTTGTTGAATGTGATAATTCCTGCGTAAGAAAGAGGAAGAAAGAGGAAGTCCGGGTTCGAAGCCATGAAAGAAGAAATCTGCAGGGTGAAATCTTGATCATCGGATGCGCAATAGGCGATCGAAGCGATTGTGCCGCCATTTTTCGTGCAGCTTTCTTTGAAGTTGTCCGCCATGTTTATGGCGGTCTCGCTGGTGATATCAATGAGTATGGAAACCCTGCGGGCTTCGAGCGACTCGAGCGCGTAACGTACGATGGTGTTGATGTGAAAGATGTCTGAAACACAGGTGCGGAACAGGAATTTTCTCGATTCCGTAAGCGTCGGCGCTGTGACGGCGGGGGTTAGCATGGGTATTTTCCTCTTCTCGGTAATTATGCTTGCAGCCCGGGTATTTTTTTCGCCGGCCTCACCGATAACCGCACACACCTTATTTTTATCGAGAAGCGTTGTGACCGCTTCCAGTGATTGCTTGACGTCCCCTGCCGTGTCGATCAACACCAGCTCAACAGGGATACCTTCAGCAAGCACGGGTTTCGTTTTATGGGCGATGGAAATTCCTGCATAAAGCTTCCGACCTGATGCGGAGTCAGGGCCTGTCGTGGGCAGGTATATGCCTATCCTGATTGCGTCGGGCCATTCTGCGGCAGCGGGTAGTGCCGTAATAAGATACAGCAGGGCGATACAGCCACCTATGAGTGTGCAGGTCTTTCCTGACATGAGTTTATTCTTTCCCCTCTTTTTTCCTGAATTTTATGCGGATAGGTGTGTATTCAAAGGAACATTCTTCACGAATTCTATTCATAAGATATCGCTCGTAGGAGAAATGAATTGCCTTTGGTTCTTTGGCAAAAATGACGAACGTAGGCGGCTTGACTGATACCTGTGTTGCGTACACAAGGCTGTTGGCTCTTTGACGGTACCGTGGGGGCGGCATGCGTTGCACGAATTCGGCAAGTTTGAGATTCAACTGTGCAGTGGTGATCCGTTTGGTGTACTGGTCGTACACACTTCCCACCAGGTCGAAGATTTTCTGAACCCGCTGCCCTGTGAGCGCTGAAATGGAAAGAATCGGCGCAAAGTCGAGATATTTGAGATTCTCCTTTACGTGCCGTACATACGTGCCGATTGTGGTGTTATCTTTTTCTATCAGGTCCCATTTATTGATGATAAGAATGCTCGCTACGCCACGTTCATGCGCAAGACCGGCAATCTTTGTGTCCTGATCGGTTACCCCCTCACCGGCATCAATCATGATCAACGCGATATCGCATCGGTCCAGAGTCTTCATGACTTCCACCACGCTGTACTGTTCCAGTTTGAGACTGATTTTACTTTTTTTCCTGATGCCGGCCGTGTCAATGAGGGTAAATTTTCTGTTTCCCATCTCAAAGGGTGTGTCCACAGTATCCCTGGTGGTGCCTGGGATAGGGGTTACCACTGTCCGTTCGTACCCGAGAATTTTGTTGATAAGCGATGATTTTCCGACATTCGGCTTTCCGATCACGGCAATTCTTATTCTATCTTCGGGAAGTAGTTCCCCTTCCATTTCATCTCCGTCCGGAAGCGCCGTCACCACGTCATCCAGCATGTCTGCGACACCGAGACCATGCTGCGAAGATATGGGATAGAGCGTATCGATACCGAGGCGGTAGAAATCGTAGGTCCGTGCCTCCTGTGCGGCATTATCGGTCTTGTTCACGGCATAAAAAACCGGTTTTTTTGTTTTTCTCAGCAGATCGCCTATTTCCGTATCGGAAGGCGTCAGGCCTTCCCGGCCGTCTAGAAGAAATATAATCGCATCGGCCTCTTCTATGGCAAGATTCGTTTGACGTCGCATCTGTACGAGCATCTGTTCTCTGGAGACCGGTTCAAATCCACCGGTATCGATAACTATAAAATCTCTGCCGTTCCAGTATGCATCTCCGTAATTTCGATCACGGGTAGCCCCGGGTTGATCGATAACGATCGTCTTTTTGGTATCGGAAAGGCGGTTGAAAAGGGTGGATTTACCCACGTTTGGCCTGCCCACTATTGCCACAATCGGTTTCATTTTATCTTGTATCCCAATTCAGACAGCATGCGGGAATCGTCCGTCCAGTCCTTGCTGACTCTTACGAACAGTTCCAGATACACTCGGGTGCCGAAAAAGCGCTCCATATCCTGTCGCGCCTGTGTGCCGATACGTTTCAACATGGCCCCCTGCTTCCCGATGATGATTCCTTTCTGTGAATTTTTTGCCACCGTAATGGTGGCCTGAATTTTGATCAGGTTTTTTGATTCATCTTCTTTGAACGTATCCACGGTTACCGCCGTGGAATAGGGGATTTCCTGATGAGAGAGAAGGGTAATTTTTTCCCTGATCATTTCCTGTGCGAGAAACCGTTCGGTTACGTTGGTCATCATGTCTTCGGGAAAATAAGGAGGACCTTCGGGAAGAATTTTCCATATCTGTTCGAGCAGGGTGTCAACATTGAACCCCTTGGTGGCAGAGAGCGGTATGATCTCTCGAAATGCATAGAGATCCTTCAAACAGTCGATCATGGAGAGCAACCGCTCCTTTTCGACCAGATCGATCTTGTTTATTGCAAGTATCACCGGTGTGACTGTGTCATGAAGGGATTCGACGATGAAGCGGTCGTTGTGATCAAGCTCGCTTTGCGCTTCCACGATAAACAGAATCAAATCCGAATCGGCAAGGGCATTGATGGCTGTGGTCACCATGTAATGGTTGAGAGACGATTTGCCCTTATGAATGCCCGGGGTGTCGATAAACACAAATTGACCGTTTTCCACATTTTTAATACCCATGATTCTGTTTCTCGTGGTTTGTGGTTTATGGGTGGTAATGGAGACCTTTTCTTCAATGATGGTATTAAGAAGTGTCGACTTTCCTACATTGGGCCTTCCGATTATTCCCACGAAGCCTGATTTAAACACGCTGATTCTCCCTGCAAATTCCCTGTGTCTCTTACACTTGAAGGTTATGTGAACGGTAATTTGTATCAGATTTATTTTATATAATCATTAAAAATTATTTCGTATGTCATGAAAAGAAACAAGTCCCGCCTTGCGAAACAGGCGGGGCTTGTTATCAGTTTTTCCACCCGGGGAAAGGATGAAGAATCCTGTGGGAAGTGATGACGCTATCTGTAAAGGGTGTCGAGTGATTCCTTATATTTTTTCAGCACCAAGGGCCGTTTGAGTTTCATTGTCTGGGTCAGCGTGCCGTTTTCTACCGTGAAGTCTTCCCCGATGAAGAGGAACTTCTGCGGCACTTCATAGCCGCCATAGGTTTTGCGAAGATGGGCGATAATATCCTCGGAAAGTCGCTCTTGCAGCGCCTTTTCCGTGAGCGAATCTTTCAGCGTCTCTTTCAGGAGAGGTTTGATGCTCGGGTTCGCCTTAAGCTCGGCAAAGTCGGGGACAACGATGGCCACATTATAATCCTTGCCGTCGCCGTAGAGCATGATGTTCGAAATATAGCCGAGCAGTTTCGCTTCGTTTTCGATACCTTCAGGATGCACATATTTGCCGTTGGCCAGTTTGTATTCATCCTTGAAGCGGCCGGTGATATGGAGATAGCCCTCCTCGTCGATCCAGCCCCGGTCTCCGGTGCGGATGCCGGGAAACCCGTTCCATGTGTCGGGCATCATGACTTCCGCCGTCTGCTCGGGTTTATTGTGATAGCCCATCATCACGTGCGCGCCGTAGGCGATAATTTCACCGTCGATGCTGTCCTCGCCCACGCGCGACTTGTCGATCACCACATGCATGTTCTTTACGACTTTTCCCACTGTGCCGTATTTGTTGCCATATTTGGGCGAGTTCATGGCAAGTGTGGGTCCCGTTTCCGTGAGTCCGTAGCCGTCAAAGGTCGGCTGGCCGATATCTTTAAAAAAGAGTGCGATTTCCGGTTTCATCAGTGCGCTGCCGGTCACGAAGAATTTCAGATTGCCGCCGAAGATGTTGCGGATTTGAGAGAAAACCAGTGCATCGTAATCTTTGAATTTTTTTGTTTTTTCAGGCAGATCCCGATTCTTTACCGCCTCCGCTATGGCCGCGTCGAAAAACTGCTTTTTGGTCGGGTCGGCGGCGACCCCCTTCTGAACGGTATCATAAATTTTATTCACGATGCGTGGAACGACGGAGAGTCCCGTGGGTTTCACTTCCTGAAAGTTCTGAACCAGCTTGTCGACCGATTCGGCAAAGGCGATGCCGCCTCCGCAGTGGATGTAGTCGTGGAGATCGGCGGAAAGGCCAAAGACATGCGCCCAGGGAAGAATCGCCACGACATGCATGGTTTCGTCCAGACCAAACATGTCAACACCGCATCGCGCACACAAGGTCAGACTTCCGTGAGAAAGCATCACACCCTTAGGATCGCCCGTCGTACCCGAGGTATAGACGATGCTGGCCAGATCCGACCATGAAGGCTTGATGGACGGCGTAGGATTGTTTTTGCCCGTTTCTTCCAGGGCGTTCATGGAATTTTCACCCTCGCCGTAGACAACGAAAATCTCCTTGAGCGTGGGTATTTCTTCCTTAAAGTTCTTTATTTTTTCATAGACACTGTTGTCTCTGACACACAAATACTTCACTTCAGCATCGGCAACAATGTACCGTATAACTTTTGGAAGTTCCTGCAGGTACATGGGGACCAACACGCCCCCCAGACCATGAACCGCTTGTTCGCATATAAACCATTCCGTGCAGTTGTTGAGAATGACGCCGACTTTCTCGCCTTTCCCCAAACCGAGCTTACTCAGGGCACCCCGTAGATTGTCGACCCGGTCGGCCACCTGTTGAAAGGTTACCCACTCATACTGGCCGGACGCCGGGCTCTTGGTCCCGAAAAGTCTATTATTCGGATATTTGACAACGCTTTGCTCGAATAAATCAACCAAATTGTTGGGATTGTTGTACACGTTATCCAGGTTAAATTCACTTGTCATTACTTTGTCCTCACCTTGTAAGTACTATTTGTAAAGTTATGCCTCCTTAAAAAAAGCGTTCATCAATTCGGCGACCTCACGGGGTTTTTCTTCCTGAAGAAAATGTGCTGCCTTCACCTGTTCCACTTTAATCGAATCAAAGCAATCTTCAAGGTAGGTGATGTTTGCCGGAATAATCACAGAATCTTCATTGCCGTAGATATAGAGCGACGGCATCGAAAATCTTTTTCCGGTAAGTGTCGCCCAGTGAGGAGCGTCCAGTGTGAACATTGCCCTGTAGTATGATGCACCTGTGGCTGGTGTATTTTCAATGCTGTAGCAACGGATATGCTCCTCAATGGCGTCTTTCGGAATGGTGCCGTCCTTGCCCTTTTTCCCAAAAAAATAACTGATCCATGCACGCTCATTACCTTTGATCATGGCTTCCGGAAGTTCCGGCTGCATCTGAAAATATTGATACCAGTACGGGATAAACCGCATGGCGATCATGGCTTTTTCAACTTCAGCCGCTCCCCTGGCATTGGTCAGAATGGGAATATTCATTATAACGAATTTTTTTACCCGATCGGGAATAAGGAAAGCCAGCTCCTGGGCTACGATGCCGCCCCAGTCATGGCCGACAAGGTAGAAATCACCGATCCCAAGGGCATCGATGACTTCGATCACATCCTTGGCCAGTTCCATTTTCTGGTAGGCCTTCACATCAAGTGTGCGTTCACTTTCACCCAGACCGCGCAAATCGGGGGCGATGACACGTATATTCTGATCCAGAAAGGCGGTTACTCCCTCCCAGCAATAGGAACTCTCCGGCCATCCGTGAAGCATGATGACAGGGTCCCCGGATTGGTTCCCCCGGTCCCTGAGGTTGAATGTTCCTCTGGATACAGTAACTTTTCGTGTTTCCATAATGGTAATAGTCCTCCTTGGTGCGTATTTTGATGGAATGCAGCGAACAATGGTTACTAATTGGATGATTGTCGCCTGTCAAGGACTATATTTTATCTATAAAATCACATAGTATATTATATAGTATTTCTTGTCGTTCCGTTATGTGCAGACCTAATTGAAGAAGCTGCGGAAAAAAGAGATTCCAGCTATTTCAGGCGATTTTTGAGCGGTTTTATTGTGCATCCGTAACATCAGCTTTATAGGTTATTCCATCTGCAATCATTGCAATGGTGTCCCTTTTCTGCCGAAGGTCTTCCCTGATGGCAAGGGATATTCCGGGGAGGTGTGATCCCAGTGTGGCTATGTTTACGTTTTTGATGCCACGAAAATAGGAGCTATCTTGTGGCGCAATTGAGAAACACACTGACTTAGTTTGAGGTGCAACGTGCGCGAGTAGGCGTAATGCCGTATCGAGGAAGAGGGCGCTTTCGACGAGTGATCGAAAGGCGGGGTGAAACGGTCCGGCAATGACATTTCCACCCCGGACCATCTCATCAGTGGGATGGAGTCCCATTCGTATCACGGGAATGTGCTCCTTCTTGAAACACCGCAGGGCATCTTTGCACCAGTCTATCGCTTCGTTGAGTGAGATCGCCTGATAGAGACCTTGTTCGTACAGATCGGCAAGGACGGTGCCCTTTAATACGAGGGTTGGATGAATTCTTGCCGTGTCGGGGCGAAGGGCGATTGTTTCGGAAACGGTTCTGGAGAAACGATTTTTCGAATCACCGGGAAGGCCTGCCATCAGGTGTATGCCCGTTTCGAATCCGCGGGACTTAAGCAGGCAAATCGCATTCTTTACCTGGTACGCGGTATGTCCCCGTTTTGATAGCGCGAGGACTTCATCGTCAAGTGACTGTGCGCCGATTTCGATGGTGCGGACATGATGGGCTTTGAGAAAATCAAGACAGCAAGTATCAATCCAGTCGGGCCGTGTTGATATTCTAATTGAAGAGACAATCCCTTGCTCGATGTAGGGGAGGGCATACCGGAGAAGTTTTTTCTGGTAAAGAAGTGTCATGCCGGTAAAATTACCGCCATAAAAGGCAATTTGTGCCATCTGGTAGTACTCATTTCCGGCGCTGGCAAGATACCTTTCCACGATGGCGTTAAATTCATCCCGAGTAACCATGGCGGGGAAATCACCGGCGGTAATTCGTTCGTTGCAAAAGACACAACGATTCGGACAGCCTCTGTTCATTATAAATATGGGGATGATGAGACGTTTCATCTGCTTTTGCAGCCGTCATTGGCAAATGCTTCCAATGCCTTTGTTGCCGCTTGCTGCTCGGCGTCCTTTTTGTTTTTTCCAACACCCCGTTTTTTTGCTATGGATCCAATCGTCACCTCAATTTCGAAGGTCTTGTCGTGATCTGGTCCGTACTCGTTAACGAGCGCGTATTGCGGCATCAATTTAAAACTCGCCTGACAGAATTCCTGAAGATGAGATTTCGCATCGCGGTAGAGGCGCTCTTCCTCGGAACGCTCAATGAGAGGATGAAATATTGTCGCCACGACAGTTCTTATTTTTTGGTATCCGCCATCGAGAAAGATTGCCGCGATAATTGCCTCGAAGGCATTGGCAAGAATGGAGTGTTTTTCTCTTCCTCCTGATCCGTCTTCACCCCTGCCAAGAAGAAGCCATTGTCCAATGCCGAATGAATGGGCAACTTCGGCGAGCGGACGTTCCGTAACAAGTGATGCCCTGATCTTTGAGAGATTTCCTTCATGCGCAGCGGGGAATTTTTCGAAAAGGAGTTCACTTATGATAAGCTGCAGCACGGAATCGCCCAAAAACTCAAGTCGTTCGTTATCGACATGCCCGGTACTCTGAGTTTCATTCACAAAAGAGCTGTGGGTGAGCGCCGTGTCGAGAAGCGTACCATTTGAAAAGACGTATCCTATCCGTTCTTCAAGTATCCTCAACGCTTCTTTTCGGTCGTTATCCATGTGTCTTGATCCTTCCCACGATAGTTTCTCCCTTACTGTATTCCGCCGTGACAGAAACGATCCGGTTTATAAGTGTCCTGTCCGCATCGACAATGTGCGTGGGAATGTAATTATCGGAAAAACCTTTCAGCCATCCCCCGGCGCCGTCACTTTGTGCTTCCACCAACACCGATAACTCATCCCCGATAAAGCGTGCGATGAAGGTTCGCCTTTTTTCCACACCTTTCTCCCGTATTATTTTCGCCCGCTCCTTTTTAATGGATTCTTGCACCTGCCCGGCCATTTTCGCGGCATCGGTACCGGGACGTTTGGAATAGGGGAACACGTGGAGATAGGCAAGAGGAAGCGTATCGATGAAAGACAGCGTCGTGCAAAATTCTTCTTCACTTTCTCCGGGAAATCCCGTAATCACATCCGCTCCCACCGCTATGTCCGGTATTCGTTCCATAATTGTCATAACATGCCTGCGGAAGTCCAGAGCGGTATAGGTACGCTTCATACGTGCCAGCACGCGGTCATCTCCGCTTTGCAGGGGGATGTGAAGATGATGGCACACAATTGAGGAAGTTGCAATTGTGTTAACCAGAAAACCCGTTATTTCTCTTGGTTCTATTGAGCTTATGCGTAATCTCTCAAGTGATGTCTCAAGTTCGATTCGCCGGATCAATGCGGCAAGAGTGGTCGGGGAATCAAGATCGTGACCATAGAGGCCGAGATGGATGCCCGTGAGAATCACTTCCCGATAGCCAGCGTGTTGCAGGGAACGGACTGCTTCGATCACCTGGTCCGGCAGCATGCTGCGACTTGGACCTCGGGCATAGGGAATGATGCAGTAACTGCAAAAGGCATTGCAGCCGTCCTGAATCTTGAGATAGGCTCGTGTCTGGCCGTGAAATTCCGTGACGGGAAGTCCCGAAAAGCTGTGCATCCGACTGATATCACTAATATATATTTTTTGTGCCGCTTTTGAACTTTGCAAAGTTTTCACAAGTTCGGGAATTCGTTCCTTTGCCTCTGTCCCCACCACAAGAGTGACCCCGGGAAGTTCCGCCAGCACCTCCGGCGCGATTTGGGCATAACACCCGGTGACGATAATCGATGCTTCGGGATTTCGTTTTCTGGCTCTTCGCACAAGCTGCCGCGACTGATAATCAGTTTTTGTCGTTACGGTACAGGTATTTATGATATACACGTCGGCTTCCAGTGAAAAGGGAACTATGTCATATCCCTGTTCTGTCAGTCTTTCAATAATTCCCGCCGATTCGTAATGGTTGACTTTACAGCCCAGTGTCGTGACGGCAATGCTAGGCATGACGGATTACCTCCTCGATCCAACCCCCGCCGAGTACTCTGTCGCAATCGTAGAAGACGACGGCCTGACCGGGTGCAACCGCCTTTTGCGGCGAATCGAAGGTGACGGTGACACGACGCCGATCTTCAGTGAGGGGCGTGATTGACGCTAGGACGCCTTTGTGGCGATAACGGATGCACGTGAATACACGCAGGGGAGTGTTTTTCCAAAAATCCGGGTCTGTCCATGAAACGCCAGAAGCCGACAGGCCTCTGCACCATTGCTCTTCATCTCTGGCTACAACGACTCTGTTATGAATTGTGTCGATGGAATACACATAATAGGGTCGCTCCGAAGCAATATTGAGTCCCCTTCGCTGGCCGATGGTAACAGAATGAATTCCCCGGTGCCGTCCCACAACTTTTCCTTGGAGAGTCACAATGTCACCGTGTATGAATGGATTATCAGTCGTGTATGATTCGATAAAACAGCGATAATCATTGTCGGGAATAAAACAGATTTCCTGGCTTTCCATGTGCGATTTACTACCGAATCCCTCTGCAAGAGACAGTGCCATAATTTCTTCCTTTGTGTTGTTGCCGTTGGGAAAGAGAAGCCGTGATAATTCTTTCTGCCCCAGACAAAAAAGAAAATAGGATTGATCTTTTTTCGTATCCACGCCGCGCAGAAGGCTGAATATTCCCCGCAGATCGTCATATTCGATTCGACAATAGTGACCCGTGGCGATGTGGAAAAATCCATGTCTGTCGGCTTCCTCGAGAAGATATTTGAATTTAATCAACTTGTTGCATACCGCACAGGGGTTGGGTGTCCTTCCTGCTGCATACTCCGACACAAAGTAATCCACGACGCTTTCCCTGAACGCATGGGCCACGTTTATTGTATGGAGGGGGATATTAATTTTATCACATGCGTCGGCTGCATCTGATATGGCACGGCTGGGATATCCATTATCAATATACAGTCCTTCCACATGATATCCTTCAGCTATGAGCTTGCATGCAGCAACGGTACTATCGACACCGCCGCTTACCCCCACTAAGACGCTTTTTTTATCCATAGGATTCCTTTTAACAACAGCATGGCCGGAAGAAAAAGATTCCTACCCCCTCTGCAGTGTGATTGTCAATAAAATATTGCAGATACAATTGAAGGACTTCGCGTGTTTTGTACACTGCGGCCATGCACCCAAAAAAGGAAGATTGCCTCTTGTCCTTTGTTGCGGTATCATACAACCCCGCTTCCACAGGAGAAACGAGTGCATGTCCCGGAAGCGTACAATTCTATTTTTTTGTACGGGAAATTCGTGACTCAGTCAAACGGTTGCAGTATTAAGAGACAGGCAGATGGATGATATCACGCTGAAATTTGATTGTGAGGGTATTGACTGGCTTAGGATACATACGGTCATTTACAAGGCAGGCCTCACCGCATATCCGCCGGAGCTCATTAAAAAGGCCTTTGAGGGGAGTCGCGCCGTTATTTTTATTTTTAATGATTCGGGTGTAATTGCAACGGGACGCGCTCTGTCGGACGGTGCCTATCAATCAGTTATTTACGATGTGGCCGTACTGCCGGAGTGGCAGGGAAGAGGCATCGGGAGGCAGATCATGGAGTCTCTTCTGGAACGAATTTCCGGTCAGAATATTATGCTTTATGCATCACCGGGGAAAGAAGGATTCTATGAACGTTTTGGATTCAGGAGACTCAGAACCGGCATGGCGCTTTTCAAAAAACCGCGGGAGATGCAGAAAAAAGGATTGACCGATTAGGAGCGAACAATGAATATCACTGATAAAATCAAGATATATGCCGCTGCCTGTAGCATTTCTTTCGGCATTGTCCTTATGGGCCTGGTGTCAGGGGCGGGGGCAATCGATTGGCTGGACAGGGTAAAAGATATGCTTGGAGAAACGCAACAAGCGGCGTCGGGAGGCAAGAGTCTCACGCAGGGTGATATTGCTTCCGGTCTTAAAGAGGCGCTCACCATAGGCACATCACGGGTAGTGGAGCAACTGGGTGTAAAGGACGGGTTCAATGCCGACAGCCTTGTCCATATTCCACTTCCACAAAGCTTCCGGACGGTTCAGTCGGCGTTGAGTAAAATCGGCATGTCGTCAATGCTTGATGATCTGGAGCTGCGGTTGAACAGGGCCGCCGAAGAAGCCGTGCCCAGGGCGAAGGAGCTTTTTGTTGCCTCCATTAAGGAAATGACGCTGGATGATGTCATGGGTATTTATAAAGGACCCGATGATGCGGCCACGCAGTATTTCAAAGAAAAAATGTCTGAACCGCTTGCTGCGGAAATGATGCCCATAGTGGAAAAAAGTCTTTCCGATGTCGGAGCGATTGCCGCCTACGACGCGGCAGTAGGCCGGTATAAGTCAATCCCCTTCGTGCCCGATGTCAAGGCCGATCTCACCGGACATGTGCTTGAAAAGGGAATGGACGGCATCTTTTATTACCTGGCGAAAGAAGAAGCGGCGATCCGTCAAAACCCGGCAAAACGGACCACGGAGCTATTGAAAAAGGTGTTCGGACGATAGGTCTTGATGATAATCCGAGATTCACTGTTTTCTGTAATAGCGCCATGCCTCGGGGAGACTGGACCTGATTTCGGCGATCCTCGAGGCGTCGGTGGGATGAGTGCTCAGAAATGCCGGTGTGACATTCCCGCTTTTCTGGGCGGCCAGCCGCTCCCAGAGAGGTACGGCGACATCGGGTGGGTAGCCAGCCATGGCCATAAATATCAAGCCGAGACGGTCGGCTTCATGTTCCTGAAGGCGGCTGTAGGGGAGGATTAATCCAACCTGGGCGCCCAGACCGAAGGCGGTTGACCACAGCTGCTGTGTAATCTGAGGGCTTAGGGAGAGTGCCGCCGAGAGGGCGACACCGCCCATCTGGACCATGAGCAGATGACTCATGCGCTCCCCGCCATGTCCGGCGACGGCGTGGGCAATCTCGTGTCCCATGATCACCGCCAGTCCGTTTTCATCGCGCGCGAGAGGCATAATCCCCGTGTAGACCGCAACTTTCCCGCCGGGCATGCACCAGGCGTTTACTTCGTCGCTTTCAATGAGATTGAATTCCCAGTCATAGTTTCTCAGTTCCTGCGACATGTCATTTTCGATAAAAAACCGCTCGACAGCCTTTTGAATTCGTCCACCCGCCCGTTTTACCATTCGGACCTGCGCGGCATTGGTGCTCACTTTATTTTTGTTCAAAAAATCATCGTACTGCTGCAGGCTCATGGACAGCATGTTTGACGCAGAAACGAGGCTCAGTTGTCGTCTTTCCGTAATCGGAACGGTGGCGCATGATACGATACAAAGAGATAGAACGACAACGGCAACTAGTATATAAAGTTTTGAACGTTTCATAATTCGTTATCCTGTGATAGAAATAAAAAATAATTACATGGCATTACGATATCTCATTTCCCGATTTGTTGCAACAACCTATTGTCCTAAAAGGGGAAAACGCGAATGATGAAACTGCCCTTTTATCAGGTAGACGCATTTACAGGAACCATCTTCCGGGGAAATCCGGCAGGAGTCTGTATGCTCGATTCAAGGATTCCCGACGAGACAATGCAGGCCATTGCCGCAGAGAACAACCTGGCCGAAACGGCCTTTCTGGTCAAGAGTGCCGCTACCTACGCGCTTCGCTGGTTTACGCCGGACATTGAAATTGATCTGTGCGGTCACGCAACGCTGGCAAGCGCCTTTGTGATTTTCAATTTTTATGAACCTGAGCTCGACAGGATCGATTTTGAAACGAGGAGCGGATTGCTCAGCGTAGGAAAAACAGGCGCCCGTCTTGCGATGAATTTTCCCGCCAGGCCGGCATCTCCCTGCGATATCCCCGCAGCATTGACCGAGGGGTTGGGGGAGCGGCCCCTGGAAGTTCGGTGTGCACGAGACTATCTGGCCGTGTTTGAATCGGAGGCGGTGATACAAACTATGAAGCCTGATATTGTGAGGCTTGCCGCACTCGAATGCGTTGGCATCATCGCCACGGCGCCGGGGTCGAACTGTGACTTTGTCTCGCGGTTTTTCGCACCCAGGGTAGGTGTTCCGGAAGATCCTGTGACTGGCTCGTCCCATTGCACCCTCATTCCGTACTGGTCTGAAAGACTGGGGAAAAAAGAGCTTCATGCACGACAGGTGTCAAAACGAGGAGGAGAACTGTTCTGCCGCGATCAGGGAGAACGGGTTTCGATTGCTGGAGAGGCGGCGCTGTATCTCAAAGGGACGATCGTTCTGTAAAAGGTCCGATCATTATTCATCAAATCGTCGAAAGTATTCAGCTCGGGCCCTGTTTTCTATAGTCAGCAGGCGGGAAAAGGCCTCATTGAAATCAGATATTCCCGTGGTGAAAACCCCGTGGCCGTAAACGATGACGCCGTTCGCTTCTGCAACGGCGCTGGGGACGGTGTTGCAGAGGCCGAATGGGCCCGTACCCACTTCGCCCGGCACAATAGGGATGTTGTCGAGATAGCGCTTTTCTGGGCAGCGACGATGGCAGAGACCGCGAGTCGGGCAGTCGTCACGGTCGCAGTCCATCGAAATAATCACAGCAAATTTCGGATGTCCATGAAGAATTGCCTTTGCACCGGAAGTCTTGGCGATTTCCAGATGGGTCAGGAGTTCGCTCGAGGCTGTGATGCCGGCACAGGATGATCCGTCGAGAGGACAGGGATCGATACATCCGACAAGTTCATCGAGGGAACTGCTGGTCTGGCTTATATAGAGCGTATTCCGGAAACAGTAAGAGATGTTGCCGAAATAGGAATCCACAAGACCGTACCGTACGACTTCTTTCCCTGCTTCCTCAATAGCCCGCACCATTTCTTGTTCGTCAGAGAAAGGGGACCGCGCGAGCATGGGAGCATTGGGAATAGGTGCATCGAGCATATTACGCACCCGTCTGAAAATCATTGATTCTTCGCCGGAAATCATGCCCCGCTTTTTTTTGAAGAGCATATCCGAAAAGAATTTTACAAAGGTGGCAAAACAGACGGAACTATACGTTATAAATGCCTGTTCGGGACTGACCGTTCCAAAGGCGATGATGCCATGCCCGGGAATCAGAACGCATTTGCGCTGTTTGAGAAGAGACACAACCCTGGTATCATCCAGACCGTCGGTTACGGGAAGATCGTGCAGAAACGTGCGCGTTTCGCTGTCTTCAGGAAAAATCGTTCCACTGGAGCTACGGCACAGATGGTCGATAATTGTGCGATAGGGCTCTTTGGGCTCGGAAAAAAGAAGCGCAGTAATGTTCAGTTTCTTAAAGATCATTTCAAGGAACGGGGTTTTTCGATCGTGTCTGTTCCAGAGAAGTTCCGCGTCGAGAGCCCCCATAAGGGGCGCCCCTTCGCTGGTAAGGCCTGCCTCACTCAGCTTATGCTCATATTTGTAAATCAGCGCTTCCACGTAAGACCCAGTTCCCTTGCCTTTTCTCCAGTGGGTATTCCCCTGTCGTTGAGACCTCGAATTTTATAATAATTCGATCGCGCTTCCAGGAAATCCTTCCGGTTGAGAGGTGGTATCGAGATGGTGTGTCCGCTAGAACCTTCTTCCTCAAAGAACCGGCTCGGAAGATCGTCGTCGTTTCTAGAAAAGCCGTTGATGGCATTCATGATCCGTTCCCGATAGTATATTCTCTCGCCTGCCTTCAAAAGACTCTGGGCCGATGTAGAGACACCCGTCACGGCGAAAAACACATGGGCGTACTCCTCCAGTGATGCCGCAAAAAAAACGAATTTGCAGGCCGTAAGAGAATCTACGGCCGCGTTGAGATCTTCGGCGATCTTGATGACGCGTGCCTTGCCGCTGAAGGTAAACCGATCGGTTGCCACAGGTTTTCGAAGAATTTCATGCGAGATCGGGTAGGCGCGCAGGTGACATCCGCCTCGTGTCGAGGTTGCATAGGCGAGAGCCATTCCGTAGGCGCCCCTCGGATCGTAGGCGGGCAATTCCTGCTGTTTTACCGATATGGAGCTTTCCGGACAGCCTCGGGATTGTGCATAGCGGGCCGATCCCTGTCCCAACGCGATGCCGACGCCCCTTCCCAGACCGATATCATGTAAAAGATCAAGGATTTCTGACGATGCCAGGGTTCTCCCTTCCAGTTCCTCATAGCAGGCAAGTGTTGATGCGGCTGAAATCGTGTCCATTCCCAGCTCATTGCAGATTCTGTTTGCTTCAACGACTGAGGAGAGATCACTGTTGTTCAAAAGGGCGCTGAAATGGGAAAGCGATTCGAATTCGGGAATTGTCGTTCCATCAGGTGCTATTTTTTTGCAGTTGATGTGACAGCCCCGGCATCCTGCTCTCTGTGGCTGATAGGTTTTGTGCAGTGTGAATGCATTCATCATGGGTGCGTAATCGAAGCGGGTCTTTTTAAAATTATCGGTGGGCATCATGCGTCGTGTATGCATCAAATCGTACAGTGCCGGTGTTCCATATCGACCGATGCCAAGTTCTCCGAGAAGGGCAGGGGATGCGGCGATCAGGCGGGTGATATCCGTTCGCGCCTTTTTGAGCTCTTTCGGATTAAAGATCTGTGTCCTGCCGGAACCATTGACACGCAGGTACTTGATGTTTTTTGATGCAAAAACACAGCCGATGCCGTTTCGTCCCGCCGCAAAGCGACCATCTATCATGACGCTTGAAAAAAGTACTCCCTTTTCCGCAGCGGGACCGATGGCGGCGATGGCGCCTTTTCCCTTAATATGTTGTGATAGCTCGCCTGTGTTCATTCCCCTGAGATGTGACGCATCCGTGATGGATACATTTTTGCCGTCTATCTCGATGCCGCAGAGGAAGTCACTTTTTCCCGTAATGATCACGCCGTCCCATCCAGCCTTTTTTAGAAACGTTCCGAGGTTTCCGCCCACCGATGTGTCTCCTACGGTTCCCGTTAACGGTGAGCGGGTCATAATCGTCATTCGCCCCGATGTGGGAGACGCCGTATCGACCAGCGGGCCGGTGAAAAGGAGAAGGGGCATGGCAGGGTCATCCCAGTTTCTCGTAACCTCAGGAAAAAGATAATGGCCCGCGAGTCCTCTGCCACCGATGCAGCTGTGCAGCAGTGAGTCTTCCGGTTCTTCGGCGTAAAAGCGCATATTTGCCAAATCGATTCTCAGAATTTTTCCGCACCAGCCGTACATCGTGTAGCATCCTTGTGACATTATCCCCGAATACTGCCATATAAGTTGCACTATTAAAAGGTGAATTTTTTATGCGTGCAGGGGGAAGGTTCAAGAGGGCAGAGTGCGTCTGTGTGAGGTAAGCCGGTAACAGCACCATAAATATAACGCTTGGTTTTACCTGATGGATGTACTATTCTTGATAACATAAAAAAATAAAGAGAAAGGCTGGGAAATGGTTTCAGAAAAAGACAGGGGCACTCCAATCCGCTTTGAGGGGCAGACGGCGCTGATTACGGGAGTCGGGGATCTGGGCCACTCGATCGCCACGAAACTGGCAGATCTCGGCTGTCACGTAGTGCGTGGCATAAAGGAGGGATCAGTACCCTCCGACAACAAACTTGTCGGCGAGTATGAAGAGCGGTACGGTACATACGATATCTATTCCTACGAGGCATCGAAAGAGGGGGGCGAAGCGCTGATTGAAAGTGTGCTCGAGCATTCCGGGACCCTTCAAGTCATTATACACATGCCAGATTTATCCTTTACCGATATTCCCTTCCCTGAGATTACGCCCTTCTCATGGCATGCCGGGACGATCAAACCGATTGAGGAAGCATTTTTCCTGTGCCAGCCTGCATTCAGGGTAATGCGTGAAAATAATTATGGAAAGATATTATTTATTTTGCCCCAATCATTACTCTATGGTTCATCGGGAGGCACAACAAAAAAGGTTGCATCCATGGCGTGTATCGGTCTCATGAATGTGACCAAGCTGGAGGGGCGGAAGTACACTGTTGGAGTAAATGCCCTCGTTCCGATGGCATTCCGTTCCATGCCGGAAGTTCCAGGTGCCGGGAACGATTCACCCGGCATTGATCCAGCATATATCACTTCGATGATGGTCTATCTTTCATCAAAGGAATGTACCGAATCGGGAAGGATATATGTGGCCGGCCCGGGAACCTATGCAAAAGCCGCCATTATGACGGGGGAAAGCAGTGTTCCGCCGTTGAAAAGCAGCGGGCCTGTGGAGGTGGAAGATGTGGCGGACGCATGGAAAGAAATTTCGAGACTTGACAACGCGGCCTCCTACTGGGATCAAGACGGCATGATCGGCGAACTTTTTGAAAAGGTCGTGGATTTTTCCAAAACATCGATTGATGCCGCCCGGAATTCACCTGCTCACCGTTTACCGAAAGATGAGATCCGCTTTGACGGCCGAGTGGCGATTGTTACCGGCGCCGGAGAAGGACTGGGCAGAGTCTATGCACTCGAACTCGCCCTGCGGGGCGCCCTGGTGGTGGTGAACGATTACGGAGTGCCCAGAGACGGGTCGGGGGAAGGCAACAGGGCGCCGGCGGATCGAGTGGTGAAAGAAATCAGGGCATTAGGAGGCAAGGCTATACCGCAATACGATTCTGTTGCGACGGGTGAGGGAGGACGGGCGATTGTAAAGACGGCGCTCGATGCCTTCGGTAAAGTCGATATTCTGATAAATAACGCGGGAATTATACGGGACAAGAGTTTTGTAAAGATGACTATAGAAAACTGGAGAGCTGTGCTCAATGTGCACCTGAACGGCGCCTTTTATGTTGCGCAGGCGGCCTTTGGGTACATGGCAGCTCAGGGATACGGTAGAATACTTATGACCACTTCAGTGGGAGGGCTTTATGGAAATTTCGGCCAGTCAAATTATGGCACGGCAAAAATGGGTCTCGTCGGTCTCATGAGCGCGCTTTCTCACGAGGGATCACCTCATGGGATTAGGGTGAATACTATTGCGCCCCTCGCGGCAACACGCATGAATGCGGATGTCATGCCGGAGGATCAGGTGGAGAAGATGGACCCGCGAGCGGTTGCTGCCGTGGTCCTCTACCTGGTATCAGACGCATGCAGCGCGACGGGGATGATTATCAATGCCTCGGCCGGCGCTTTCAACAGGGCCGCGGTTGTGACGGGGGAGGGATTTAGGATCACTGAGGATCAAATGACTCCAACGCCTGAAATGATTGCACGCAGTTGGGAGCAGCTTAATGCAACAAAGGAAGTTTCCGCCTTTAATGACGAAAGAGATGCAATGGCCTGGTTTTCGCAGTCCGGCTGACAAGGGGGGGTGCGCAATGGTGAACTTCCGCTGGCTCGGCACAGCAGGATGTGAAATTTCGGCAAAGGGAAAAACGATTCTGATCGACCCCTATCTTTCTCGGCCGTCAAAACGCGAAATTTTCCTGGGATCTCTTACACCCAGAGAAGATGTTATCAGCCGTTACGCCGAATCTCTCCCTGCCCCCTGCGCAGCAATCATTGCCGGCCACACTCACTTTGATCACGCCTTGGATATACCGCCGATGGCAGAGTATTGCAAAGGACCGGTCGTAGGAAGCAAAAGTCTTCAGACGCTTATGGGGTTTTACGGGAAAAGGGAGTCTGTAGTCGTATGTGAGGGGAATGAACGAATCCGACTCAGTGATGACATGGTCGTGACCATGATTCCTTCCCGTCACGGGAAGGTACTCATGGGAAAGGTACCATACCCGGGTGAAATACGCGTCTCTGCCCAGCTTCCCCTGAAGGCGAAAGAATACCGGCTGGGCGGTATGTTCATACCGCACCTCGCAGTCGACGGAATTTCCATTATGCATGTGGGGAGCGCGAACTTTATAGAATCGGCACTTGAGCGGACAAGGTGTGATGTGTTGTTAATGTGTGTTCCCGGATGGGAACGAGTAGAAGAGTATACCACTTCCCTTCTACATCTACTAAAGCCTTCATGTATCATACCCTTTCACTTTGATGATTTTACCCTTCCTGTCGGTGACGATGGGCAGGTGGCCTCATTCCCCTTTTTAAAACTGAAGTCCTTTGTCGCGCGTATAAGAGCATCGGCGCCGAGGGCAGTCATCAGAATTCCCCGTCCTTTTGAAAACATTGAGCTGTCGTAGAGGTGGAAAAGAACAATAAAAAACGCCGGTTATTGTTTCTACGTTCCAAAGAGATTCTGAAAATGAGATGGCATCGTATTTTTTTAATTGAAATACTCCGTTAGCTCAATTGTTGATATTTGCACCCTTTTTGTTGTAATAGAGTTCAACAGATATTACCGGGGAAAGGTGGAATGAGGCGATGATTCAATCGAAACTCGCTGAGGTGAGCCTGGAGTTAATGGTAAAAATGTAAAAAAGGAGGGCCCTATGAGCCTGAAGGACAAATATGCCATTGTTGGGGTGGGATATACTCCTCAAGGAAACATGTCGGATAGAACAACGCTCAGTTTCCATCTGGAGGCATGCACGCGGGCCATTGAAGATGCGGGGTTGAAATCTCAGGACATTGACGGTCTTATTTTGTACCGACACTTTATTGCACCGACCGGCGAGAGAGATGTGACGCCTTATCTTGTGGCGCAGCAGCTTGGATTATCTCCTGCATTCATGGCGCAGGATGCGAATTGATCGCGAAGTCATTTACAGCACGCAGTTGGCGCGCTCGAATCAGGTCTTTGTAACTATGTGCTTCTCTCGTACGCTCATTCGGGTGACAGCATGGTAAGAATGCTCACGGAAATGAGCGGAGATGAGGCGATATGGGGGCTTTTTGGTGCGACGGGGGGGTATGCAATGGCCGCACGTCGGGCAATGCATGAATTTCACACCGGTCCCGATACATGGAAGCACATTGCCGTGGGGCAGCGAAAGTGGGCAAATCTCAATCCACGGGCAATTATGCATGATCGCACGATGACCGAGAAAGAGTACCTCGATTCAAAATGGCTGGTCGAACCATTCCGCCTTCCAGACAACTGTCTGATTAATGACGGTGGACGGGCTTGTATAATAACAACGGTTGAACGCGCCCGCGACCTCAAGCACACGCTTGTCACGATCATGGGAGTAGGGCAGCACAATCCGTCGGTTGATCTTCAGACGGCCCTCCATCTTGCCGGTCCTACCGGCGCCAGGAAAGCGGGCGAAGACGCCGTTCATATGGCGGGGATCACCCTTGCCGATATTGATGCCTGTGAAATTTATGACTGTTTTACCTACACGGTTGAAATAACTCTTCAGGATTATGGATTTTTCGGTCCCGGCGAAGGAGAAGGATGGTTCGCCGGCGGAACAATCGAGCCGGGAGGCTCCATGCCTGTCAATACCTCGGGAGGCCAGCTGTCGGAGGCGTATCACATGGGATTGACGCCGCTTACGGAAGCGGTGATGCAACTCATGGGGCGCTGTGGTGACCGACAACTCGGCCCCGCCACCGGCACAAAAGAACCGGAGATTATTCTGTGCAGCGATAACGGGGGCATATTGCAAACCCATGCCTGTTATATACTGAGGAGGTGGTAGCATCATGGCCGACGTAAAACCTTTGCCGGGCATCAATGCCGACACAAAGCCCTTTTGGGATGCCTGCCGATCGCATCAGCTGAAAATCCAGCGATGCGGCAACTGTGGAGCATTTCGTTTGCCGCCGTCATTCCTATGCCCGAAGTGCCATTCGAGCAACACGGAATGGACCGTTTCTTCCGGGAGGGGACGTGTGTATAGCTTCGTTGTGTACCACAAAGCCTTTCATCCCTCATTTGCGGACGAGGTTCCCTATGTTGTCGCAATAATTGCACTCGATGAGGGGCCCCATCTCATCACAAATGTAATTAAATGTAATCCCGATGAGGTGTATTGCAACATGCCTGTTGAAATCATCTGGGAAGAGAGAACCAACGAAGTCACTATCCCCATGTTTACACCGGCGGGAATGAAATGATAACGCAGAAAGCGTGAAAGAAGAATTTTTTTGCATCTTTTGAGTGGTAACGCGTGTGCAGGAGGTATCACCGTTGGAAGAATTTTTGAGTTATCTGTCTGCCAATCCTGTCGCATTAATGGCGATGGCGCTTCTGGCACTTTTAATTTTTTACTTTCTGATGAAAAAGATCATTAAACTGGTTTTAATATTCGGAATAGTGCTTTTGTGCATTGCCGGTTATCTGTACTACAAGGCGCCGAATGAATTTTCAGATAAAATTCAATATACTATAGAGGAAGTCAGGACTCACACCGGCGATATTGTGGAAAAAGGTAAAGGCTTTGCAGAAAAGGTGGACAGAATCGTCGAGAAGGGGAGTGAACTGTTTACCAGCAAAAAATAATTTTTCAGAGAAGGCTGATTTCCATGGCCCGTGCGGGGCATGCCTTGACGCAGATCGAGCAGCCGTTACAGAGATCGGAATCAAAAACAATTTCCATGGTTGAGGGATCAATGGCGAGGGCGCCGGTGGAACAGAACGCCGTGCACGCTCCGCAGTGTACACACCGCTCCACATTGCGTGTCACACTTTTTGAAAGCGGTTCTACCCTGAGTCCCGCTTCTTTCAGATATCTGATGCCTCGGTCGAAATTTTCTTTTGTCCCTGACAGGTCGAGTGCCAGCACTCCCTCGCGTCTGGGAAGTACGCGGGCATGCAGGATGTTGAAATCCAAATCAAAGTCCCGGGCGAGTCTGCATACAACGGGTTGCCCCACGTTTTCTGTAGTATATCGAATCACAATTTTTTGTGAGAATGGTTTTTCCATTTGATCGATCCTTGTATCACTTCATATTAATTCACTCGCATATAATGCACCGAACGGAAAATATACGATGGTGTAAATGAATATCAATAGCATAGGAGACATTTCCAATCCAGCAGTTTGAAGTTTTTTTCTATTGGGTGATTATCATCGATTGTATGGTACTCAAGGTTTGGAAACATTTCTGCGGCGATTTCCCGTACCGGTTCGACAGGAACAACATCATCATGTCGCCCGTGGTACACGACTACGGGGATATCAATTCGCATGCCTTTGAACTCGGAAAACTCCTGCAAATCGAGGGCGGGCGCGAGAAGAATCAGTTTTTTCATCCTTTCCGGGTTGGTGCAGGCAAAGAGCGCGGCCATTAATCCACCGTAACTCGAACCCACTATAATGAGATTATTTTTCCCTTCAAGGACTTTCTGCAGTGTTTTCATTCTCGTGTCGAGCGGTCCATAATAATCTTTAATAATCATATCGGGGTAATTGTTACTGAAGAACAGCCCCTTCGTGCCTTTCCCGCTGCTTTCGAGTCCGTGGATAAACACCCTCGTTACATTGTTCATTGTGTATGTCCTTACCGTCAAACGTTATAATATAGAGAATTTAAAAAGTTGTATGTGTTCCCCACTCTTCCTACTTTTCCTACTCTCTCCCCTCTCCTTACTACTCAATGTGAAAATTTGCAAGCTATAGACCGGAGAGATGTAATTATGTTGCTCTTACACATGATTCTGTGCTAGAAGTTCACGAATTTTAAAGGAGTTGTAGAAATTAATGAGCGTAATAGAACCATTTAAGGCTTTAAGGCCAAAAAGGGAGTATGCAAAAGATGTGGCTTCCTGCGCCTATGATGTGGTGAACTATGAGGAAGCACGAAGTATTGCGCAGAAAAATTCCAAAAGTTTTTTACATGTAGTGAAATCGGAAATTGATTTGCCCAATATAACCGATAGTTATGATCCAATTGTCTATAATACGGCACGGGATAGGCTTGCCTCTATGATTAATCAGGGGATTTTCATGCAGGATCAAACTCCCAAATTATATATATATCGTCAGCAAATGGGTAGCCATGTTCAGGATGGTGTTGTGGCTCTTGTTGATACGAGGGAATATGAAGCGGGAACAATCAGACGGCACGAATTGACCCGTGCCGATAAGGAGATGGACCGAACCCGTCACATAGACACTGTGGGAGCACAAACAGGCCCCGTATTTCTGACCTATAAAAGTCGCACCTCTATCGATGTGTCAGTGAAAAAGGTTGTCGAAGGTGAACCGGAATATCATTTTACTGCCGACGACGGAAATGTACATACGGTCTGGGTTATCGACGATGAGAATTTGATAGGGGCAATCACACGGGAGTTTGCGGCGGTTGACGCTCTTTATATAGCAGATGGTCATCACCGTGCCGCATCAGCAGCCACAGTGGCAAAATTGCGCCGCGAACGAAATGCAGGTCACAGGGGCAATGAATCATATACCCGGATGATGGCCGTTATTTTTCCTCACGACCAACTCCAGATTTTCCCCTATCATAGAATTGTGAGAGATCTTGGGGGGATGAGTGTAGAACGTTTCATGGCGGCGGTTGAAAAATCTTTTTACCTTTCCAGTCCTTTCAAAGAAAAAGCGCCGCAAAATTCACGTGAATTTGGAATGTATATAAAGGGATGCTGGTACAAACTCTCTATAAGGGACTTATTGCCGATGGATATGGGGATTGTGGAGTCGCTTGATGTGTCGCTGCTTGAAAATACTCTGCTTACACCTGTTCTCGGTATTGCCGATATGAGACATGATCCAAGAATCGATTTCGTAGGGGGTATCCGGGGAATGAGGGAACTTGAACAGCGTGTTGATTCAGGCGAATACGCGCTGGCGATCTCATTGTATCCCACGGATATGAACCAGTTGATGGCGGTTTCAGATTCAGGGTGCATTATGCCTCCCAAATCCACATGGTTCGAGCCGAAACTCCGCAGCGGCCTCTTTGTACACCGACTGAATTGACAATGCATCCTTTTCGAAAAAAACATTGCCAAATTTCACTCATAATTTTAAGATGTAGCAAAACCTGTGGGGCTTCGAGAAAAAGGAGGAAGGGATGAAAATAATTGTAGGGTATGAAGGGTCGAGAATGTCGCAGATGGCACTGGATCTTGCAAAAAAGTATGCGAAGATTCTGGGGGCAGAGGTAATAGTGATTACTTCTCTCGAAGGCGGGCGGAATGAGACGGTTGAAAACATAGAAAATGCGAGGAAAGGGCTTCAGTACGCAGAGGAAACATTGAAAAAAGAGGGCATCGAATGTGAAGCCCATCTCTTGGTTCATGGTCTTACTCCCGGTGAGGATATTGTCGAATATGCCACTGAGCAGAAAGCCGAATTGGTGATAGTGGGAGTGAAAATGAGATCGAAAGTCGGAAAATTTTTGCTTGGTTCAAACGCACAATACATTATCCTCAACGCCCCATGTCCGGTACTCACAGTTAAACTATAACATGAGAAAAGCGGGGGATATTATTGATATTAAAAAATACCCCCCGCTCGATCACCCAACAAAACGCCTCCCGCCGTAGTATGAAAGACACAGTTTTTACTTCTCGGAAATTTCAATAGTTTGAGTAAAAACCGGGGTACAGAAAATTCAAATTCATGTCCGTTATCAGCGAAAATACGAAACCATATAACCTTGTCGTCATCCTTGGCCCCACGGCATCAGGGAAAACCAGTCTGGCGGTCGATCTTGCCTTCGATATCGGCGGAGAAATCATTTCCGCCGACTCCCGACAAGTGTACCGGGGTATGGATCTTGGGACGGGAAAAGATTACAGGGAATTCACAAGGAAAGATCGAACGATTCCATACCACCTGATTGACATTGTCGATGCCGATTATGAATTCAATCTCTTCGAATATCAACAGCATTTCTATCGTGTCTTTAAGGAAGTACGCGAGCGTCGGGCAATTCCAATTCTCGTCGGCGGTACCGGCCTTTATCTGGAATCGATTATTGAGGGATACGACATGGCATGGGTTCCTCCAGATCCGCATTTACATGAGGAACTAGAAGGGTATGACATGGATGTGCTTCGGCAACGGTTGTATGCTCTCAATCCCTCGCCCCACAACACCACCGATCTTGTTGACAAAAGGCGTCTGATCAGAGCTATAGAAATAGAAGAGCGGCGTGTCTCTGCCCTGCCGGATAGCACAGTTGACAAGTCTGCCGTTATCCCCCTTGTGACAGGTATACGAGTTGAACGACCACTGCTGCAACGACGTATAGAATTACGTCTGAGGAATCGCCTGGATATGGGAATGGTGGAAGAGGTGAAGCGACTTCACCTGAATGGGCTAAGTTGGAAGAAGCTTGACTATTTCGGCCTTGAGTATCGTTATGTCGGTAGGTATCTGCAGGGTGAACTTACCTATGATGAAATGGTAACTGTTCTTGCTATACGAATCAGGCAATTTGCCAAACGGCAGGAAACCTGGTTCAGGCGGATGGAGAGGAAGGGAATATGTATCCACTGGATCGATTACGATGATTACGAATCACTTAAATCCATGGTTGAAGAATGCATGGTTGGGGCATGATGAAATACGGAAGATGCGGTGACAGGATCAATGAACGGGTGGAGGTTCCTCCAAAGGTTGAAAAATATCTGAGATGCTACGGGGCTGATGAGAAGTGGTGCAGTGTAACACCGGTTCCCGAAGGGATTGAGAATGTAGTAGTCATTCCCGCACTGGCGGAATCGAACCACCTCTTTAAAACCCTTGCCTCTCTTTCCCGAAATGACAGGGAAAGTATAAAAAAAACTTTCGTCCTGTGCGTAATAAATAATAGAGGAAAAGGAGGTGCAGCGAATGACGATATTGAAGACAACAGGAAAACTATTGATGCAATGCGCCGAATTATGGGGAGAAGGCTCTCACCGAAGGACGGATGCGAGATTCGTGAAATTATGGATAAACTGCGTTTCCTCTCTTATATCGATGCATCGTCACCCGGTTTTGAACTGCCGCGCAAACGGAGTGGAGTGGGTCTTGCGAGAAAAATTGGTATGGATACGGCTTTAAAGGTGTTTGATTACAAAAGGCAGGTGCCACGGCTGATTTTTTCTCTTGATGCCGACACACTGGTCGAATCAAACTATCTTGAAAGTATCCGCTTGAATTTTAAAACCCGCCGATTGACCGCTGCCACCGTTGCCTTTTCACACCAGCGAGGAGAAGGTGGGCCGACGGATGATGCGATATGCTGGTATGAAACCTTTATACGGTATTACACCATGGGACTGGAATATGCGGGGTCTCCCTATGCCTATCATTCCATCGGTTCCACTATCGTCTGCACTGCGGAGGGGTATCTTTCGGTCAGGGGAATGAGTATCAGGGAAGCGGGAGAAGACTTTTATTTTCTTAATAAATTGGCAAAGACGGCACCTATTTCAATTATTACTGATACCCGCGTGCATCCCTCTGCCCGGGTGTCGATGCGTGTGCCCTTCGGCACGGGCAAGACAATGGCGCACTTAAGTGATGGACGTCCTCTTCACCATGTTACTTATAATCCCGAAGTATTTAATATATTAAAACAATGGATTCAGTGTATGGCGCTCAATGTAACGGTGAGTGAAGAACGTCTTATTAAGGAAGCAGAGAGAATTCACCCCGCCCTTGCCGATTTTCTTGTGAGAGAAGGAATTGCGCCAATGTGGCGTAAATTGAGAAACAACAGTACAGGTGATGTGGTGATGTTGCGACACATCCATACCTGGTTTGACGCACTTAAAACATTTAAACTTATCAGATATATGACGAGATGTGTATATCCGCCCATGGATATGTATTGCGCACTCACAAGACTGCTGCGTATGATGAATTCGGATTTGCCTGCGATGCTGCGTGAGACACGACTTCCCACAAAAGCATTTCGTAAAGATGTGTTAACCTGTCTGCAGGGTTTTCACTTTGAAAGCTCATTGGTGGAAGAGATGTGATATGCATGAAAGCGCTGAGTAATTAATCATTGATCGGTCTTTGATATTCATGCTATATCCGAGATGATTTGAATGTGTGTGACAGATTGTATGACTCATAAAAGAAAAAAAACAAAAGAAATTTACCTGGGTTCTGTAAAAATCGGTGGTGACGCCCCTGTGGTCGTTCAATCGATGACCTGTACAGATACAAGGGATGTACATGCGACGGTGGCACAGATCGAGCGGCTGGAGGATGCAGGCTGTGAAATCGTGCGACTTGCCGTTCCCGATATGGTCGCTGCAGAGGCTTTGTCCGAGATAAAAAAACATGTACATGTTCCGCTGGTTGCGGACATCCATTTCAATTATCGCCTTGCCTTGAAAGCCCTGGAACAGGGGGCGGATGCAATCAGAATTAATCCGGGAAACACCCCCAGGGAAAACCTTCGATCGGTCATCGAGACCGCCCGGGAACGAAGTGCCGCCATCAGAATCGGTGTCAATGCCGGTTCATTGGAAAAAGACATACTGGAACGGCACGGAGGTCCCACTGCTTCAGCGTTGGTGGAAAGCACACTTCGAAATATCGCGTTTTTCGAAGAGCAGAATTTCGATGCGATCAAGCTTTCCCTCAAGTCTTCCGATGTTTCAACAACGATTGAAGCCTACCGGGAAATTTCGCATAAGACGGACTATCCCCTTCATCTGGGGGTGACCGAAGCAGGCGGATTACTGCGCTCAACTATAAAGTCTTCCATTGGTCTGGGAGCACTTCTTTATGAGGGAATCGGTGATACCATCCGCGTGTCGATTACCGGTGATCCTGTCAATGAAGTTTCTGTTGCCTACGGGATTTTGAGCGCACTGGATATGCGCAAAGTGGGACCCGACATTATTTCATGTCCGACCTGCGGGCGTTGTGAGATAGATTTGCCTGCACTGGCCAATGAAGTGGAACGGCGTCTTTCCGGTATAAAGGAACACATCAAGATTGCCCTTATGGGGTGCGTGGTCAACGGACCTGGAGAGGCCGCAGAGGCGGATATCGGAATTGCCGGAGGGCGGCATTCGGGAGTGCTTTTTAAAAAAGGAAAAGTTATCAAAAGGATAGAAGAAAAGGATTTTGTACACGTCCTGATGAACGAAATTGATGCCATGCTGAAGGAAGCAAAGGGCTCGTAAGTCCAGCGATTCAAGTGAATTCCCCCGTCACTCAAACCCCAGGATGAATGATTTTTCAGCCCCTTTGCACATAAAGGAGGAGTAATGCGCTATTCGGAGATGTTTTTGCCTACGATAAAGGAAACGCCTGCAGATGCGGAAATCGTCAGTCATCAGTTGATGCTGAGGGCAGGTATGATACGGAAATTGGCCGGTGGGATTTATTCCTATCTTCCCCTTGGCTATCGTACGATAAAGAAAATAGAAATGATTATACGTGAGGAAATGGACCGTGCCGGGGCACAGGAAGTGTTTATGCCGGCAGTGCAACCCGCTGAGCTGTGGCAGGAGTCGGGGCGATGGAGTAAATACGGGAAGGAACTGCTGCGTTTCAAGGATCGTCATAACCGCGATTACTGTATAGGACCGACCCATGAAGAGGTAATCACGGAAATAGTCCGAAGCGAGATACAAACCTATCGACAGTTGCCCGTGAATCTCTACCAGATTCAGACCAAGTTCAGAGACGAGATACGCCCTCGTTTCGGTGTGATGCGAAGTAGGGAGTTCAGCATGAAAGACGCCTACAGCTTCGATTGCAATGAAGAAGGCGCCACTATCAGCTATCAGAAAATGTTCAAGGCATATGAACGCATATTTGCACGGTGCGGGCTTCATTTTAGAGCGGTGGAGGCGGACAGCGGAAACATAGGCGGAAGCTTTTCCCATGAATTTATGGTAACCGCCGATACGGGAGAGGATGCAATGGTCTATTGCACATCCTGCGCGTATGCAGCAAACTTGGAAAAAGCGGAAGTTGTACGCCCGGATGCACATCCTGTGAACAGGGCGGATTTCCTTAATCGCGAAGAAGTGCATACGCCCGACGTGAGAACCATTGAAGAGGTGTGCGACTTTCTCAAGGTCACTCCCGACCAGGTTGTAAAAACCCTGATCTTTGTAGCGGACGAAACCCCTGTGGCCGTTCTTATCCGAGGAAACGAAGAAGTCAATGAGATTAAACTCAACAACTATTTGGGTGCTGAAAGCCTTGAATTGGCAATGGACGATGTAATTCTCGAAGCGACGGGATCGCCCCGCGGTTTTGCCGGTCCTGTGGGTATCAAGTGCCGGATCGTTGCAGACTATTCACTTATTAATATGAAAAATTTTGTGGTAGGCGCAAATAAAGAAAACTATCACATGAAACACTGCAATATCGAAAGAGATTTTATTGTTAATGACTACGCCGACCTTAAGGTTGTCACGGAAGCAGATTGTTGTCCCCGATGCGGGAGCGCAATTAACTTTGCCCGAGGCATAGAGGTGGGCCATGTGTTCAAACTGGGAACAAAATACAGTAAAGCCATGAATGCAACCTTTCTCGACAGTGACGGTATAGATAAATTAATGATTATGGGGTGTTATGGTATAGGGGTTAATAGAATTGCTGCAGCCTGCATTGAACAGAGCCACGATGAGAACGGCATTATATGGCCCGTATCTATTGCTCCTTTTCAAGTGATTATTACCCCGGTAAACATGAAAGACGACAGGCTGTCGCAGGCAGCTGAAGATTTCTACAAGAAGTTGACAGACCGTGGTGTGGAGGTACTTATTGACGACAGAGACGAGCGGGCCGGTGTAAAATTCAAAGATGCCGATCTGATAGGAATTCCTGTACGGGCCACCGTGGGTGCAAAACGGTTGGCGGAAGGATCCCTGGAAGTAAAATTCAGAAAATCGGGAGAGGTTATGATCGTACCGCTTGCGGATGCGGAAGACGTTGTCGTGAATATGGTGAGTGAAAAAATGAAGGAATGCGAAGTCTAGACACTCAGTATTTTTACCGAATACGTACGGTCGACTGTGTATGATACGAATAACGGACATAATTGATGAAGCCCAGAAATATATCCCTCGGGCCGAAGTGGAGATGATAGAGAAGGCCTATATCTTTTCCGCATCGGTGCACCAGGGTCAGATACGTTTGTCTGGAGAACCCTATCTGATTCACCCGCTGGAAGTCACCTGGATCTTGGTAAAAATGAGGCTTGACGCTGCCACTCTTATCACGGGGCTTCTTCATGACACGGTGGAAGACACGCTGACGTCCCTGGACCAGATCGAAGAATTTTTCGGCAAGGAGGTGGCGTTTCTTGTCGATGGGTTGACAAAATTAAGCAAAATCGTTTTTGCGAGTCAGGTAGAACAGCAGGCGGAAAACTTCAGAAAAATGATTATGGCCATGTCTGCCGATATAAGAATTCTGCTGGTAAGGCTTGCCGACCGCATCCATAACATGCGCACGCTCGAGTATCATACGCAGGAGAAACAGGTCTACATTTCGCGCGAAACGCTTGAGGTGTACGCAGCCCTTGCAAGCCGTCTTGGAATCAACTGGATTAAAATAGAATTGGAAGACCTGGCTTTCAAATATCTTCACCCTGAGGGATATAACGATCTGATCGAACGCGTCGCCAAAAAAAAGACTGAGCGTGAAGCCTATACGAAGGAAGTTATTGATATCATCCGAAAAAAGATTGAAGAGTTTGGGCTGAAAGGTACGGTGAAAGGACGGGCAAAGCATTTTTACAGTATCTATAAAAAAATGCACGAACAGCATATCAATTTTGACGAAGTGTATGACCTCAGTGCCTTTCGGATTATCCTTGATGCGGACAAAGAACGGGAGTGCTATGAGATGCTCAGCGTGGTACACGCACTGTGGAAACCGGTGCCTGGGAGGTTTAAAGATTATATTGCCATGCCCAAGGCAAATAACTACCGTTCACTTCATACTACGGTGATCGGCCCCTATGGCGAGCGTGTGGAAATACAGATACGCACAAAAGAGATGGACGGATGGGCGGAAAACGGCATCGCTGCTCACTGGCGCTACAAAGAGGGGGAACCCTATTCGCAGGAGGAAGACAGGCAGATACAGCAACTGAGGGAACTGCTGGACGCTCAACAGGACTACAAAGATGCTCGAGAGTTCATGAGAAACCTCAAACTCGCTCTCTACCCCGATGAGGTGTATGTGTTTACCCCGACGGGGGACGTCAAATCTTTTCCGAAAGGGGCTACCCCCATCGATTTTGCCTACAGTATTCACACCGATGTGGGGAACAGGTGTGTAGGCGCCAAGGTAAACAGGACCATCGTACCCCTGAAATATCAGCTGCAAAATGGCGACACTGTCCAGATTATGACGCAACCCGGGCATATCCCCAGTAAAGACTGGATAAAGTATGCCGTCACCTCGCGGGCAATCTCGAAGATAAAGCAGTGGATAAAAACAGAAGAAAAGGAACGCAGTATCGCTCTGGGCAGGGATATATTCGAGCGGGAGCTGAAAAAGCGTCGTGTAGCGCTTAACAAGGTGGTGAAGTCGGAAGGATTCAAGCTCCTGCTGGAAGACCAGTCACTGTCGACGCTGAATGATCTGCTTGCCCTTATCGGCTATGGCAAGATGTCGGCGCACTCTGTGCTCAATAAGGTCTTCGAAGAAGAAGAGCGCGAAAAAGAAGAAGAAATTGAAGCAGGTATAATCGACAAGCTAAAGAAAAAGTTTAATAAAACCTCCGGCGCCGGTATTTCGGTCAAGGGCGTTGACGATATGCTTGTCCGTTTTGCAAAGTGCTGCAGTCCGCTCCCCGGTGATGACATTGTGGGATACATCACCAGGGGGCGCGGCGTGAGTGTACATCAGGCGAGCTGTCCTCAGGTGAAGGGGATGGATCCCGATCGTATGCTGGACGTACAGTGGGAGGTTGAAGTAGGGCAGACCTACCCCGTGAATATTCGCATTGCATGCAAGGATAAAAAGGGGCTTCTTGCAGAATTGACCAATGTGATATCCGCGCTTGGCATTAATATAAGCTATGCTGACGTAACCACCTTTCCTGATAACAGGGCAAATCTGGACTTTCAATTGAATGTAAGCGACCTGAATCAATACAACAGACTTGTGGCGCAGTTGAAGAAGCTCAACAGCGTTCTTTCCATTGAAAGACTGCGGGAACCTTTTGAAAAAGCGGGGCGGCGGACACATTAAAGAGAAGAATTGACAGCACGAAGGTTTGTGCGGTATTAAGCGCACCTTGAGATTCAATCCATTTTTACGAAACAGGACACAATGAACAGAGAAAAACTATTATTGCTGTGGACCGGGCTCGTGATTTTTATCGGGCTTTTTGGCATGGGAAGTTTCTTTTCGGCATGGGCCGCCGAATATTGCGTTATGATAGATCCCGGCCATGGGGGACAGGAACAGGGCATTGAATTATCGAGAAGTGTCACCGAGGCGGCGGTTGTGCTCTCCATCGGAAAGAGGATAGAAGAAATTCTTTCCCCCAAAAAGGCAATAAAGGTGGTACTGACCCGGTCAGATGACCGTTCGGTTGCCGTTAAAGACCGAAAAAAGGCGGCGCAGTCGGCAAAGGCCGACCTTTATGTCAGTCTCCATGTCAATGCGGGGTTTGGAACTAAATCTTTGGGATACGAAGTATATTTCAGGGGTTTCGATTCGACAAAGTCGGAAAAGCACACCTCAAAGAATGTCGTGAACGACATGATTGAAACCAGGTGCCTCAACGACAGCATTCGCTTTTCCAACATTGTGCAAAGGGAGTTGAGCAAAGTCTTTGTCCGGCAGGGACGAGGACTGAGGGGCGCCCCCGTTGCCGTACTGCAGGATATTGAAATGCCGGCAGTCTTGATTGAATTGGGCTTTGCCACCAATGTCAAAAACCGCACCATGCTGTTGGAAAAAGATACACAAAAGAACATCGCCAAAGCCATTTCCAAAAGCATCGAAGAATATTTTTCATCGGCGGGATCATTATGAGTCGATCATATAACAGAACTCACGATGAATTGAGGCCGCTGACCCTTGCTAACGGCTATCTGACCACTACGGCGGGATCGGTAGTGATCGAGATGGGGAACACCAGGGTGCTCTGCGCCGCTTCGATCGAAGACCGCGTGCCTCCCTTTCTCGCGGAAACCGGACAAGGCTGGCTTACGGCGGAGTATTCGATGCTTCCCATGTCGACGCCCGGGAGAAACGCTCGTGAAGCGGCGCGGGGCAAGCAGGGCGGGCGCACCCTTGAGATACAGAGACTCATCGGACGATCGCTGCGCGCAGTGACCGATCTTGAAGCCCTTGGAGAACGAACGGTCTATGTCGATTGCGATGTGATTCAGGCGGACGGAGGTACGCGGACGGCATCGATTACGGGAGGTCTTATCGCGGTGGCGGAACTTTTCAAGAGTCTGTTGAGGGAGGGGCGGATCGAAAAAAACCCCCTAAGGGATTTTGTGGCCGCCATCAGTGTGGGGGTAGTGGAGAACCAGATATTGCTCGATCTGGATTACAAAGAAGATTCTCAGGCCGAGGTCGACGCGAACTTTGTCATCACAGGGGAGGGCAAGATAGTCGAGATTCAGGGAACGGCCGAGCAGACACCTTTTGAGAGGGAGGTCCTGGACAGGATGATTGATCTGGCAATGCAGGGAATCGAAGACCTGATCGACAGGCAACGGGAAATTATAGGAGACTTACGCTGAAGAAGATTGTATTTGCCTCTAAAAACAAAGGGAAAATAAAAGAAGTTAAAGCGCTGCTCAAAGATGCGAACATTGCCCTTCTTTCGATGAACGACTATCCCGATGCCCCCGATGTCCTCGAAGATGGCGCAACCTTTTTCGAAAATGCCCTGAAAAAAGCCAAGACTATCTCCGAATACACCGGTCTTGCGACCATTGCCGACGATTCCGGCCTGGTGGTCGATTATCTTAAGGGGCGGCCGGGGGTCTATTCTGCACGCTATTCCGGACCGAACGCGACGGATGAACGTAATATCGAAAAACTGCTCATGGATCTTGCGGGTGTTCCGAAAGAGAAGAGAACCGCAGCCTTTAAATGTGTACTCGTCCTGTACAATTCCAATGGAGACTACAGATCATTTGAGGGAAGCCTGGAAGGGTATATCGGTCTCACCCCCCAAGGTACGGAGGGCTTTGGCTACGATCCGATTTTTATCGTGCCCGATTATAATAAAACCGTGGCCGAACTGGAACCGCACATAAAAAACAAGATCAGCCATCGAGGAAAAGCCTTCGAAAAACTGAAAAAAAGCTTGCAATCCGACCTGTAATCAACTAGATGCACCCTGTCGGGGCGTAGCGCAGCCTGGTAGCGCGCCTGCTTTGGGAGCAGGATGTCGCAGGTTCAAATCCTGCCGCCCCGACCAATAAAATCAGTAATTTACGCCGCGCCGATATTCGCCAAAATCGGCGTTTTTGCGTTTTGTCTACCAAATGTCTACCACACTTTCAGGGTTCCTGTGCATAGTGTTCGGCAAGCCGCCGCTGGAGTTGGCGGTGTTCTGACTGATCTTTTACAGTTGCTAAAAAATAGTTCCGCTATTTCAGATAGATGTCTGCCTTGAAAAAGTTCTTGGCACCACAGATTTCTCTTTGAAAACGTGTTTTGCGTCACGCTACCTCCCGGATCGTCGACGGGATGGCAACCCCGACCGCCTGAAAAACCTTGCCACATGTCCCAAGGCATTCACTCCTTATGGCGAGCGTTTTGCCCCGATCTTCAATCGTGATCTCCTGCAGGGC